>Ga0209624_10002589_pt1 | contig 13279 bp, 10 predicted proteins | sample JacPinW_OM2H0_O1_FD_188565 | JGI IMG/M metagenome (GOLD analysis project Ga0209624, IMG submission 188565) | Forest soil microbial communities from Algoma, Ontario, Canada - Jack Pine, Ontario site 1_JW_OM2H0_O1 (SPAdes) (version 2) | ecosystem: Environmental > Terrestrial > Soil > Boreal...
CACCGTCACCGACATCTCACCGGCATCAGCAACCGTTGGTACCGTAGTCACAATTACTGGGACTAATTTCGGAGACCCGCAGGATTCAGTCTACGTCGTCTTCGCCGCCAATGTTTATCCCGCGTCGCAAGTTACGCCCATCAGTTGGACAACAACTTCCATTACGGTAGCTGTGCCTTCCACGACCGCCACCGGATCTGTCTGGGTGTACGTGGACGGCATCCGGGGCATTGGCCCCAATTTGACTTTGATTCCGACGCCAACCATCTCGAACCTCCTTCCCACTTCTGGAGTAGTAGGGACGCCGGTCTATGTCGAAGGATCTAACTTCGGCTCTAGCCAGGGAAGCAGTACGGTCAGTTTCAACGGTGTGCCGGCAGCCTCAATCTCCAACTGGAGCAATAACCAGGTGGTCGCATATCCGCCGAGTAACGTCACCACCGGCCCTGTCGCTATGGTAGTGAACTCGGTTCCCAGCAACTCGAATTTCGCTTTCACGGTGACGAATCCCGCCATCGGCAGTCTGTCCCCGCCTTCGGGCGCAGTCGGATCGACGATTACGCTGGCCGGTTCCGGACTCACGGCCGTAGGCCTCACGACCCAGGTCTTTTTCAACGGAGTCGCTGCCACCGTTACGTCTTCCAGCAACAACGTCGTTACCGTCGCGGTTCCAACAAACGCAACCAGTGGGTCCGTGACCGTTGAAGTGGGTTCGGTCACCAGCAATAGCGTACCCTTCACTGTGGAGCAACCGCCCACGATCACTTCTGTATCGCCAAATCAGGGACCCTTCGGCGGCAATGGGCTGCTCGCTCCGGTCACGATCAGCGGCGGCGGTTTTGGCGCCACACAAAGCAACAGCAGCGTCAATTTCTGGGGAAGCAGTACGGCTCCAACGATTCAAAGCTGGAGCGATAGTTCCGTCACACTGCTGGTGCCGTATGATGCCACAACTGGTCCTCTGACAGTTACGGTTGGCGGAGTAGTGGCGACCGCTCCGTCATGGTTCGTCGCTAACACCGTGACCCAACTCACCGACTCCATGGGAAACTTGACTGAATACAATTTCACGGTTCAAGGCGGCCAGTGGTTCAGTTCTTCCTCTTCTGGACCGGGCTGTAGCACGTGCACCATGCGCGGCAACATCATACAAACTCCTGACGCGAACGGAAACATCCTTACGACCACCGACGATCTCAGCAACACGACCACGCTTACACACGATTCCAGCAACGACATGACCTCGGCCTCGAAGCCGCTGAATGCCAACACCACGGCCACGACTTCATACACCTACAACAGCTTCGGCGAAGTGCTGACCATGACCGATCCTCTGGGCAACGTCACCACCAACACCTACGACCCCCAAGGCAACCTGCTCACCGTCACGTCGCCCGTGCCCAACGGCAACACCGCAGCCAGCGTTACGCAGTTCCAATATGCTACGAACGGCGAACTGACCCAGATCACCGACCCACTACAAAACGTCACCAAGCTCACGTACTCCCCGGCGGGACTGATCGCCTCCATCACCGACGCCCAGAGCCACGTTACCATCTACCAATACGACACGCGCGGCAATCGCACCGCTGTGATCGATCCCATCAACGGTGCCGCGCATCCCACCAGCTTCGCCTACGACGCCATGAGCCGCCTCACGGGCATTACCTATCCTGATGGCTCAACTGTCAGCTTCACTTATGACATTCGCGGCCGCCGCATCACCGCAACCGACCAGAACAACAAGACCACTACCTACACCTACGACGACGCCGACCGCCTGATCGCGGTCACCGATCCAGCCAGCAACATTACGCAGTACTCCTACGACACCGAAGACAACCTGCTCTCGATCATCAACGCCAACAACCACACTACGCAGTTTGCCTACAACGCGCGCGGCTGGGTCACGCAAACCACCTTCCCCTCGACCGTGATGGAGAGCTACAATTACGACCTGGTGGGCAATCTGCTCTCGAAGACGGACCGAAAAAACCAGACCATCCAGTACGTCTACGATGCGCTGTACCGGCTGGGTTCGAAGACCTATCCCGACCAGACCAGCGTGGAGTACGCTTACGACCTCGCGGGCAAGGTGCAGCAGGTGAGCGATCCGACCGGAACGTACGGATTCTCCTACGACAACATGGGACGACTGATCGGGACCTCGACGCAGTATTCGTATCTGCCGGGCGTCAACTTCCAGAACGCGTATACGTACGATGCGGCTTCGAACCGCAAGTCGCTTACCGCGCCCGATGGCAGCATCAGCACCTACGGCTACGACACGCTGAACCGGCTGAACGGACTGGCCAACTCGTGGGCAGGGTCGTTCGGCTTCGGCTACGACGCGCTCAGCCGCAGAACACAGTTGACGCGGCCGAACGGCGTGAACACGAGCTATTCCTATGACAGCGTTTCGCATCTTTTGAGCGTGCTGCATCAGGCGGGCAACACTACCCTTGACGGCGCCAGCTACACCTACGACTCCGCCGGCAACCGCACCAGCAAGGGTAACTATCTGAATGGCCTCACGTCGAACTACAGCTATGACCCGCTATACGAACTGACGCAAGTAACCCAAGGGGCGAGTACTACGGAGAGCTACAGCTACGACCCGGTTGGGAATAGACTGTCATCATCCGGTGTGCCGACCTACAACTACAACTCGTCGAACGAGCTGACCTCGAATTCATCGGGCAGCTATACGTACGACGCAAACGGCAATACGCTGACCGATGCCAGCGGGAAGAGCTACACTTGGGACTTCGAGAACCGCCTGACCCAGGCAGTCGTGCCCGGCACCAACGGCGGCACAACGACCTTCAAGTACGATCCCTTCGGCAGAAGAATCCAGAAATCCGGTCCGCTCGGAACGACGAACTACCTCTATGACGGGTCCAACTCCATTGAGGAAGTGGACAACGGAAGTAACGTCCTCGCGCGTTATGCGCGCACTAAGAACTTGGACGAGCCGCTAAGCGAGCTGCGATCTGCAACAACAAGCTACTACGAGCAGGACGGACTGGGCTCCGTTACGTCGCTGAGTAACTCGACAGGAGCGCTCGCCGAGACCTACACGTACGACAGCTACGGTAGAACGACGGCGTCAACCGGGACGCTCACCAATCCGTTCCAGTACACGGGGCGCGAGTTCGATTCCGAAGTGGGTCTACTCTTTAACCGGGCCCGCTACTTTGACCCGAGCGCGGGACGGTTCCTTAGCCAAGACCCGATCCGGTTCGGGGGCGGAGTGAACTTCTATGCATACACGCGGAATAATCCTGTAGTTCGAACTGATCCTTTTGGCTATTACAGCGGCAGCGGCGTTGTGGGCTCGATCTACCTAGGACCTGACGGAGTGTGGCAGAACGACGGACCACCGCTGCCGTCAGATCTGCCCGGAGGATGTAGCCCCGTACAGTGGGCGCTGTCGCCGAACGCTTGCGCCGGACCTCAGGGCCAAGACGAGCCCGATCCGTACATGCCGCATCCGAATCCTCCTAACCCGAATAAATGCGCCAAGGGAGATCAGCCGCAGGACGAGCCGCCGCCTCCGCAGGATCCGATCCCGGTGATTCCGCTGCCGCCGATCTTCTCTGAGCGAACATGCGCAATTTGGGGGCTAACTGACGCCTGGGTGTTCGGATTTGCGAGGGGCTCCGCCGAGTTCGGTCTGGAAGAGATCGCTGTACCATCACTTGCCGTCGAAGGTACCTCGTTTGCGTTGCATTGGGTAGCGTGTGGTGATCCGTTGTAGAAAGGGAATAACGGAATGTTCTATCAGGACAGAATGCAGATCCGTAGACTCAAATACTTTTCGCGGCCACCGTGGAGGTCGTATTACTTTCTCGTCAATACCTACCTCCTCCTCGTGGTTACGTTCTTTCCGATCCAGATCATCATGGATTTTCGACTGGTTAGGTTGTTCCCGATCCAGATCATCAGGCAGTCTCAACTGTCCCTAAACAGTTCAGTGTTTTGGCTGTTTATGCCAATAGTCACCCTGGTAGTACTCTGGGTGCGGGTGTGGAAAGCGCACAGTGATGTTCATGAGGCTATTTACTCCACATCGGTCGAAAAGCTCACCGAAGACGCCAGGATAGCTGTTCCCCTCGATGCTTTAGCCTACATGCTTTACGGTGGTTTCGCTCTTGCGTTGTCTGCCGTCGGCCTGACGTACGTTACGATGGCTCATTTCGCTAAAGTGTCGCTACATCGGTAAGAGAGCAAGAGTTGCAGAAATGTTCTTTCCTTTAGCCGCCGATCCGCTGGTGTTTCCCTGAGCCAATTCCTGCCCTGATCGGGTGTGCGATCCGCGCCCTGATCCGGGTCCGTTCAGCTGGCGGATGCCCGTCCTGATTCCGGGGTGGAAACCGGGGCGGATTCCTGAGCTGGCGTTGTGGCGATTCGGGCCCGGTGGGGTGACGTTCTGGTGCTCCCGAGGGCCGTTTTCCGGGTTGAGGTTTTTTAGCCGTGCTGCGCACGGGGAGGAGGGGTGACACGTCACCCCAGAATGGGTGCTGCACGGTAACTTCGGGTTAGCGCGCGCGAACTTGTTGAAACCAGAGCGGCTAAGGAAAAAATCCCTTCGATCCGGTTGCTGTCCAGCAACCGCAGGTTAGCGCAGGCGAACTTGTTGATTCTTAAGCTGGGCTGCTAGTCTCGGCTTCTAATCCCTGGAAGGAAGCCCGATCATGGTGAAGCCCCCTCTGCGCACGAAATCCATCGGTTTCAAAGTGAGCCAGGTAGAGTACGCGCAGCTCGAAGCGGCGGCGCAGACGAGCGGGCGAACGCTCGGGGAGTGGTGCCGCGAGGTGGTGCTGGCGAGCGGCCAGGAGACAAAACCAACCGGGCCGAGCGGAGCCGAGGCCCAGGCGCTCATGGCCGAGCTGGTGGCGTTGCGGGCGATCCTGCTGAACGTGCTCTTCAAGCTGGCGAACGGGGAGAAGCCGACGGCGGAAGAGATGCAACGGCTGATCGACCGGGCCGACTCGGACAAGCTGAAGAAGGCACGGGAACGGCTGGCGCAGGCGGCAGAGTCGGAAGGGCAGCCGGAAGAGAAATCCTGAAAATATTTTCATCGTTATTCGAGTCTGCCGCTGGCACAGGTCAGCGGTAGGCTTCGCGGCGGTGGCGAACGGCGCTAACGTTGATGGTGTTCTCGTCCCGCTGATCGAAGAACACGCGGTAGTCGCCACAGCGGAGGCGGAAGCCGGTGAACGGAGGCTTGAGCTTCTTCACGTCGCCGGTGGGGTTGGCCAGGTAGCGATCCACGCAGTGGAGAATCTGCATGGCGGTTTCGCGGTCGATGGAGCGCACATCGGCGCGGGCCTCAGGCGACCAGATGACGGCGATCCGTTCCGGCGCTGGCGGTTCGGTCATTTACCCAGGCCGAACTCGCGCAGGATGTCTTCGTGAGGAATGCCTTCTCCGCGAGCCAGCGAAGCGCGGGCGCGGTCGAGCGCGGCAGCCGTCTCAGACGTGATCTCTTCCTCTTCCACGGGCGCGGAAGCCAGCGCACGCGACAGCGGGCCGGTCATCACCTGGAGCAGGTGAACGACGGCGGCGAGCTGGCCAGCATCGAGCTGATCGAGGAGCTGGTGCGCCTGCTGTTTTTCGTTCGCGGGTGCCATCAGGAATAGTTTACCAATCTACGGATGCGCGCTGCCGCGCGACTGTCCGTTGCCGCTCGAAGCCACGAGCGAGTTAATCAGGCGAATGACCGCGCGCTGATCCCGCTCCGGCAGTGACGCCATCCGTTGAAATCTCTTCCAAAGACGCCGATGCTGTGGGTTGCCCTGATCGAGTTTCGCAGGTTTAACGCCGAGCAGTTCATCGGTCGTAACCCCAAGCGCACGGGCCAGGGGAATGAGCGCCGCAGCGGTTGGGAACTCCGCTTCCGTTTCGTAATAGGAGATCGCGCGCTGGGTCGTATCCGCCACCTTGGCGAGCTCGATCTGTGTCAGGCCGCGTGCCTGCCGGAGCGCAACCAGGCGCTTGCCGAATGCGGTCTGTGCTGGTTTCTTGGCTGGCATCTCAGAGGCGATTGTAAAGTCCACTTTCGGAACCTTCCGAATTACGTTGCCAGTATAAACGTAATACGTATATACTCGCGAACAGTTTTAGAGGATCACAAAAATACACAATCCTCTTGACAGGGTTTCTGCAGAACCCCTGAAAGTGAGCGGAAGGAGGAGAACTCCAATGGCGCGCATCCCGGAGAGCGATATCGAACGGTTGAAGCGGGAGGTCTCAGTCGAGCGGCTAGCGGAGGCGCGCGGGGTAAAACTGAAACGGCACGGTGCAGACCTGATCGGCCTCTGCCCCTTCCATGACGATCACGAGCCATCGCTGGTGATCACGCCGAGCAAGAATCTGTGGAACTGCCTGGGCGCGTGCCGCCGCGGTGGAGATGTCATCGCCTGGGTGATGAACTCAGAAGGCGTGAGCTTCCGTCATGCAGTCGAGCTTCTGCGGGAGGACTCGCCGTTGGCAACCAATACGCGGCCAGGTGTGCAGCGATCGACGGTGCCGAAGCTGCCCGCGCCGGTCGAGCGCAGTGCGGACGACCACGCGCTCTTGCAGCAGGTGGTGAGCTTCTATCACGAAACACTGAAGCAATCTCCCGATGCCCTGAAATATCTTGCCGCGCGTGGTCTGGAATCGTCAGAGATGATCGAGCACTTCCGTCTGGGCTATGCCAACCGCACCATCGGCTATCGGTTGCCGGCATCGAATCGGGCGGCCGGCGCCGAGCTACGCGGACGCCTGCAAAAACTAGGGCTGTACCGCGAGACCGGACACGAGCACTTCAATGGCTCGGTGGTGATTCCAATCTTCAATCCGGAAGCTGACGTGGTGCAGATGTATGGGCGCAAGATCACGCGGGGGTTGCGCGATGGGACGCCGCTGCACCTGTACCTGCCGGGTCCGCATCGTGGGGTGTGGAACGAGGAAGCAGTAACAGCCTCGAAAGAAATCATCCTGTGCGAGGCGCTGATCGACGCGCTGACCTTCTGGTGTGCCGGATATCGCCACGTGACCACCAGCTACGGCGTGAACGGTTTTACTGAGGAGATCAAAGCCGCATTCCGCAAGCACGGCACGAAGAAAATCTATATCGCTTACGACCGCGATGAGGCCGGAGAAGATGCGGCTCACGAACACGCGGAAGCACTGATGAGCATAGGTATCGAGTGTTTCCGGGTGCAGTTTCCGAAGAGCATGGATGCCAACGAATATGCGCTCAAGGTGCAGCCCGCGCCGAAGAGTCTGGGCGTGCTGCTGAACCGCGCCGAGTGGCTGGGCAAAGGCAAGCGGCCCGCAACCACGGTGATCGAACCGCAGACGATAAACGAAGAACCACAACCGCCAGCCGAGCAAGGGCAACCATCCGCAGCGAGTGAAGAACAAATCGAGCCAGCAGCTAAAGAGGAGTCCCCAGAGACAAATCCTGTTCCCCCCGAAGAAAAAATCCCCGAGCCAGTTCCTTCCTTAGTTGCTGAAGCCGCTAAAGAAAAAATCTCTGCTGAAGAACCTATCTCTACCGAGCCACTGCCGTCTGCCCTGGCTACCACTATCGAAATCCCCACGGAGATCAAAGCCGAAGAAATCATCATGACGCGGGGTAACCGCCGCTATCGCGTGCGAGGCCTCAGCAAAAACATGAGCCACGGACTTCTGAAGGTGAACATCTTGGTGTCGAGCGCGAACGCGCGCGGCGAGTTCGTCTATCACGGAGACACGTTCGATCTGAATCTGGCACGGCAGCGCACGGTGTTTGTAAAGCAAGCAGCCGAAGAGTTGGGCATCAAGGAAGAAATCATCCGCCACGATCTGGGGCGAGTGTGGTTGAAGCTGGAGGAACTGCAGGACGAGCAAATCCAGAAAGCGCTGGAGTCGGAGAAAAAACAGGTGGAGATGAGCGTCGAAGAAAAAGCAGCAGCGCTCGACCTGTTGCGCGATCCGCGCCTGCTGGAACGCATCCTGGGGGACTTCGAGCGCTGTGGCGTGGTGGGTGAAGAGACCAACAAGAAGATCGGATATCTCGCTGCGGTTTCGCGTTTGCTCGATGCACCGCTGGCGGTGATGGTGCAGTCGGCATCGGCAGCGGGAAAGACCGCGCTGATGGAAGCAGTGCTGGCGCTGATGCCAGAGGAGCACAGAGTCCAATACTCGGCGATGACGGGGCAGTCGTTGTTCTACATGGGTCAGACCGATCTCAAGAATAAAGTGCTGGCCCTGGTGGAAGAGGAAGGCGCGCAGCGCGCGGCCTATGCGCTGAAGCTGTTGCAGAGCGAAGGTGCGCTTACCATAGCGAGCACTGGCAAAGACCCAACTAGCGGACGGCTGGTGACGCACGAGTACCGCGTCGAAGGCCCGGTGATGATCTTCCTCACGACCACAGCCATCGATATCGACGAAGAGTTGCTGAATCGTTGTCTGGTGCTGACCGTGGACGAGGACCGCGCGCAGACGCAGGCGATCCACCGAATGCAGCGCGAGGCGCAGACGCTCGCAGGTCTGCGGTGCAAAACCAGGCGCGCGGCCATCCTCAAGTTGCATCGCAATGCGCAACGGCTGCTCAAGCCGATCCACGTGGTGAATCCGCACGCCGACGATCTGACCTTCCCCGACAGCCTGACGCGCACACGCCGCGACCACATGAAGTATCTGACTCTGATCCGCGCGATCACGCTGCTCTACCAATACCAGCGCCCGATCCAGCGCGAGACCGAAGGCGAAAGGACGCTGGAGTACATCGAGTCCACGCTGGACGACGTGAAGCTGGCGGAGGAGCTGATTAAGCCTGTGCTGGGGCGTTCGCTCGATGAGCTGCCACCACAGACGCGGCGCTTGCTCTTGCTGATCGAAGAGATGGTGAGCCGCGCGTGCGCGGAGCAGAAGATCGAGCGCCAGGAATATCGCTTCTCGCGCCGCGACGTTCGCGCACGCACGCGCTGGGGTGACACGCAGTTAAAAATCCATCTGCATCGCCTGGAGGAACTGGAATACCTGATCGTGCATCGTGGCGGACGCGGTCAGAGCTTCGTGTACGAACTGATCGAGATGCCGGAAGGCGACAAGCAGCAACCGTTCCTGCCGGGGCTGATCGGGATCGAAAAACTGAAAATCTCGAACTACGACACAAAGAAGTCGGGGGTAAAAGAAGAGAAGCCGGGGTCAAGTCGGCCCCAAGTCGGGGGGATGTCGGTGGGTAGTCGGGGCGAAGAATCGCCAGCAATGACACGGCTGAGAAGCGATTTTTACGAGAATCCTCGGAAAAACACTTCCAGTGAGACCGAGGAAAACGGTGTCGTAGTCGTACCCGTACTTGCTAGCAAAGCGAACGGCACAGCGGCAGCGGGGGTGAAGTGATGGCCCGCCTCCGATCACGCAAAGCGAAGCCGAAGAAGGCCGCGCCGCTTCCCCACAATCCGCTGCAAGCGATGTTGCCGCCTTATCTCGAATGGATGCAGGTCCGGCTGTACTCGGAGAACACAGTCGAGACCCGCCGCAATCAGTTAGGTGTGTTCCTGCGCTGGTGCGACGAACGCGGGCTGGAGAATCCGCACGAGATCACGCGGCCCGTGCTGGAGCGCTACCAGCGTTACTTGTTTCACTATCGCCAGCGCAATGGCCGCCCGTTGAGCTTCCGCACGCAGCACGGAATGCTCGTGCCCTTGCGCGGCTGGTTCCGTTGGATGACACGGCAGAACCACATCTTGCACAATCCGGCTTCAGAGCTGGAACTGCCGCGCCTGGGCCATCATCTTCCCAAGCACGTGCTGACCGTGGAAGAAGTCGAGCTGGTGTTGCAGCAACCCAACATCACCGATCCGATGGGACTGCGCGACCGCGCCATCCTGGAGACGCTCTACTCGACCGGCATACGACGCGGAGAACTGATCCAACTCAAGCTGTACGATACCGACGTGCGCGGCGGAACTCTGTTCATCCGCCAGGGCAAAGGCAAGAAAGACCGCGTGGTGCCCATCGGTGAGCGGGCCATCAAGTGGATCGAAAAATATCTACGCGAGGTGAGGCCGGAGCTGGCAGTCGAGCCCGACGACATGACGCTGTTTCTTTCGCAGTACGGTGAAGCCCTCAGCCGCGACCATCTCAGCGGCATGGTGCACGATTACCTGCTGGCGGCGAACATCGGCAAGGGCGGAGGCCCGCACTTGCTCCGTCACACGATGGCGACGTTGATGCTGGAGAACGGCGCAGGCCTGCGCTTCATCCAGGAAATCCTCGGCCACGAAAAAATCTCGACGACGCAAATCTACACGCACGTTTCCATCCGGCGTCTGAAGCAGGTGCATGACTCAACCCATCCCGCCCAACTGCATAAAGCGCCAGGCGCGGCCCAGGAGCACGAGCGCGACGAACTGCTGGCCGCACTCGCAGACGAAGACGAAGGCGAGGACTAAACGGGTCCACGGGGTAACATCTCCAAAGTTACTTCTTTGCGCCCATCGCGCTGACTACAATCAGCGGTGATGCAGTCCCCAGGCAGCCAGGGAACGCGCGACGCTTCCACTCCAGAGATAGAGGAAGTTTTTTCTTTAGCTGCCGATCCGCAGTTAGCCGAAAACTCGCGTCAGGGGTCCGAGAGAAAAAATCGCGCGTTCGCGCTGGGCTTCGAGGAACTTAAATCCCAAACAATGCAATGGGGTAGCTGGCAAGCTAGCGGCAGAACTGCGTCAGTCCCAACTGTCTACCTCTATGACGGGAGAAACATTCTGGGAGAGCTGGATGTGTCGGGGAACGTTCTCGCTCGCTATACGCAAAGTTCCGGTCTAGATCAGCCCCTCGCTGAGCTTCGCTCCGGCACAACGAGCTACTACGAACAGGACGGAATTGGCTCAGTCTCTGCACTCAGCAATTCCTCTGGTGCGCTCGCCAGCACCTACATTTACGATTCATTTGGCAACTCCACGGCCTCTACGGGAAGCCTCACCAATCCTTATCGCTACACTGGTCGCGAGTTCGATCCCGAGACCGGAATCTATGAGTACCGACACCGCTACTACGATTCGAGCGTTGGGCGGTTCATCAACGAAGACCCGATCGGCTTCGGCGGAGGTGCCAACTTCTACCGATATGTGTTCAACAGCCCGACGAACCTCGTCGATCCTTGGGGACTCGCGCCGAATTGCGTAATGACCCACAGCGGGCTTGTCTGTACGAACGCCAACCCAGTGAGCGATCAAATCGATACCCTGCAACTGTTCTTCTCTGGCGCTCAGAGAGACGGCAACAACAGTCTGACCATCCCGATGTCCTGCGACGACGTGAACAAGATCCTGGGGAATTCTGGGTACTACACGGGAGGGTGGTTTACGCGTGGTAACTGGATGACACAGAATCCATTCCTATTCTGGGATCCCATCTACCACTGGGGAGGCTCGGAGTGGCGGAGCCTGTATGGCTTCCATTTCCGCAGAAAGTACACGCTCTGTGACAAGAGCTGCACACTCGATGAGTTTCACATCGACTCATCCAATCCGATGTTTGATCCAGGAACCCATTTCCTTCACGACTTCATGGGGCTGAACTAGTGCTATGACTCAGTACAGAGCATTGCTTATAGGCACCGTATCATTGTTGATTGTGTTGAGTGGTTGCCGTGAGATTCCGACTTCTGTGAAGGTCGAAGCCGGTCCTTCATTCTCACTTGGAGGGAGTGGACGATTGGCAACCTTCACCGTGTACGCACCACAGGGCAACCAGAGAATTGCTTTCCCGGACGGCGATCTGGCCACCGTCGTTTGGCAGGTTACGGCATCCAAGGGATACTTTAATGGGTCCCACGTCAGGGGGCTTAGGTTGACCTATGGGAAGATTCCCTCTGGCTATGAACAGGTTGTTCCCAGTCAGTCGCCAGCTGCTCCAGCGCTTGCTTCCCGTACGGTGTATTCGTTCCTTGCGGAAACAACAGATGCCCCGATCGCCAGCGGCTATTTCTACATGGGCGAATCTGGCCCTGTCCAAACAGCGATTCCAGACCTCTGCCTCATGTTCGTACAGGGTCGCAAAACCAGGGTGAAGTGCAAACTAAATACGGCCGAGCCATACCAAGAGCCTGTGGACCTCGAAAAATATGTCCAGGAGCACCAGGTCCCTTAGAGCCACGTGCCTCAGGCGCATTCAGCTACGACGCCGCTGTCCACAGTTGCCTATGCCGCAAACAACGGGAACCAGAGCATTCTTACACCGCAACAGCAAAAGGCATTGCACTGCCTTGGCCAAACGGCGAAGGCAAAAGGGCTATCTATTGGGCTTGACGTGGCTGGATCGATTCCCGGATTCGGCAACTTGTTTTCGGGAGCCGCCGCGGGCATTCAAGGGCTTAACGCTGCTTACTACGGCACCGTCTCGCTTGCGAATGCTGGTAATACTCTCTTAAATCCTTCGGCTTCAGGAGCAGCCAATACAGCTGCAACGGCGGGCTTTGCAGTTGCAAGTTTAACCCTGAGCGGCAGCAAGGCGATACCTGTTGTAGGCACCATAGTTTCTCTTGGCTTCTTAGCCTACGATATTGCTGGCCCAGGCGGCGCAATAAGCACGTATCAGCAATGCATGGCAGGACCGGGATAGTGAGGGACAGTAAAGATGTTTGAACGCGATCCCCGCGAAGAAACGGCATTTACACAGTACACTGGCCTCAAAATCGGAGCCGTTTTGATGCCTATGCTTCTGCTTTTCATCTACTTTGGCAAAGCAGACATGGGGCTAACGCTTTTCATTGTCTTAGGGGTGAGCATAGTTGCCATCAAAATCCGATGGAACTTGAGGAAACACATCTGGTTCTGGGCGATCATTGCTGCTATTTTCGCACTCCATGTCCCGTTGTTTTTTATGATTCGCTGGCCGCACGGAAACGTGCCCGGCCTTTTCTATGGGCTACCATTCGGAGTCTTTGATTTTCTGATCATCTCCGAGGGTTTGAGGCTCGCAGAAAAGTTCTTCTCCAAGCATTCTTCTTCCCCGGCGGAATGAAGCGTATTCGAGGGTGGGAGTTTTTTCCTTTAGCCGCCGATCCGCTGCTGTCCGGCGTGACGGTTCTGGGGTGCTGGCGGGGGGCAGTGGAGCGGGGTTACTGTGCGGTATCGGGGGAAGTGAAAAGCGCGCTGCCTTCGGCATCGAGTGGAGGGGTGACACGTCACCCCAGAATGGGAGCTGCACAGCTACCTGCGGTAGCTGTACGTAGACTTGTTGAAAACAAAGCGGCTAAGGGGAAAATCCCGCCATTGTGGTTGCTGTACAGCAA
>Ga0209624_10002590_pt1 | contig 13276 bp, 11 predicted proteins | sample JacPinW_OM2H0_O1_FD_188565 | JGI IMG/M metagenome (GOLD analysis project Ga0209624, IMG submission 188565) | Forest soil microbial communities from Algoma, Ontario, Canada - Jack Pine, Ontario site 1_JW_OM2H0_O1 (SPAdes) (version 2) | ecosystem: Environmental > Terrestrial > Soil > Boreal...
TGTCGCGCTGCGGCAGTTTGGCTTCCTGCGCGGCGGTCGAGACGGCGTCAAAGCCGATGAAGGCGAAGAACACGACTGAGGCGCCGCGCACCACGCCTGTCCAGCCGAAATGGCCGAACTCGCCGGTATTGGCCGGAATGAGCGGATGCCAGTTGGCGGAGGTCACGTAAGCCGCCCCGAGCAGGATGAATGCGACCACGACGAACAGTTTTACGGCGACCATAATGTTGTTGAGCCGGGCCGATTCCTTGGTGCCGCCGATCAACATTGCGGTCAGCGCGAGAATGATGAGGGCCGCGGGAATGTTGACGATGCCATCAACCGTGGTTCCATCCGGCAGCTTGACTTGCGTCCAGGGCGCGGCGGCGTATTGGGCGGGGATGGTGATGCCGAAATTACGCAGCAGCGACGCGATGTAGCCCGACCAGCCGACCGCCACGGTCGAGGCCCCCATGGCGTATTCGAGGATGAGGTCCCAGCCGATGATCCAGGCAAAAATCTCGCCAAGCGTGGCGTAGGTATAGGTGTAAGTGCTGCCGGCGACCGGCAGCAGCGCGGCTAGCTCCGCGTAGCAGAGGCCGACAAAGGCGCAGGCTATGCCGCCGATCACGAAGGACAGCATGATGGCCGGCCCCGCGTAGCGCGCCGCCGCGGTGCCGGTGAGAACGAAGATGCCGGCGCCGATGATGCAGCCGATCCCGAGCGCAGTGAGGCTGACCGGACCAAGTGTCTTGCGGAGGGCATGGCTCTCGCCTTCGGCGATGATGTCTGCGAGGGGTTTCCTCGTCATCAAACCCTGGGGGAGCGGACTGGGAGTCAAAGCCTGGTCTGTCATCGGGACCTCCCTTATTTCTGTTGACTGGTACTGTCGCCATCGCCTCCGGCGCGACCTGGTCGTCAGGGTGGCACGGATCGTCATGCAACCGTCATACAATAATCATGGGCGTCCAGACGCTGGCTACTCGCCGATCCGCGCAGAGGTCATCGAGCGGGCTCGTCTGTCCCAGTATGTGTCGCGCGCCTGACCCGAATCCGGCTGCCGCGGAAGGGCCTCGCGCGCTCCGCGTCGACGAAACGTCGTTACTTCGATAACGCCATGAATAACGCCGCCGCCGTCGTCTCAGCCCACACGGCTCGCCTTGTCCTTGGCGTAAGCCTCCGTCGCGACTTCGACCGCCTTCTGCTGTTGCGCGGCGAGGTCGGAGCGCACGGCGCGGGCGCGTGCGGCGGCGTCCAGGGTCTGTTGCCTGTGGCCCTGAAAGTGGGGCATCACGTGGCGGGCGATCAACTCGTAGCTGCGCAATGTGGCGCGCGGATCGGCCCAGTTGTGCGCCAGCATCAGATAGGCGCCGAAGCCGCCGTTTGACTGCGTTATCAGCCGATCAATCTGCGCAGTGACCATGTCCGGCGTGCCGATCGCGCCGAAACCGGAATCGTTGATGAACGAGATCATCTCTTTGACGTTGTTCCCGGGAACGGCCATTTGCGGGAAGGCGGCTACAGCCTGAAAATACTGGAACCAATGTTCGATGCCATATTCGACGTCGCGGTAGGCCTGCTCGATCGTTTCGGCGGCGTGACACAGGCCGACGAGACGCCATTTTGAGCGGTCGACACGAGTGTTGTGGACCTTCGCCTGGTCCTCCATCACCTCCCAATGCAGGGCCAGCGCATCGAAACCGGCCGCTGTGGTCGCTCCGACGGAAAGCAGACCAACACCGTGACGCGCGGCGAGCCGCGGACCTGTGGGCGAGGCGACCGCCGCGACCGCCACATCGAACAGCGGATTCGAGTAAGGGCGTAGATGCAGGCGCGCGTCGACCAGTTCCCAGCGTTCGTTCTTGAAATTGACCGGCTCGTCGCCTTTGAGCAGTCGCATGATCACGCCGAGGCTCTCTTCGAGCAACCGCCTTGTGTCGGCCTGTTTGACGCCGATCATCGCCCCGTCGGTCGGCAGCGAGCCGGGTCCGACGCCAAGCATGACGCGCCCGCGCGTGAGATGGTCGAGCAGGACTATGCGCTCGGCGACCCAAAGCGGATTATGATAAGAGAGGCTGACGACGCCGGAGCCAAGCTTAATGTGGCGCGTCCGTTCCGCAGCCACGGCCATGAGGATTTCGGGCGAAGCGCTGATCTCCGTTCCCGCCGAATGATGTTCGCCGAACCACGCTTCGTCATAGCCGCAGCGATCGAGCCATTGGATGAGCTCAAGATCGCTCTGGAGCGCGAGCGTCGGATTGATGCCCGGCTTATGAAACGGCGCCAGAAAGACGCCAAAACGAAGCCGATGCGCCATGCATAGTCCTCCCGTCGCCCCAAGGCCGATCGCCTTAGTCGTGAAATACTGACCGGCGCCGCAAGCAATGGCAAGGACGATGTCAGACAAAATTTCGGCCGTCTCCCTCGCTGCGGTAGCTTCGGACCATGAGGATCCGCTCCGCTATTTCAACAGCTCGACATAAGCGATCAGTCTGGTCGTTTCCGCGCGACGATCACCTTACGCCGCTCAAAGCGCGCAAATTGACATTCTCGCGCTGTTAGCGCCAAGTCCGTCGCTGACCCTGGTCACGTTGGCATAAAAATTATTGACGGATGGGAGGGCGGTCATGCGCGCTCGAATGGCCCTGACAATCCTGGCGGCTGTCGCCCTTTGCTCGGGCGCGATGGCGCAATCATCCACAAAGGTCTTTCGCATCGGACTCGTGCACGTCGGAATACCCGGCAGTTGTATTTTGTCGCCGGCGCTCAAAGATGCCTTCGCGCGCCGCGGTTACATCGAAGACAAGACCGTCATCTTTGAGCGATTTGCGGCAGAGGGGCGGCTGGATCGCCTTCCGGATGCGGTGGATCGAATGATCTCCGATAAGGTCGATCTCCTGGTCACTTGCGGGTATCCCGCGGCGCTCGCGGCCGCGCAGCGGGCGCCAGGCATACCGGTTGTGGTCATGAACGCCGGCGACCCGGTCGAGACCGGGATGGTTGAGAGCCTCGCTCATCCTGGCGGTCACGTGACTGGCGTCTCAGAAGTGGCAAGCGACCTTTCCGCCAAGCGTCTGCAGCTCCTCAAGGAGGCGGTTCCAAGCGTTCATACGGTAGCGCTCCTGTGGAACCAGAACGATCTCGCCATGCAGATGCGCTGCGCGGCGGCGGAGGCCGAAGCGAAGAAGCTTGGCATCGCCACCCAATTGCTCGGGGTGCGCGCGCCCAACGACTTCGCCGACGCGTTCGGGGAGATGGACCGCCACCCACCGGATGCGATCCTGTTGGTGGCCGATAGTCTCACCGTTATCAACCACCAGGCGGTCTTCGACTACGCGATCGCACATCATCTTCCCGACATGGAAGAACTGGACCTCCTTGCCATATCGGCGGCCTGATGGCCTACAGCATCGACGAGAACGAGGTATTTGATCGCGTGGCCGCGCTATCGGATCGGATATTGCACGGCGCCAAGCCCTCTGACCTGCCGCTCGAGCTGCCGACTCGCTTTCATTTCTCGGTCAATCTCAAAACGGCCCATAGCCTGGGTCTAACCGTACCCGAAGCAACCCAGCTTCGCGCCGACGACGTGATTGAATGAAGGACGACGTTTCGCCCGCCACGTTTGCGCGGCCACGTCGATCTCTGTTCCAGAAATATTTCTTGGTTTTGTTCGTCGCGGTCGCTGTTCCCCTTATCATCAATGGCGCCAGCGATGCGTGGTTCGGCTACCGCGATCAGCGCGCCAATTTGAGTTCGCGCTTGCGCGCAGAAGCGAATTCGGCGGCTGACAAAATTCAAGCCTTCCTCGACGGAGTTCGAGCCGAGTTGGATTGGACAGTCCAGCTGCCTTGGCTCGAGGGTCTCGATGATCGCCATAGATTCGACGCCCTGAGACTCCTGCGGCAAGCGCCGGCGATCACCGAGGTGACTCTGGTCGACGGCAAAGGGATTGAGCGCCTGCATGTTTCGCGCACGGATCCCGACGTAGCGATGAGCGGGATCGACCGCTCCACGGATCCTGCGGTCGTCGGGGCGCGCGCGGCGCACGTCTGGTTTGGCCCGCTGACGCTGCACCGTGGCTCCGAGCCTTTCATGATAATTGCCGTCGCTGGCGCGAGACCCAGCGCCGGCGTCACCGTCGCCGAGATCAACTTGAAACTGATCTGGGATGTGATCTCGGCCATCCACATCGGTAAGACAGGCCAGGCTTTCGTCCTAGATGGCGTCGGCCGATTGGTCGCGCATCCCGACATCAGTCTGCTTCTTCGGGGCGCGGACAATGCAGCCATCGCCCCCTTGGGCGCCCTGCAAAAGGCGGCCGCCGCCCAACCAAACGAAATCGTAAGCGGGTTCAATGCCGGGAATCGCCCGGTATTGGCGGCCGCCGCCCGTATCCCTGGCCCGGATTGGACCGCCTTCGTCGAACAACCGACCGCCGAAGCTTACGGCCCGATCCGCGCGGCGCTTTGGCGCACCGGCCTCTTGCTGATCGCCGGCTCGGCTTTTGCGTTGGCGCTCGCCTATCTGCTTGCGCGTCGGATGGCCGGGCCAATCCGGCAGCTGGAGCAGGGGGCCGCGCGCATCGGCGCTGGACGTTTCGATCATCACATCGATCTGCGCACCGGCGACGAATTGGAGGGCCTGGCGTCGCGGTTTAACGTAATGGCCGGCGAATTGGCCCTTTCGCAAGAGCGAGCGGAACGCATCGGCCGCCTCAAGCGCTTTCTTGCGCCGCAGATCGCCGAGCTTGTCGAGAATGTCGGGCAAGAAAACCTCCTCGAAAGCCATCGCACCGAGGTGAGCGTCGTCTTTTGTGACCTTCGCGGTTTCACCGCTTTCGCGAGCGAGGTCGGCCCCGAGGAAGTCATGGGCCTTCTCGGCGATTATTACGACGCGCTGGGCTCAATCATCATGCGCTACGAAGCGACGTTGACCTGCTTCATGGGCGACGGCCTGATGCTGCTCCTCAATGCGCCGCTGCCGTGTCCCGAGCCGGCGACGCGCGCAGTGCGCATGGCTCTCGACATGCAAAGCGCGGTGCAGGCTCTGATCTTGCAATGGCGGAAACGCGGGTATGTGATCGGCTTCGGCGTCGGCATCGCCACCGGCACGGCTACCGTGGGTCGCATCGGTTACGAGGGCAGGATCGACTATACGGCGATTGGCAGCGTCGTGAATCTCGCCTCGCGCATCTGCTCGGCGGCAGGTGACGGCCAAGTGCTGATCGATCCGGAGACTGCGGGGGCTGCGACCGCGGCGATCGGCGTCGAGGGCCTCGGAACCCAGCAAATGAAGGGCTTCGCCCAATCGGTGCCGATATTTGCTGTAAAGTTTGCAACTGGACGACTGATGGCGTGATCGATGCGTCCTGCGCGCGCGAAAACGCGCAAACTGCTGGCGATTCTGGTCGCAAAGGCGCCGCCACCGATGTTTGCTCTCTGCCCACCCGCTCACCATCGTGAACTCGAATGGCGGCTTCACATGAATTCGCAACGTTGAATCGGCTCCGACGGCTTCCGCACGGGATCGAAACGAGTTCCATTGATCGAGTTTTGGCTTCAGTTCTCAGCGGGTATCCCAGCGCGCCCTGAGGAACGCCCGCATGATGAAATTCGCCTGTTCAACTCCGTAGGCGTGTTCGGCGCCGACCGGGCACGCCCGCCTCGCCCGACATCCCCCGCCCATGCAGTCCCCACCTGCAGCGCTTTGGAGGTGGCCCACGCAGGCGGCGACGTCGTAGTCGGCGCCCGAGAACGCGCCGACGGGACACGTTTTCAAGCACCAGCGTCCGGAGCAGGATTCGCATGGACTCGGGACGACCGTGAGCTCTGGAATGTCGAACGCTTCGCGGAAGCCGAGCGCGCCGCGATAGGAATGCCAAAGCCCATAGCGCGGATGGATCACAATTCCGATCGGCGAGGGATGTACGGGTTCGGCGCGCCGCGCCCATTGCTGGAACGGCCAGAAAGGCGGGCCGCCAAAGGGAAAGAGCGCCTTCGCTCCGAGTTCCCGCGCCAGAGCCTCGATCACCCGCCGGCTCCAGCGGTCGAGCGGATCGTCCAAACCGTCGCGTGCTTCGGTCGAGGCGGCAAATGCGCTCCAGCCGTCGCGCCCGGCCATGCCGGCAAGCACGATTGTGCGAATATCGGCGAGCGCGCCGTCTCGCTCGGCATCCATGAGTGAGAGCGCGCCGCGCGGAAGTAGGCCGGTTCGTTCGATCGCGCTGAAAACGGTCTCGATCATCGTGAGCGCTCAATGCGAAGGGCGTATCTTGCGCGAGGGGCGCCTCAGGCGCAAAACGCGGCGCGCCAAGAGCGTTCGGCGCTTAGATGCAAGGAGCCTGTGCCTTGGATGCGGCTTACGTCGATCTCGGTGAGGAGGTTTTTCGCGCGAGCCCTTTGACGCGTGGCCCCTGGTATGCGGAGCATCAGCACGCTGGCCCGCCCTCGGCGCTGATCTGCCGGGCGATCGAACGCGCCGCCGCCAACGACGGCCTGACCCATCTCGGACGTCTTACCGTCAATCTATTCAGGCCCGCGCCCGTCGGCGAGTGCCGCGTCGAGGTCGCAACGGAATATGTGGGTCGCAACGCCGGCCACTATTCGGGTCGCCTGACGGCCCAAGGCAAGGAGATCGCACGATTCACGGCCCTTATGCAGCGCGAGGACGATCTGCCGATCCCCGACGGGACGCCGGAGCATCCATCGCCGAGCGCCCTGAAGCCGCCTAACCAATGTCCGGTCGTCCGTATGCCCTTCGCAGGCGCAACGCTCGGCTACGGCGACCTGGTGGAGAATCGGATCGCGGACGGACAATTCTTCAATGGCCCTTGCGCCGCCTGGTTTCGCATGAACCACCCGCTGGTCAAGGGCGAGGCGCCGACCCCTTATCAGCGCGTGGCGGTTGCGGCGGACTCGGGCAACGGCATTAGCGCCGCGTTGGACTTCGGCAAATATCTCTTCATCAATTGCGATCTGACCATCAACCTCTTCCGCCGTCCGGAGGGCGAATGGATATGCCTCGAGGCGCGCAGTTTGTTCGGCGGCAACGGCTGCGGACTGGCCGAGTCCGCTCTCTATGACGAGCGAGGAATGATCGGGCGCGCGACCCAGAGCCTGACCGTCAGGCCGCGCTGACGTTACTTCAGCCTGAGCGCCTCGACTCCCGGCAGCGCCTTGCCTTCCATCCATTCCAGAAACGCCCCGCCTGCGGTCGACACATAGGTGAAGTCATCGGCGACCTTGGCCTCGTTGAGCGCAGCGACGGTGTCGCCGCCGCCGGCCACGGAGGTCAACTTGTCCTCTTTGGTGAGGCGCGCGGCAATTTTCGCAATCGCCATTGTCGCCTTGTCGAAGGGCGGCGTCTCGAACGCGCCGAACGGGCCGTTCCAGACCAAAGTCTTGATCTCGCCGAAGACCTTTTCGACGGCGGCGATCGACTTCCGGCCGATGTCCAGGATCATCTCGTCCTCGGGAACATGATCGACATCGACGACGCGCGCCGCGGTGTGCGCCTTGAGCTCCTTCGCGACGGTCGCGTCGATCGGTAGCAGAATGCGGCATTTGGCCTTATCCGCCGCCGCGACGATCGCCCGCGCGGTGTCTGCAAGATTCTTCTCGCATAGCGACTTGCCGACTCCCTTGCCCTCAGCGAACAGGAAGGTGTTGGCCATGCCGCCGCCGATGACGAGCACGTCGACCTTGTTCACGAGATTGCCGAGCAGATCGAGCTTTGTCGACACTTTGGCGCCGCCGACGATCGCAGCCACGGGGCGCTTCGGATTGCCGAGTGCAGCCTCCAGTGCCTCCAGCTCCTTTTGCATCGCGCGCCCCGCATGCGCTGGCAGCTTGCGGGCAAGGCCTTCCGTCGTCGCATGCGCGCGATGGGCGGCGGAGAAGGCGTCATTGACATAGACGTCGCCGAGCTTGGCGAGCTCGTCGACATGGGCGGGATCGTTCTTCTCCTCGCCCTTATGGAAGCGAGTGTTCTCGAGCAGAAGCACGTCACCGTTCTTCATCTTGGCGATCGCGTCGTCGGCTGTCTTGCCGATGCAGTCGGTTGCGAAGGCGACCGGCCGCTTGATGATGTTGGCGACCGCGGCGGCGACCGGCTTCAGCGAATTGGCCTCGTCAGGGCCGCCCTTGGGCCGGCCAAAATGTGCAAGCAGAATGACCTTGCCGCCTTTGTCCGCGATTTCCGCGATCGTCGGCGCGACGCGTTCGATGCGCGTCGCATCGGTCACCCGGCCGTTCTCCGTCGGAACGTTGAGATCGACGCGCAACAGAACGCGTTTGCCGGCCAAGTCGGCGTCGTCGAGCGTGCGGAAAGGTTTGCTCATGCCAACGCCTCTCAAGTTTTCGACGGCAGCGATGCGTTCCAGTTTCCTGCCGTTCTGTCATGCCCGCGGAAGCGGGCATCCGGTCCAGCCGCGTCCGTTCGAACGGGGGCTTTCGCGACACGACTCTCGACCCCCGCTTTCGCGGGGGTGACACAAATCCTCAGATCAGCTTCGCCATCGCGACGGCCGTGTCCGCCATGCGGTTCGAGAAGCCCCATTCGTTGTCGTACCAGGAAAGCACGCGCACGAATTGGCCGTCGATCACCTTGGTCTGATCGAGGTGGAAGATCGAGGAGCGGTCGTCGTGATTGAAATCGCTCGAAACATTGGGCTCGTCGGTATAGCCGAGGATGCCCTTGAGCGGCCCGTTGCCGTCCGCAGTCGTCTTGATCGCGTTGTTGATCTCGTCCGGACTCGTCTTGCGCTTGGCGACAAACTTGAAGTCGACGACCGAGACGTTGGGCGTCGGCACGCGGATCGAGGAACCGTCCAGCTTACCCTTGAGATCGGGCAGCACGAGACCGACCGCTTTCGCAGCGCCGGTCGTAGTCGGGATCATCGACAAAGCCGCGCCGCGAGCGCGATAGAGATCCTTGTGCAGCGTATCGAGCGTCGGCTGGTCGCCGGTATAGGAATGGATAGTCGTCATGAATCCGTGCTCAATGCCGATCGCGTCGTTGAGCACCTTGGCGACTGGCGCCAGGCAATTGGTCGTGCACGACGCGTTGGAGACGACGAGATGATCCTTGGTCAGCTTGTCGTTGTTTACCCCATAGACGACCGTCAGATCCGCGCCTTCTGCAGGCGCGGAGATGAGGACACGCTTCGCGCCCGCCTTGAGATGGGCCGCCGCCTTCTCACGCGCAGTGAAGATGCCTGTGCATTCGAGCGCGACATCGACGCCGAGCGCTTTGTGGGGAAGCTCGGCCGGGTCCTTGATGGCGGTCACCTTTATCTTATGGCCGTCGACGACCATCGTATCGCCCTCGACCTTGACCTTATGACGAAAGCGCCCGTGTATGCTGTCGTAACGCAAGAGATGCGCATTGGTCTCGACGGGGCCGAGATCGTTGATCGCGACAACCTCGATGTCCTTGCGGCCGGACTCCAAAATTGCCCGCAGCACCAGCCGTCCAATCCGGCCGAAGCCATTGATCGCTACCTTGGCAACCATCGCAATTTCTCCTCTTGCGCCCGGCCTACTGCACGGCCGCGGAGCGCCTCACAACTCGATCCGTTGAAGCCGCGCTTATTGTCTAATCCCCGGCTCAATGTCCACAATGGAATTGATACCGGCTGGCATTGCCCGCGCCGTGACTTTTGATCAGGCGCGGAGCTGGCCGAGCGCCGCCTCGACCACCGCCTCGGGGGTGATGCCGAAATGCTGATAGACGGCTTTATAGGGTCCGCTTTCGCCAAAGCTCTTCATGCCGATGAACGGGCCATCGCCAATGATCGCGTCCCATCCGAACCTCACCGCCGCCTCGACGCCGACCTTGACTTTGGCGGAGCCAATGACCGAGCGGCGATAGTCCTCCGGCTGCTCGAAGAAAGCCGGGAAGCAGGGCATCGATACGACCCGGGCGGCGACACCCTTTTCCTTCAATTGCGCCTGAGCGGCGACAGCGAGCGAAACCTCAGAGCCGGAGGCGAAGATCGACACTTCGGCCTGCCCTGAGGCCGGAGAAATCTCGTAACCGCCCTTGGCGCACAGGTTTTCGGACACATGCGTCGTCCGCAACGCCGGCAAGCCCTGCCGCGTCAGCGCCAGGATCGAGGGCGAATGCTCGCGCTCAAGCGCCGCCTGCCAGCACTCGACAGTCTCTACACTGTCGGCAGGACGCCACATGTAGAAATTCGGCATCGCGCGCATCGCCGCCAGATGCTCGACCGGCTGATGGGTTGGACCATCCTCGCCAAGGCCGATCGAATCGTGAGTGAACACGTTCACGACCCTGATCCCCATGAGCGCCGAGAGCCGCAAAGAGGGGCGGCAATAATCGGTGAAGCAGAAGAACGAGGCTCCCGAAGGGATAAAGCCGCCATGAATGGCGATGCCGTTGCACGCCGCGATCATCCCATGCTCGCGGATGCCCCAATGGATGTAGCGCCCGGAGAAATCATCGGGTGCGATTTCCTTCTCGGGGGAGAACTTCGTGTTGTTCGACGGAGTCAAGTCGGCCGAGCCGGTGACGAGCTCCGGCACGGCGGCGCCGATCACATCGAGCGCCGCCTGGCCAGCCTTGCGGGTAGCGACCTCAGGCTTTTCATTGGCAAGCTTCTGCTTGTAGGCGTCGATCACCTTATCAAGGTCTTGCGGCAGGTCGCCGCGGAGCCGGCGCTCGAATTCGGCGCGCTCCTTCGGGTCGAGCGCCTCGACCGCGCGGTTCCACGCGTCGCGTTGCGCCGAGCCGCGCGTTCCGGCCTTGCGCCAAACGGCGAGAATGTCGTCGGGGATGACGAATGGCTCGTAAGACCAGTTCAGGTTCTTGCGCGCGCCGGCGACCTCGGACGCCCCCTGTGCATCACTGTGCGCTTTCTGGGTTCCCGCGTGGGTTGGCAGGCCAAAGCCGATCGTCGTCTTGCAGGCGATCATCGTCGGCTTGTCGGAATTCTGCGCCGCGTGGATGGCGTCGAGGATCGCCTTCGGATCGTGCCCGTCGATGTGGGTTGAATTCCAGCCCGCCGCTTGGAAGCGGGCGACCTGATCGATGTTGTCGGCGAGGATCGGGATATGGCCGTCGATCGAGATCCCATTGTTGTCCCAGAAAACGATCAGCTTGTTGAGCTTGAGATGGCCGGCGATGCCGATCGCCTCGTGGCTTACGCCTTCCATCAAGTCGCCGTCGGAGGCGAGGACGTAAGTGTGGTGATCAACGATTCCGGGAAAGCGCGCCGCCAGCATGCGCTCCGCGATCGCCATGCCGACCGAGGTCGCAATCCCCTGCCCCAGCGGGCCGGTCGTCGTCTCAATACCCGGAGCGCACCAGTATTCCGGGTGCCCGGGCGTCCTCGAGCCGACTTGGCGGAACTGCTTGATGTCTTCGATCCCGAGTCCTTTGGCGCCCCCGACGCCTGTCAGATAGAGCAACGCGTACAACAGCATGCAACCGTGGCCGGCCGAGAGGACAAACCTGTCGCGATCGGGCCAATGGGGATCGGACGCGTCGAACTTGAGAACGTCGCGCCAGAGAACCGTGGCGACGTCGGCAGACCCCATCGGCAGGCCGGGGTGGCCACTCTTGGCCTTCTCCACCGCATCGAGGGCGAGAAAGCGGATCGCGTTCGCCATTGCGTCATGAGACACGCTCGTTGCGCCAGGGGACGCGGTCGTTGTCGCCATCGGGAGTCTCCTCAAGAAATGGGGCGCCGGCAATTCGGAGTTCCGAGCTCGGGCAGTGATTTGACACCGGGCGGAACGGGCGCGTCAATTAGGGGCGGTCGCAGGAACCTGTCAATTGCGGCTCAAGCCCGCGTTGACGTTCCGTTCAAGCATCGCGTAAACAAAACGCCGCAATGGATGGAATCAACACCTCCATGGATTCGCTTGAGACTTCGCTCAAACGACTCGCTTCCGCGGTCGATGCGCTCGACTGGGCGACCGATCTGCGCATGCGTCACGACGAAGCGCGCGCAACCACGCAAGAGGAATTCGCGCTGATGCAAGACGACCGCTCGCGGCTCGCGGTCGAACTCGACGCCGCCGTTGACCGGTCACGCGCGCTCGAAGCCGCCAACAGCGAAGCGGCGAAGCGGCTCGCTCATGCCGCGCAGGCGATCGAACGCGTTCTCGACCGTTCGGCGCCGGACTCGGACCCTTAAGGCCAGTCCCCGTGGATAAGGCGCGCGCCATGTCACAGGTTTCGGTCACCATCGACGGGCGCAAGTATCGCCTCGCGTGCAACGAGGGGGAAGAAGCGCGCCTCGAATCGCTGGCTGGCCTGATCGATGAGAAGATCGGTGAAATGCGCAAGACGTTCGGCGAGATCGGCGACCAGCGTCTCGTCATCATGGCCGCTCTGACCATCGCCGACAATCTGGCCGAAGCGCGCGATGAGGCGGCTGCCCAGCGCAAGCGCTCCGACGACGCCGAGCAGCGCGCAAGCGCCATTGTGTCGACGATCGATGAGCTCGGTTCAAGGCTCGAGTCGATCGCGGCGCGCCTGGCAGGCGCGGACGTCTGATTTAATCGCGCCGCGCCATTTGCCTGCCAAATCGGGGCGCTTGCTTAGTCCGTCAAATGCGGGTATACGCCCGCATATGACCTCGACCTGTTACTGCGTCGTGGCTCGGACCGCCGCGCGAAAGACCACCGCTTTATACGACGCGCTGCTTGAGCCAGCCGGCGTCACGCTTGCGCAGTTCAGTCTCTTAAGAAAAATCGACCGCGCCGGGACGGCGTCCTTGACCAAGCTCGGGCAGCTCACGGAATTGGACCGCTCGACGATCGGACGCAATGTCAAGGCGCTGGAAAGACTTCAGCTTGTGCGCGCGGCTCTCGCGAAGGACCAGCGCGAGGCGGCAGTGCAGCTCACACCTGCGGGAAAGCGGGCGCTGAGAATCGGCGCGCCGCTATGGGAAGAGGCCCAGCGCCGGGTCGAGACTGCGCTCGGCGACGCGGGAGTCGCGCAGTTGCAGACGCTTGCGCTCAACCTGTGATTTTTGGCGAGTTTGCGGGTAGATACCCGTCACGGAGTTTGAGATGACGATATCGGGGCCGGCTGTTCAGGATACTGCGCAGCCGCAAAGGCAGTTCGCGGCGTTCTCGCTTTCCAATCGGCTCGCCGCGGCGATGGCCGAACGGCATCTCCATTACGGCTGGGTGGTCGTCGGATCGACCTTCCTCGTCATGCTCGCGACGGCGGGAGCGATGGGCGCGCCCGGCGTCATCATCCAGCCGCTCGAGAAGGAGTTCGGCTGGAGCACGGCCCAGATCTCGGTCGCGCTTGCGGTGCG
>Ga0209624_10002591_pt1 | contig 13274 bp, 11 predicted proteins | sample JacPinW_OM2H0_O1_FD_188565 | JGI IMG/M metagenome (GOLD analysis project Ga0209624, IMG submission 188565) | Forest soil microbial communities from Algoma, Ontario, Canada - Jack Pine, Ontario site 1_JW_OM2H0_O1 (SPAdes) (version 2) | ecosystem: Environmental > Terrestrial > Soil > Boreal...
TCCCCTACCTGTTTGATTGGCGTTTTGCTTCACGCTCGCGAGCGATCCCGCCCGGGTGACGCTAGCACGGTACCAGGAAAACGGTTAAGGCGGACTAACGGATACCTGCATTCGAACCGTGTCTCTTCGAACCGGAGTCTCTGTTTCCGGGAAACGGAATTTTGTGCGCAGAGACAAAGGCGACGAAACATCCAGAGAAGTTCACAGAGAGCCGCGTTACTTGTGCCGTCGAGATTCAACGCGGCATGCTCGAACGCAATTCGGCGATACCGGCGGACCAGCGCATCGAATTTCGCATTTGGCATCAATCTTGGCGACATCATTTGCGAAGGCACGGACATCTTCGGGGACGGGGTTAACGTCGCGGCTCGGCTCGAAAGTATTGCCGATCGCGGCGGAATCTGCATCTCGCGCCAAGTGCTGGATCAGGTCGAGGGCAAGCTCGATGTACCCTTTCGTGAACTCGGCCGACAGAATCTCAAGAACATCGCCAAGCCGGTGGAGGCTTACGCGATCCAACTCGATGCCGCGACATCGCCAGGGTCGCGGTTCCTCGCCAACGCGAGGCTCAAGCAAGAGATACGCTATTGCAAGGCGTCCGACGGCGTCCGGCTGGCCTACGCGACGGTCGGCGACGGACCACCGATGCTGAAGTCGGCTCACTGGATGGGTCATCTCGAATATGATTGGGAATTGCCGATTTCGCGGCATTTGCTACTCGGGCTTTCCAAAGATCACACGCTGATCCGGTACGATGCCCGCGGCAACGGCCTGTCGGATTGGGACGTACACGAGATTTCCCTCGATGCCTGGGTCAGCGACATGGAAACCATCGCCGATACCGTCGGGCTGAAGCGATTTCCACTGTTCGGCTTCTCACAGGGTTGCCCGGTAGCGATTGCCTATGCGGCCCGCCATCCGGAGCGGGTCTCGCATTTGATCTTGTATGGCGGCTTTGCGACCGGGGCCAACAAGCGCGCGACCCTGACGGCGACCGGTCGCGAGCGCCTCGCAGCAATGAATACGCTCGTCAGACAGGGCTGGGGCGCCGACAACCCGGCTTTCCGCCAGATATTCACGTCTTTGCTGATGCCTTCAGCCAACAAGGACCAGGCGGACGCGTTCAACGAGCTGCAACGCCTGAGCGCGTCGCCCGAATGCGCAGCGCGCTATCTGGAGACGGTGAACGATCTCACCGTTATTGACCTCCTCCCTAAGGTGAAGGCGCCGACGCTCGTCATGCACGTGCGCGACGACTCGCTCGTCCCGATCAAACTAGGCCACGAGCTGGCGGCAGGAATATCGGGCGCCCAGTTTGTTGGACTCCCTGGTAAGAATCACGTTCCGCTGGAGCAGGACCCCAGCGTGCCCCAGTTGTTCGCGGAACTGAGAGACTTCTTGAGAACGGTATCGTAGCCGCTGAACTGCTTTTAGGCGCCTTGATCGGCGAAACGAAATTTTCGTAGGTGATGTCGGCTAAGGGTCATTAGCTTACGTTCAGGCCCGTCGCTCCGGTGTCCACTTCCTACCTCACCAGCAATTACGGCGGGCGTGCCGAAATCGCTCACGGCACGCGCACCGCCGCGCCAACACATAGGCCCCCCTACCAAAGTTCCTCCGACGCCATGCGAGCGCCCTGTGCCAAAGCTTCGAGCTTGAGCCAGGCGATCTTTGGATCACAATTGTGGAATCCGACGAAGGTACCAAACCCGCAGTCTGTCCCCCCGATCACATTTTCCCTACCCACAATCTTGGCAAACCGCTCTAGCCTTTGCGCAACAAGGCGTGGATGTTCGACAGTATTTGTAACGGTATCGATCACACCCGGTATGATCGCCTTATCATCGGGAAGCTTAACCTCATTCCACACTTCCCACTCATGCTCGTGGCGAGGATTCGCAGCCTCGAAATAGATGAAAGAGGCGTTTGCCTTTAGCACCGGCTCAATGATATCGCGCATCTCTACGTCGTGATGATGAGGGCCAGCATAATTTCCCCAGCAGAGATGCAAGCGCATTTTTTCTGCCCGAATACCACGCGTCGCATGATTGAGCGCCTCGATCGCCAGTGGAATATAGCTCTTTAGCGTAGTCGGCCCCTTGCCGTCACTGAAGCTGTGGCGATGCATCGCCAAATCAGGAGAATCTAGCTGCAAATTGAAGCCCGCATCGACAATTGCCTGATACTCAACTCGCAGGGCGTTGCCCGCGGCTTCCAAATACTCCTCACGGGTCGGATAATAGTGATTAGGAAAGTTGAATAGCATCTGGCCTGGCGTAACGGCGGGGATGAACGCATCATCTGGGCTCGAATTTCCGAGAGCCGACTTGAAATTGGCGATATCGCTCTTGACCGCCTCTCGGTCCTGCAGTTCGATAGGGCCGTCAACAACTGGCATCACAAGATGCTTGCCGCCCTCATCTTCGATAAACATTTTCTGGATGAGGATCGGAAAATCGGCGAGGTCAGTTGCCATAAACTGTGCTCGCTCTCCAAAGCCGGAAAATCGCTGTATCACGTAATTGCTAAAGCCGATCTTGCTCATCTCGCCGTCGCTGATGACGTCTATTCCGGCCGTACGTTGTAGACTGACAACATCACACACCGCCTCGGCCACGCGCCTCTTCAATGTCGCGGCATCGACGGCTTTGCCGTCAATCGAGTCCCACATAAGTCGCGTTAAATCGTCCGGCCTCGGAAGACTGCCCGCGTGCGTTGTTTGAATGCGATCGGTGTTTCGTCTCACAACCAATTCCCCCCTGCTGGCTTTTGATTTATCGGAGCGATTACCTCCGCAGCACGCTATCCTTACCTACCCGTTTGCCGGATGCCTTCGGAAGGCTAAACGACTTCGCTCATGTCGGACAAATCGATGATTCCTATTCTACCTATCGACGTTACCGATATGTGGCCCTCATCTTGGGTACCAGGGCGACTAGCTTAAAGCTTGCTAGCCACCGCATGCATCAATCCGCGAAACCAACTCAGTGCAGGATCTTGATCTCGATATTTATGCCATTGCATCTGCATTTCGATCGGCGGAATGTCGAACGGCGCCTGCACAAGCTTTAGTTCATATTGCGCAGCGTACATTCTCGCATGGCGACGATGGCAGGTCAGCACGCGTTCTGTACCCGTTACAAATTGTAACGCCATCCTGAAAGATGGCAAGACAAGCTCAATGTTTCTGATATCGCCTCGTTGCTTCAAGAACCATTCGTCGTAGGTCGATATTCGCCAGTCGCCCAACGTCACTCGAATATGTCCGAGATTCTTGTACTCCTCGAATGTGAGTCGTTTTCCGATTTTCTTATTACCTTTCCAGACAACACATACGAAGTCTTCGGTATACAAGGTGGCACTTGGGTGGCGGTCAGTAGCGTAGCCACGCGGGGTGATGAGGATATCCAGATTTCCCTGTTCGAATTCTTGAACGAAACTGCCCGTGAAATGACGAATCTCTGCGGATATTCCGGGCGCTTCCCGAGACATACGGAGGAGAGCTTTATTCAGAAGTACGTCTGTCACATAGTCAGATGCCAATATGCTGATTTTTCGGCGAGATGTTCCTGGATTGAATTCGACGTTGGTCGAAGCCACTGACTCGACCTGAAGCAGAATATCCCGAATCGGCTGATGCATCGAGGCGGCCAATGGTGTTGGCACCATAGATCGACCTACCTGAACGAAGAGCTTGTCTTGAAAATAGTCGCGCATGCGGGCCAGGGCGTCACTCATCGCCGATTGGCTTATGTGGACCCGCTCGGCCGCCCGAGAGACGCTGCGCTCAGCCAGCAACGCGTCAAGATAAATGATTAGATTTAGGTCAAGATGCCGAAAGCGCATTGGGACCTCAACGAGAAAGATGATGGCTGGAGACCCTAGCACTAGGTATCGGTGCTATCGATACTATTGATGGAAAATATCGATTAGTCGCGAGGCTTCGGAAGCGGTTAGCTCGCCGTCAGAACGAAGTCAGCAATAAGACGGACGGAAACGCTCTTCTCCTTGCCGACGAAACGCCGTGCGCTCCTTGGCAGGACGAAGCGGTTCGTCGCGTGCGCGCTGTGCCACAGGAAAGCGCACTTTCCCCGCGTTGGAGTCTTTATGGGCGGAAGGTCACCAAACACGCTTACGGCACCGAGCGCAGACATAAGAAAGTTCCGCCTCCTCGTTACCGGGCATGATGAGAACGGACAATCGATCTTTCTTTCAGATCGGGTTGCTCCGCACGTGATGACCGTGCTGCAGACCCCGACTTACGCTGTTACGGATTTCTGGAAGGCGTTCACTCTTCCAGCCGACAACGGAACGGCGACGGCCAAGGATCCCTGCGAAGTGCCGTTTGTCGTCGCACCGCCCTCGGGCGGTTGCGTCTTCCGGGTGGTGGAATTCCCGCCTGATCATCACTGGGAATCGAAGGTGGCCGCCATGGGCGGTTCCGCTCCCGTGGATGAGACGGCCAAAGTCGCAACGGGCGGCACAGCCCGCCACGGTCAGATGCACCGTACTCGCTCTCTCGACTTTGCCATCGTCCTATCGGGCGAGATCTGGGCGATCATGGATGTCGGCGAGACAAGGATGGTGGCGGGCGACGTTCTCGTCCAACGCGGCACAAATCACGCGTGGGCCAATCGATCGGAACGGCCATGCCATGTCGCCTTCATTCTTATCGACGCCAAGCCCATCGAATGAACGACCGAAGCTGGTGCGCCGGCTGCGGACAACCATGAACCGGATCGAGAGAAGAAAGGAAAACAATGGCTGACAGAAAAGTCATCGTCACGATCGCTCCGACGGGCGGCATGGCGAACAAGAAGATGAACCCTAATCTTCCGACTCAGCCGGAGGAGATCGCCGACGACGTCTACCGTTGCTTCAACGCCGGCGCGAGTATTGTCGCCATCCACGCACGGCGTCCCGACGATGAGGCGACCTGCAACCCAGCCATCTATCAGCGCATCAATGACCTGGTCCGCGCCAAATGCGACATCGTCATAAACAACTCAACGGGCGGGGGGATCAACGGCGACGTGGTTCAGCAAGGCCCCAACGGCTACCCCGAGCTGATGTGGGAAGAGCGGATTAAGGGGATGGAAGCAGGCGCGGAGATGTGCACGCTCGATCCGACCACAATTATCGCCACTTTCGAAGGCCGCGAGATGTTGATGAACACCTCGCCGACCCGCTGCAAGCAGTTGGCGGGCATGATGAAGGAGCGGGGTATCAAACCCGAATGGGAGGTATTCAGTCCAACCCATCTCTTGCAGGACGTGACGGACTGCATCAACGCGGGCCTCGACGAGCCCCCATACTTCATCAATTTCGTGCTGTCAGCCAATCGCGGATTTCAGGGGGCGATGCCGTACACGCCGAAGATCCTGACGCAAATGGTCGACATGATGCCAAAAGACGCGATCTTCAACGTCAGCGCAATCGGCCCGTCGCAGCTCAACGCCGGCGTTCAGTCGATCTTGATGGGCGGACATGTGCGGGTTGGTCTAGAGGACAATCTCTACTTCTCACGCGGCAAGCTTGCGACCAACATCGAGCAGGTTGAACGCATCGTTCGCATTATCCGCGACCTGGGGCTTGAGCCTGCGACGCCTGCGGAAACCCGCCAAATGATCGGTCTGCCACGCAAGAAGATCGCCGCAGCGGCATAGACTGTCCGGCACTGCGTTCTTTGACAAGATATGTCGGCAGCCATGTCGTTGTGCCCCAATAGGCGGACAGTGAGCAAGCGGTGCGTTCACCACAGAAACCGTCGGCCGGCGGCTTCGCGCCGGTTAGAAAGCTGAATTCGTGCGCATATGGAGATAGAAATGCGTATCGCGGTCATGGGTGGTGGTCCCGCCGGTCTTTATTTCGCTACGTTATGGAAAACGCGGCATCCCAAAGATGACGTCCAGGTTTACGAACAGAACCCTGCCGACGCGACGTTCGGCTTTGGCGTGGTATTCTCGGACCGTGCGTTGGAGTTTCTTCGCGACGATGATCCCGAAACGTGTGACCTGATCGCCTCGCATATGGAGACGTGGCGCGACATGACGCTGATTCATCGCGGGGAAGCCGTAACGATCGACGGGGTCGGGTTCTCTTCAATCGGCCGCTTGCACCTTCTCAAACTGCTTCAGCAAAGGGCAATTTCGGCCGGGGCTTCTCTCCATTTCAACCGGCACATTAGCTCAATCGCTGAATTGGGAGATGTCGACCTCATCGTCGGCTCGGACGGCCTTAACTCTCTCGTCCGGCGGGCTTACGAAGGAGATTTCGGGACGTCACTTTCCTACCTCGACAGCAAATTCGTCTGGTACGGCACTACCAAGACCTTCGCCACCCTCACTCAAACATTCGTTGACACCGAATTCGGAGCGTTCAACGCGCATCATTATCGCTATTCGCCGACGATGAGTACATTCATCATCGAATGCAACCGAGCAACCTGGCTCCGCGCGGGATTTCCGGAGAAGGATGAGGCCGAAACTAAAGCGCTGTGCGAGAGGCTCTTTGCGCCAACCCTCGATGGGCACTCGCTAATTTCGAACAAATCTAGCTGGCGAAATTTCCCAAAGCTCTGGAATAATCGCTGGTTCTTCCGGAACATGGTGCTTGTGGGCGATGCACTGCACACCGCGCACTACTCGATCGGCTCAGGGACCCGGCTCGCGCTCGAAGATGTCATCGCTCTGGTCAAAGCGCTCGAGCGGCATCCGAACGATCCGCAGGGCGGCCTCCAACGCTATGAGGTCGAGCGAAAGCCGATTGTCGAGAAGATCGTCCACGCTGCAAGCACGAGTGCGGATTGGTATGGCCGTTTTGAGCAGCACATGAAGCTGTCGCCTCTCGACTTTGGCTACAGCTACATCACGCGTTCAGGTCGGATCAGTGATGATCGCCTGAGACGAAGCGCGCCGGATTTTATGGCCCGGCACGATGCGCGCACCAAAGACACCAGATCGGAAACACGTCATGCGCGCGCAAACTAGCCGCCGCCGGATAAAAATCGAGTTCGGTCACTGCGACCCCGCACATATCGCCTACTATCCGAACTTGGTCGCCTGGGTCGATCAAGCCACGCATCAACTTTTTGAGGCTATCGGCTTTGCCGTGCGCGATCTGCAAGCCGATCGGCGACTTCAGGTACCGGTCGTCGGATTGAACGTCAAATTTTTGAGCCCTGCGACCTGGGGAGAAGAAATTGAAATCGACTCTCAGGTCGCTCGTTTGGGATCGAAATCGTTCGATGTTCATCATCGCATTACGAACGTAACAACGGGGGAAGCGGTGGCGGAGGCGACCGAGACGCGCGTGTGCATCAGGCTTGATCCGAACCGTCCGAAGCATATCCAAGGTCAAATCATTCCCGATGATCTCCGCTCCGCTTTCAATACGCGCGACGGCGTCGCGGTCAAAGGGTGATGTGAATGTCAATGGTGACTTACGCGCGTCGGCGTCGATTCAAGTTCAAATGGTGTTATGTTTGTCTTTCGGGCTCTTCATCAGTTGCCGTTTTCTCCATGAAGTCAAAAGGCTCGATTCATTCGGAACAGGACTGGAAATCCGACTGCGGCTTGCCGGCGTAAAGCCGAAATCGGAGGCAATCCGCATCATGATTTCCGTCTGTCGGTTAGCGAAAACCAACACTCCCTGGCAGGCGAGTTGCTAACCATGAAGGCGGTAAGCTTGATATCGTGCTTATCGAAAAATGGCCGAGCAAAGCACGACCGTTGTTGCCAAAAGTATCCGACTCAAGGACGCCAGAACTACTCGGCGGGCAACACCGCGTCGACGCCCTTCTTCTTCACCAAGACCACGACGAACTTTGCTGGCCTCGTCGTGCTCGCATTGCGCCCGATCGTGTGCACATCGTTGGGGCCTTCGTAGAAAGTCTGTCCTGGCGTCAGGGTGACCGCCTTGCCGCCCTTGACCCCTTCGACGATCGTCCCTTCCAGCACATAGACGAAGGCGTATGCATCGTGCCGATGGATGTGTTCCACAGTTCCGGGGGGATACTCGACGGAGAGCATCAACATTTCCCTTCCGGGCATGTCAGCGAGATCCTGTTGCATAAGCGGGGCCACGATTGGTTGCGGCGCCGTCTGCGCAAAGCCAACGCCGAACGGCAGCGCGGCGACAATCAGCAAACAGACGATACGTTTCATCGAGCCCTCCTTATCAAGCCGCCGCCTGTGAGCGGCGAAGCCATTCGTCGAAACGGATGGAGCCGAGGCGGGGGCGATCGCCGGGGGTCAGCGATCGGTCGTTCAGCTCGGTTCCGAAGTAGCGCCAGTGCACGTCAGCGATCACCTTGCGCTGGTCGCCGCTCGCGGCCAGGAATTTGCGCGCGAATTTGTCCATCGGACAGGCCTCCGGACCGGCAACCTCGACGGTGCCGTTCAGCGGGGGTGCCAGTGTCAGTTCGGCCAGGTTGGCGACCACGTCGTCCGAGGCAATCGGCTGGAACAGCGCGGGCGACAGCCGGACCACATCGCCCTCTGCGCCGGATTTGACGATGCCGCCGACGAACTCAAAGAACTGCGTAGAGCGCAGGATCGTATAGGGAATGCCGGACGCCTTTATCAGATTCTCCTGCGCTACCTTGGCGCGGAGGTAGCCGCTATCGGGACTGCGGTCGCTGCCGACGATCGACAGCGCCAGATGATGCTTCACGCCAGCGGTATTCTCCGCGGCCATCAGGTTGCGGCCCGAGGTCTCGAAGAATTCGAGGACCGCCTTGTCCTCCCACACCGGCGCGTTCGCCAGATCGACGACGACCTGTGCGCCGGAGAGCGCCTCGTTCAGTCCCTCGCCCGTGATGGTGTTGACGCCGGTATTGGGCGCGGCCGCGATGACATCGTGACCCTTCTCCTGCAGTTTCTTGACGAGCTTTGATCCGATGAGGCCGGTGCCCCCGATGACGACAATTCTCATGATTTTGTCCTCCAACGGTATGCAAGAGAGTGTCAGGTTGTGTCGTATTCGACGCCACAAACGATGCCGGATCGGCGGCCGGAAAGCCTTGTGGCGGCCTTGAAGCGCGATTGAATTTCGCTTGGATTTCCGTCCAAGACAGCGGGACAAAAGGAGCAAGACGAGCCAAGAAAGCGCCCCGCTGTTCTGGCAGCTTCCGCTTGCTTTACCGGCGCGACAACCCGCGCGATCACCGTGCTATCAATGGCTTGCCGGCCATGGCGATGAGCGGCGATGAGAGGGCGACGTGCAGTACGCGTTCGAGGACTACGTAATCGACTCGGACCGGCGGGAGCTCACGCGTAGCGCGGAGCCGATCGCCGTCGGGCCGCAGGTCTTCGACCTGCTGCTCCATCTGGTGCGGAACCGCGACCACGTCGTTAGCAAGGACGAGGTCCTGGACGCCGTATGGGCCGGGCGGATCGTCTCTGAATCGACCCTGACAAGTCACATCAACGCGGCGCGCAAGGCGATCGGCGACAGCGGGCAGAACCAGCGCCTGCTTCGAACGATCGCCCGCAAGGGATTCCGCTTCGTCGGCGACGTCAGCGAGATCGCCAATCGCTTTGCCGCGGTCAGCACCGAGCACGACGCACTGGGCAAGACCATCGCAGAGGCGCCGGCCCTCCCCGACAGGCCCTCGATTGCCGCGCTCCCGTTCCTAAACCTAAGCGGCGATATCGAGCAGGAGTACTTCACGGACGGCGTGGTGGAGGACATCATCACGGCCTTGTCGCGCATTCGCTGGCTGTTCGTTATCGCACGCAATTCGAGCTTCACCTACAAGGGCCGCGCAGTCGACGTGAAACAGGTCGGCCGCGAGCTCGGCGTGCGCTATGTGCTGGAAGGTAGCGTGCGCAAGGCGGCCCACAAGGTGCGCATCACCGGGCAGCTGATCGATGCGACCACTGGGGCGCATCTGTGGGCCGAGCGCTTCGAAAGCGCGCTCGACGATATTTTCGAGCTGCAAGATCAGGTCACCGAGGCCGTCGTCGGCGCGATCGCGCCGCAGCTCGAGCGGGCCGAAATCGAGCGCGCGAAGCGCAAGCCAACCCAAAGCCTCGACGCTTACGACTACTATCTGCGCGGCATGGCGCACCTCCATCTGGGATCCAGGAAGTCGATCGACACAGCGCTCGGTCAGTTCAACCACGCACTCATGCGCGACCCGGATTTCGCGTCGGCTTATGCGATGGCGGCGTGGTGCTATTTCTGGCGCAAGGTCAACGGCTGGATGACCGATCGCCCAAGCGAGATCGCCGAGGGTGGCCGCCTAGCCCGCCGGGCCGTCGACCTGGGCCGGGACGATGCGGTCGCGCTCACCCGCGGCGGGCATGCGCTCGCCCACCTCACGGATGACGTCGCCGGCGGCATCGCCTTGCTCGACCGGGCGCTCATGCTCAATCCCAATCTCGCGTCGGCCTGGTTCCTCGCCGGGTTCCTGCGGACCTGGAACGGCGAGCCGGACGCCGCCATCGAGCACTTCGCGCGTGCCATGAGGCTGAGCCCACTCGACCCCGAGCTCTACCGCATGCAAGCCGGACTGGCGGCGGCGCATCTGTTCGCGGGGCGCTTCGACGCCGCGTCGTCGTGGGCGGAGAAAGCCTTTCGGGAGTTGCCATGCTTCTTGATGGTCGTCAGTGTCATCGCGGCGAGCCATGCGCTCGCGGGCCGGGCGGACGAAGCGCAGCGCGCGATGAAGCATCTGCGCGAGCTTGACCCCACACTGCGCGCCTCCAATCTCGCGGCTTGGATCCCGATCCGCCGGCCGGAGGACCTCGCGATCTTGGCGGACGGGTTGCGAAAGGCGGGGCTGCCCGAGTGAGGCGCGCAGTTCTCCGACCAATCATGTGAAGTTGTGGGAGGGGTAGCATAGTCCTGCTGCAGATTTAGCGGGATGCGTCCGAAGCGCATGTAAGGCGAGGCACTGCGAATTCCCGCACCAATCCAATACGGCCGGGCGGCATCCCGCAGCACAAAGGCGGTTCATCGATTGACGGTAGATATGGGTCATCAAGTGACATTTGGTAGTTGCGGAGCCACGTCCGCTTCACCCGGGAGAGCGGACATTCGTCAGCGCCATTCTTGTGTTCGCTGAGTGAATTTCCTTACTCGGGGCACGCGCGGCTATCTTGAGTGGTTTGGCCTCCTGAAAGAAAGCAACAGCCCCGGGTCACCGCTTGATCGATGGCCGTCAATTTCTCAGTCAATGGGATGCGGTTCAAAATCGGAAATGACCAGAAAAACGCCGTTGGGTCACCACACCGAACTGCTAGGCCGGCTATCAGCATCAAGCAGCAGAGAATTTGCCTGGCCAAATGAGAAAATCCGACTGCGGCTTGCCGGGGTGAAGCCGAACTCCGATGCGATACGCATCATGATCTCGGTCTGTTTGTTGAGGTGGGAGAGGTAGGGAGATTGAACCGGATAGCCGTTCGGCGACTTAATCATGGCGCCATGCTTTTGGACCATATCCAGCGCCTCCATCGCCAAGGCGTAAGCCGAGCAATACGCAGCCAAAGAGCCCCGATCGGCAATACTCAACACTCCCTTTGACGTAAGTTCGCCGACGATTCGGTCCCACTCTTGACGGGCGCCGAGCCCTAATTCCTGAGGGCATTCGAGAATGCGAGGCGGCTTGAGCTCATTAGGGCTGGATCGAAGCCCATGGTCGCTGCGAGCGATCTCTTTCAGTCCCTGTGGCTTCGTTTTTTGGTCGGTCATAACGCCAGTCCGCCTCGCCGCATTCATTCAGTGTCGTCGAGTTGGGCGCGCCGTTTTGGTTGCTCAAACGAGCTACAGACACTTGAGCGAATGAACGACCATCACTGAGGAGGCACGCCGATTTTCCTGTGAATGCCTGCCAGCGCTTCACGGCAACGTCGACGTAGCGCGGCTCCAATTCCATCGCCACGCAGACGCGGCCCGAGGTCTCGGCAGCGATGAGCGTCGTGCCGCTGCCCAGGAACGGGTCATAGACGGCTTGGCCCAGGTTGCTATTGTTCTCCATCGGCCGTCGCATGCACTCGACCGGCTTCTGCGTGCTGTGCGCCGTCTTGGTATCTTGCTGGCCGCTCGGGATTGCCCACAGCGTCGTTTGCTTGCGATCGCCCGTCCAATGTCCCTTTGTGCGAACGGCGTACCAGCACGGTTCATGTTGCCAGTCGTAATCCCCTCGGCCAATGACGATGCGCTCCTTGGCCCAAATGATCTGTGCGCGGATCGCGAAGTCCTGTTGTTCTAGGCTTTCAGCTACGACGGCGGTGGCTCCGGCGTCCAGAGGCTACTTGCCCGGAAAGCCAAATTAGCCGGCTTTTGGGGACGGGACCTTAGGGCGGAGAACGGGGCGACGATAGGCGCTGGCGGGCGACGCAGTCCATCGCGAACCGGTCTCCGCCCCAAATTCGCTGCTAACAGGGAAAAATACAGGGATTTTCGAACCTTGCCGCTCCCGATTCGATAGGCTCGCGGCCACAATTTGGGGCATCCAAGCGAATTTGCCCTCTGCGGCCAATTTCAGAACAGGGAAAATGGGTAACGATTACAGGGAAAAGTAACCGCGATCAGGCAATTTTGGCTTCGCCAACGCGAGCAGGAAGATCGGCAAATTTTGACGATACACAATCGCGTAGGGACAGCGAAAAGCCGACGCAGTTGCCTGAATATCTCCCGCCCTGCATTGGCCGGCTGTCCCTGCAGTACCTGCGGTGGACAATCTACAAAGCGACAATTTCTAGATCAAAAAGACGCCCTTGCCGCCAATTCCGCGGTCGAAGAGATCATAGGCCTCGGCTGCCTGACTAAGCGACCAACGATGTGTAAAAATCCTGTCTACTTTTATCCCTCTCTCCGCAACGAAACGCGCACACTCGGCTTGCCCCATGTGTGAAAATGTCCAATGGCCGATGATTGTCATCTGGCGACGCAACATATCCGGACTAACATTAATCGTGACATCTCCGCCTTCACCGACAAAGCAGCACGTTCCCCAAATTCTCGTGCTTCTTACGGCTGAGGCGCGCGCCGCCCCTGACCCAGAAGTCTCAAGCGCGAAATCGACACCTCTTCCCCGCGTTTCCTCGCGCAAAAGACTAACGGTGTCTGATTGCGCGGGATTGACAAGAACGTCTGCTCCAAACTCGCGCGCGCGGTTGAGCCGTTCGGAGTTTATGTCCAACGCAATTACACGCGCGTTCATCGCATGCGCAAGCTGAGTCGCCGAAAGGCCCACCGGTCCTTGACCGAAGACAGCTATGGTGTCGCGGGCGGAGAGATTTAACCGACGAAGCGCACTGTACGCA
>Ga0209624_10002592_pt1 | contig 13273 bp, 12 predicted proteins | sample JacPinW_OM2H0_O1_FD_188565 | JGI IMG/M metagenome (GOLD analysis project Ga0209624, IMG submission 188565) | Forest soil microbial communities from Algoma, Ontario, Canada - Jack Pine, Ontario site 1_JW_OM2H0_O1 (SPAdes) (version 2) | ecosystem: Environmental > Terrestrial > Soil > Boreal...
CTTTTTTGGGCCGTTAGCTCAGCTGGTAGAGCAGTTGACTCTTAATCAATTGGTCGTAGGTTCGATCCCTACACGGCCCACCATTTAGGCAATATAGTCAAACACTTGCGCCACGTTTTGGCATCGCTCGTGAGCGATGCTGTGCTATTCAACGGCCGTTTGTGCTATTGGCGAACTGAAACCCTGATGTCGGTTCAATTCCCGCTGCCATAGGCGCGATGAATGCACCAAGGTTAGCTGGTCATGGCGTGCTCCTTAGTTGCAAGTCTGGCGATGCTGTTCATGTCGCCATCATGCGGTAGCCACTTAATAAAGTGGGCGTCGGTTTCGCCGCTTATTCAGCGAAACTGACCACGCTGCTTCTTTCTGCGATAGGGCCAAACGTCCCTGGATGAGCAATTGCCAAATGAGTTGCGCACTTGAGTTCTTGCCTCTCGTCAGAGCTGCGGGCGGATTATCTCTGGCTTTCGGCGATAGACGCGTTCAGTGATTCGCGCGTCAGCATGACCCAATAGTTGGCGAGCTCGCTCCAAGGTCTCCGCGTCGCTCGCGCATTTCGCGCGCAAATCATGCTCCATAAATCGATGTGTGATCTTGGTCTCGGCGAGTAGTCTCGTCATAAATCGTTGCCATATTGAATCCCACCCGGCGGCTTGGCCGCTCTGCTCGTCGAAGTAGCCCTTGCCGCGCCTCGTGCAGAAGAGCCACGGCGCGATGTCGATCGGGCGCGCGGCGAGGGCCATATCAACTGCGGCCCGCAGCGCCGGTGTCCACTCAAATGTGCGCGCAAGCCGGGAGCTGTTAGCTGTCTTATGGGGTCGTACCATGATGCCCGCATCAGTGAGCTCGCTCATGCGCAGCCGGAGCATGTCGCCGCGCCGAATTCCGATCAGCATCTTTAATCGGATGTAGGCTTGCAGCATGAGCACTGAATCCCTCTTGCGTTTAGGCACCAAGGACAGCGCTTCGCCGACCTCCCAGTCCTCGATGTAGCGAGTGCGAGGTTTGATACCCCTCAAGCGGACCTCACCTTTGAAAGGATGCCGCCGAATCAAGCCCCACTCAACCGCCTTGGTGAAGGCATGCTTAAACACGCGCGTCTCAAACACGCCGGTGGCGTGGGACTTCTGACCCTGCTTGTTCAATCGCGCCGCCACGTACTGGTAGATATGTGTTGGCTCAAGAGCGTCTAGCCGCATATCGCCAAAAACTGTGCGCAGATTGATTAGCGCCCGTATGTCGCCACGCCGAGTGGCGGGGGCCTTCGTCGGAATCACTTCAATTGCGTACCGCTCGAGCAGTTCCCTAATGTACAGCGCGGGGTGTTCCGCAGTCCGCATGCGTTTCGCCCACTCACTCGCTGCGTCTCCAAGAGTCGTCCCGAGGCGGTACTGTTTACGACCATCCCATTGCCCTTCGAGATTGCGGGGCACCTGATAGTAGTAGGCGCCGTGATAGTGCCGCCAACGTGCGGGTAGCCCTATATTTTCTTTGAGTCGTTTTCGCGCCATGCTTTGTTTCCTTATCTCCAGTGTGGTTCGGTGCGGCACCAGAGTGCGTGATCGCAGTCGATGCGCTGATATTTGATCTGAGCACAACCGACGGTGCACTCGCCGCCTCTGGTCGATCGACGATGCAGCACGGACGCAGAGGCCTCCGACTGAACGGCGCTGTCTAGATACGCGAAGGCGACGCCACGCTATCGTATTTCGACTATCGTCCCGCGCCGGCCGGAGCAACGATACCCTTCACGCGTGAGATGAGGCTTGAGAGTGAGCGTGCGCGTGGCCCTGGGAAATCGCCGGTTGCAATGGTGGCACTGGACGATGTACTTCGTCCTGCGTCCGGCCGCGGTTGATCGAGAATAGTGGGTCCGAGTCCGCCCAGTAGTGTGCTGCATTGGAGCCGAGATTGGTGCAGCGGTAGGGCTCAACTCGATCGCGTGGCGCGGCACGAACGTGCCGTCGAGTACCTGTGCACCACGTATGCGATCCACACGATAGTACTTTATGTGATCCGCGTCGATATCGTGTGCGGCGAGCGACACGGCACCGGCGCGGCTGCGGCGTAGGGAGTACGGCTCGATGGTTGGCGTGCGCCGAGATCCTTGCTCATTCGTATATTCGAGCGCGACCAGCTGGCGGTTTTGCGCTGCGAAACGAATGAGCTCAAGAACGGAAGGCCGCCCGCCGAACTGAGAGAGCCCACCAAAGCGAGGGTGCAGCACCTCGGTGCCGGCAGAGATCTGAACGGGGGCGGGACGCTCCACAGCTACTCGAGAATTGAGCCATTCAAAGACGCCTGGGAGTGCGTCCCAAAAGGAGGTGAAGGGTGGCAACTGCGGAAGTTGGTGCCGGAGCATTCCCTCCCACGTACCGACAACAATATCCCGTGAGGCAGTGACTAGATCAAGCGTAATGAGGGCGATATTCTTAAACGCACATTTGCCTGCTAGGAATTCCAATACTCGCGCAGGGTCAGGTGAGTACTGGGAATTTCGATGCAGGTGGATCACGTCATAGAGATCGCGCGCGCGGGTGCGCTCCCCCAGTGCGCGAAGCTTCTCTGCGAAGAGTTCCTCGTAGGAGTAACAAAACGCCTCGATGCCACCTTCAGGCTCATCGGAGTAGGGATGACCGGCCGGCCGCCAAATTCCACTATCAATTAAAACCTCGTCTGCGGTGAGATCGAGTTTGACAGCGGGCATGTTATTGCCGGTTTGAAATCTGCTGCGGTAGTAGATCCGGCCTTGACAGGAGGGGTTGCCGCGCGGATTTTGATAAACATCAAAGCGCATCGGTTCGGCCGGCATCTCTATGCCGGCTTCCTCGTAAATCCGCGTCGCAACCTCAGCGAATACGGCCTGCAAAAACTCTGCATCAATATGAGTCGGCCGTAGCAACGTAAAATCAAGATCCTCCGAGAATCGATAGGTTTCGAAGTAGCATTTCTTGAGGCAGGTCCCGCCTTTAAAGAGCCAACGCTCTCGAAGCTCTTCATGTTGAGAGATACCCCGCAAGAGCCAACCTAGGATGTAGTCTTTCTCTACAACGGTGGCGGTTAGGCCCGTTGCGTTGGCAACGGCGAGCAGCTCGTTGCGGTCAATCATTGCTGAGGAGCTTCTGCCAGGTCGCAGGAAGGCGCAGCTGCCAACGCTTCGCCACCTTCGGACAGTCCATGGCTGGGTCGAGCGCGGCGAGCCCAACACCGACGGCAAGTTTGCATTCATCTATAAGTTTCGCGGGACCGTGCGCTACCTCGCACAGGAACCCCAGTCGTTTGAACGCAGTCGGATTCCCTAGACGCTTCGCGTAACTCAGAAGTCGCTCGATGTCCGAGTCGTTTCGCTTCAGATACGTGCGTAAGCAATGCATCACATGCTGAATGCCGCCGCCCAGCGCCGGATCTGCACACAAATCCAAAATCGTTTTATGCAGATCGGAGACGAGCACGCGCGAGCCCTCGCGCCACTCAACTTGGGTGGCAAAGTACCAAGTCTGCGGCACGTGCCGCGCGCGCAACGCAGTGCCGGCAACAGTGAGTTGCGTCCGTCGAACGCGATCGGTTGTACACACGAGAAGGGTATTGAATACCTGCTCGGTGAGGTCCCAATGCTCCGCAGCGCTCCAACCGCCGATATAGGCTTGTCGAAATGAGGAAGGGACAAGCACCCACGGGTCTGCGATGACGTGCTCTTCATTCATCGCAGCTGTCGGGACGACGGCGTACGTGCCTCGCCGAACCCGCCGCAGGTATCCCTGGCTTGACCAGCGTGCCATCTGCTTGGCGGTGCGTGTCCGATCCCATCCGAGGACGACACTCGCTGTCGCGACGTCTAGAAAGGGTCGCGCGTGGGCGGCGACGCGAGCCAGATGGGCCCGTGAGGTGGTGGGAAAGCCATGGGTTGTTTCAAGCGCCATAATTCTCATTTTAGCGGAAGTACTGGACTCATTACACACTCATGGTAGTGGGGGCTGTTATGAGCGCCTTAGTTCCCGAATTCGCGGAAATATTGGCTTCATTACGCACCCGCCGCTCTAGGCTGAGCGCTGAATGCACCCCGGCCCGCGGCGCGCACGCGACCAAAATCGCAGTAATCGACTTATTGCCCTATAAGGTTGACACGGCTGGAATCACCTGTTACTTTCTGCACCGTAAGTCACTGATCAGGATCCACGGTGAATGGCAAATACGGACGAATGGCTGGGATCAATGCCGGGCGAAGCAAGGGATTTCGTCGTTACGTTGTTTGTTCCGAGCCAAACCCGCGACGGCGATCCTATAGATCACGCGTTCTGGTGCAATCAAGCCTTGAAAGTGATGGCGGGCCTTTTTGGAGGAGCCACCGCGATTGCGTGCGAGGGGGCATGGCGTGACGACGAGAGAGGCGGCGCGATCCTAATGGAAAGGAATTCGACCGTGCAATCGTATATGGCCAAATCCTCCTGGAATGAAACAACTGCCGTGGCACTCGCCAAATTCCTGCATCGCATGGGGCGGGAGGCCAGCCAGGGTGAAATCGCGTTGGTTGTAAACGGCCAGTTCTTCCCGATACGGGAGTTCAACAAATGAAGAAAACTCGAGAAATTGGGTCCCTGTCGATTGATGAGACTCAAAAGCTATTGGGTGCCGAAAGTCCCACTTCAATCGGCAAGCTCCCTGCCAATCCGCTTGAAATGAGGATGGCTCCGTCGATAGTCCGTGAACGTCTCGTGAGCCGGGGTGGCCGGCCGTCGGATCCTGCGTGGACGGTAGTGAGGAAGGTGCCTATGCGCCCGGAGACCTGGGCGGAACTCGATCGATGCGCGCACGAGCTTAAAGCGCAGAACGTTCGCGTCTCCGCTGGGCAAGTTGCCGCCATCGCTCTTGAAAGAGGTCTTCAATTCGTATCTAAAAGAGAAAACCTGCGAGAGGGCGGGCGGAGCTCCAACTACTCGGTCGCGCCAGATGTACAAGCTAATGCACAGCGGGTCCTTTTGGCCCTAAGCCATGGCAGCCTTTTCCAATGCGCGTAGTCACCTTTTACTCATATAAGGGCGGTGTGGGCCGTACCCTTGCGTGCGCAAATTTCGGCTTGTATCTGGCAAAGACCGGACAAAAGGTGGTCCTGGCGGACATGGATTTCGAGGCACCTGGTCTGGACTCGAAGTTTTTCGACGCCGCCACGAGCAACATTAGCAATGGACTTCTCGATCAAATATCGGCGTTCCAACAAGGTGCGCCAATACCCAACCTCAGCCCGATGCCAATCGCGCTGACGGAAGAAGTAGCTCGCTCCGGTGGAATGCTGCAGTTGATTCCGGCGGGCAACTATGGTGCGCCGGATAAGTACTATGAAAGCCTCTCAAACATCGATTGGCATAAGTTGCTGCGGACCGAGGACGGGCTCTCATTCTGGTTCGATTTGGTATCGAGGATAAAGACCCAGTTCAATCCCGATGTTCTCGTAATCGACTCTCGCACGGGCATAACCGAAATAGGTGGGCTTTGCACCCAGGTCCTGCCGGACACCGTTCTTCTCCTTTCCTCGACGAGCCCAGAGAGTATGGCGGGGACTCGACGCATGTATGAAATTATCAAAAATAGTCGAGTCGTAAAGGAGATCAGAGGAAAGCGGCCGCCGATAGATCTTCGCGTCGTTCTGACGCGCGTGCCTCGACAAGACAATCAGGAGATTCTTGATAGGAAGATGAAGCTGCGTCTCAATTTGGAAGTCCCTCGGTTGTACTATCTTTTTGCAGATAGCCAACTTGCGACGGAGGAATACCTCGCAATGAACAGCTCGGCGGGGGGTACAAAGTCAATTCTACCCGACTACGTTGAGCTGTTTGCAACCCTCAATCCTGAGGACACCGTTGACTACATCAAATCTCGGCTGGGATTGTTCAGAGAAGGGCTTACGCTTCGAAAGGAAGCAGAGAGCCGACGTGTAGTTCAAGAGCTCCTGACATTGTTCCCTCGAACAGAGGTTTATCTGGAAGCTGCGCGTTATTACAGACTGGTAAAAGAGTCGGAAGACGCGATAAAAAACTATCTGAACTACCTCAAGGGCGCGCCGAACAATAAGGAGATCATTCTCGAGTTTGCAGAAGTGTGTGTCACGGCGCCGCTGGCAACAGTGAATGAGCAACGAGACTCCGTGATTCGGCATCTATCGACGCTCGGCCCAGCGAGCATGGATGCGCCAACCCTGTCGCTTTTCTGCGTGCTGGCAGTCTCCCCGGAACAACGGCAGCTGATCGTGGCGGCGATCGAAGATGATCCGGCCAAACTAACGGCGCAAGGGTATCGCGTTATTTTGTTTCGCGCGCTCGGCGAGCTTGAGCAATGGGACAAAATCGCAGCGAGTGCCACCGACCTGGACCTAAAAGATGTCTCCACACAACGAATTCTCGCGAAGGCATACGCGAAACTACACGCGCCGGACAAAGCGCTGCAAATTCTCCACAGACTTCCCGTGCGAGATCCGACGGATGCTCTGCCGATCATAGAAATTTTCTACGATTTGCGTGCCGACGTTGACCAAGCGACGATTCGGAAGGCGATACAAGAGAATCGCCACCTGGAGGCCTACTTCACTCACTTCGGACGGTCCGGAATGGAACATCCCGCCTTTGCGCGGCGAGATGACAGGGACTTCAAAGTGTGGTTTCGAGGCCTGGTCGCCGACAAGAATGTCGGCTGACGATCCGAGTTGGAATCTTGAATAGGAGCAATGAAAGTGAGTAATGAAACGCAGCCTGTCCCCGGGCAGCACTTCAAGATTATCGTGAACGGTCGGGAAAAGATTGTTACTCAACATGAGCTCTCCTACGTGGACGTTGTTCGCCTGGCGTTTGAGAATCCAGACTTCGGCGAAAACATAATCTATACCGTCACGTATAAGCGCGGCCCTGATCACAACCCGGAAGGAACTATGGTGGCGGGAGATACGGTCGAAGTGAAGCCAGGAATGATTTTCAATGTCACAAGAACTGATAAATCGTAATTCGGACCTCAAAAGACTGAGGGACGAGGGGTACGAGGTTGAAGTTAGAGCAACTTACCTGCTGCTTCACAGTGTTCCGTACGTAAACTCCAGGAGGGAGATTTGCCGCGGCACGCTGATTTCTACACTGCAACTGGCGGGGGATCGGACGGTGAATCCGAGCGATCACGTGGCGCTTTTCACCGGAGAGCATCCATGCAACAAGGACGGTAGCGAAATATCTCAGATCAAGCATGCCAGTCCAAATCAAACTCTTGCTCCTGACCTCGTCGCCAAGCATTCATTTTCGAACAAGCCGCCGAACGGCTACAGCACCTATTACGACAAGATGACTCGATACGCGCAGATCATTTCCGCGCCGGCGGAGTCACTGGATCCGGGCGTTTCCGCAAAGACTCACAAGGTCGTTGAGTCTTATGGCGAAGAGTCCGTATTTCACTATCTGGATACGGCTTCTAGTCGTGCTGGAATCAAGGCAATCGCGGACAAACTCGTGGGGCCCAAGCTAGGGATTGTCGGCCTCGGCGGCACAGGCTCCTACATCTTAGACCTCCTCGCCAAGACCTCGGTGAAAGAGATTCATCTCTTCGACGGCGACACGTTTTACAGCCATAACGCATTTCGATCCCCGGGCGCTGCATCGATTGATGAATTGAGAAAGGCACCCAAAAAGGTTCATTACTATTGCGAAATCTATGGGCGAATGCACAAGGGATTGGTTGCCCATGATTTGTTTATAAATGCATCCAATGTCGAATACCTGCGAGGCCTTGGCTTTGTATTCCTGTGCCTAGACAAGAATGAGGTAAAGCGCCCGATTGTGGACTACCTGGAGCAATCCGGAATCCCATTCATCGACGTTGGCATGGATGTTATCGCCCTCGATGATATGCACGTGCTCATTGGGGATGTTCGTGTGACAACGAGCACCCCAGAAAAACGAGATCACCTAAAACAGAGAGTATCCTTTGCGGACGCAGCTGCGGGAGGCGAGTACGAACGAAATATACAGATAGCTGAACTCAATGCTCTCAATGCGGCTCTTGCCGTCGTTAAATGGAAGAAGCTAATGGGCTTCTATCAAGATCTCGAGACGGAGCACCACAGCACGTATTCTCTAAATGTGAACATGTTACGAAGCGAGGATCAGGCTACATGAAACCGCCTGCTCGCATCAACCACCAATTTGTCGTCGCAATTCCGACGGACCTCGAGGATGGGACATTATATATATCGATCGAATACGCAACAGCGGTCCATAAGTGTTTCTGCGGCTGCGGAAACGAAGTCGTGACCCCGTTGTCTCCGACGGACTGGAAATTGGTTTTCGACGGGGAAACCATTTCGCTTGACCCGTCAATCGGCAACTGGAGTTTTGATTGCAAGTCTCACTACTGGATAGAGGGCAACATTGTTAAGTGGGCTCCGCGTTGGTCGACGGAGCAGATCGAGCAAGGGAGAGCGCAGGATCGACAGGCCAAGAAACAATACTTTGAGGATAAGAAGCAGGCTACTAGCACGAGAATTGCCCGAGTGAGCGATGTGACACCGGGAAGAGCAAAGAAGCCGTAGCTACTGATCCGGTATATGGGGTGCCGACTCCATACCCGTGATGTTTGAAGATCGATCGAGAAGGGATGGCAAGTAACGATGACCCAGAATTGCCCGGTATGCGAAACCCAGTTGCTTAAGTCGGAGCGGCAGCTTGACGGCACGTATTTCGAATGCCCCAGATGCGGTTCGTACATGTTTGAAGACGAGACTATCGCGCTGTTACCCCACGCTATCAGGTCGCAGAAACATGCCCGCGCAATTCTCAGCCATTCGATACGAAAAGTTGCTCGCGCTGGAAGTTGGCCAACTATTTCGCCAATTCTCCTGCGCGCTATCGCGGACGACAAGATGAGGCTGCCCAATCCGTCTGAGCAATTGGACAATCTGATAGTTTGGTTGGCTGCAACTCAGGCAGACGCGGGCGCGACGGTGGAGGACGTGCCGCAGGCGATTTCCGTGGTTGGTGCGGCGAATCATAGCGGATTTGGCTTCATCGTATCGACAGCCATCTCACTCGGCTTTGTGCAGGGTGAAGTAAAAGTAATGCGTGCTCTCGGAGCATCGGACGCCTGCGTAATTCTACCGATGCAACTATCGTTCGCAGGTTGGGAACGTCTCGAACAACTTCGGCGCGGCCAATCAATTGGGCGCATTGCTTTTATGGCGATGCCATTCGGCCATGAAGACTTGGACAAGCTGTATCTCGAGCATTTTAAACCGGCTGTGGCCGCAACAGGCTTTACTCTGAAGCGACTCGACGAAGAACAGCCCGCTGGACTGATCGATGATCAGCTGCGGGTGGAGATTCGTCAGAGCAGGTTCCTAATCGCTGATCTAACTCATGGAAATCCCGGCGCATACTGGGAGGCTGGTTACGCCGAAGGATTAGATAAGCCGGTAATTTACACGTGCAGGCAAGACAAATTCGACGACAAGGGATCTGGACCTCACTTCGATACCAATCATCACTTGATCGTGCTGTGGAATCCGGCGAACCTGCATCAGGCCGTGGTGAAGCTCAAGGCTACCATTCGAGCTACGCTACCAGGCGAGGCGAAGCTAGCTGACTAGCACCCCTATCGCGTAGCGCGCCAAATAAGTGATTTGTCAGAAATCGCAAGTTACGGGGGGATGGAGAATCCGATAAGATGCCCGTAGCCCTTGTCAGGAACGGAAGCAGCGCAATGGCATATCACCTTAGTGTTCCATCCCTGCGTAATGCGGTTCGGCATATTTGCCGGTTTGGCGATACAGATGTTTTTCCTCGATTACCGGAAATCGCGTTTTTACGGGAGCGCGAAGCCGAAGTAATTGAAGAACTAAAGAAACTCGATTTGGATTCATATGCTGCCGGAAGCGCATTTGAGGCTCTAATCCCTAAGAGTCGCTACGGTTTCAGAATTGTTCATCAACTGTCTCTTACCGACAATCTATTACTGCTTGGAGCAGTGATTGAGATCGCCCCGAAAATCGAGGTGCACCGGTCATCGCCAAACGGAATTGAAGCATTTTCGTACCGCTTTTCGCCAGATCAAAAAGGGGGACTGTTTCGAACGGACCGATCCTATAAGGATTGGCTAAATGCCCAGCTCAGTCTCATGCAAGGTGATCTGAAAATAAAACAAGTTGTTGTGACCGATATATCCGATTTCTATGCCCGGGTAAATTTCCACCGTTTGGAAAATCTATTGGATGAAGTCGCGCCGAATCATGGCGCCGCCCGCCACATCAAAAGGCACATCAAGGCGATTCGTGCAAAGCAGTCTTTCGGATTGCCTGTCGGCGGAAGCGCTGCTCGACTGCTTGCGGAACTCGCGTTAGTCGATACGGATGAACTACTAATAAACGAAGATCGCCCGGCAACGCGGTTTGTTGATGACTTTCGGCTATTTCTCCGCGGCGATGAAAATCCATACGACGCCCTTGCGCTATTGGCGGAGCAGCTTGGAATCAACGAAGGCCTGTCTCTAAACACGACAAAGACCGCGGTCTTCACCCGTGCAAAGTTTATTTCTCGATTGAAAGAGCAGGTGACGGACGTCGCGGACAAGGCGGCAGGCCAAGCTCTGGATGCCTTAGTGGCGGACCTTTATCTCGAGAGTGAGCCTGACGAAGACGACCTGGAGAAGCTGAAAAGCATGAATCTACTTGGGTTTCTTCAAGATGAGATTGGAAAAGATGCGTTTGATATGGGTCGAATCAAGGTCATTTTTAGAGCCCTAAAAATTGCCAAACCGAAAGAGGCGATCGAATACTTGACCAAGAATTTCTCGGAGCTTGTTGTATTCGCGCGGGAAATGACCCTTCTAATGCAGGAACTCGATAAAGAGGACTTCAACTGTTTCGGTGACCTGGCTGACGCAGTAATCGCGGCAATCCTTGCTCCGCCAGCCTCAAGCGTCCAGTTGATCCGAACTTGGCTTCTGGAATTGTTCGTCCGCGGCACGGTTCAAATATCGATGTCTCAGGTCAAGAAGCTAAAGCAGCTTTCGTCGGCACTGGATCTGCGACAGATGGATTTGATACGTGGTCGAATTGGCGATCAGCACTATTTCAGGAAGAAGAAGACGGGATTCAGCCAATTAGCACCGATTGCGCAAACGTGCTTTATTTGGGGCGCCAGTTGTCTACCAAAGGATGAGTACAAAGCCTGGCTTACCGTTGTGAAGTCTCTGTATACCGCGCCGATGGCAGACCTGTACGTAAAGTGGTCGCAGGCGGAGCAGAAAACCTTAATTCAGAAGCTCGATTACGCTGCGGACGAAAACTATGATCCCTAAGAACCTGACGACCTCCGGGCGATCACCGTCGGCGGCTATTGATGTGGCCAAATAGATTTCGGGCGAGACTGGAACGCTACTGCCAAGGCGTAGTCTATGTGGACAAGGAGTCCTGATCGTGGCATCCGTTTTGCGAAAGAACAAGTTGGGTCACTTACCTGTCGAGTATGACGTTGCTCACGACTTGTGCTTTGTCATTCATGATTTGCTCGTGGAATTACTAAAATCCGGGAGCGAGGGGGATTTCTTTCGGACCTCACTCGAATTCGACGACGACGCGGATCGCCTCGCACTCGAGAACTCCTCCGATATATTCGGCTGGCTAAGCGAGAATCGACGAGTTGATCAACGAGCGCAAGTCCTTGTAACCAGGGTATTTCCAGCGGTGCTCTCCGACACGTTGCACTGTATATATGAGGCCCTGGAGTCTTCCCGAAAGGGAAAACTCAACATCACGTACATGCTGATACGGAAACCGATTCAGGAGAATTTATTCCTCCTCGAATCCGTCGTGGCGAATCGACTGGATTTTGCGGACAATCTGTCGACGGCGCCCTTGAAACTTCGGGCGACAAAAGCAGGGAGTATGGAGGTGCATGCGAAGCGGGTAGAGGGCGTGCTGGAGATGGTGAGGGAGACTCATCGCCTAAATGCCGCATACATTGCACAGCTTCGCTATGAAAAGTGTGAAGATGGCTTTGACGGTATCTGTAATCAAGCAATGCATCTTTTTACGGAGCATCCTGCGATTCGTACTGCGCCCTTGAATGTCAATTTCATATTTTCCGATATGCCCGAAAAACTCACGCAATGGGCTTATCTATATAGCCGCCTCCCATACCTTCTGTTTTACATTTATAGGATCGTCGAACATATCGGTGCGGGCTTCGCACCTACAAGCGGTGATTACATTGACGACATCGAACGCCGCATCTCAGCGCTGATCGTCCTGTGGTGGCCATCAGTTAGTGAACGTTACCGGTGCGACCATTTGGAAAAATTTTACGCGGAAACCGAGGGTTGGCTTCGCGCGCATTGCGATGAAGCGCGCTGTCGCAATCCTACGGGCAGAGACTTGTACCGTATGGCACGTTGCGGCGCGCTTCCCGGGGAAGCGGCGATAAACGTAAGGGAACGGGCGAAGATGTACGAGTCGATCGCTTCGCTCAATAGGGCAGCCGTCAATGACGTGTGAAGGAGAAGCCACGCGCATCTCACGCGTGCCAGGGCGGGCACGGTGCCAACGTGCGGTGCGTAGAAAGCGGGATGGAGCTTAGATAAGAAAGGGGTAATGGGGGTTCGAGCGTTCTGTCTCGTGTGAGCTTGTCGGGCATGATTGGTCTTAGCCGGTTGTGCCATTGAAAGACATGGCTATCTGCGAATTCAAAGGTTTATCTTGGGGTAACTCGGTGAATTGTGGCACAGTTATTAGGTCTTAAGGGATTGTTTTTGCTCATATAAAAGTTGATCAGCATCTGCGTCTCTTAATCAATTGGTCGTAGGTTCGATCCCTACACGGCCCACCAATTTTTAAGCACTTAAATCAGACAACCTCAGTGGATGTCTTTTTTCTTGGCCGACCGCCCTTACGGCCGTTGGCTCGCGAGCTCTTGCGCTTCGCGCGTGAGGTCGCCTGACCGCCGCGACTGGCAAAGACGGCGGCAACGGACTGCGAGGGCAGCATCGCCGGCAGGATCGCTGTCAGGAGCCCATGCACACTAATCTGAATGCCTCGGTCCTCGAGTTCAATCGCCGATCCGTCCGGCCACACTTCGAGTTTGCTCAACTCGTCGGTAGGGACGTCCTGCAGTACCCCGATCCACTGTCGTGGAATCAAGAAGCCAGCATTGCGGCTCGTGACGATCTCAATGGCATCCCGCTCGGGGACGTAGCGGACAGCTTGCGCCCGAATCTCGGTCTCGGCCTCAATTCGGCCGGCGGCAAGCGCCGC
>Ga0209624_10002594_pt1 | contig 13262 bp, 14 predicted proteins | sample JacPinW_OM2H0_O1_FD_188565 | JGI IMG/M metagenome (GOLD analysis project Ga0209624, IMG submission 188565) | Forest soil microbial communities from Algoma, Ontario, Canada - Jack Pine, Ontario site 1_JW_OM2H0_O1 (SPAdes) (version 2) | ecosystem: Environmental > Terrestrial > Soil > Boreal...
GTAGCCCTCGGGCATGATCTCGCCCTTGTTGACCCAACACTTGACTCCAATACGCCCGAACGTAGTGCGCGCCTCGTAGAAGCCGTAGTCGATATCCGCGCGCATGGTGTGCAGCGGCACGCGACCGTCCGAGTAGCTTTCGGTGCGCGCCATCTCGGCACCGCCGAGGCGTCCCGCGACCTGCACCTTGACGCCCTTGGCGCCAGAGCGCATGGCGCTTGTGAGCGCGCGCTTCATCGCGCGCCGGAAGGCAACGCGGTTTTGCAGTTGCTCAGCGATCGACTGGGCGACGAGCTTGGCGTCGAGCTCGGGGCGCTTGATCTCCAGGATGTTGACCTTGATCTGCTTTTTGGTCATGCGGTGCAGATCGCGGCGCAATGCATCCACTTCGGTGCCGGACTTGCCGATCACGATGCCCGGTCGGGCGGTGTGGATGTTTACCTCGAGCTCGTTTGCATCCTTGCGGATGGTGATGTCAGACAGGCCGGCATGGGCGAGCTTGCCGATGATGTGTTCGCGCACACGCACGTCCTCTGCGAGGTACTCGGCGAAGTTTTTCTCGTTGAACCAGTTTGACTTCCAGTCGTGGATGTAACCCACGCGCATAGCCTCTGGATGAACCTTCTGTCCCATTTATCAGTCTCTCAGCCGTGTCTTTTGTTTGTTCCCGGCTCGGGGCGCGGGATCAGCGTGATCGTCAGATGGCTCGTGCGCTTGCGGATCGGTGTAGCCCGTCCCATGGCGCGCGGCCGAAAGCGCTTGATCGTCGGCCCTTCGTCGGCGTAAGCCTCCCGCACGATCAGATCGTCCTCGAGCAATTCGTGGTTGCTCTCAGCGTTGGCCACAGCGGACTCGAGCAGCTTGCTCCAATCGCGTGCCACCTCACGAGGGGTGAAGGCGAGGATAGCGCGTGCCTCCTGAATGGACTTGCCGCGGATGTGTCCACACACCATCCGCGCCTTGCGCGCGGACGTCCGCACGTAGCGGGCGTGCGCGCTAACGACCCTGCGTCGTGGCCCGCCTTTCGCACTCGCGACCACCCGACTGGCAACTTTCGTGGCGGGCTTTTCGGCGTGCTGAGCCTTCGCGACCTCCTGTGCCTCGGCAGCGTCCCCGGGGGCAGCCGCTTTAGCGACGGCAGCTTTCTTGGCGCCCCGTTTTTTGGTGGCAGACTTTCCCGCGGCTTGCGGTTCGCCCTGGGCGGGCTCATCTTCGGCGGCTTTTTTGGCAGGCTCTTTCTCAGCGGCGGCCTTTTTCTCAGTGGCTGGCTTTTTCTCAGCAGCGGCCTTTTTCTCAGTGGCAGGCTTTTTCTCAGCAGCGGCTTTCTTCTCGCTAGCAGGTTTTTTCTCAGCAGCTTTCTTAGCGGCCGGCGCTTTTGCTGCAGCCTCCTCGGCGTCTGTGCCCTCAGGCGGGTCTGTCGGGGTGGCGTCGCTCATCTACCTGACCTTGCCTGAGCCTGCGTGTCCGCGGAAAACGCGTGTAGGGGCAAACTCGCCGAGCTTGTGCCCGACCATCGACTCGCTGATGTACACGGGCACGTGTTTCTTGCCGTCATGCACGGCGATCGTGTGGCCGACCATCTCAGGGAAGATCGTCGATGCCCGCGACCACGTCCGCAGCATTTTTTTGTTGTTGGCAGCGTTGAGCGCTTCTACGCGTTGCATCAGACGCTCTTCCACCCACGGGCCCTTCTTGCTGGAGCGACTCATCGTTGCTTGCCCTTCCCGCGGCGGCGACCGCGCACGATGTAGCGGTTGGAAGTCTTGTTTTTCTTACGGGTGCGGTACCCAAGCGTGGGCACCCCCCAAGGCGTAACTGGATGACGACCGGCAGTGGTCGAACCCTCGCCCCCGCCGTGCGGGTGGTCGACTGGGTTCATCGCAACACCACGGGTCTGCGGACGCACGCCCATGTGGCGCTTGCGTCCGGCCTTGCCCACCTTGACGTTCTGGTGCTCAGCGTTGCCGATGGTGCCTACGGTGGCCCTACACTCAGCGCGGACCATGCGCATCTCGCCAGAAGGCAGACGCAGTGTGGCCATGTCGCCGTCCTTTGCCATTAGCTGCGCGGAGGCACCAGCGGAGCGCGCCATCTGCCCGCCACGTCCGGGCTGCAACTCGATGTTGTGCACGACAGTACCGACGGGCATACGGGCCAGCTCCATGCAGTTACCCACCGCGATGTCGGCGTTCTCCCCAGAGGACACCATCATCCCAACGGTGAGACGCTGCGGGGCAAGGATGTAGCGCTTCTCGCCGTCCACGTAGTGCAGTAGCGCGATGTAGGCCGAACGGTTGGGGTCATACTCGATCGCAGCGACTTTGGCGTCGACGCCGTCCTTGCGGCGCTTGAAGTCGATACGCCTGTAGGCGCGCTTGGCCCCACCGCCGCGGTGGCGCGCGGTCTTGCGTCCGAGCGAGTTGCGACCACCGCTCTTCTTTAGCCCTTCAACGAGTGTCTTCTCGGGCTTTGACTTCGTGATCTCAGCGAAGTCCGGGTATGAGACGAATCGCATCCCGGGGCTGGTTGGTCTTGGCTTACGTATTGGCATATCTAATTCCTATGCATCCAACGACGCGAGGCCTTGGAATATGGGAATGCTCTCGCCGGCGCGCACTTGCACGATGGCCTTCTTCCATGCACGGGTGCGACCACGGGCGCTGTTGCCACGCCGCTTGGGCTTGGTCTTGACGCTGAGCGTCCGAACCTCAACCACGTGGACGTCGAACAGCGCCTCAACAGCCTGGCGGATGTGTGTCTTGTGCGCGTCCGGGTGAACACGAAAGGTGTAGCGGTCCGCTGCTGAGAGCACATAGCTCTTCTCAGAGACGACCGGTCGGATGATCACCTGTGTGTGCTCCATTAGGCCTTGCCCTCCTCAGCTGAGCGTGGCTTGCCGGTGCGTGCCGTGAGTGCCTCGAGGGCCGTCTGGGAGATAACCAGCGAGGCGGCGCCAAGCAGGTCGGCTACGCCAACGTTCTCCCCAGTCAGAACGGCGACGCGGGCGAGGTTGCGGAATGACAGGGCTGCTGATGACTCCTCGGGTGAGAGCACCACGAGTGTTGGGAGCGGCTGCCCCCAGTCACGCAGGAGGTCTAGCGCGTCGCTGGTCTTGGGAGCCTTGAAGCTGGTTGCGTCGAGCAGCGCGATCGAGCCTCGCTCGGCGTGCAGCGACAGCGCGCTGCGCAGCGCCGCACGCTGCTCCTTACGGTTGACCTTGAACGTATAAGAACGCGGTTTGGGCCCAAACACGATGCCACCGCCAGTCCATACCGGAGAGCGGCTGGAGCCGGCGCGAGCGCGCCCAGTGCCCTTCTGACGCCACGGCTTGGCGCCACCTCCGGAGACCTTGCCACGGGTTTTAGTTGAGGCGGTGCCACGCCGGCGGGCAGCCTGCTCGGCCCGCACGCTCTGGTGCACAAGCGGAGCAGCGAAGCGAGCGCCGAAGGCCGTCTCGTCGAGCTTGACCTTCTTGGCGGCACCTGCGCCACCCGAGCTGAGGAGAGGAGCATCAGGCATCGGTGCGTACCTCCACAATGCCGCCGGGCGGGCCCGGTACAGACCCCCGCACTAGCAGCAGGTTCTCTTTCGCATCCACGCGGATGATCTCAAGGCCCTTTTGGGTGGTGCGCTTGTTACCCATTTGCCCGGGGCCACGGATTCCTTTGAACACGCGCGAAGGAGTTGCCGATGCACCGATCGACCCCGGAGCACGCACGTTGTGGGAGCCATGTGACTTGGGCCCGCTGGCGAAGTTGTGGCGCTTGACCGTCCCCTGGAAGCCCTTGCCCTTGGAGATCCCGGAGATCTTCACGCGTCCACCAACCTCAAACGAGTCCACCGTGACGGTTTCGCCGAGCGCCAACTCCGCAGCCTCATCCCTGAACTCCACGAGGGTGCGCATTGGCGGAGCGTCGGCCTTCTTCAGATGTCCAAGCTCGGGCTTGGAGAGGTGCTTCTCCTTGGTCTGACCGAACGCGAGCTGTACCGCTGCATAGCCGTCGCGCTCAGGCGTGCGAATGGCTGTCACCGGGCAGGGCCCAGCCTCAAGCACGGTTACGCGCGCAACACTCCCGTCTTCTTGGAAGACCTGGGTCATACCGAGCTTCTTGGCGAGAATGGCGGACATGAAAATGCGAATTACCTATGAGTTAGTCGAGGCCGTCGGGTTTCAGGTGGCGAGACGAATCTCGATGTCAACGCCCGCGGGCAGGTGGTCGAGACGCTGTAGCGAGTCGACTGTCTTGGGCGTCGGCTGGTGGATGTCGATCAGGCGCTTGTGCGTCCTGATCTCAAAGTGCTCGCGGGAGTCCTTGTCCTTGAACGGTGAGCGGATCACGCAATACACGTTCTTCTCGGTGGGCAGGGGCACGGGACCAGAGACGCTCGCACCGGTGCGAGTAGCCGTCTCCACGATCTCCTTCGCCGCCGACTCGATGGCCGAGGTGTCGTATGCCTTCAGTCGGATTCGGATCTTGTTCTGGTTGGCCGCTGCCATGGTGTCTTTCTTAGTGCTCTGATCGTGTGTCTGTGGTCTTCGATGTTTCTGTCTGCGCTCGCTGCGGTATTTCTCCGGCGGGAAGGATCCCACCGAAAGCCTCTCCTGGGCGGCAACGCAGGGCGAGTCGGTTCACCCGCTCCGTTGCCGCCACACCTAGCGGTGGGGCTGAATTAGTCGTATCGGACTGCCAATGGCGCGTCGCCATCCGAGCGAGTCGGATGGCGCGCGTGTGCTACTCGATGATCTCGCTGACCACGCCCGAACCAACCGTGCGACCGCCCTCTCGGATGGCGAAGCGCAGGCCCTGGTCCATGGCGATCGGCTGGATCAGCTCGATCTCCATCTGGACGTTGTCTCCAGGCATGACCATCTCGACGCCGTCGGGCAGCTTTGCCACACCGGTGACGTCGGTCGTGCGGAAGTAGAACTGAGGCCGGTAACCCGTGAAGAACGGGGTGTGACGACCACCCTCCTCCTTCTTGAGCACGTAGACCTCTGCCTTGTACTTTGTGTGCGGAGTGATCGATCCGGGCTTGCACAGCACCTGGCCGCGCTCGATCTCCTCACGCTTGGTTCCACGCAGGAGGCACCCGACGTTGTCGCCTGCGCGACCCTCGTCGAGGATCTTGCGGAACATCTCAACGCCCGTGACCACCGTCGAGGTCGAGTCGTGCACCCCGACGATTTCCACCGTCTCTCCAGTTTTGACGATGCCCTGCTCAACACGACCAGTGGCCACCGTGCCACGACCGGTGATCGAAAACACGTCCTCGATCGGCATCAGGAACGGCTTGTCGAGCTCGCGTACCGGTTCCGGAATGTAGGAGTCCAGAGCGGCGGCCAGCTCGAGGATCTTCTCCTTGTAGGCCTCCTCGCCCTCGAGTGCCTTGAGTGCGGAGCCGATGATGAAGGGAATGTCGTCACCGGGGAAGTCGTACTCGGAGAGCAGCTCGCGAACCTCAACCTCGACCAGTTCCAGAAGCTCCTCATCGTCGACCATGTCAGCCTTGTTGAGGAACACGACGATGTAGGGAACGCCAACCTGACGGGCGAGCAGGATGTGCTCACGCGTCTGCGGCATCGGACCATCAGCCGCGGAGACCACCAGAATCGCACCATCCATCTGGGCGGCGCCGGTGATCATGTTCTTCACGTAGTCGGCGTGACCAGGGCAGTCCACGTGAGCGTAATGACGGTTCTCCGTCTGGTACTCAACATGAGATGTGGCGATGGTGATCCCGCGTTCCTTCTCCTCCGGCGCGTTGTCGATCTCCGCGAAGGTACGGGCTTCCGCGCCTCCGTGCTCGGCCAGCACCGTCGTTATGGCAGCGGTCAGCGTCGTCTTGCCGTGGTCGATGTGACCGATGGTCCCGACGTTGACGTGCGGCTTATCGCGCTCGAACTTCTCCTTCGCCACTTTTAATTCGCTCCTGTATCGACTTGTATGCCCGCCCCTGTGGAGGCGAACCTCAGAAATCTATCTAACTGCGGACTTTCTTGACTGCTGACTGCGATTTGCTCCTATGCGCCTCGTCTGACGAGATGCCCGTAAGTCGAGTGGGACAAGGACGCAGAGAGCGCAGCTTGCTTTGCACACGGGCACCCCAGGACGCAGAATCCCGAAACGCTCACGGTCATCTCAGGCCGGGATCGGCTCCCCCGTTCGCTGTTCGACGATCTTCTCAGCGATGTTCGGCGGAACCTCCTCGTAGGCCTCGAACTGCATCGTGTACGTGGCCCGCCCCTGCGTGTTGGAGCGCAGATCGGTCGCGTACCCGAACATCTCGCTGAGGGGCACCCTGGCTGTCACAGCCAACGCGTTTCCACGCGGCTCTTGGCCTTCGACGCGACCACGGCGGCTCGAAAGGTCGCCGATGACGCTGCCAAGGAACTCATCCGGGGTCACCACCTCGACCGCGAAGATCGGCTCGAGCAGCACAGGCTTGGCCCGCTTGGCGGCCTCTTTGAAAGCAAGCGAGCCGGCGACTTTGAACGCGATTTCCGATGAGTCAACGTCGTGGTACTTGCCATCCACGAGCGTCACGCGCATGTCAACCATCGGGTAGCCGGCCTTGACGCCATTCTCAAGCGCGTCTTCGATCCCCTTCTTGACGGCGGGAATGTATTCCGAGGGGATCGCTCCACCCTTGATCTTGTTGATGAACTCAAATCCCACGCCCGGAGCTGGCTCGAGGTCGATGAAGACCACACCGAACTGGCCCGAGCCACCGGTCTGACGGACGAACTTGCCTTCGATCTTCTCGACGGTGCCGCGCACCGTCTCGCGATAGGAGACCTGTGGACGCCCAACGTTCGCCTCGACACCAAACTCTCTCTTCATCCGGTCGACCAACACCTCGAGGTGCAGCTCGCCCATGCCCGAGATCTCAGTCTGGCCGGTCTCCTCGTTGGTCCGCACCTGGAAGGTGGGGTCCTCCTCGGCCAGGCGCCCGAGCGCCACGGACATCTTCTCCTGGTCGACCTTCGTCTTGGGCTCCACCGCAACCTTGATGACTGGCTCGGGGAAGATGATGTTCTCGAGATGCACCGGGTGGGCAGGGTCGGCCAGCGTGTCGCCGGTGATCACTTGCTTGATGCCCACTGCCGCGGCGATGTCACCGGCGTAGACCTCGGTGACCTCCTCACGCTCGTTGGCGTGCATCATCAGGATCCGCCCGATGCGCTCGGTGCGCCCGCTGCCGACGTTCAAGACCTTGGCACCAGCCTCCAGGCGTCCGGAGTAGACGCGGAAGTAGGTCAGCTTGCCGACGTAAGGGTCAGCTGCGATCTTGAACGCAAGCGCAGAAAACGGCTCAGAGTCGTCGGCGTGGCGCACAACCTCGCGCTCCTGCTCCTCGCCCTTGATCAGTTCGGTGCCCACGACGGGCGGCACGTCCAGCGGCGAGGGCAAATAGTCGATCACCGCGTCCAGCAGCGGCTGCACGCCCTTGTTCTTGAACGACGAGCCGCACAGCACGGGAGTCAGCTTGGTCGACAGCGTGGCCTTGCGGATCGCGTTCTTGAGAACGTCCTCGGGCACGTCGGCCTCCTCGAGCAGCAACTCGAGCAGCGCGTCGTCGTAGTGCGAAACCTCCTCGAGCAAGTGTTCGCGCGCAGCCTGAGCCGCTTCCGCGAGCTCTGCAGGAATGTCGATTTCGTCCTGTTCCTTGCCGAGATCGTCTTTGTAGACGATCGCTTTCATCGCCACCAGGTCGATCACGCCGAGGAAATCTCCCTCCGCTCCGATCGGCAGCTGGATCGGCACAGGGTGGGCGCCGAGACGGTCGATCATCGTCTGCACGCCTTTGTCGAACTCAGCGCCCGTGCGGTCCATCTTGTTGATGTAGGCAATGCGCGGCACGTGGTACTTGTCCGCCTGGCGCCAGACCGTCTCAGACTGCGGCTCGACGCCAGCTACCGAGTCAAATAGCGCGATCGCGCCGTCGAGCACGCGCAGCGAGCGCTCGACCTCGACTGTGAAGTCGACGTGCCCCGGCGTGTCGATGATGTTGATGCGGTGATCCTTCCACTGCGCGGTGGTGGCAGCGGAGGTGATCGTGATGCCGCGCTCTTGCTCCTGCTCCATCCAGTCCATCACCGCAGCACCCTCGTGCACCTCGCCGATCTTGTACGTGCGTCCGGTGTAGTAGAGGATGCGCTCGGTCGTCGTCGTCTTACCGGCGTCGATGTGAGCCATGATCCCGATGTTGCGGGTGTTTTGGAGGGAAAACTTACGTGGCATGTGTGATCGTCTCTGGTCGGTACTGGGGATCCGCTGCGGGCAAAAAAATAGGCCCCCCGGGCCCACGCACGCTGCAGGTCTTATCTGGACCAGTCCGCGTTCGTTATCTGCTCGAGTTCTCCATCTGATTGCCGAGTCGGGATGCCACGCGCAAACAGCAGCGCATCACCCGCGACGCGGCCTCGACTATAGCAGAGGAATTCTGCGCCCTAAACGGGCTTCCTGCCCGTATTCGAGCTGACTTGTGCACCTGTAGCGGGCTGCTCGCAGGCCCCCGTAACCGGCGCGTCCTCGAACATCGCGGCGAGCTGCTGCAACACGCGCGTGGCACCCCGCAGCTCGTCGAGCTCGAGCCCTGCCATCGCCTGCTTCCAGCGGCTCTCCCAAGCAGCATGCTTGGCTTCGATCTTCTTTGCCCCCTTGGACGTGAGGCGGGTGACGACCACACGCCGATCGGTTGGCGAGCGGACACGCTCCACGTGCCCGCTGTCGGCGAGGTGATCGAGCATCTGCGTAACGGTGGCGGGACTCAAGCGAGCAGCTGTAGCTAGCTCTCCCGCGGACAGCTCACCGCGCTCCCATAGCTCGATCAGCAGCTCGAACTGCGCGTGGCTGAGCTCCTCGCCGCCGAGATGCGTGTCGCGCCCGCGCAGGCGGTTGAGGCTGCGAAAGGTACGACGGAAGGCCAAGCCAAGCTCGCGCACCTGCTGCTCGCGCAAGGCAGGCTCGCCTTCGCCGGCCCCAACCGTCGCAGCGTTTGGCGCCAGCGGCGAGTCGGATGGAAGCTCGGCGGCGCTGGACGTGCTCATCACTTCGACCTCGGGTTCAGGCGCCCAGCGGCTCGACCGCAGCGGCCTCGCCGGCGGTAACCGCATCACCGGCACGCGGATGCTCGGCGCGCAGCAGCATCAGGCACGGGATCAGCGACATCACGGCGATGCCCAGCCCCCACCAGTAGGCGGTGCGGAACGCGTGCGCCGGGTGGGTGACGGCGCCGCCGGACGCGCGCTGCAGCACGACCGCCAGGACCGCCACGCCGATCGCGCTGCCGAGGCGCATCAGCACATTGATCTGCGGCGTCGCGTCGGACAGCTGGTCGGGGCGCATCGACGCAAACGCCGCGGTCATCGCAGGCATGAACGACAGGCCGATGCTGACACCCCTGACCACGAGCAGCGCGGACAGGCCCACAATCGAAGTGTTCGCGCCAACAAATGCCAGCGGCAGCGTGCTCAGGCACAGCAGCGAGACGCCGCAAAGCGCGATGCGCCCGCCGCCGAACCGGTCGGTGAGGCGTCCCGCGATTGGCATTGCGACGAGCGCGCCGAGGCCTTGTGGCGCGTTCAAAAGGCCGGTATTGATGATGCTCTCGCCACGCACTTCCTGGTAGTAGAGCGGCACCAGGATCATCGCCCCGAACAGCGCCGCGCCGAGCCCAAACGTGGTGAACGACGCGCCGGCGAAGACTTTGTTGGCGTACAGCCTGATGTCGAGCAGCGGACGCTCGACGCGCAGCGCGTGCAGGCAGAAGGCGAGCGACAGGACGAGCCCGCCGAGCAGCGGCGCGAGCACCGTCGCCGAGCCGAGCGTCGCGCCGGAGCCGAGTTCGCTCAGGCCAAACACGATCGCAGCCGCGCCCGCGGGCAGCAGCGCAAGGCCAAGCACGTCGAGGCTGCCAGCCTCGCCGGAGTCGGTCTGCGGCAGCATCCGCCAAGCGAGCGCAAATGCGACCACGCCGACTGGCACGTTGACGAAGAAGATCCATGACCAGTGCAGGTTCTCGAGGATCACGCCGCCAAGCACCGGGCCAAAGATCGGCGCGAGCATCGCTGGCATCGAGACGACGCCCATGACCCTGCCCATGCGCTTTGGACCGGCGACCTGCGCCATGATCAGCTGTGCGACCGGCATGATCATGCCGCCGCCCGCGCCCTGCAGCACGCGAAAGACGACCAGCCCGACGAGCGAGTTCGATACGCCACACGCAGCCGAGCCGGCCGTGAACAGCACCAGCGAGACCAGGTACACACGCTTGGCGCCAAAGCGCCGTGATGCCCAGCCGGTCACTGGGATGACCGCGCCGAGCGCCAGCAGATAGCCAGTCACCACCCACTGCACCTGCGAGATCCGACTGTGCAGATCGTGCCCGAGCGTGCGCAGCGCAACGTTGACGATCGTCGTGTCGAGGATCGACATGATCATCCCCAGGATCACCACCCCGGAGATCACCCACACGTGGCGCTCGATCTTCAGCGAACCGTCCGGATCGTGCCCATGCGCCGCGTCAACCGATGCTTGTCTAGCCGAGGAAGACATTTGGTACCGAAAGATTAGGAACCTAATCTTTGTTCTTCAACCCCTCTGTGGCCGATCGCACACCTATACCTCTAGACCAAGTACGGCGTCAGGACTGTCAATCTCCATCGCGGTCGGCACTCGACTGTGGGTCTGGGGCTTCGGGGAATTGAGGTTCGCCAGCTGGACCAAATAGTTGAATGCCCCTCTCAGGCTCATCGTGCCCTGCCCTAAGCCGCTCCGCGATAAAGCGAAGCTGCACGAGCGACATCTCCGTAAAGGCGTGCGAATAGGCGGCAAATGGCTGGGGCGGTGGCATTGGTGCGAGGTTGGATCGCCAGTACTTCACGAAGCCGGGAGCATTTCGGCGCAGCTCGCTGCTGATCTGCTCGTTCAGGTGCTGCATAGATTGGGACCAAAAGACCTGCTCTGGCGTGGTTATCGGACCCACACCTTCCTGTTCGCCGGGTGCTTCATCTCCCAAAATCTTCCACTCGTGGGCGAAGCGATCAATGCGCTGTGCCACAACATCTCTTGTGTTCTCGTTGGCAAGCTCATCGCGAGCCAGATCACGCTCCTTGAGCACGCTCCGCAGTCGCCAGCCCATTGCCAGCATCAGAGCCGCCATCGCCCAGAACGCCCAGAACCAGATGGACTTGCCGTGTGCTCCCTTGATCGCCTGGACGATGGCAACGACACCCAGCACTCCGCCGGGGACGACAAGCCACCAGATCTTGGAAATCTCCCAAAGCTCACGGCCGACCTTACGCATGAGCACATCATCGCGAGGGGGTCGGCTGTGCTAATCACGCCGGAACTTTAGGTGCAGCGGCGCTACGGAGACAACAGCGAGGGCTTCCGTGCCCTCGCTGCCGCCGTGCAGCGTTAACTACCGGTACGCGAACTCCGCCGTTATTGGCAGGTCAGCCGTGCCGGAGAGCCCGAAGGCCCACATTGGGAGCTGACCTTCCGTGCGCCTGCGGCCTAGTTGCAGACTTTGCACAGCGGCCGGTTGTCCGTGCCTTTGCGCCAGTCAGCGGGTGTGATTTCCTTGCCACGCGGACATTCGTCATCGTTGTGGTAGACGTTCCGCTCGCCGCCAGTCTCAGGACGGGCGGTGTGATACGGCTCTACGCGGGCCATCGATGGCCTCCCTCCTGTTGCGTTGGGGCAAGCCTATGCCGATACTGAGCTGCTGTCAGGTGGCGTCTATGACTGGCGTACTTGGTCCGGCGGGATAAGTGTGGCCGATCGCACAGAGTCCCATCGGCACCTACGCCGCGTTGGACACCGCGATCCCATCGTATCGGGCCCTCGCAGAGATCCCCGCCACCGTACGCTTACACCATGTCAGACGAGGACGATCTGAAGATCGTGGCTAGTGCCAACCAAATGGAGGCGGACATCATCATGGGACGCCTGTCCGATGCCGGCATCCGTTGCATGCACAGCCCCAGCTTGGGTGGTTTCGGACGAGGCATGCCTCAGACCGTTGGCGTGTACGTCAACGCCAACGATCTCGACCACGCCCACGCTGTGCTCAAAGAAGACGAAGGCGGCTTTGACGAACAAGAACTAGCCCGCCTCAGCGAAGAAGCGGGCAAGCAAAACCCAGTCGACCCCTGAGCAGCCAACCCGCAACCCACCCGACACCCGGAAGGGTGTCCATAAAACCAAACTCAGCCCGCCCGGCGAAACCTACGAGCCCGTAGCGGCCCGCGGACCAAGCGGAACACGTCGATCAGCGCGCCCGTATGCGTATCTCAACGCGCCCGTAAGCGCGTCGAGGATCAAGCGGACCGCGGACGCAGGGAGCGTGGCGTGCTTCGCACGCGAGCGACCGAGGACAAAGGTCCGCGCCGGTACTCGGCGCGCTTACCAGCGATAGTGGGCGAAGGCCTTGTTGGCCTGCGCCATGCGGTAAATGTCATCCTTGCGCTTGTACGCGCCGCCCTGCTGGGACTGGGCGTCCATCAGCTCGTTTGCCAGGCGCTGGGCCATGGTCTTCTCGCGGCGCTGGCGGGCGAACTCGACCAGCCAGCGAACGGCGAGCGTGCGTGCGCGCCTGGAGGCAACCTCTACTGGCACCTGGTAGGTGGCGCCACCGACGCGGCGGGATTTCACCTCGAGCGTGGGCGTGAGCGCCTTGATCGACGACTCCAGTGTCTCGATCGGGTCTTTGTCGCTGCGCTCGCCAAGCAGTGCAAGTGCGTCGTAGACGATGCGCTCAGCTGTGGACTTCTTGCCATCCAGCATCACCTTGTTGATGACCTGCTGAACGAGTTTGGAGCGGTGAATGGGGTCCGCCTCGAGGGGACGGATCTGAGCGGCTGCACGACGAGGCATCTAGAGGTCTCTTCCTGGAAGCGGTGGGCTGCGGCTATTTTTTCTTGACGCCGTACTGCGAGCGCGCCTTTTTGCGGTCGCTCACGCCGGCGGCGTCGAGTGTGCCACGCACCACCTTGTAGCGCACACCGGGAAGATCCTTGACGCGACCGCCGCGCACGAGCACCACTGAGTGCTCTTGAAGGTTGTGTCCCTCTCCGGGGATATAGGCCGTTACCTCGATCGATCCGGAGATGCGCACACGCGCGACCTTGCGCAGGGCGGAGTTAGGCTTCTTCGGGGTGGTGGTGTACACACGGGTGCATACCCCACGCCGCTGCGGCGCGGCAGTCTTCTTCTTGCGCCCCTTGCCGGACTTCAGTCCGGGGGTGGCGACCT
>Ga0209624_10002595_pt1 | contig 13261 bp, 12 predicted proteins | sample JacPinW_OM2H0_O1_FD_188565 | JGI IMG/M metagenome (GOLD analysis project Ga0209624, IMG submission 188565) | Forest soil microbial communities from Algoma, Ontario, Canada - Jack Pine, Ontario site 1_JW_OM2H0_O1 (SPAdes) (version 2) | ecosystem: Environmental > Terrestrial > Soil > Boreal...
CGCGACCTCGATCTCGTAGACCGCTTCTTTGCCCATTACGGCTCCATCACCGTACTCATCGGCCGTATGCTCCCCATCGTTCGCACCTTCATCGCCTTTCCCGCCGGCGTCGCGAAGATGAACCAGCTTCGTTTCCACATCTATACTTTCATCGGCTCATGGCCCTGGTGTTACGCGTTGGCCTACGTGGGAATGAAGCTCGGAGCCAAGTGGAACACCGATCCTCGATTCAAGGCCATCTTCCATCGCTTCCACCTCGGCGTAGAACTCGTTCTCGTCATCGGCGGCGTCTGCTTCATCTGGACCCACTGGAAGAACCGCATCCGCCCCGAAGCCGCGTCCGCGTCCGAAGGATGACATCAGGAGTAGGGTCATGGATCGCATTCAGGCACACAGATTGTTCTTCGCCAATCTGATCACCGCCAATGCCGGAATTCCTCAGGGCAGCGAACTTGCCGCAGCCTTCGCGTCCACCCCGCGAGAGCAGTTCGTAGGGCCGCCTCCGTGGAGGGTATTCACGCGCCAGGGCTACATCGAAACGCTCTCCGACGATCCTGCATTTCTCTATCAGGATGTAGTGGTCTCGCTCGGCAGCAAAGAATCTCTCAACAATGGACAGCCCTCGTTGCATGCACTCTGCATCGCCGCCCTGGCTCCCGCGAAGGGGGAACGCGTCGTCCACATCGGCGCGGGCTCCGGCTACTACACCACACTGCTGGCGAAGCTGGTAGGCGAGACAGGCTCCGTAGACGCGTATGAGATTGAACCTGAACTCGCCGAGCGCGCCCACAACAACCTCGCCGAGTTTCCCTACGTCAAGGTGCACCTCCGGTCCGGCGCAGAAGGGCCGCTCCCCGAATGTGATGTCCTCTACGTGAATGCTGGAGCCACCCATCCACTGGCCGTTTGGCTTGATGCATTACGCCCGAATGGACGACTTAGCGTTCCCCTGACACCCGCGGAAGGGTATGGAGCCATGCTCCTCATCACCAAACAAGACAGCGGCTACGCAGCTCGCTTTCTCTTACAAGTACAGTTTGTTCCCTGCATCGGAGCAAGGGACGAGGCGACCGCGCAGAAGCTCGCCAAAGCATTCCGCAACGGCAAATGGAGCAAGGTAAAGTCGCTGCATCGAAATGACGAGCCGGACAGCACCTGTTGGTGTTCCGGCCCTGGCTGGTGGCTCTCCACGAATTGAGAGACACCGCAGGCCTTGGTCCGGACCCATTTGCTCCTGCCCTCGGCAGTGAGCGATACTAAAGAGTCCGCATTACACGGAAAAAATTGCACCATAGAAGGGTATTGCCCAGAATGTCGACATCCGGAGCCGCCACGCAAGAAGCGGCCAGCATCAAGCCTGCAACAGGAAAACTAGGCGTCATGGTTCCCGGCATGGGAGCCGTCGCCACCACACTTATCGCTGGCGTAGAAGCCGTCCGCCGCGGCCTGGCCAAGCCCATCGGCTCCATCTCGCAGATGGGCCACATCCGCCTCGGCAAGCGCACCGACGGCCGCAGCCCCCTCATCAAGGACTTCGCTCCCCTCGCCCACCTCGACGACATCGTCTTCACCGGCTGGGACATCTTCGGCGGCAATCTCTACGACGCAGCCAAGACCGCCCAGGTTCTCGACCGCGACCAGCTCGAACAGATCCGTCCCTACCTCGAATCGATCGAGCCCATGCCTGCGGTCTTCGACCAGCACTACGTCAAGCGCCTGACGGCAAAGAAGGCCAAGACCGGCAAGAACAAGTGCGATCTCGCCAACCAGATCCGCAACGACATCGCCGAGTTCAAGACCAGGACCGACCGCCAGGTGATGATCTGGTGCGGCTCAACCGAAATCTTCCTCGAGCCTACCGCCGTCCACCAGACCCTCGAAGCCTTCGAAAAGGGCTTGGTCGAAGACGATCCCAACATCTCGCCATCGATGCTCTACGCCTGGGCCGCGCTCAAAGAAGGCATCCCCTTCATCAACGGCGCGCCCAACCTCACCGTAGACATTCCCGCCTTGAACGAGCTCTCCCGCAAGATGAATGCACCCATCTGCGGCAAGGACTACAAGACCGGCCAGACCTTCATCAAGACCGTCCTCGCTCCCGCCTTCAAGACCCGCATGTTGGGCGTCAGCGGCTGGTACTCCACCAATATCCTCGGCAACCGCGACGGCGAAGTCCTCGACGACCCCGAGTCCTTCAAGACCAAAGAGGAGTCCAAGCTCGGCGTCCTCGACGTCATCTTCCAGCCCGAGCTCTACCCCGACCTCTACAAGGACCTCTACCACAAGGTTCGCATCAACTACTACCCGCCTCGCGGCGACAACAAAGAGGGCTGGGACAACATCGACATCTTCGGCTGGCTCGGCTATCCGATGCAGCTCAAAGTGGACTTCCTCTGCCGCGACTCCATCCTCGCTGCTCCTCTCGCGCTCGACCTGATCCTCTTCATGGATCTCGCGGCCCGCACCCCAGGCTTGCGCAGCCTCGGCATTCAGGAGTGGCTCAGCTTCTACTTCAAGGCTCCCGACAGCGCCCCCGGCGTCTATCCCGAACACGACCTCTTCATCCAGTCGATGAAGCTGAAGAACACCCTCCGCCACATCATGGGCGAGGGCCTCATCACCCACCTGGGCCTCGACTATTACGGCGAATAACGCCGATCCTAAACGAATACAAACAGAAAGGCGGCTGCCAACTTACCCGGCAGTTGCCTTCGCTGTACCCACTTCAGAGTTGGCGCAAATAGCACGCCAGGGCAAAGGGAATAGAGCGGCCCATCCTAAGGTTCAACCAGAGGAACCTCGGACACCACCTGCAGGTCAACCAACCCCGTAATCCGCCGGTCCAACTGGAAGAATAAGGCAGTTTTCTTACCGGAGATCACTTTGCTGAATATCGGCACATACTTCAGGCGCAACTGCCCCACCGATTCTTCAATCCCGATGATCTTCCGGGTCAATGCCAATGCCTGGTCGTCGGTCAGGGTCGAATAGTTGGCCGCGTAGTCCTTAATAACAAAAACCTTCGCATCGTTGATCTTGGCGAGCTCCGCTGTGTACTGGTCGTACACGGGCCAGAACTTCGGTGCCTCGGCATCAGTCAATTGCATATTGGCAGCGATGATCTGCTTTTTATCCGAACGGATATCCTTCCGCAGCAGGGCGATATCCTGATCCACGCTGCTCTGAGCCGAAGTTGCTTGCGCTTGACCGTAACCCATCGAGACGTTCGTCAAAATCACCATTGCTGCCATGCTCATCGAAAGAAGATATTTTCTGATCACAGAACTCCTCCTAATCACTTCGCATTGTTATTTTTGGGTCGCCTCGCGACTGGGCAGCCATCGGTGCTCACGGACACAACTTGATATCACCTACTATACGACGGCGATGCAACTGTCAACCCTGACAGGTTTTGCCGGAAAGCCGGACGGTATCCCCCAGAACGACCGCTTTCTTCTTCCGTCGTCGCGGCCCATACTAGGAGCCGATGCCTTTTGAAGTCACCATCGCCGACACGCAGGCCCGCATCCTCCGCACGCTTACCGTCCTCCACACGCTCCGCCAAGATTGGGGCGGCTCACTCATCCTATGCTGTGGCCTGGGGCCACAGGGTGCAGCGCTGGCTCTTGCGTCGAACATTGCCGGTGCCGTCTGTCTCAACATCGAAGAGGAACCGAATATCCTCAGGGCCGCGATGCGCTCCGGCTCCTGCGACTTCATCGTCAACACTCTCGACGAAGCTCTCCGCGCCATGAAGAACGAGGTCCGCAGACACCTGCCCCTGTCCGTTGGACTTCAGGGCAACCCAGCGCAAGTCCTCGACGAAATCCTCGAACGCGGTGTCAGCCCGCAGCTTTTCACGGATATCACCAACGGTCCCACTAGCGCGGCCCAACGCAAGCTGCAATCCTTAGGCGCCTTGGTCATCGATTTCGATGGACGCCCGACACTCGAAGGGACCCTCGACGCAAACGCTCTCCTCGGCACCTTCCTCCATCGGCAACAATGGCAACTGCGCACCGTCACCTTCAACACGTCCGCAGCTCTGCGCGCATTCGATGCCCGCGCCCTGTCTTCTTTGCAAGAAGGCGATCAACTCCGCCGCCGATGGCTGCAAGCCGCCCCCAGAATCCTTCAGCGGGAGCGCCCCATCCACCGCGTGCTCTGGCTGACCGATCAGGAAGAAAAACATCTACAAACCGAAACTGCCCCCGAAGCCTGAAACTACTCCGCCACTTCCATCAGCTTCGCCCAAAGCACCTTCGTCCCCGCGTCTGTCTTCGCCGACACCGGCAGAATCTCTTCCACCTCATGCGCCTTCTTCAACGCAGCGATAGACTTTGCAAGCTCGTTATTCGACAGCCGGTCCGCCTTGGTTCCCACGACCAGATATGGTCGCTGCATCTGTTTGAAATATGTAACCAATTGAGTATCACTTGCCTGCGGCGGAATATTCGTATCCACCAGGCAGACACAAAGCGTCAGCGTCTCCCGCTCGGCGAGATAGGGCTCGATAAACGAAGGCCACTCCGCAGAGATTGATTTAGAGATCTTCGCATATCCATAACCCGGCAGATCGGCGAAGATCAGCGTCGGCCTCACCTTCATCTTGTCGCCGGCGCCTTCGTGCAGCGCAAAAAAATTGATCGCGCGCGTACGTCCCGGAGTGGAAGAGGTATGTGCCTGCTTCGATCCCAGCAGAGAATTGATCAGGGAGGACTTGCCCACGTTCGACCGCCCGAGAAACGCCACCTCAGGCGCCCCATAGGTCTTCGCATCGGAAGGGAAGTGCGCGACATCGGTCGCAGACAATAAGAAAACCGGATTCAACCGCATGAATCCAGTCTACCGCTAGCCGCCGTCATCGTCCTCCGGGAAGCCATCACATCCGCGCCGCCGCAAAAAAAAACACCTGCTCCATTGATAAGAAGGAGCAGGCGCCGTATTCCGTCAATATCACTCGCAGCTATTCCTTAGGTTGAACCGTAATCGTGACTGGTGCCGTCAGATGAAAGCTTATGGTGGACTCCGATGGAATCACGACGTCCTTGTTGCCAGTGAACGCCGCTCCGGCCGTGCCCGCACCCGCGCCAATCAGACCGCCGATCAAGGCACCCTTGCCGCCGCCCGCAAGCCCGCCAATCAGTGCGCCGCCGCCCGCACCACCGCCAATAAAGCCGGCAGTGCGCTTGCCCTTACCCTTCTGTTCCTTCTCGTAAGAGCTCACGCTAACTCGCATCCCGGAGATCGAAGTCACCTGAATACCCAGCGCGCCGGATCCTTTGAACTTGCCCTGTCCTTTTGCGGCAACCACGGTACCGACTACACGTGCTCCACGAGGGAAGACCACTCCGCCGCCCGAAGCCTTGACCGACTGTGCAAGAACGCCGGTAAATGTGTCTCCAACATTGTTATGGCTGGCGCTCAATTGTTCCGTCACGGTCACCACTACGGCAGCGCCCGCCGGCGCCGTCAACTTCACAGGCTCCGGTGGTGGCGGCGGTGGCGGCGGTGCAGCAGCCTCGGCAGACGCTGGAGGTGGCTGCATCGCCGCGGGAGTCGAAGCCGCGTCAGGAGCCGGCGCTGTTCCAGGGGCGGCCGGCGCGACCGCCGGGCTGCCTGGAGATGGGGCGGTAGCCGGCGTATTCGCTGGCGGCGGAGCAGCCTGCGACGTCGAGCCGTCGGAGTTCGGCACCGACGCCGGTTCGGCCGGAGGTGCTTTCTTGCATCCACCGAGAACAAGAGCTGCGGAAAGAGCTAAGGTTGCTGCAAAGGATAACGGTTTCACGCCCATAATTGCCTCCCGGCACGTAGCAATCTTTCTTCGAGAATATACCCGGATAGAGTACCTATTGGCGTACAAGGTTGCCAAATTTTGAGCGAAACTTGCGGCCATCCATTTGGTCGCATGCAGTTTTTCTAACCCACGGCAAATCAGTGGCGAGGCGCCAGCCCAACTCACAAATTACACAAATGCAGCTGACTGGAAAGTAGAATTCAGGCGTTCACCAATACCTGAAAACAAGAAGCAGCCGTCATCATGCCGCACGCTGGCAAATGCCATCCCGGCAAGTCGCCAGGCGCTGCGTCCCACGGTGTCCCATCCACCACTAACATGGATGACCCAAAAGTGCCATGAGTAAACGGGCTAAGCTCGCGTATGCTCCAGCATGTGATTAGAAAGCTCTAACCTGGTCGTCGGAAGTATTCCCACGGGAGCAGTTCACGGGATCAGTTACTGATGCGCGTTAGATGTCTATGCAAGGGATGTGCTGCATGTTCTACGGAACTCTTACCTCGGGCCCGTAAGTGTTTTATTCCCCGGAACGATCGTACCGTTGTCCAAAATCTCTTTCCTTGTCATCACCTCTTGTCGCCAAGGCAACAGTTTCGTAATCGCTAAACAACCTTTCGGAGGGAATACCCATGATAGGCAACAATCTCCCCCAGCTAACTGGCACAAAGCGAAGCCTGCTCGTGTTGCTGGCTTCAAGTGCTTTGTTCACGGCAGGCTGCTCAAATATGATGTCGACTGCCACTGATGCAAACCTGGTCAGTAACGCCAAGTCCATTAAGGGCAAGGTACATGGTGGCAGCCAGCCCGTCTCTGGAGCGACTGTCAAGCTGTACTATGCCGGTCAAAGTTCGTCGCCCATCGAGGCCGCGACCACCATCTCCGCCGCCGATGGGACCTTTGCCTTCGCCAACAGCGGATCCCCGGATCTGGGGGAAAACGGCAACATTTACTCCTGCCCGTCCACGACCAACCCATTGGTTTACGTCATTGCCAAAGGTGGTAACACTCTCGGGGATGGCAACGCTTCCGAAAACAACTCCGCCGCTGCATTTATCGGTATCTATGGCGACTGTAATCAACTTACCAGCAGCAACTTCCTCGAATTGAACGAAGTGACCACCGTCGCCACGATGCTTGCAGCCCAGCAATACTTTGACCCGAATGGCGAAGGCCTCTCTGCGGACGGAACTGGCGTAGCGAAGATTGCCATCGACGCAACCCCGGCTACCATCGCTAACATGGTCAGCACGAGCACTGGCGTCGCTCTCACTTCGACAGACATCCCCGGCATCCACGGGCTCGCCGGAGCCACAGTCACTGCGACGCCAGAGACCTCCAAGATCAACCTGCTCGCAAACATTCTTACCTCCTGCGTCAATAACGCCTCTGCTTCCGCGCCAAATTGCACCACCCTCTTCGCGAATGCCGTACCTCCAAACTCGTTCACGACCAACCTCCCCGGCACAACGTTCGGTCAGGCCACGGACGTCCTTCAGGCGCTCTACTACATGCTCACGAACCCAACCAGCGGCGGCAATATCGCTAATCTCTTCGCTCTTGCCGGAGGAACGGCCTCAGCCTTCCAGCCCGCGCTGGCAACTCAGCCATCCGACTGGACCGTGGCTATCAGCTACAGCAGTACGAACACCTGTGGCACCGGTAATGGCGGTCTCTTCAGCGCACCGAACGCGCTCGCCATCGACCTGGACGGCGACGTCTGGATTGGAAATGGACAGTCGAACAACGGCAACGCTGTCGAAATTACCAGCAGCGGGATAGCAGCGACCTGTAATTCGTTCGGCGCCGGAGCCACCACCGCTCCCAGCGCCGTGTTCATCGACAGCGCCCAGAACGTCTGGTCCGCCTTGAGCGGTTCTTTGACCCTCACCCGGTTCAACCCAAACAACTCATCCTTTCTGACGTTCTCCGCAGCGGGTCCGGTACTGGCCATCGCTGGCGACGGCTCCGGCAATATCTTCTTCTCCGTCGCCACCGCTGTCTATGAGATCGCTGGCGGAGCCACAGCCCCGACGGCGACGACACCCACGCTGGTCACGAGTGTGGCGACCAATGTTACCTCGCTCATGCCCGACAAGACGGGCGCGCTCTGGGCATCCTCGGGAACCACCGCATTCCAGCAGATTGTGGGGACAACCGTCACTCCATACACAACCGGGACCAACACCCAGGGTGTAGTCGTAACCGGTGGCAACACCGTCTTCGTCTCCTCGGTCACGCCAGGAAACGCCATCAGTTACTTCGCCAACGTCGATTCCTCTGGTTATCTCATGCAGAGCAACTGGCCTGCGGTCTCCCCTCTGGGCGGAATCAATCAACCCACTGCAATTACAGTCGATGGCGCTGCTAATGTCTGGTCCGCCAATCTCCTTCCCAACACCAATCCAGCCTTCGCTAACGATCCCACTGCCCCGCCCACCCTGTTCGGGATTAGTGAGATCAGCGTCGCTGGCAACCCGCTCTCGCCCGACACCGCATCCGGTGGCTTCCAGAAGTCGGCAAGCTACCTCAATGCAAGCAGCAGCATCATCGTCGACCAGTCCGGCAACGTCTGGGTCGCTGGTGGAGCGGCCGGCAACCACTTCATCACGGAGATCGTCGGTGCAGGCGTTCCCATCTTTCAACCCTACGCTGTAGGTCTTACCAATGGCGGTGCCCGCTTCCAGGGCAAGCCATAGGCCCAGCATCGTCACTCAAACCACCGAAGGCCCCGGAGAACATCTCGGGGCCTTCGGTGTCTCTACGGTCATCCCCTCACAGCGTACGACTTGGATTCTCAGATCTCACACCGTCAGAGCCGCTCCGTTGGCTCTACTGATCGCCCAGGTTGAAGATGCGATCCATCACCACCCACCAATTCTCCGGCCCCGACTCCGGCAGCCGCTTTTGAAAGCCGTGCATCGTCGTCTCCCACTCCTGTACCTTCACGTTGACCGCGTCGGCAGCCGCCTTCGCCGACAGCGAAAACCCATCGTTCACGTCCAGAATCATGAACAACCGTGTCCCCGTCAGATAGATCTCCATATCCACCACGCCTGCTTCAATCAGACTGTCCCTGACCTCCGGCCATATCTTCACGTGATATCGTCTGTACTCTGAGATTGCCGTCTCGTCGTTCTTCAAATCCAGGGTCAAACAATGGCGGGGCATCTCTCCTCCACATTCCTTCTGACGCAGATCACCCGAAGACTATCATCATCAAACGGCAGGCAGGTAAATCCCGCCCCTCCCGGCGCCTTCCAGCAACTCGCCGATTTTCCTGCGAATCTCACCACACAAAAGGAGGTATGCTTCTTCTGTGCCGTAATCGAGATTTCAGCCTATGACAGATGCTTTTCGCCTGGAAAAAATGGTAGCCCTTATCACCGGAGGAGCCAGCGGCATCGGCGCAGCCACGGCCCGCGAACTCTCCCGCGCCGGAGCCCGTGTCTTCATCGCCGACCTCAACCTCCCTGCCGCCCAGTCCCTCGCAGCCGAGCTGCCCAACGCGGAAGCCATCGCGATGGATGTTACCGACGCCGCTTCTATCTTCGCCGCCATCCAGGGCATCGACCATCTCGACATCCTCGTCAATAACGCCGGCATAGGCCTCGTGGGCGACATCACCCACACCACCGAAGAAGATTTCGCCCGCGTCCTGCGCGTCAATGTCCACAGCGTCTTTCTGGTCACCCAGGCGGTCTTTCCCCTGCTTCTCGCCTCTCGGGGCAGCATCGTCAACATAGGTTCGGTTGCCGGTTCCGTCGGTGTAAAGCAACGCTTCGCCTACTGCGCCAGCAAGGGTGCGGTCCTCGCCATGACCCGACAGATCGCCGTTGACTATCCCAAAGAACTCCGTATCAACTGCATCGCACCCGGCACAGTCCAGACCCCTTTCGTCGAGGGTTACCTCGAGAAGTACCACGCCCACGAAAAGGAAAAGATCCGCGCCGAACTAGTCGCCCGCCAACCCATCGGCCGCCTCGGCACCCCCGAGGATATCGCCTCGCTGGTGCGCTATCTCTGCTCCCGCGAGGCCGAGTTCATCAATGGCACGATCATCGCCATCGACGGCGGCTGGACGGCAGCATGACGCCCTGCACCCTGACCCAAACCCTCATCCAGCAAGAAAGCGAAGCGCCAAGTTGAACGAAATCCTCATCACCGCCGTCCGCGTCATCGACCTGCGTTTCCCCACCTCGCGCGACCGCATCGGCTCCGACGCCGTCAATACCGACCCCGACTACTCCGCCGCCTATTGCATCCTCGAGACCAACTCCCCTCTCGAAGGCCACGGCCTAACCTTCACCCTGGGCCGCGGCACCGACCTCGTCGTCCAGGCCGTCCGCTACCTCTCCCGTTACGTCGTCAACCGCACCCTCAGCTCCATCATGGAGGACCTCCGTGCCTTCGCCCGCCACCTCACCGATGACAGTCAGTTCCGCTGGCTCGGCCCTGAAAAGGGAGTCATCCATCTAGCCACCGGAGCTCTTCTCAACGCCGTCTGGGACCTCTACGCCCGCGCCGAAGACAAGCCACTCTGGCAGCTTCTCACCGACATGGAGCCAGCCCAGCTCCTCAAGGCCGTCGACTTCCGCTACATCGACGACGCCCTTAGCCCGCACGAAGCGCTCGACATCCTCAACGAAGCCCGCGGCAAGGGCCAGCGCGAACGCCTCACCCTCCTCCAGCAGCAAGGCTACCCTGCCTACACCACCTCCGTCGGCTGGTTCGGCTACAGCGAAGAGAAGATCCGCGGCCTCGCGAAGCAAGCCCTCACCGAAGGCTGGACCCACTTCAAACTCAAAGTAGGCGGTGATCCCGTCGACGACCTCCGCCGCGGCCACATCGTCCGCGACGAGATCGGCTGGAACAACAAGCTCATGGTCGACGCCAACCAGAAGTGGGGCGTCCTCGAAGCCATCGAGCGTACCCGCCAGCTCGCCGAACTCAAGCCCTACTGGATGGAGGAGCCCACCAGTCCCGATGACATCCTCGGCCACGCACGCATTCGCCGCGAGGTCCCCCAGGTCCGCATCGCCACAGGCGAACACTGCCACAACCGCGTCATGTTCAAGCAGTTTCTACAGGCCCAGGCCATCGACGTTCTGCAACTCGACAGCTGCCGCGTAGCCGGCGTCAACGAGAACCTCGCCATCCTCCTCCTCGCTGCAAAGTTCAAAATCCCCGTCTGCCCTCACGCCGGCGGTGTCGGCCTTTGCGAGTACGTCCAGCACCTCGCCGCCTTCGACTTTCTCTCCGTCTCGACCTCCCTCGAAGACCGCGTCATCGAGTTCGTCGACCATCTGCACGAACACTTCCTCACCCCCGTCCAAATCCGCAACGGCCGTTACCTGCTCCCCACCGCCCCCGGCTACAGCATCCAAATCCGCAAGCAGTCCCTGATGCAATTCACCTACCCCACCGGCAGCGCCTGGAGCGAACCAACCTGAAGCCAGCTCCGCAACGCGCCGCTGCAGATTAAGTGCAGGTCAACTTGAAGGATTCAGCTTCGCCTGACGTCTAGCTAGCTCTTCATCGGAATAGATAGTTTCAATTTCTGGTAATCCGAAAGGGTTTTCACTTCCAGCCTGGGAGTAAACCTCAAGCGAACTTAGACGACCACCTCGTTGAAAGAGAATGATTCCAACATCCTGACCACCTATGGTGGTAAGATAGTCGCTGAGAATATGCTCGGCGTCATGCGAGACAGGCTCTCCTTCTAGAGCGAAGTTCACGGTGGGGCAACCGCAGGCGCATTTGAAGATGACTGTGAGCGAATCGACCTGCCCAAGAAACCGCTCAGAGCCGGGTTCACCGTGTTCCAGAAGCCACTTGATGAGGTCGCGTTCATGCGATGTGATCGGGCGGTTTAGTGGTTCTAGGCCCTTCTTAGCGTCGTTCATGAAGACAGTCTATTAGAGTCTCCAATTCGGACGCCGCTTGAGCACTGAACTGCTTCTCCCGCGATACCCTTGGCATATCGCTGATACGATTATGGCTCATGGGTAAGCGGAGCTTTACACCCTACATTCAACGCGCGCGCGTTCCGCTCAGGATAGCGCTCATCCTCCTGCTCGCACTCAATTCCTTCGGCGCCCAGGCCCAGACCGTCTCCGCCATCACCGTCCCGCTCCTCCTTCCTTCGGCAATCGTCTTTGACCCGGCGGGAAATCTCTACATAGCCGAGACCGCCAACCACGTCATTCGCAAGGTCGATACCAACGGCAACATCACCACCATCGCCGGCACCGGTACGCAGGGCTTTTCCAGCATCTCCGGCCCGGCCAGCACAGCCCAGCTCGACTCCCCGCAAGGTCTCGCTCTCGACACCGCCAACAACCTCTACATCGCCGACACCCACAACCACGTCATCCGCAAGCTCAACCTCACCACCGGCATCCTCACCACGATCGCCGGCACTGGCGCTCCCGGCTTCTCCGGCGACAACGGCTCCGCCACCAGCGCCCAACTCGACCTTCCCACCGCTCTCGCGCTCGACGCTAAAAACAATCTCTACCTCGCCGACACTCGCAGCCACCGCATCCGCCGCATCGACGCCACCACCGACCTCATCACCACCATCGCGGGCAACGGCACTCAGGGATTTTCCGGCGACAACGCTCCCGCCACCGCCGCCTCCATCGACTCTCCCACCGGCCTCGCGCTCGACGCGTCCAACAACCTCTACCTCGCCGACACCCATAACCACCGCATCCGCCGCATCGACGCCATCACCGGCCTCATCACCACCATCGCCGGCACCGGCTCCCTCGGCTACTCCGGCGACAACGCCCAGGCCGCCACTGCCGCCCTCGCCCTGCCCCACGGTCTCACCCTCGACGCGGCCGGCAACCTCTACCTCGCCGACACCGCGAACAACCGCATCCGCCGCATCGATGCCATCACCGGCATCATCACCACGGTAGCTGGCAACGGCACCCAGGGCTTCTCTGGCGACAACGCCACCGCCACCGTCGCCGCGCTCGACACCCCCCGCGACGCTACCTTCTCCCCTGGCAGTCTTCTCACTTTGGCCGACACCGGCAACCAGCGAATCCGCCAGTTAGCCCAATCCTCCTCCCTTCAGACCACAGCCGGACTCGGCGTCACCACCCCCGGAGCCCTGACCCTGACCGCTCCCAGCGTCATCGCCTACGGCTCCGGCAGCATCACCGCTACGCTCGCCACCAGCACCCCCGCCACCGGCCTCGTCACCTTCCTCGACACTGTCAGCGCCGCCACGCTGGAGGCGAAGCTGCAGGAGTTCAGCGCGGCCAAAGGGATCAAGGCCGGGGACCTCAATCATGCCTTGCGCGTCGCGACGACGGGGGTCATGGTCGGGCCCGGCGTCTTCGAGTGGTAGCTCAACTCTGGATCGGAGCTGAAGATTATGGTGTGGGCCTCGTCCAGCAACTCACCATCGGCCACGTTGATCCGCTCGAACTCCGACGCAACTGCCGGGGC
>Ga0209624_10002596_pt1 | contig 13261 bp, 15 predicted proteins | sample JacPinW_OM2H0_O1_FD_188565 | JGI IMG/M metagenome (GOLD analysis project Ga0209624, IMG submission 188565) | Forest soil microbial communities from Algoma, Ontario, Canada - Jack Pine, Ontario site 1_JW_OM2H0_O1 (SPAdes) (version 2) | ecosystem: Environmental > Terrestrial > Soil > Boreal...
GATGACCATGATTGGAAAATACTCCGTCATGCCCACGGCGGTGATGATACTGTCGACCGAAAAGACGATGTCGATCATGATGATCTGGATGAGACCGGAGATGAGCCCGAGCGGCGAACGCGGCTTTTTGTCCTCGGACTCGCCATCCGGATCGACGCGGTGGTGAATTTCCGTCGTCGCCTTCCAGACCAGGAACAGGCCGCCCGCCAGCAACAGCAGATCGCGGACGGAAAACCCGCGTCCCAGCACCGTGCCCAGCGGCTCGGTGAAATGCACCACCCACGACGCCGAAGCGAGCAGCGCGAGGCGGAACACGAGCGCCAGGGACAGGCCGAGTTTGCGCGCCAGGCCCCGCCGGCGTTCGTCGATGCGGTTCGTGAGCAACGCGATGAACACGAGATTGTCGAGGCCGAGGACGACCTCCATCGCGATCAGAGTTGCGAGCGCCGCCCACGCGTTAGGGTCTTCCGCCAGGCGGAGAAGATCGTCCATGCGCCGGTGAGCCCTCAGTCCTCAAGCTTCGACCCCACGCCGCCCCGGGGGCGCCCCAATCTAGGGCGCCGCAGCGTGTTTCCAAGCTTGGGCCTGAGATCGCCGGCTCAGTACTAATACCTAGACGGGCCTCACCGGCCTTCGATCCGCCTCACCATGGCCCAGATGGCGCTGATCTGGACGCCATTTTTCGTCAGATAACGCGGATCCTCGGCGTATCCCCACCAGTTCCAGCAGCCATAGGGATTGGCGTCGATCGCCGCCGTAAAGCCGGCCTGTGGCGGCAATTCCTCGACCGTGGTTGCGTGCGCCTGTGGATAAAGGACGACGATCCGATTGGCGTCAGCCCATTCGTTGACGCCGATCTTGGTGTAAAACTCATCGCCAAGCGCCTCTGAAGATTGGGTGCAGCCGTGCAGGACGATGTGCAGCCGGCAGGGCGCGGGAGCGCCGGGTTCGCAGTCTTTCGGCACATAGAGATAGCCGGCATCCGATAACCCGTTCGCTCGCGCCCCCGCGGGCACGAATTCAGTCTGGTCGAAAGCGACGATCTTCCCGGAAGGCGACGCGGCCGGCGGGTTGAGATCCGTCCCGTAGATCGCCTTGAGCTCGGCGCCCGCTTGATCGTAAGCGCAATCGTTGATGTAGGGCGCTTTATTGGCGGAGCACTTGCCGCCGAAATTTCTCGTCACCCAGGAATGCCCGGCTCTTGCGGCCGGTCCGCTGTCGTCCTCGAAGACGATGTTGGCGCTGGGAACGCCGAGCGCGGCGTAGACGGCCCTGCCCTTCTCGATCGTCTTCGAACTCACGACCGAGTCGGCGCCGCCGGTGAACAGATAAATTCTGCTGTGGGCGAGATTGGACGGCGGGTCGATTTCCGCCTTGCGGGCAAGGGTCTTGACGAGGTCGGTGTAGAAAGAGACGCCCTCGAGCAGAAAGGGAGTCGACACGCAGGGTCCGGCCGCCTGCGAAGCCAGCGCCTCCACGCCGTCGGCGGTCGCATGCAGGACCGCACAGCCGTATAGGCCGCCCGCGATCATGGCCGCGCCCATAATCTCGGCCGAATGGGCGATGTGCAGCTGGTTGGCCATGAAGGCGCCGGACGAAAGGCCGGAAACCGACACTTGCGCCGGATCGACCGGATACGCGCCCAGCCGCTCCGTCGCCGAGGCCGAGGCCAACATAAGCGGTAGCGCGATCGCGAGTCGGACCATGTCATGGACCCCTGGAGGATGGGCGCCCTGGCATTGTCCGTGCGCGATCGCGTTTGTAAACGGCGTGTCCGAATTGATCGCGCGCCAGCCGAAAGCCCGAGGCGGGCGCGCCCTCGCTTACTTCAGCGTGTTGCCGATTTCGGTGAATACGGTGCCGACCTGGGTGCCGACCAACGTGACGGCGGTGATGATGAACACGGCGATCAAGCTCGCGATCAGCGCATATTCGATCGCCGTCACACCCGATTCATCGCGTAGAAAGTTACGAACTTGAAGCATGGGATTCTCCTGACGCTCTATGGGCCCCTGCGTTCGCAAGCCGGGGCTGTTCCTAAGCCGGGGCATTGGAAGTGGCCGCAGGATCCCGACCACGATGCAAAATCCCACCTGGCCATTGCCAACAGCTCGATTGGACGCCTAAAATTCTATCGTTTCCCAAGCTGCGAGGCGGGATTAGTTGCCGATCCTTAATTAAGCGGTATCCGGAGCGAACGATCGAAGGGGCAATATCGACCGGCGCTCGTGCGCGTCGTCCTCTCGAATTTCAACGCGCCGCCGTTCGCTAGACCAGAGCTTGGCGATTGCGTCGAAGCGCCTAAAGCTCTGTGCTCGATTTCGCGCTCTTTTGCGAAAACGATTCCCACTTTTGCGACGCGCTGGTGTCGGCGCGGACATCTTCGCGAACGCGCGCTTTCCGGTTCACTGGCGAACACCGCGCTGACTTTCGTGCCGACAGTTTGCTCAGGAACGAAAATGAAGACCGCGATCAGGGTGTACTCGTCGCGCCAGATTGTCGCTGAGAAACCCTTGAACCCTATGTCATTGGACTCTCTTTGCGTTCCTATGGAGTTCGCGCTTGCGGCCCCGCTCGCAAAGTTCCGGCAATTATGGAGAATCCAGGGAAGCGATTATCGAACGCAAGGCGCCCGCTAAAGCTTTATCGGTTCCCGGGAGGCGACCGCGCCATCGCTTGCAGAGGCTTCGCTTGCGGAGGCTCAAACTTGTGACGAAGCCGGAACGCCCTCGAGGACATAATCCTCGTGGCGCCCCGATCCGATCGTCCGCGCGCGAACCCAGGCGAGTGCGCGCTATCTACGCTTACTTCAGCGTGTTGCCGATTTCGGTGAATACGGTGCTAACCTTCCCGCCGACCAACGTAACGGCGGTGATGATGAACACGGCGATCAAGCTCGCGATCAGCGCATATTCGATCGCCGTCACACCAGATTCATCGCTTAGAAAGTTACGAACTTGAAGCATGGGATTCTCCTGACGCTCTATGGGCCCCTGCGTTCGCAAGCCGCGGCTGTTCCCGAGCCAAGGCCTTCGAAATGGCCGCAGGATCCCGACCACGATGCAAAATCCCACCCGGCGATTGCCAACCGCTCGATTGGACGCCTAAAATTTTATCTATTCACGACTGTGTGACGTAATTGGTCGCTGAGCGTTAATTAAGTCGCGCTCGGCAGCCAGGAATCCCGCGCCAATATCGACCGGCGCCGGCCGCCCTCGTCGGATTCCGTCCCGCCTCCCTGCTTATGGTTATGACGCTTGTGCGGGAGCCTGGACCGCCTCTTCGACCTGCGCCAGCCGATCCTTGCCGAAGAACATGTCGCCGCCGACGAAGAAGGTCGGAACCCCGAACACACCGCGCGCGACTGCAGCGGCGGTATTGTCGGCAAGCTTCAGCTTGACGCGATCTGTCTGGGCCGCGGCGAGCAGGCTCGCAGAATTAAGGCCTGCGGAATCGACGCGCCGCGCCAGGATTTCCGGATCGTCGAGCTTGAGGCCCTCTTCCCACAGGCCGTTAAGCCCCATCTCGAGATAGGCGGCCTCGACGCCGGCCTCGCGGGCGGCGACGAACCCACGCATCAGCATCAGCGTGTTGACGGGAAAATTCGGGTTGAAACGGAACTTGTCGAGTCGATGCTTGGCGATGAAGCGACGGATCTCGAGCGTCTCGTAATCGAGCTTGCCCTTGACCGCCGCGTAGGCGATGGCTGGGGCGACATTGCCAGTCGCCTTGAATATGCCCCCAAGCAGACAAGGATTGATCGCGAGTCGCGCGCCGGTGCGTTCGAGAATCGGCGGCAGCGCACGATAAGCGAGATAGGCGTTGGGACTGGCGAAGTCGAAAATGAATTCGATGGTCGCGCTCATCACCACGTCTCCGACCACGGCCGCAAGTCCATCTCGAATGTCCAGGCGCTGCGTTTTTGGCGATGGAGCCAAACATAGTTCTTGGCGATCTCGTCGGGAACGAGGATCTCCTCCCGCGCCAGTTTTTCGGCGGCGTCCGGCAAGAGCCCGCGAATGAAGGCGCCGTCAATCGCGCCGTCGATCACGACATGGGCCACGTGGACGCCCTTCGGACCCAATTCGCGAGCGAGACTTTGCGCCAGCGCCCGGAGCGCGTGCTTCGCGCCGGCGAAGGCGGCAAAGCCGGCGGCCCCGCGGACACTCGCGGTCGCGCCCGTGAACAGCATCGTACCGCGGCCGCGTTCGATCATTCCCCGCGCCGCCTCGCGGCTTGCGAGGAACCCAGCGAGCGCCGCCATCTCCCAAACCTTGGAATAGACCCGAGTCGTCGTCTCGACGATCGGGAAACGCACATTGGCGCCGATATTGAAGACGAGCACCTCGATCGGGCCGATCTCGCGCTCGATCCGTTCGATGAGCGCCGCAACATCGTCTTCGACGCGCGCGTCGAGCCCGAACGCGTGAGCCTCGCCGCCCTCCGCACGGACCGCCCGAGCCAGCTTGTCGACCGCCTCGGTATTTCGCGGTCGCCGGGTGACGCAGACGCGAAGGCCCTCGCGGGCAAAGGCGCGCGCGATCGAGGCGCCGAGCCCGTCGCCCGCCCCGATGACAAGACAGACGCCACGTTCACCGCCCGCCTCGGTCATGAGTTGCAGCCCGCGTGGGATATGACCCGAAGGGCGTCGGCTCTCGCGCTCAAACTGCTCCTCCCAAACCCATCACGACCGCAGCCTCGGACCTCTTATCAGCGCCCGCATGCCGCCGAAAACGCCGACCACCGAGACGATCGTGCAGATAGCGACGAGCACTCCGGGCGCAGCGGCTCAGTTGCGGCCGTTTGGTTTAAAAACCTAGCTTGACGCCCCCCAGGAAGGAGTCCCCCGGAACTTCCGAACCTGGAGCGCTTCGAATGTCCCAAAAGGGGTCTACTGGGTCGTTGCTGGCCTTCCACTTATAGGTGAGCGACAAGTTTGCCTTCGGATCGGTCGGGGCGGCTGCCTTGGCGGCTGGGAATTCTGCGCCTGCGTTCTTGCTGGCGCCAACGGGCGGCGCATAAGGGTTGGAAAAGGGAGTGTCGGCCAGACCGGAACTCTGCGACTGAGCGCGCTTGATGGTCTTGCTCTTCGCCGCATGGTGAGGCCCGGGCTTGGGCGGCGCGGGGGCGAGATCGTCCGCCGCCGCCTGCGTCGCGGCGACAATCAAGGCGACTCCGACGAAGCTGCGGCTGACGCGTCCCATCTTTGATCCTCGAAGCCGCGCCCACCCCACCCGCGGGAAATTATCAGACGGCGCGTCGGGCGCAATGCCCAATGGCGCGGGCCGAACCTCGGGCGCGCCATTGCGGTCAGAAGCACAACTTGAGGCGACGTTCAGGGGTCCACGAGCCGTCGCTAAGCCGCGGTCGCGCGCCGCGTCGACGCAGACAACGGGGCTACCGGTCTAGAAGCCCCACTTAAGTCCGCCGGTGGTATGGCCGCCCTGATCCTGACCCATAGAAATCGACAGGCCGCCCTGCGGTTCGGTCGGAATCCGATACGAATAACCAGGAAGGCCGCTGCTTTTTCTTACAACGGTCGTGCCTTCCGGGGGCGCGTAGGGGTCTGAGAAGCGAACGGCGTCGTCGAGACTCGCCGACTTCTGGGCGGCCGAATGCTTCACCTTCGCCGCGTGCGGTCGAGGGGCCTTCAGCGGATCGGAGGACAGACTTTCGGCTGACGCCTCCGTCCAGGCGACAGCGCTGAGACATGCGATCGTCAAGCAAAGGCGATTCATTGCAGCGCCCTCTAAATTCGCGCTCGCCACAAGCCCTCTTTACAAATTATTAATCAAACGTGAACGCTGACGCAACCCCAATTCCGTCCCCATTCGATCACGTTTTTTCACCGGCGCCGCGGCGCAGATTCTGAATTTGCCCCGCCAGCTGCGGCAAAGTCTGGCGCTTGGCGGAAAACACCCCACATAATCAGGTGAACGAGGTCAGGCGCGGGGCCGGCGCCGGACGCGGCGATCGAGGTCCTTTTCCCATGCGAAACCCAGTCCGTTGCCGGGGCTGATCTTCATCATCCTATTCGTGGCTGGTCTGGGGCTTGCCTCTGCAACCATGAGCCCGCAAAGCTACGCCGCGAGCGTCTCGATCGCGGTCTTGAGCTTCGTCGTCGCCTCCATCGTCGCCAGCGCGATCAAGGTCGCCGACCAGTGGGAGCGGGTGGTGGTGCTGAGACTCGGCAAGTTCCGCAGTCTCGAAGGCCCAGGCTTGTTCTTCATCGTGCCGATCCTCGAGACCGTTCCCTTCCGGATCGACACCCGCGTCATCACCAGCACCTTCAGAGCGGAACAGACGATGACGCGCGACACGGTGCCGGTCGACGTCGATGCGGTGCTGTTCTTCAAAGTGGTCGATCCGAAAACGGCGGCGCTCGACGTCGCCGACTACGGCTCGGCGATCAACTGGGCGGCGCAGACGGCGCTGCGCGACGTGATCGGGAAAACTCTGCTGGCCGACATGCTGGAAGGGCGCGAGAAACTGAGCGTCGAATTGCAGCGCATCATCGACGCGCGCGCCAAACCATGGGGGATCGACGTCATCTCGGTCGAGCTCAAGGACGTGCGGATCCCGGCCGCCTTGCAGGACGCCATGTCGATGCAGGCGCAGGCCGAGCGCGAGCGGCAGGCGCGCGTGATCCTGGGCGATTCGGAGCGGCAGGTGGCGGATTCATTCAACGCCGCCGCCAAAATGTACGCCGACAACCCGACGGCCTTCCACTTGCGCGCGATGAACATGCTCTACGAGGGCCTCAAGCGCAGCAACTCGACGATCGTTATCGTGCCCTCGACCGCCGTCGAATCGATGCAGCTTGGCGGCATGCCGACGATGGCGACGGTCGCCAGCGCCATCGCCCAGGCGCGGCCTGCGGCCTCGGGCGCGGCGCCCCTGGCGACTGCAGGCAAGTGAGGGCGCCGCTTACAGGGCGTCCTTAACCACCCGCCCGTCTTTCATGATGATAAGGAAATTCTTGTCCGGATCGGCGATGAGCTTGAGATTGGCGGTCGGATCGCCGTCGACGACGATGAGGTCGGCAAGCGCGCCCGCCTCGATCACGCCGAGCTTCCCTGGATAAGGATTGCGCGGGCCGGACATCGCCAAGAGTTCGCCGTTGACCGCGGTCGCCATCTTGAGGATTTCGGCCGGGCGATACCAGCGCTCGAGCGTCGCCAGGATCGCGCCCTGATGCACTGTCATGTTGGAATCGAACAATATATCCGTGCCCCACGCCGTCTTGATATCGAACGCCTTGGCGAATTTGTAAGCCGCGTCCGTTCCCGCGTAGACCTGTTGCGCTTTCGCCTCTCCTTCAGGCGTCGCCTGAGGGTTGCAATATTCGTTATTGAGAAAAGGCTGGGTGCTCAGCCATATCCCGTTCCTCGCGATTAGCTCGGCAGTCGCCTCGTCCATCAGGTGGCCGTGCTCGATGCATTTCACTCCACCGCGGATCGCTGTCTCAATCGCGCGCGGCGTATAGGCGTGCACGGCGACATAGGTACCCCAGTTTTCCGCAGCGTCGGCTGCGGCGCGGAACTCGGGCTCCGTATATTGGCTGACGTCAATCGGATCGTAGTGCGACGACACCCCACCGCCGGCGGCGAGCTTGAGCTGGCTCGCTCCCAGCATCAACTGCTCGCGAGCGCGCTGGAGCACGCGATCAACGCCATCGGCGATGGCGCCGCCGCCGATCGCCTCCACCCGGCTCAGCGGCGCATTGGGCGAAGCGGGAACCTCATAGGGAAAGCGAAAGTCGCCGTGGCCACCGGTTTGCGAGATCATAGCGCCCGACGGCCATATCCGGGGGCCCGGGGCGAGGCCGGAGTCGATCGCGCGCTTCAGGCTGAAGGTTGGCCCGGCCATGTCGCGGACGCTGGTGAAGCCGCGCATCAGCGTCCTTCTCGCTTCGTCGGCCGCGACAAGCGTGATGTAGCCGACATCCGCCGTCAGCAAGACGCTTACCGGCAGGGACGCCATCATCGCGTGCCAATGCGCATCGATGAGGCCCGGCATCAGAATCCTGCCGCCGCAATCGACGACGCGAGCATCGGTGGCATGCGGAGTTTCGGCTGGCTCGACCGACTTGATCGTTCTGCCCTCGACGACAACCCGCATGCCCTCGATGAGCAAGTCCGACTTACCGTCGAAGAGCCGGAGGTTGGAGAACGCGATGCGCGCAACGGACGCCGTCGTCGCGATCGCGGCCATGCTTCCCGATCCCGCGGCGAACGCCCCGGGCGAAGCGCCGATGGCGACGTGGGACGAATAGCGGGAGAATTTTTGCGCCAGATGCGCGTTCAGCCGCGCAAAAACAGGCGTGTGGCAGAGGCATCCTGCCGGACGCGATCCCTCCCCATCATCCGGCGCGCAGTGAAACATCGCCTCCCCCAATTGACCATCGCGCTCTTGTGGGCGCCGAGAGAAGCTATGTCGGATTGGCGGCCCCGCGCAATCGGAAGGCGCGGCAGGGTCCGCTCAAGCGGGCGTCGGCGCGTCAGAGCGGATCAATTTCTCGCTCTTGAGCTCAGCCCAAAAGTCGGCCGGAATCGAATGTTGGAAGGCTGATACGGTCTGCTTTACCTGGACGCGCGAAATCGCGCCTGGAATGATCGAGGCGACGATGGGATGCCCGAGCGGGAAGTGCAGCGCCGCGGCGGGAAGCGGAACACGATGGCGCGCGCAAACCGCCTCGATCTTTCTCACCCGCTCCAGGATCTCGGGGCCAGCCGGCGCGTAATTGTACATTGCGCCGGGCACGGCGCCAGTCGCGAGAATCCCGGAGTTGTAGCCGCCGCCGACGATGATCCCGACGCCCTGCTCCTCGCAGCGCGGGAATTCGCTCTCGAGCACGTCCTGCTCGAGCAGCGTGTAGCGCATCGCCAAGAGGAAGAAGTCCATGTCGAAGAGATCGAGGAAGCGCGGAATGCTGCCCATCGAGTTGAAGCCCGCGCCGATTCCGCCGATGACCCCGGCCTCGCGCAATTCGGCAAGCGCCTTCCACCCACTCGTCTTGAGCTGCGTGAAATAGGCGTTGAGCGTCGCTTGGTTGTGGTCCCAGGGGTCAAGGTCGTGAATCAAGAGGACGTCGACCCGATTGATTCCGAGTCGCTGCAGGCTGTCCTCAAAGGAGCGCATCACACCATCGTAGCCGTAGTCGAAGACGGTCTGAAACTTGAGACCGCCCAGCCATTGATCCTTGATGGCGTCGGGGCCGAGCGGACGCCGGAGGACACGGCCGATTTTGGTCGAGATGACGTATTGATCGCGCGGCCTGCGGTGGAGCGCGCGACCGAGCGAATGCTCAGCGAGCCCACGTCCATACCAGGGGGACGTATCGAAATAGCGCACGCCGCCATCCCAGGCGGCGCCGATGATCGCCGCCGCCTCGTCGTCCTCGACCTTGTCGAAGAGTTCGCCCAGCGGCGCGGTGCCGAGACCGAGCTCGGTCACCCGGACGTTCGTCCGGCCGAGCTTGCGCGTCTTCAGGGACGGGAGATTAGCGCCGCTCATGTCGAGACTTTTCCTGAGGGCCAACCCGCGAGCGCGTTATTCTTCTGGCTCGGTGCCGAAACGCAGCGGATAACCTTTCGCCGCGCCCGCTTCGGTGGCGCGCGCGGCTTTGGTCTCAGCGATGTCCTGCGCGAGCACCGCCACGACGCAGACGCCCTTCCGATGGGCGGTCATCATCACGCTGAGCGCTTGGGTTTCATTGAGACGAAACACCGCCTTGAGGACCCCGACCACGAAGTCGCGCGGCGTATAGTCGTCGTTGAATAGGATAACTTTGTGCAGGCGCGGACGCTGAACGCGCGTCTCGGTCTTCGTCGCAATCTTGGTGGCGGCCTTGCTCATCGTGCTCTCTTGGCAGCGCGTCTCGCGGAAGCGGCGGTATTTTGCACCCTGGCTCCGCCGGTTTCAAGCCAGTTGCGGGGCTCGGCGGCCTGGAACTCGAACTCGACAAAAAAGCGCGACTTCCGCGGCGCGGGCGATATTCTTCAGCGTTTGTCGCCATGGTAGAAGGATCGCCTCTGGGCGGGCGCCCGCGAGCGATGAGCGTCACGGACAATTGTTGTCTTGTTGGATCGTCTGATTGAACCGCGGCAGCGTTGATGGCGTTGGGAAGCGACGGCGACGCGTTTGCGCCTGCGGGTCACCACGGGCCGCCCGATCCAAGGGAGGAAGGAAATGATCGTTCGACAGGCGGCCGCGGTTGCAGGGATGGCGTTCATTCTCGGCGTCGCGCCAGGTCATGCGGGGCCATGCACCGATCGGATCTATCAAACCGACCTCGACGTCGCCAGGATCCTCGACTCCGCCGCCGCTCAGGGGCGGCCAGCGAACGAATCGGCGTTCGCCACCATGCATCGACAGCCGACTCCGGGGTCGATCGCCAGCGCCGAACAACAGGCAGGCGAGCTCACCAGCGAGGAGGCCCAGGCGATCACCGAGGCCATGGATGAGGCGCGCCACGCTGATGATGAGGGCGACAGCGCCGGCTGCGAGAAAGCGCTGAACGACGTCGACCGCATGCTCAAGCGTTAGGACAGGCGCGCGGTGACGCTCACCCCGTTGCTCGACGCCGCGCCGATCATCCGGTTCCACGCCGCTTTCGCCTTCGCGGCGATCGGTCTCGGCGCCGTGCAGCTCCTGGCCCCCAAGGGAACCCTTCCGCACCGAACGATGGGCTGGGCGTGGGCCATTGTCATGATTCTGGTCGCGGGAACCTCGCTCTTCATCCATACGATCCGGATGTGGGGACCGTGGAGCCCGATTCACCTTCTCTCATTGTTCACGCTGGGGGTCGTTCCCCTCGCCGTCCTTCAGGCGCGCCAGCACAATGTTCGTGCTCACCGTTTGGCGATGCTCTCGATTTTCACCCTGGCGCTGATCGTCACGGGTCTGTTCACCCTTGCGCCCGGGCGGATCATGAACAAGGTGGTGTTCGGCGGCTGAAGCTTTCGGCGGTGACGAAACGCGGGTCCCAACATTGCGACGCGCAAAAAGAAAGGGCCGCGGCGCGGCCCTTTCAGATTTGGTTGTTTCTTCTTGCCGGACTTATGCGGTCGCCGGCCGGCCACGGCCCTTTCCGGCTCGGCGAGCGGCATAGCCGAGGCCGCCAAAACCAATCAACATCATTACCCACGTTGAGGGTTCAGGGGTACCAGGGGTTACAGGGGTTACGCTCGCGATGCCCGACACGTCGAGCACTTGCACGAATATATTGTCGTCTAAGCTCGCGTTAATCGTGTCGATGGTGATCGTCGTATCGCCGTTCGAAAGAAACGGCACGAGGTCGTAGGCCTCGTGATCGGCGTCATAGTCAGTCTGCGGCGAACCGGGAATCCCGCCTGTGTACGGGCCGGCAATGTTTCCCATCGTGATCAAGTTGCCATCGGAGGCGCTCGCGTCAACCGAACTGTCGTTGTTGCCCGCAACCGTTGTCATCTCCTGCCCGTTGACAGTAATTGCCGACGCTTGACCGCAGCAGCTAAAGCCGTCGCCGATCGCCATGTGAGCAAAGAATCCAGGCGCAGTCGGATCGAGCGGCTGGGCGAAATTCACATGGCTCACGTCGCCGGTCGAGGACGCGGCTCCATTCAGAATCGCAACAGTGTTTGTCGCGATGGACGCGAGTGAATAGACAACGACAAGGGCTTCGCCGTCCTGCTCGGTCGTGTCGGTTTCCGATACCGAGAAATTATAACTGCCGCCGGGACCGCCGTTGACCGCCGAAGCAACGGTAGACGTGACGTCCCCGCGGTAAGCCTCAAGGTTGCCGCCGGCGCTGGGGTTGACGCCCAGTGCAGTGCTGTAATTAACATCGCTACCACCGAAAGTCCCACCTGGGGCAGTCGGGCTATCACCCAAATTATACGTCGACTGGTACAGCCAGGCGCCAGTTACGGTCGCTCCGACAGGAATCGAAACCGACATGGTTCCACTGTCGGCGAGTGAGCCCCAGCCCGACGTTGCGACGCCGTAATCACCTGTGAACTGCTGAAACAGAGTGTCCGAGGCGTTGGCCTCAGTAACTACGCCGGCGAGCAGCGCGGCGGCCATGGTCGCAATTTTTATTCGTGAAATCAGCATGATACGTCCCCTCTGGTGGCAATATCTCCACCGTGGGGACGGTAGCCTACGTAGCGTAAGCGTCAATAGGTAGAACTACCTACTCGAAACGACCCAAATGTATGTTCCATCGGCGGGCGCTTCAACGCGCCGGTGGGGCTAAGCCGAGCCGGTCAACGGCGCCAGCGACTAGATGAGCAAGTCCGAGCCAATAGCGCCGCGTTCAACGCAATGTGACTGCGGTATCCTGCCTTCGCCTTGCCGCGGCGCGATCGCGGCGCCAGAAAGGCCCCGATCCGAAAGCCGCCCATGCGCCCCGCCGTTCTCACCGCCTTCATCATCGCGACCGCCCTGTTCATGGAGAACATGGACGGGACGGTCATTTCGACTTCGCTGCCGGCCATCGCGCTCGACCTGCATCAGGATCCGATCGTCCTCAAGCTCGCGCTCACCTCCTACATGTTGACGCTCGCGGTGTTCATTCCCGCCTCCGGCTGGGTCGCCGACCGCTTCGGCGCGCGCACGGTGTTTTGCAGCGCGATCGTTGTCTTCACGATCGGATCGATCCTGTGCGGCGCCTCGACTTCGCTTTCGACCCTCATCGCCGCGCGCGTGTTCCAGGGGCTGGGCGGAGCGATGATGGTGCCGGTTGGGCGGCTGGTGCTGTTGCGTTCCACGGCGAAGAGCGATCTCGTCAGCGCGATGGCCTATCTCACCATGCCGGCGCTGATCGGCCCGGTCGCAGGTCCGCCGCTCGGCGGCTTCATCACCACCTATTTTCATTGGCGCTGGATCTTCTGGATCAACGTGCCGATCGGCATTCTCGGCGTGCTGCTGTCGCTCAGGTTCATCCAGAATTTGCGCGAGGAGGCCGTGCCCCGCTTCGATTTCAAGGGGTTCGTGCTGTCGGGCGTGGGCCTCTTGAGCCTCATATCGGGCTTGAGCATGATCGGGCGGGGCATTGCGCCTTATTGGCTGGTCGGGGCGATGATCGCGATCGGCGCGATTTCGCTGGCGGCCTACGTCCGGCACGCTCATGCGAACGCGGGCGCCATACTGGATCTCACGCTCCTCAAAATCCCGACCTTCTACGCCGGCGTCGTCGGCGGGCTCATTTTCCGCATCGGCATCGGCGCCATGCCATTCCTGCTGCCGCTGTTGTTGCAGGTCGGGGTCGGCCTGACGC
>Ga0209624_10002597_pt1 | contig 13257 bp, 11 predicted proteins | sample JacPinW_OM2H0_O1_FD_188565 | JGI IMG/M metagenome (GOLD analysis project Ga0209624, IMG submission 188565) | Forest soil microbial communities from Algoma, Ontario, Canada - Jack Pine, Ontario site 1_JW_OM2H0_O1 (SPAdes) (version 2) | ecosystem: Environmental > Terrestrial > Soil > Boreal...
AGCGCCGTCACGAATTCGATCTCGCGCGGATATTTGTAGGGCGCGATTGCCGCCTTCACATGGTCCTGAAGCAGGGTGACGGTGCCCGCGTCGGGCGCATAGCCCGGCGCCAGCACCACGACGTAGCTAAACAGGTAGATCGGTAGTAGAAATCGTGTCTCCATTGCGGATGGGACTGTCGTGGCGCAGCAGAGCAACAGCGCTATGGGATAGCGCCACCTAGCGGAGCCCAGGCCGCGCCGAGCCGCGGGCCACACAATGCGCAGAAGGGCGAGAAATGTGAGCAAAAAACCGGCAAGCCGCAACCATCGGCTGGATCCGGTATCGAGGTGTTCAACATATGGAGTGCTGTAGCGCTGGTCCAGTCCATTGATCAGGTGCCTAACGAAGAGAGCCCCCATAGTTACAGGATGACTTACAATCAGTTGGGAGTACTGTCCCAGACCTGAGACGATATGACCTGGCTGTTCATTTAGAAGAGCCGCTCCTTTTGGATCGCTGTATAGCATCAGCGGCGGATGCATCGTTCCGACATAACCCCCTGCTCGCTGAATACGGAGGCCTTCTGTCAGCTGGAAGCTCTCAAGGTGCACTGCTGTACCGGGGACAAAACTCCAGGTGTGGTAGTAACGATGAGCAGAAAGCGACTGTGGCAGCGATACGACAATAAATCCTGCCACGAGCAACCCCAAGCAAAGCACTCGTCTCGGTACACGTATATCGTTGCGTAGCTCGATGTGGCGCCAGACGGCGAGGGCTAACACGATTGGCGCGACAAGTACGTATGCTGGCCTCATGTCGATGGCTGCGGCCGTCGCAAGGCCCGCAAGCAAGGCCCAAACAGGCCTTGAACAACGAGACGTCGAGTCGAGCGCTATCAGGACCATCGTTAGCGCGGGGAAATCACTTAGCGGAAAATTGAGGAAGCCGCTCCAGAAGACAACCAGAACGAGCACGAGCACGAGTCTCCGCCATGCGCTCCAGCGCTGTTCCGGCCACGACATCTCGGCGAGCCGAGGGGCCAGCACCGCTCCGATGAGGGCGAGCGCAAATGCATTGAATATCTTGGCCGCCGTGGACGCCCGCCATCGGAAGGCCGCCGCCACTCCTTGCAGGCCATGGTCAATCAGCGGCAGTAGGTAGCCTCTCAGTGGATCGCTGAAATTTAGAAGCGAGAACTTGCCATGTAGCGTAAATGATTTGCCCAACATCCAATAATTGAGAGAGTCATAGTAGAACGGCTTCGCCCCTTGAAGCAGCGCTATGGCCAATACCCCGATCAAGGCCGCGACAAGGGCCACAATGACACTACGCGCGGGGGGAGGCGCAATCGTCCCTGACTGCCCGGGCAATGGGGGTAGATGACCAATCTCATCGTGTGCCGACAAGGTGAACAGTTTAGCTCAACTGGCGACTGGGACTGATCCGATCCGCCTGGCCGCGTTGCGATCGCCATACCGCGACTGCCGACCAGCGCGACCCTCCAACGACGAATATGCGAGGATCGCCTTGTGGCAGTCAGCGCTCCGAAATCACCGGTCGCGGGAGTTCGCGCACCGTTGGGCGCCACTCCTAGGCTCTCTGCCCTTACGGGCCTACGTATCCTCGCAGCGCTCGCCGTTTACGCGAGCCATGTTGGCCCTCCTCACGGGTCTCCAAAGCTGCTCAGCACCTTCATGGAATCAGGCTATATGGGCGTGACCCTATTTTTTACCTTGTCCGGATTCGTGCTGGCGATCAATTACTTTGAGTCCTTTCGCCGGATCAGTCGACGGACATTGTGGCACTACGCCGTCGCGCGTTTCGCACGGATCTATCCTCTGTATATCCTCATGGTCGTCTACTTCATCGACCGGCAGCACGCGTTCGGCGAATCTATCACCGGTTGGTGGGAGCATGTCCTTGCCATACAGGCATGGGATTCCGACATTTATCATGCGTACAGTTTTGACGCACCGTCGTGGTCGGTCAGCGTCGAGTTCTTTCTGTATGCCTGCTTTCCTCTCCTGGTCGTCGGCTTGTCCCGGCTGCGCACGCTGCGTACCACGCTCACCGCGGCCGGACTGGTGGTGATCGCGATGGCAGCCCTGACCATGTGGTTTGTCGCTACCGGCCGCGGCAGCCTGAGTTGGGCCGATCCCGAATCTTCTCACCGTTGGCTATACGTGACGCCATTGACGCGCCTGGGTGACTTCACACTCGGCATGCTTGCCGCACGCATATACGCGCTGACGCGAGGGCAGGTCCGTCTAGCACGAGCCGGGGGCCTGCTTGCCGCTGGTGCTGGCCTTGTCATCGTGGCACTCATGGCATGGCCCTCAAACCTCTACAGTGCGTGGAGCTGGGACCTGGCCTACGCGCTTCCGGCGGCTGTGCTCATCTTCGGCCTGGCCGTGGCACCACTCAGTCTCCCCGCCCGCATGCTGTCAATCCCGATTGTCGTTCTACTCGGCGAGGCGTCGTACGCCTTCTACCTCGTGCACATGCCGGCATTGGAGTACTTCGGGGGTGGTCGGTGGGCCGTGGCGACATCCCCCACGACAGTTCTCTACGAGGCTCTGACGATCGGCTCCATCCTCTGCCTCGCGGTCGGACTGCACGTCATCGTCGAGCGCCCGGCACGACTCTACATACGCCGTCTGTCTGGCTCCTACAGTGGCCGAGTCTCAAATCCGGCCGCAATCGCCGAGCCGGATACCGCAGTCGCCAACCAAACGAGGGCGCCGATCATCTGAGCAGGGCTCACGACGCTGACAGCTTTTGAGAGATGGGTCCATTTCGACGCCGGATCAGCACCATGCAGCCGAACCATGCGCTTAGAGCGATCAGGGCTGCCAGCTCCTGCGGCGTACGGCCGGGTTCCTGGAAGAAGGCGATGAACTTATAACGCCCAGCGGCTAGGCGCCAGGCACGGAGTGGAATTCCTGCGTTGACGAGCTGAGCTTTTGACGTGTTGGCATGCCAGCCAGCTACCGAGAGCTCGTTCTCGACCATCAGGACAGGCTTGGAGATGTTCACCGCGTAAGTGATCCGCTGGTCACCGTATGAGAGAGTTTGTACGTCAGGGCTGGGTTCCCAGGTTCTCGGCGAAGGAAGATGTACTTCCTTGTTTGAGCATCCAACAGTCGCACACGAGAAGACGTAGCCGTGCCAAGATTGAAGCAGTAGAGCTGACCAAGCAGGACTATTCTCGGCATCCCAAAGCGAGCGCTCAACAGTGGAGTCGTAGTCGGCCTCGTGGTAGGCATCGGCCACCCAGCCCGACGCATTGGGTTCCGCGGTCGATGCCGCAGGGACGCGCGCCGGGCGGGTGGGTGGCGATTGTGCCAAGAGCCTCGGCAGCTCCCGCACATAGCCATCCCGATGCACATAGAAGGCAAGCACGGATGGAGGCACCTGCCATGGGGAGTTAGTCCCCGCCAATCGGTAGTCGTTGATCTCCCGTGTACCGTCAACGACGAGCAGTACCACCAGTGCCCAGACCAAGATTCGCGGTGCCGGTTTAGCCAGCGCGAGAGCGCCACTGATCGCTATAACCGTCAAGACAAGCCATAGCTCGCGCGTAGGTTGTGCGTAGGTTCGCGGTACCAACAGCGCTCCGCCGGCCAACACACACGCGGCGAGCGTCACTGTGACCCAAGGCCGACGGTGCCGTGCTGCGGAGAGACGGCTCCACGCGTCGGCAGACATCAGGATGAGGGCTACTGCCACCACCGCCTTATAGTCGGCCGCAGGGAACCGGCTGGGAAACAGTGGGCGTACCGATGTCATGGCTCGCCCAATGAAGCCAATCTTTGGTGTCATCCCTAGGATCAGGGCCACAGTGCCGCAAGCCAATAGCGGGGCTTGCCTGCTCAATGTTTGGCGCCGGATGCATGCAAGGCCGACTAGCGTGGGGACCCCGATCGCCCATGCCGTAATTGTCCCCTCGTACGTCCAGGCAAAATTACTCAGGTACAAGCCAAAAAAATCAAGCGGAGCGATGGCAAAGCCGGAGCGTACGGAGGCCGTAGCTTCGGCAGTGCGATAGAGTTCACCAGCATGTTCGGCTCGGAGATAGGGCAATGCCACAGCAAGACACACCGCGCCCGAGGCCACTACCGCAAGCGCCAGCGAAACCCGATAACGCCGCCATGCTCCCGAACCGCTGGCTCGTAGTGCAACAATTACATACACGAACCCAGCAATCCCAAACGAGACGATATCTCCCGGATATGCGCCCGACGCGATCAGCCACGCGAGCGGGGGTACAGCCGCCAACCGAGCCCATGTACCGAGGCCGTCTGGCGGCGTCAAGGCCCAAAGAAGCCACGGCAGATACGCAAATCCACGAAAGTAGTCTGCATGCTCAGCCTGCCCGTAGTATCCGCCGAAAAAGATAAACGCTACGGCAGCCATCGTCGCCCAAGGCCACGCCAAGCGCCGGGCGCGCGCCAGCGCCAGCATTCCCGCCGACCCGAATAGCACGTGCGCCACCTGGACCGTCGTCAAAACCCTTAGCGTGGCGGGCACCCGCAGCACACCCAGCAACCACCATCCTGGAAAATACATCCCTGACTGCGCATCGACGTCGACCGGAAAACCGCCTGCGACGAAGGGAGACCATGACAGTAGATGCCCCCGCCCGATGGTGGCGGCTACAAAGGCCGGCGTCGTGGTGTACGTACCCAGGAAGTCCCAGGGGAAGCTCCAGTGGTCAAAAAGCTGGAGGTGGAACACCCATACCGTCAGCGCAGTCAACAGCCCCATCGCTAGCGCCGGAGCGAGATAATGATGTCGTGTGCGTTTAGAAAAACGGTCTGCTGAAGCCACGGCTTCGACGCTCGGCTACGCGCGCTTGAGCCAACGGCGCACGACAGCGAATACTCGGGCTGGCGGGCCTAGCAGTCGCCAGCGACGCGAATTGATCGTAACATCGTACGCGCGACGAATCCTCTCGAACTCGCCGATTAGAGCCGATGCCTCGGCGACGATCTGCTGGTCACGCCGGGCCTCATTGCGCAATGAGGCAGCTTCATGGCGAGTGGCCTTAAGAGCGCCCTCGAGTTGAAGACGTGCTGCGTCGCCCTCTACAAGTCGTCCGCACATCTTGGCCAGTTGGTCAGAGGATCCGGCGGGAAGAATGAGAGGCCGCTGATTCATACGATCTTGCAGAACACGTTGGGTAGCCTGCCACACGTCGACCTCATGCAGGGAGGCGGACGATTCGCCGGAGCGCCACATCTGATACACGCTAGTTACTTTTCGCGTGTCGCGAACAGACGCGAATGCGGCAGAGCGCATCAGAAAGTCCCAATCCTCGAGCACCGGCAATTCTTCGTCGAATCGCAGGCCGAGCGTTTCGATCAGGCTGCGCGGCACCGCAAAGGTGCAGATTGGGGTTTCATTTTCCCAGACGTGGCGCAGCCGGTCGAAGTCGAGCTTGTAGCGGAATTGAAGCGAGGATTGGACCAGGTACGGATGAGAGTGCGACTCCTCTGGCGCCGATACTTCGCGTACGGCCACGCCGGAACGGACGATGGCTCCACCGCCTGCAGCCTCGACGAACGACTCGACCCAGTCCGCCATGACCAGGTCGTCATCATCGAGAAACGCCACATACTCCGCTTTGATCCTGGCAAGCGCCGCATTGAGCGGACGAGCACGCCGTCCGCCGGAAACGTGTATGACTCTGACCCGGGAAGAGAACACAGGATTGAAATCGGCCACTACGTCCTTCACTTCACCAAGCACCGGCTCGGCGTCGTCGGTGTGAACCATGAGAAGCACTTCAAAGCCGTCCGTCGTCTGCGCCGCCAGGCACGTGAGCGCGTCGCGCAAACGTGACTCCCGCCTACCCTGAGTGCGTACCACCACCGCCAACGGAGTGGCAGATGCGTCGTCGGCCTGTGTGGTTTGCGACGTTTGCGCCGGCTCGATGTCGCAGGGGGCGAAGGCCCGTATGAACTGGTTTGTCTCGCCGTGGTCATCGGCGGCATCGCGCCAGGTTCGGATTGCCTGTGCGACGGGCGACGTCCACGAGAGCGCTGGATGGTCCGCCGGGAAGTGCTGGTCGCTGGCGCGCATCTTGTAGTCGTTGGCGCCGAGCTCGAGCAGTCCGCAAGCACGGGCCTCCGACTGAAGCCGCTCGCAGGTGAAGAACTGCGTGTGGGTCGAATCCAGCAAGCCGGTCGGTGTGTAATCCCACTTGCCAAAGGCGAGCTTCGCCCCAAGATCGACGTGCGCAACGTTGGGCACACTGATGAGCAACGGGGGGCGGCCGAGGAGCTCTAGACTGGCGCGGACGGCCGTAAGGAAGGGATGTGTTTGGTCGATGTGCTCAAGCACATCGACCAACAGAACCAGCGCTACGTGGCGGCCATCAGCCAACTCGAGCATCCGCTCGGGCAGCTCATCGATCTGACTGAGATCCAGCTCGCGAGCCTCTAGTCCACGTCTCGACAGCCCCTCCAGCGCGATGGGGTCGATATCTACGCCTACGTACTCGTAACCGAGATCGAGCAAGGGCTGAGCGATGGAGCCGACGCCACATCCCAGGTCGATAACGACTCCGCGCTCAGGACCAAGCCTCTTGACCAGTTCCACGGCATGTCCATACGGGCCTTCCCAGGAGAAGGAGAAGTCATAACGCGGCGCAGGTGACTCGTCAGAAACGGTGGATCGCATACTCGCCATCGATGAATTGCGCTACGCTCTGTGAGTCTGGCTCAGGAGCCGGAATGCGTCCGCTGGTCACGCGCGAGCGGAACTCGGCCAGCGCTGCACGCTGGATCTCCGACTGCCCAGCCTCAATCGAAGCGATCGTCTCATCCACGATGTCCGGGCGATCCCAGCGCGTTGCCAACATCAGCCGTCCCAGTGCCGAGTGGTATAGCTCATAGTCGGGCGCCGGCCAGGCAGCATCGGGGGTGGGGCGCTTGTCGTGGAATACGGCTGCCTGCGGCGCGACGATCACTTTATGCCCCAATTTACGTGCTCGCCATGAGAAGTCGACATCGTCGCAGTGCAAGAAGAAATGCTCATCGTCGAACCCCTCGATCTGATCGAACAGCTCCCGGCGTACGAGTACGCAACACCCACTAGCCCAGCTAGTCTCACCTGTGGTGAGGTCGTACTCCCGCGGATGCTCGAGCGGAATCTGCCTGGCCTCAACGAGGCCGACGTCGGGATTGGCGAGCTTCTTGACAAGCTCCACAATCGCTGTGGGAGACGGGTACGTGTCAGGGTTGAGAATGAGCAACAGATCGCCGGGGCACCGTTCGGCAAGACGGTTATGTCCGCCGCTCGATCCAAAGTTTTCACTGAAGTGCTTGTAGGTCACCGTGCTCAGAGCACTCGAACTCGCATCGTCCAGCGCCGACACATCGGCGGGAGCGAGAATAGGACTCTCGGTGTTGTCTCCCAGCGCCCACTCGATCCGGCCAACGAGACCCGCGTCGATTGCCTTGCTGGCAGCCGCATCGACTCCGTGCAGCAACCGCCAGATCTGTTCCGGCTCGTGACGGTACAGAACGGTCTGCACGCGAAGCACGGGCATCGATTCGTTCGCCAGCATCGCGCCCATGCTACCGAGCCTCCCGGCAGGCGGACGACGGGTGCACCTTGGTATCGGGGCCAGGCCGCTCCCGGTCACGTATGAAGCTAAAGGTAACCTTGCGACCGAGACATGCACGTCTGCTTCGTCAGCACCCGCCGGGGCAGCCACTTCATGACAGAGCTGCTTGCTGCCCTGTCTGCAGCGACGGTGACGACAGGACACCAGGTCGAGCTCGCCTTCGACAAGTTCCCGCCGCTGCGCGACGAGTGCGTCTACGTCGTGATACCGCACGAGTTCCGCGCTTGGGGCGACCCGGCAGGATTCCCCAATGCGCACCAACGCGCGCGGACTATTGCTCTGTGCACCGAGAACCCCGGCACCTCGTGGTTTGAGGAGACCTATCAGCTCGTGCCCCAGTTCGCGGCGGCGGTCTCGATCAACCGCTCGAGCGCAGCGGAGCTTCAGCGGCGCGGCATCTGCTGCGAGCACCTCCAGCTCGGGTACTCGCCGTTGTGGGACAGCTGGAAGCGCGACGAGAGCGTGGAGCGCCCACTTGACGTTCTGTACCTCGGTGCCGCCGACCAGCGGCGCGACCCGCTCCTGGCCGGCTTTGGCGGCGAGCTGTGGGCGCGCCAGTGCCAGTTCCTGATCCCGCCCCTCGAGCCCCGGACACGGCCTCGGGCGGACTTTCTGACTGGCACCGACAAGTATCACCGCCTGCGTTCGGCCAAGGTCCTGCTCAACCTGCACCGCACGACCTCCGCGGCGCTCGAGTGGATGCGATTCCTGGAGGCGATCTGCAACGGCTGCGTCGTCGTCTCCGAGCCGTGCCTTGATAACGAGCCGCTGGTCCCGGGGGAGCACTTCCTGCTGGCGGGTGCGGAGAGCATCGCGTACGTAGTCAACGGCCTGCTCGACGATCCCGAGCGGTTGCGGCGACTGCGGGGGCAGGCTTACGATTTCGTGTGCCAGGAGCTACCCATGAGTGCCGCCGCGGATCGGCTGGGCGAACTCGCCGCGGAGCTTCCCCGGCAACCGCCGGCCACGGGGAACTCACTGTTCTCGGTCGGTACGTCGGCGACGCCTGTGCCTTCGACCGAGACGCAACTCGGTAGGGTCTCGCGCGCCCAGCCGACCAAGGCGCCTAGGTCACGTCGCTTGTTGCGAGCATTCTCCGACCGCTTCTCGCTGGGCAGCCGCGATTCCGGCGTGCAGGTCATCGCGCAGACGGTCACGTACGCTCAGAAGACTCCGCGCATCAGCGTCGTGACTGTGATCGTGCCTGGCCGCGAACGAGAGGGCGTCGAGGCGCTTGCCAGCGTCACGGCGTCCTGCTATGGCGCGCTTGAGGTGCTTGTCGACGCCTCCGGCGGAGGCGGCCCGGCGGTTGGGCGCTTCCTGAACGAGCACCCCACGCTTCCGGCGATGTTGTTGCGCCAGTCGGCCAGTCATGGTCTGGGCCATGCGCGCAACACCTTGGCGAAGCGTGCGCGAGGCGAGTATCTGTTCATCCTCGACGCTGACGGCGGGATATACCCCTCGACGCTGGAGCGTCTCATCAGCGCCCTCGACGCAGATCGGCAGGCCATGTTCTCCTATCCGATGGTCGCGGCTCTAGATGGGGAGCGGCCGGTGGAGCTGCTCAGCTCCCTCCCCTGGGAGCCGGAGCGGCTGAAGCAGGGAAACTGGATCGATGCGACAGCGCTCATTCGGCGCAGGCGGCTTCTCGAGCTCGGTGGCTACTCGACGGATCCGCGTCTTGCCGGCTGGGAGGACTTCTACCTGTGGTGCCGGTGCGCAGAAGCAGGAGCTCGTGGCGTGCACGTACCCCAGGTTCTGGGCTGGCGTCGGCGAACGGCGAAGTCGGAGACGTCGGCGAAATGGACGCTGATGCGAGAGCTGTTCCCCGAGTTCTTCGGGTCGGCCGACAGGGCATGAAACCGCGCTGAGCGATGCGCTCGCCGACGACCAGACCTGAGAGCCCCGCTGGACTCGGCTCGATTCCAGCCGGCGACCGATCGATTGTGAGTGCGGCTCACGGTCGAGGGCTACGGGAGCGAGCCGGGCGGCGCGAGCCAGACAGACTCGAACCCCATGATCTCGGCGAGCGTGTCGTAGTCGCGGTCGTAGTGGAGCACGGCGGCTCCGGTCTCTTGTGCGGCGGCCGCGATCAGGTAGTCGACCACCGGCATCCGCTGGGCACCGGCGGAGCGATGCGCGAGCGTGCGCATGGCGTCCTGCGCGGCGCGAGCGGTGGCGGCTGTGAGCGGGGCGGTGCGCACCGCGGTGAGCCTTTCGGCAAGCACGTCGAAGTCCGCGCCACTGCGAGCGCTGAGCAGGATCTCCAGCCGCGCGGCGGGCGCGACGCGCAGACGACCTGCGAGCAGCGCCTTCACCCAGCTGTCGCGGACGGCCGCATGGTGTGCGCGCGACCACGCGGAGGTATCGACGAGCAGCGGCAGCTCGCCCCAGGCGGCGCGGCTATCGGATGGGCCAGGCACGGAGCTTGCCGTCGCGCAGCAGATCCCAGTCGATGCCCGCAGTCTCTGGCTTCATGAAGCTCTCGGCGAGCCCTTCGAGCAGCATCGTACGTCGCTCTTCGGTGGGTGGTTCATCGGCGATGTGGCGAGCTCCGGCGATCGCCAGTTCGCGCACCTGTCGCGAGCGTGAGAGTCCGGCCGGCAGATGCGGCGCGGCTGTGCGCAGCGCGCGTGCTAGCTCTGGATCCTCGGTGACCTGGATGCGGGGATGGGACGTGGCCACCAACCAAGTGTACCACCGGTGTATCGCGTCGACAGTGCTCGCCCTACCCCTGTAGCCGCGATCGGCGCTCTGTTCGGCTTCGAACCAGCGGCTCAGCGCGCGACCACGCGGAGGGATCGACCAGCAGCGGCAGCTCGCCCCAGGCAGCGCGGCTATCGGATGGGCCAGACACGGAGCTTGTCCTCGCGCAAGACACGGGGCGGCTTGCGGCCATTGCCGGGCTCAGGCGGCGGCGAGGGCGGCTGCGAGATCGTCGGCGTTCGTCTCGATCAAGTTGGGCACTGTGATCGTGATTTTGCCATTGTGTTCGACGAGCCATTTCGCGTTGACGATCGTGATGCCGATGATGTCGCCGTTGCCGTCCAGCCTCACGGCGTGACCCTCCGGGGTGCCGAACGTGTCGGCTGCGGGCTGTTGCTCGCCTCGGCGTAGGTAGAGGACGTCGCCGTTGCTGTCGTAGGAGACGTGATCGAACTCGTATGGACCGACGTGGACCGTCATCGTCGCCAGCCTCCCGTTCGCGGATCATTGGACTGCGGGAACGCTGTCACGACGCGATCGAAGTCGCCGCTGAACTCCGTGACCACTCGGATCCAGCGCAGCGGGCCTCCTTCGCGGAAGTAGCGTTCCCGTCCGGCTTGGAGGTCGGGTTCGCGGTTATCGGGCATCTCGATCGCGGTCATCGTCTCTTCAAGGTACTCGCTCATCTCGACATGCTGCTCGAGGACATGATTCCACGCCACGTCGTCTATCTGGACGAGATGGCCCTCGGGGTTGCGAATCTCAGCGCCCTCGCCATGAAGGCTGTGATCGACCGAGGCATGAAGATGCCGGTTGGGCCGATGAGTTTGCCACGGCAAAGCAGCATTTTATGGATGCCGCCCACGAGGATGTTGGCCCGGTTGCCTCGTGACGAATCACAGAGGCCATACGGGCTAGAAAGCGCCTATCGCTCGGTGAGGCGCTGGAGCGTTCGTATCCCTTGCTCAGCCTGTTTGCGCAGCGCGGGAATCTCGCTTTTTGCTGCAGCCGTGGCCTCACGTAGCGCCGGAATTTCGCGTATGGCCTGCTCTCGCGCGGCACGCCCGCGTGCTGCGGCGCCATCGGTCGAAATCGGAGCGGTCGATGCAGAGTCCTGTGGAACTTGGAAGTTCATCTATCCCTCAGTGTAGGGGGTGCTAGGGCGAATCTGCAAGCCCAAGAACGGCCTCGATTAGCTTAAGACGCTGCTCGTGAGCTTCGTCAATAGCCTCAGCGGCCTTGAGCAATCCCTCGTGCGCTTCAACGGTATCGGCCGACGCCTTTAGCTCGTCCGCATACTCGATGTTGCCGAACTTGATCGGAAAGTGCCCGTGGAGTGCGCGCCAGCCGATGAGGACGATCACGCCATGGAGAGGGTCGTGTGCTGGTCGACCGTGACGGGCAGTGGCGCCCGCTGGGCGAGCGCCACGACACGATCCGTGCACGCGCTCGCCGTGACCACCGCCGTCAGATGGCTGGTGCGGCCCGCGCGATCGAAGAGCTGACCCAGTGAGCGACCGGGCGCCTTCGAGACCTGACCCCAACGCACTCGCGGCCCAGCAGACACGGCTGGCACGCTTCTTTCAAAGAATCAACAAGCACCGCTACGCCCGCGCGAATGACAGCGAGGACACGGCGAATCCCAGCGCGCGGTTCTCCGGAGGCAACTGCGGTTCTCCCTGATCGGGGTTCGACCAGGTGCCCTCGGCTTCGAACGCGACCACGTAGTCGCCGGCGCTCAGCTGCAGCGTTAGCTTCTCCTCCCGCCACTCGCCCTCCTGCCGAGCGAGCCGGGTCGAGTACACGGCCTCGTGTGAGTCCACCGGCCGTACCGACACGACCACGTCGCCGCTCGGTCCGGGTGGAAAGCGGTAGCGCAGGCACGCGCTGCTCGCTTCCTCCGTGAGACGCACGACCGCGGCTGCATTGGCGGCCGCCCATCTGTAGCTGCGCTCGGCGCTCTGTTCGGCTTCGAACCAGCCGCACAGCAGCTGCTCCTCGACATCCGGCGAAGTCATGTCCAGGCCGCCGGTGGCGATCTCGTAGGACTCCTCGAATGACATCGACGCGAGCGCGAACCCGAGCGAGCGGGTCTCGCGCGGAGGGTCGGACCATCCCTGCGGGGCGCTGAATACGACCTCGTAGTCACCTGCTGGCAACGCCAGCGGATGGTTCTCTACGGAGCGCTCGATGTACTGCCACGCTAGGCGGGTGCTCCACGCGGGGACGAGCGGCTCGAGCGGCTCGAGCGGCTCGAGCGAGTCAAGCGGTCGAACGCTGACGTTCACTCCACCGGTGTCGACCGGCACGTGCGCGTAGCGCAGCTTCAGTCTCTTGGCGGGCGCCTGCAGCCGGACGAGCACCGCCGCCTGCACGCCGGCCCAGCGGTAGCTGTACCCGCCCACATGCTCCGCGCTGAACCAGCCATAGAGCAGCTGATCCTCGCTGCTCGGATTTGCCATTTCGAGGGTGCTGCCGGCGCTCTCGGCATCCGGCGTCAGGCGGGGCGGGACCCCAGCCGGGAAGCCGTCCCCCCAGGACGGGTCGACCAGGCGATCGGGAACAGCAGCGGCGTGGCGCAGGCGCCGGCGGCTGGCAAGCGTGCTCGGCAGGTGGCCCGCGTTCCACGCGATCGCCCTGAGCTTGCGCCATCGGCCAGAAGCGCGGGCACGCGCGATCCCGAGCGCCTCGTGGAGGGCCCAGCGCCCGAGGCTGCTGAGGGGAGCGTGCTTGAGCACCACTCGCATGCGGTGTCGCTCGCACAGCAGTTGCTTGCGCGACGAGTCTTGACCGCTGTTAGCGCAGCCGTGGTCGATCCAGGCGTCCTCTGCCACGACCACTCGACATCCCGCACGCCACAGCCGTATGCCGTAATCGACGTCGTCGTAGTAGTTGAGCATGCGGTCATCGAACGCGCCGACGCTGTCCAGTACGGT
>Ga0209624_10002598_pt1 | contig 13257 bp, 9 predicted proteins | sample JacPinW_OM2H0_O1_FD_188565 | JGI IMG/M metagenome (GOLD analysis project Ga0209624, IMG submission 188565) | Forest soil microbial communities from Algoma, Ontario, Canada - Jack Pine, Ontario site 1_JW_OM2H0_O1 (SPAdes) (version 2) | ecosystem: Environmental > Terrestrial > Soil > Boreal...
GCCCCTAACTCCAATGAAGCCAAGATTTTAGCTTCCAACTACCAAAAAATCATCGATAGGACCTCCATGCCCAATACCCGCACCTGCACTCATATCAAAGTCACCGGAGTCCGCTGTGACTCCCCGGCTCTCCGCGGAGAGCAATTCTGTTACTTCCACCAGCGCATGATTCGCGGCGTTCGCACTCCGCCGCGCGCGCGCCTTCATCCCATCGCTCAGCTCGAGAGCGAAGAGGCCATTCAGGCCTCGCTGATGGAAGTCATCAACGCCCTCATCCGCGACACCATCGACACCAAGCGCGCCGAGCTGATCATCCGCGCCCTCCACATCGCGGTAAAGAACGCCCACCACGCCAAGTTCAACAATACCTTTGACGTAGTAAAAGAAATCCCCGACTACGCCGCGGCCACAGAAAATGTAGGGGCGGACGCCCTCGTCCGCCCGGGCGGCCCAGAAGTACCGGGCCGCAGTCCCGCCACCACCACAACCCCCGAGTCCGAATTCGAGATGCCGTACAGCGCCGCCATCCCTCCCTATCCCACTCGCGAGCGCCAGCGAGAGATCCGCCAGCAAGCCAAAGATCAGGTAGAGCAAGACCGCCGAGCCGCGATCCGCGCCTCCCTGATCCGCGCCGGACAAAACGTAGCTTCAGGCCCCAAGATTCCAAAGCCAGAAGCGTCAGTCCCGCCCCACGATTTCAAGAAACAAGAAGAAGAGAAAAAAGAAGAAGAAAAGAAAACAGCCTCACCGCAAAGGCGGGAAGAGGCACCGCAAACGCGAGAGGCTGCACCACAAAGGCTGCCCCAGCCGTCGCGCCTTTCGACGGCTGGGAATTCCAACGGCGCGAACTCCGGCAACCATGCGAACTCGCACGCCAGCAAATCTCCCCGCAAGCCGCCACTGAGCGCGACCCCAGCTCCGAAGGAGCGAAAGAATGCAGCTTACGGCGCAAGCCGTGGGTAAATCACGAGACAAAGGAACAAGCCCCGTAGGGGCGAAAGAAAATTTGACGGCGAGGATTGCACAGGTCCTTCGGCGCAAAGAACGCGCCTCAGGATGACAAGCGCGATGACTTGTTTGAGACGCCTATCCGTCCGCCCGGGGTCGCCTTTCCCGGCGGCCTGTTCGCTTCCGGACATCTAATGGCGGAGATGGACACATTCTTGAGCACAGTTGTTTCGTGTGCGAAGTTCTCTTGCCTTTCGCGCTAAGGAGTTAGGATTCTGGCCCGATTGGAGGGCATCGTGCTCGCGAGACATGATCCCTGATCGTTTCGCTTGGTGTGTGACCCGCGCATCATGGCAGGGCGGTGGGACTCGGAGGAGGAACTCGAGATGGGAGCACTCGCTCAGGATCTTCGCTACGCGCTGCGCCAATTGCGCAGGAGTCCGGGATTCACCTTGGTGGCCGTCATCACGCTCGGCCTCGGCATCGGCGCCACGACAGCCATCTTCAGCGTCGTTTACGGCGTGCTCCTGCGGCCGCTGCCGTATAGCGATCCCAACCGGATCATGGCGATTTTTGAGGTCACGCCCAAGGGAACATTGAACCGTCTCGCCGATCCGAACTTCGACGACTTTCGCGATCAAAACCACAGCTTTCAGAAGATGGCAAAGTACAGCGCCTACGTCTCCCCGGTCTCGGGCACTGCGCAGCCGAGCCGCTTGACGGTTGCCCACGTGACTCATGACTTTCTCCCGGTGTTTCGTGTTGAGCCAATCATCGGCCGCGACTTTAATGCCGCTGATTCTACGAAAGGCGCTGCACCCGTTGTCCTCATCAGTTACGGATACTGGCAGCAGGTGCTCGGGTCGTCGCCGGATTTATCGCGGCTGCATTTAAAAATTGATAGCACCGATTTTTCCGTGATCGGCGTGCTGCCGCCGGGATTCCAGTTTCCTGCGAGCACGGACCTGTGGGTGGCGGCTGATCGCGAGGGCGAGAACCAGAGCCGGAGCTCGCATAACTACGACGCAGTCGGACGCCTGAAGGATGACGCCACGGTCGCGCAGGCAAACGCGGAAATCAGTGCGATTGGGCGTCGTATCCGCGATGCATCGAGCGATCAAAACGATTATCTGCTCAAGGATGCGAAGGTGGTGCCGCTGCAGGATTCGATGACGGGCCAGATTCGACCGGCATTACTGGTTCTGCTCGGAGCCGTCGGATTTCTTCTTCTGGTGGCGTGCGCCAATATTGCGAACCTGTTGCTCGCGCAAGCCTCGGTGCGGGAACGCGAGCTTGCGATCCGCAGCGCCCTCGGAGCGGAGCGGGGACGCCTGTTCCGGCAGTTTCTTACTGAAACGTCATTGCTGGCGCTGCTCGGAGGCGGCCTCGGAGTGCTCGGAGCCTTTTGGGGCGTCTCGACGCTGCTGGCGCTGGTGCCCGAGAATCTGCCGTCTGCAAGCAGCGTCTCAGTGAATCTTCCAGTTCTTGTGTTTGCATTCCTGCTGTCGTCGGCGGTCGCTCTGGGGCTGGGGGCGTTTACCGCATGGCGGGCCACTTCCCGCAATTTGCGCAGCCAGCTAGAGGAGGGCGGACGCGGGCAATCGAGTTCGCACAGCCGCCGCATCGGTCCTCGAATCGTCGCCGGCCAGATCGCCATCACGCTCGTGTTAGTGATTGGAGCAGGCCTGCTGGGCCGCAGCCTGATGAAAGTGCTCGAAGTCCATCCCGGATTTCGCGTCGACAAGATCGTCACGATGGATATTGCACTACCCTGGCCGGCTTGGAACGATTACAAAACAAGGGCAGCGGAGGGAGTTTTTTACAGAAACTTGCTGGACCGACTCAAGCAGATTCCGGGCGTGCGCGAAGTCGGTGCGACCAACGGTCTTCCTCTGGATGGCGGGCTGCCTGACGGCATGTTCTTGCTCATGAGGCCAGACCAAGCTCCCAAGACTCCCGACACTCTCGACGCGATGAGCCGTCTGTTCGATTCGCTGTTCCGAGACAAGCAGAATCAGGGAGAAGCAGATTTCTGCGCGGCCACGCCGGGATTTTTCCAGTCGCTCGCGATCCCCTTGATTCGAGGCCGTATGTTCGACGAACGCGACGCCCCGGACTCGCCGCACGCGGCGTTAATCAGCGAGTCGCTCGCTCGCACTCGATGGCCGGGTCAGGACCCGATCGGCCTGACAATGGAATTCGGAAATATTGATGGCGATCTGCGATTGTTGACGATCGTAGGGATCGTCGGAGATGTTCACGAATACGGTGTCGATGTTCCAGCCCGTCCCACTGTCTACGTCAATTTGTTTCAACGCCCCGAACCGGCAATCACGGTGAGTATGTTGAGCGACGCCGACACTCGGATGGTCACCGCGTCGGCGCGTGCAATTTTGCACGAGCTCAACCCGGAAATTCCACCAAGATTCCGGACCTTCTCGCAGATCTATTCGGCCTCGCTGGGCTCGCGCCGATTCAATGCGATTCTCGTCGGCTGCTTCGCTGTGCTGGCGCTGCTGTTGGCAACGGTCGGCATCTTTGGCGTGATGGCGTACTCAGTCAGCCGCCGCACACGCGAGATCGGCGTGCGGGTGGCCCTGGGCGCACGCTCTCGCGACGTTGTCACGATGATCCTGGGCCAGGGGCTGCGCACCATTCTGATCGGCATCGCCATCGGACTTGCCGGTTCTTTCGCCATTACGCGGACGCTGCAGTCGCTGCTTTTTGGCGTGACGGCAACCGATCCAGTGACGTTTGCGGTCGTGATCGTGCTCCTGGTAACGACTGCATTGCTGGCTTGCTATATCCCGGCACGACGGGCGGCCAAGGTCGATCCGATTGTCGCGCTGAGGTGCGAATAACCGGAGGGGTCAGGGGCAAGTGGTCAGGAATCAGTTCTTCAGTGGACAGTGACTAGTGCAAGTAGAGGTCGGCTTTGGTGCGGAGGGCGTCGGATATAATGGTCTGTAACGTGGGTTGGGTTCAACCTCGCTCCCCTGCTGAAGGAACATCCGCCTCGTTGCGCACTTTAATGCCCTGAAGGAGTTGGAATGCCCATCCAAAAGACCGAAAAGATCTGGCACAACGGCAAGCTCATCAACTGGGATGACGCGAAGATCCACGTGATGTCGCACGTCATCCACTACGGCTCTTCAGTGTTTGAAGGCGTGCGTTGCTACGAACCGCCCTCGGGGCCGGCGATCTTCCGCGCCAACGAGCACATGCAACGACTGCTGGATTCGGCGAAGGTTTATCGGATGGATGTGCCGTTCAGCCATGAAGAACTGGTGCGCGGCATGGTTGAGACGATTGGGCATAATGGGGCGTGGCCGTGCTACATTCGGCCGATTGTGTTTCGCGGGTACGGCGATGCGGGCGTGAATCCGCTGAACTGCCCGGTCGAAGTTTATATCTGCAATTATCCGTGGGGAAAATATCTGGGAGGCGAGACGGAAGGGTGCGACGTGTGCGTGTCGTCATGGACTAGGCTGGCGCCGAATACTCTGCCCGCGATGGCCAAGGCCGGCGCGAATTACATGAACTCGCAGCTGATCAAGATGGAAGCGATTGCGAACGGGTACGTGGAAGGCATCGCGCTCGACAAGAATGGATTCGTCAGCGAGGGCTCGGGCGAGAATATTTTCCTGGTGCATCGCGACAAGCTGATCACGGCGCCGCTGGGGAACTCGGTGCTGCCGGGAATCACGCGTGACTCCGTGCTGCAAATCGCGCGCGACCTGAACATTCCGATTGTCGAACAGATGATCCCGCGCGAGATGCTGTACATCGCCGATGAAGCGTTCTTTACGGGCACAGCCGCGGAGGTGACGCCGATCCGGTCGGTCGACAAGATCAAAGTCGGCAAGGGCACGATGGGACCGATCACGAAGGCGCTGCAGAAGGAGTTTTACGCGATCGTGCGCGGCGAGAAGAACGACCGCTATGGATGGCTGACGCCGGTCCCGGTACGCAGTAAGCAGCCGGTCGGCGTATAATCCGTTGGTCAATTCGATAAGTGGGGCGCGGCGTGTGAACACGACCGGCGCCCCTTTTGACTTCCAGGCCCCGAAAAAACAAAACAACCGTCACAATTGAGAAGGAGAAAACATGTCCCAGCAAGGAATGACTCCGGAATTTGCACTTGGATATTGCGCGATGATGCTCGATGGCATTCAGCGCGAGGCAGAATGCACGAAGCGAGTGATTGCCGCAGTTCCCGATGAGAAATCGGATTACCGTCACGATCCGAATGGCCGCACGGCGAAAGACCTGGCGTGGCACATCGCCAATACCGATGTTCAGTTTCTGGATGGCATCGCCGATTTGAATTTTGGGATGGCGAATCCTGAGAGCAAGCCGCAGACATCGGCGGAAGTCGTGGCGTGGTACGACGAGAACATCAAACGTGGCTGCTCGCGCGTTGCCGGAATGACGGCCGAGCAGTTGATGACGCCGGTAAACTTTTATGGCGTGTTCAACCTGCCGGCAGTGCTGTATCTCGGATTTCTGAATAACCACAGCATCCATCACCGCGGCGAGCTGGCGACGTATCTGCGGCCCATGGGATCGAAGGTGCCTTCGATTTATGGCGGCAGCTATGACGAGCCGTTTATGCCCCCAGTGGCGGAGGAGACAGCAGCGTAGGATTTTTGTTTCTGGGAAGCCGCCCTGCGAGGGGCGGCTTTTTTGTTTGCTGGGGACGGAATGACAAGGGTACGTTGTTGCGTCGTGGCAATGACTCGCATGACAACTCGAATTCATTCGACGGAATCTGTGGGCAGCTGAGAGCCGGGCGGGCGCGGGGAGCGGCCGAACATCACGCCGGTTTCAACTTCAACCAGGTGTCCGTCAACGATGTACGGTTTGAAGCGCCATTGGGCCAACGCATCGGTGATAGCTTTGGTTTGGTCCGGGAAGGCACTCAGGAAATGAATGTGTTTCACGCGACCCTTTTTGTCGATGATGATACGGACCGGGACCGGATTGAACTTGGGCTCCGAAAAAATGGGGCTCACGTGTTCAAGAAGATTCTCTCCGTGGGCGAAGCCTCTGATGCAAACCGGGACATCGCCTCCTCCTTTGCCTGCCGTAAGGCCGGCTTCGGAGGGCAAAGTCATTCCTCCTAAACCTTGCAGCAAGTTATCGAGCAACTTGGTGTCCTGACTGCTGAGGACGAATTCGATCGTGTGACAACGAATCTCAGTGGAGACAACATACCAATGCAGCAATGCGCTGGGGGACCAGTAGGAGAAGAATCCGAATGAGTGTCCGGCGATAGTAGCTTGCGAGAGAGGACGATCGAGACGGTAGTCGGCCTGAAGATGGTCCGTCACGTAGGTCATGTTCTGCTGCGCGTCGGCGATGGGCAGCGGAGAAAAAAACTGATCTTGCGCGGTGACGAGAATCGTGCCGCGAATCGGTCCCTTGCGGTCGACGGGCCGTATCTGAGCGAGGACGTAGCGCCCGGAGTCGGAAGGCGGAGGCCCTTCGTAGCGTTGTGTCCATCCGGCAGGCAGTTGGTAACGAATTCCGAAGTAGTCGTTGGAGTAGATGTTGCCGTTCATCGATCCGCCTTCCGGGATCGGTGTGGTTTTGTCGCTGGCGCTGGACCATGCTCCCTTGACGAGAATGACACCTGAAGGAACCTTGACCGGCGGAGTCTTTGCGTTCGAGAAGTCGCCGCCATCAGGTGGCGCCGGCTTGGTCGTTTGCGCGAAGAGTGTGGATGCGAGAACGACGGGAAGGAATAAACGGAGATGCATGGGGCCCTTTCCTGCTGGTGTTCTTTCCGGACCGACGGCTTGCGCCGCGGGCCGCGATCTTTCGGGGCTCGGAAATCCCCACTTCTCGCGCAAACAACGCGCGAGAAATGGGGCACTAATGACAAGCAATGTTGGTTACAGCGAGCGCAGGAAGTTCAGCAGATCCTGCTGCTGGCTGGAGTTGAGGGCACCGAAGTTGCCTTCGACGGTGGATGCTTCGCTGCCCTTACTCTCATGGTCCTCGATGGCCGTCAGGAGATTTTTCGTGCGGCCATCGTGAAGAAGGAAGATCCGCTGGCCCAGTCCCCAGAGGGGAGCAGTGCGGAACTGATCTCCGCCAGCGCCGCCTTGCGCGACGTTGTCGGTGAGCAGCGTGCCCATGTGATGAATCTCGAGATCGCTGTAAGCGTTGACGCGAACATTACTCAGGCCGCCGGTGATATTGGATTTTTGCGTCGATCCGGGCGAGGGATTGTGGCAGATCGCACATCCGATGGAGCTGAACAGAGATGCTCCGTTGGAAATGGAACTGGAAGCGACCGTTGCACCATTCAAGATCACCGATCCAGCAAGTGGAGGAGCGAGCGCTCGCATGAAGTTGGAGAAGGCTGAGACATCATCAAGCAGAGCGGGGCCTGTTTGTGCGGGATTACTCGCGTCTTCGGGGTACCCGGTGCCGCTCAGGTTCAGGCAGTTGGAGGCAAATCCGGTGAGGCCGCTGCCGCCTCCGCCGTCTTCGCCGGGAAGCGGACGCTCCTGCGGAAAGAGGAGATTGGAGATTCCCATCTCGACGTTATAGGCCTCGCCGGAAAACATGTGCAGCGACTTGTTCTGCGCTTTCCATCCGAAGCGGCTGATCGTGCCATCGTTGCCGTTGTGATTGAACGATCCCGAAATGCCGAGACGATTGTTGAGATTGATGAGTTGGTTACTTAGTAGCGTGGACTCATCGAGGTTTTCGAGCAGTCCTGCGCCGAAGGTCGGCGTGGGAATGCGGAAGATGATGTTATTGGCCGCCTGCGCAGTGCTGAAGCTGGGCTGCGAAAGGCTGCAGGTGCCGGCGTCGGAGCGTCCGGAAACGGTGAAGAGGTCTTCGACGCCCCCGTTGGGCGCGCTTAGATTCGCGGATCCATTTTTGTTGAAGTAGAACGGGAATCGGGCTTCAACAGTGGGTCCGGTGGAGGTGATGAAGTACGGCATCTGGTCTTTGGGCGAGACACCGCTGCTGATGAAACTGGCTTGAGGATTTGTCGCGGGACCAGAGCCTCCGACAGCAGGTTGAGCATGGCAGGAACTGCAGCTGTTGGCATTGAAGCGAGGACCGAGACCGTTGTTGGTGCCTCCAGAAACGGTTTCGACGACCTGGAAGCGCATCTGTCCATCCTGGAAGAAGCCGAGAATTCCGGAATTGTCGTTGGCTAACACGGAAGAAAGTGCCGCACCCGTACCGCGGCTGGCGCTTTGCACTCCCGGATCGGTTTGAGCGTTGATGAAGGGGGCAAGGAGCAGAGTGGACGAGGTGAGAGTAACCGCTAGCCTGGCAGAAAAAAGCATGATCCCTCCTGGGTTCGTTCAGTTGAGACAGCTAAGGCAGGCGTAATGGCGCGTGCGGAATGGCGCGTAAAGAATGGCGCGGGATACAGAAAGGCTGCGACCGACTTTGAAAACGTTTGGGACTCGGTACAGCGAGTGAGTGCTTTGTAACTTTTTGTGATCGATGAACGCAAGGAAAATCGTACGAAGTTACAAAGTTGGAACAGAGCTTGTAACACCCCGCGGGCGATGCCGATTGTTTTCTAGTTACTACGAACAGTCGTAGGAAATAACGTAAGTTAATGAGGAGGGCTAAGACCGCGGTTGAAATTTCCGAAAAACGAAAGAGTCGGATCTTGGCGACCGCTTAGACTGCCGAGGGCCGATTGCAGAGATCCTTCGCCGCTAAAGGCTGCGGCTCAGGATGACAGAGTGTCTGCGCTGCTACGAATTTTTTTGTGCGCGGGGGCTGAAGCCCGTCCGATGATGGGGCTCTGATCGCGGGGCTAAAGCCGCGCTCTTCCACTTCGTCGCGACCAGCCTTCGCTTTCTTAAGAAGCGGGCTCTTGTTTCAAGCGATGGAGCGCACCTCGCGGGAGACCGCGCTCTTCCACTTCGCCCCGACCAGCCTTCGCTTTCTTAAGAAGCGGCTCTTGTCTCAAGCGATGGAGCGCATCTCGCGGGAGACCGCACTCTTCCACTTCGCCCCGACCAGCCTTCGCTTTCTTAAGAAGCGGGCTCTTGTTTCAAGCGATGGAGCGCATCTCGCGGGAAACCGCGCTCTTCCACTCGCTACTTGTTGCGCGCGTCGAGACTCCAGGGACCGGGGCCGAATTGAGTGATGAGTAGCGCGCCTCCGAGCATGGCGATGTTTTTCATGAACATCGCGAACTGCATCTGGAACATCATGGGATCAGTGATACCCCAGAACTTGTGCAACGGGGTGACGCCGATGAGAAACAGGACGATGAGCCAGGCGCCGATCTTCGCGCGGTAGCCGAGCAGGATGGAAAGTCCACCGATGACGGCGAGCGCTCCGGAAAGCGGGACCGCGATCGAAGCCAGTGGAACGCCTTGCGAGGCGGCGAAGGCGATGGTCCGGCTGGCAAAATGATTTGCGCCGGCGGCGAGGAAGATCAGTGCGAAGAACAGGCGTCCGAGAAGAATGATGGGCGCGGAGATCGCGGGAGCTTGCGTCAAAGATTGGGAACGATGGGATAGTGCGGCGGTTGCCATGGGTTTCTCCTTCTATAAGAAATAGTTGATGGTGCGGTGCCTAAGGGCGGCGTTTATCAGTTAGCTCGTACGCAGTGCCTGAAGGCACCGCCTGATACGAAGCCTGTTTGCTATGCATAGAATCTGGCTTGCTCTGTCCGACTTCACTGCCTTGGATGAGTGGGTGCGCACGGTGGTTACAATAAATAACTATCAGCTCTTTCCATATCAGGTACTTTGGAGTAACCTAGTATCCAGGAAATACCTATGAGACGCTCTGCTCAAACTCCATCCCCGTGTGTGATTGGCGGACTGCTGGAATTGCTGACCCGGCCGTGGACGATGCACATCCTGTGGTCGCTGAGCACTAATGGACCGATGCGCTTTGGCGCACTGCGGAAGAACGTGGCCGGGATCTCCGCGCGCGTTCTGACGGAGAGGCTGCGCACGCTGGAAGACAAGGGATTCGTGTTCCGGCATTACGAGCCGACGATTCCCCCGGCGGTGACGTACGGGATTACCGACCGGATGAAAGATATCGAAAAGGTATTAGCACAGTTAGAGGGACTGGCGCGGAAGTGGAATGGCGAAGGATCAAAGTCCAACGGGCATGGAAATTCAGAGCGGGCTGGGCGGGCGAGCACGCACGCATAGGGTTCCGCTTTCTTAAGTCTTTTTTCTTCTCTTCTTGCACCCCTTCTTTTTCTCCTGTTTGAGCAGTGCGCCCAGACAAACCAACGTAACGTGCGCGCGGGCAGGATCACTGCTTCCCGGAATGGTAAGGAACTGAAATGGGAACAGCAAAGGAACGGGGGGACACGTGCGCCTTTTTCGGATTGTGTTCGGGATATGCGTGGTGGTAGCGACGTCCGTGGCCATGATGGCCGCCGGGCCGTTTGTGGTGTTTCCGAAGGCGGGCGAATTGGTTTCGCCGGATGGGCGATTTGCGGTGCGGGAGGCGGGACGGGAGGGGTCGGCGTCGGAGTTCGTAGGAACGTTCCATTCGTTGTGGCTGATGGACAGGGCGAGCGGACGTTCGCGGAAGCTTTGCGATTATGTGGGAGTGGCGGCGGTGACATGGTCCGGAGATTTCATTTTGGTCACACAGTATTTGAGCAAGAGAACTTCGAGGGCTCTGGTTTTTTCTGTGAGCAATTCAGAAAATATTCTTGTGATCGATCAGCCAAGTTTGATCCAGCTTGTTCCGGTAGAGTTGCGGGATACGCTCCGGGAGAATGATCATGTGTTCGTGGAGGCATCGAGTTTGGAGAAGGAGACGCTTCATCTTCGAGTGTGGGGATACGGACGGCACGATGCGAACGGGTTTCGATGGGGATGCGAGTACGGTTTGAAGGACGGGGCGGTTTCGTGCAAGGGGGAGTGAGACCGGGGGCTAAAGCCCGGATTCATTGGACGCTCTGACGCGGCCCTTGAAGGGCCGCTCTTCCACGGTCGTGCGAGCTTTCGCGGCGATACTTTCTTCCGTGGTGCAAGCAGGAGTTGTGGTTCCCATTCGGGATGACGGCTCGTTTATCGCGGCAGCCGAAACCATCTCACCACAGGGGACACAGAGTCTCACAGGGGAATGCGGCTTCAATGGGAGTCCGACTCCGGGGCTGAAGCCCGGATTCATTGGACGCTCTGACGCGGCCTTTGAAGGGCCGCTATTCCACGTTCGTGCGAGCTTTCGTGGCGATCCTTTCTTCCGTGGTGGAAGCAGGAGTTGTGGCTCCCCATTCGGGATTACGGCTCGTTTCTCGCAGCAGCCGAAACCAGCTCACCACGGGGGACACAGAGTCTCACAGGGGAATACGGCTTTAATGGGGGTCCGACTCCGGGGCTGAAGCCCGGATCCATTGGACGCTCTGACGCGGCCCTTGAAGGGCCGCTCTTCCACGGTCGTGCGGGCTTTCGCGGCGATGTTCTCTTTCACGGCAGCGGCGGGAGCGGTACGCGCGAGATCCCTCTCTTCGCCTGAAAGGCGGCTCCGTTCGGGATGACGCCTGACGATTAAAGTCAAAACTCACCACAGGGGAATACGGCTTCCAATGGGAGTTCGACGATTAACGCAAACAACAAAGCTCACCACAGGGTCACAGGGTCCCACGGGGAATACTGGAGTACCGCTCCAAAGGGAGTGGTCCGGTTGCCGGGGGTGGGGCATTACCTAGGTCATCTTGGGGAAGGTGACGATTCGGTTCATCATGATTCGAGAGAGCTGTGAAGGCGGCGCGAGTTGACGGATGAGCGTTTGCTCGGCCGGATCAACGAACCGTCCCACACGGCTGATGAGACTCCCTACATGAATATTGATGACCTGCTGCGAATAGCGACGGAACGGCGAGCCAGCGACTTGCACTTGAAGGTGGGAAATTATCCTCACCTCCGCATTGACGGTGAACTGGTGCCGCTGACGGACCAGCCACGCATCAGCGCGGAAGACATGCTGAATATGGCCTTCAGCATGATGTCGGCGCGGCAGAAACAGAAATTCAAAGAGACCACGGAAATCGATATGGCGTACGGCGTCGCCGGATTGGGACGCTTCCGTGTGAACATCTTCCAGCAGCGCGGCAACGTGGGGTTGGTCCTTCGTGTCATTCCGACGAAGATTCGCGCGCTGGACGAATTGTTCCTGCCGAAGGTCGTCGAACAGATTTGCGATATGCCACGCGGGCTGATCCTGGTGACGGGAGTTACGGGTTCTGGTAAGTCAACGACGCTGGCAGCGATGGTTGATCGAGTGAATTCATCGCGAGCGGAACATATTGTCACGATCGAAGATCCGATCGAATTTTTGCATCGCGATAAGAAGGGATACGTCAACCAGCGTGAAGTCGGCGTGGACACGCCTTCGTTCGGAGCGGCGCTGCGCGCTTCTCTCCGTCAGGATCCGGATGTGATCCTGGTGGGCGAAATGCGAGACCTGGAAACGATTTCGACGGCGCTGCATGCGGCCGAAACGGGCCACATGGTGTTCTCGACGCTACACACTTTGGACGCGGTGGAAACCATCAACCGCGTGATTTCGATTTTCCCTCCGCCAGAGCAGAAGCAGATTCGGATGCAGCTGGCAGCGGTTATGCGTGCCATCGTCAGCCAACGGCTGGTGCGCCGCTGCGACGCAGAGGGCCGCGTGCCTGCGGTCGAAGTGATGATCAATACAGCTTATATTCGCGAATGTATTCTCGTGCCGGAAAAGACGCGGTCGATTCGCGACGCGATCTCGGCAGGCACTTCGCAGTACGGCATGCAGACATTTGATCAGTCGCTGTGGGATCTGTTCCAGGCAGGGCTAGTCAATTACGAAACGGCGCTCGAGAATGCCTCGAACGCGGACGACTTCAAGCTGCGCATGGCGGGCATCGCTTCGACCGCGGACATTTCGCGGCAATCGATGCAGTCGGCAGGGTTTGGGGGACGGTAGGGCAGGTTTCAAAGTTTCACGTTTCACAGTTTCACGCTTCAAAGCTCGGAATATCACCTTCTGATTCGGTTATCTCCTTGGATAGGGCACGCATGTTGCGTGCCCTCTTTTTTTGTCCACCGTTTGTCCAACAAGAAACCTTTCACCACAGGGGACACAGGGTTTCACAGGGGGAAACCCTTTGGGGCGATTTGCGCTATCGTTACGGCATGGCTTTCTCGCGGCCGAAGCGGCGACAGTATTCTGAGGACGAAATGTACGAGTACGCCGTGGGGGCGCTGGCGCGGCGTATGCGGACAGTGGCGGAATTGAAGCGGTTGATGCGGGCGCGGGTGGAAGAGCCGGAGTCAGAATATGCGGAGACGCTGGTGG
>Ga0209624_10002599_pt1 | contig 13255 bp, 11 predicted proteins | sample JacPinW_OM2H0_O1_FD_188565 | JGI IMG/M metagenome (GOLD analysis project Ga0209624, IMG submission 188565) | Forest soil microbial communities from Algoma, Ontario, Canada - Jack Pine, Ontario site 1_JW_OM2H0_O1 (SPAdes) (version 2) | ecosystem: Environmental > Terrestrial > Soil > Boreal...
GCCCGTAGGCGCGGCCGGCTTGAGTTGGCGACTGTTTGACTTTGGAAAGGTCGACGCGGAGGTAGCGCAAGCTCGGGGCGCCAACGCAGAGTCACTCGCGCTCTATCGCCAATCGGTGCTTCGAGCGGTAGAGGATGTCGAGAATGCTCTGTCGATGCTCGCTCAGACCGAGGCCTATGTAACCCAATTGCAGGCTCAGGTGCAATCGCTTACCAGCGCGCGTGACCTTTCTCAAATGGCGTACCGCGCCGGCTCGATCACCCTTACAGACGTTCTTGATGCGGATCGACAGTTATTAGTGGCGCAAGATGAACTCGATGCCAATCGCGCTGGCGCAGCGAGAGCCGCGGTCGTTGTTTTCCGGTCATTCGGGGGGGGATGGGATCCACCCAAATAGAGATTGCCAGTTTGACTGTAGTTACGCGAAAAAACTAAGTGAATACTCAGACGTTTAGCTGTGTTTTCCGAGTTCGATGCATCGGTAAATTGCGCTGTTCTTACTAGAAATCGGGAATAACGTGATTTGATGCGGTGCGGTACGTGTTCCCGCCAAGCAGCGGGGAGGGATTCGATAAACAATGCTTGATGTTTCGCCATACAGCTCCAAATCGACAAACGTACACCTTGGCTCCCCCAACTCAGATATGACAATAGGAAAAACTTATAGCTCTACACAGATTGACGACGATTTTGTACGGTCCCTACAAGACGGGTCAAACTTGGCATATGAGAAATTGCACCGCCTGTATTCACGTAGACTCTTCAAGCAAATCATGGCCATCACGAGAAACGAGGAAGACGCAGAAGACGCGCTTCAGGACACGTTCCTTCAGGCATTTCGCGCTATTCACTCCTTCGAAGGTCGGTCACAAATCACAACGTGGCTAACGAGAATTGCGATTAACGCGGCTCTTATGAGAGTCCGCAAGCGCCGCTCTCGAGCTGAGCTTCCGTTCGAATGGCCCTCGGAGTTAGACGAGGAGCCTTCGATATATGAAGCTCGCGACCCGTCTCCAAACCCAGAACAGGCGTGTGAGCAACGGCAGCGCCGAAATCAGCTCACGGACGCTATCGAAAATCTTGAGCCGACGTTGCGTTCGGCGATAAGCCTGTGGGTCTTTTGGGATGGTTCGGTGAAAGACGTTGCGAATGCCCTGGATGTTTCGGTCTCCGCAACCAAAACCAGGGTGCATCGCGCCAGACAAAAACTTCGCGGCTCTCGAGTAGAGCTGAAACCGCCAACCAACCGCACGACAAGAGAGAGAGACATGAAGGCCTCAGAAAAAACATACTCACCGATACACGAAGGAGCCGCCACTGCTGAAAGTACAAGGGAATTCGATCTGGCAACACGCCTTCGTGAGCACCGCGAACGTTTTGAAACTTCTCCTAACGAACGATTCGACTTCATTGTCTGTGGGTCGGGATCTTCAGGATCGGTGGTCGCGCGAAGACTGGCAGAAGATAAGAACATTCGCGTCCTTCTGCTTGAGGCTGGTCCAGGTGACGACGTTGCCGGGGTGTTGGATCCAGAGCAATGGCCATCTAACCTGGGGAGTGATCGCGACTGGGGGTTTGTCGCTCAACCCAACCCACACCTGAACGGGCGATCGTACCCAATGTCGATGGGTAAGACCCTTGGAGGAGGGTCCAGCATTAACGTGATGGTCTGGGCGCAAGGACACAAAAATGATTGGAATTTCTTCGCTTCCGAGGCGGGCGATACAGCATGGAACTACGATTCAGCCGTAAAGATCTATAACAAAATTGAAAGTTGGCAAGGGATGCCAGATAACAGGCGGGGAACATTAGGGCCAGTTTATGTTCAACCCTGTCCCAACCTTAGCGACGTCGCGCAGGCGACTCTATCGTCCGCGGCCGTGGCGGGTTTCAAAGTGTTTGACTCTCAAAACGGGGAAATGATGGAACACGTCGAAGGAGTCGCGCCTACCGATACCATTATCCGCTCCGGCAAGCGTCAGTCGATCTTTCGGTCTTACGTTCTTCCTTGGATGAATCAGACCAATCTAACCGTGCTGACGGATGCTTTAGTCCTTCGGGTAATTCTATCTGATAGCAAGGCGATCGGCGTTGATTTTATACAAGGCGGAAAGGTGCAGCGAGTCCTCGCTGACGCAGAGATAATCCTCTCCATGGGCGCTCTGAACACACCCCGGGTTCTTATGCATTCAGGTATCGGCGACGGGCATGAACTAAATAACGCAGGGATCACGCTGAGACACTATCTTCCTGCGGTAGGCAAGAATTTTCAGGATCACATCGCCTTTCCTTGCGTGTGGGAGTTTGCCAAGGCACCCGATCCAGTCATCATGCACAGCGAATGCACGCTTTATGCCCAAAGCAGTTCTTCTCTTCCTGGGCCGGACATTCTTCATTGCTCACTGGGGTTTCCAGCTGCGAGTCAGGAATATTCAAGCCTCCTCCCTCAATATGGATGGACGATGTTCGCTGGGCTCGCTCAGCCTAAAAGTCGTGGCTCTCTGCATCTCGTATCCAGCGATCCGACTGAGCCTCTTTTAGTCAACGCGAACGTACTATCTGATCCTGAAGATCTGAAAGCCGCTCGAGTTTCAGTCGAAATCGGGCGCGAGGTCGGTAACGCTGGCCCCTTGAGTCCATTTGTTAGACGCGAGATATTTCCTGGAGACTCTGCACTGACAGACCTTGACAACTTCATCCGTCATGCGGCAACAACATTCTGGCATCCGAGTGGAACGGCAAAGATGGGAAGAGGAGAGTTGTCAGTTGTGGATGGCGATTTGAAAGTACATGGGATAGAAGGCCTTCGTGTTGCGGATTCTTCAATCATGCCTCGCATTACAACCGGAAACACGATGGCTCCTTGTGTGGTCATCGGTGAGAGAGTAGCGGAAATCTTGAAACGTGACCATCGCCTTGCGACCCTATCTCCGCACGAGATACTGTCCGGTGCGTAATGCGTAATTCGCGATTGAACTGTTTGACCGTTTACGGAAAGAGAAAAGCTCAGAATTCTTTCGAGCTTTTCTCTTTCATCCCTTCAATACGACAAGATTCTTCACAAGCGGAGACTCGCTATCATGACCTCTTATGACGACTCATCAAAAACGCGCTTTGGCACGTGGCCCCATCGCTTCGCCCTGCAGAGCAGTTACGGGCAGGCGATTTCCTGGTCCATTGTCCTCAGTCTGGGAGATCCGCTACGTCGATTTCGACGCCTGAAGGGACTCCCGGCGGCGGAGAGAGTGTCGGAAACATCGCTGTTTTGTACTAAAAGGCCCAAAATCCGGGGTTTTACAACGATAATCGCGACTGGGATACAACGATATTTGCGACTGAATTGCAATTTCACAACGATATTTGCGACTGGATGTTTATCCCAACAATCAAGATTTACCAAATTCAATCATAAGATGGCTCTCTCCCATCGACACCCGGAGACTCCTTGGACTACACGGACTGGGTCGCGCCCCCTTCTTATTGGTTGAGCCAACAGCAACTGACGCGGATTGCCGAGGCAGTCCACCTGTCGGTTCATGAGAGGGAAGCGTTTCGCCGGGATGCCGATCGTTTCCTGCACACCCCTTGCCGCGAAGCAGACGCACTGACATGGATCGAACATCCATCGATGTCCCTTGAGCTCGACCGGGCATGGGAGGAATACGTCGGCACGCGCGTCCACACCGGCATACGCACGGCGGCGATCCTAAGCGTCTTCGCTAACTCACCCATCGCCCGGCAGATTTCGGTGCCACCGATCAGTGGCGGAAGTACCAGTTTGTGAAGAAACTCTCAGGCTCAATTACTGGCTTTTCCAAGGGTTTAAAAGAGGGAATTTATGATGGGTAACATGGCCGCCGAAAACCCTGTACCTGTATTCGCAAATATGGACTTTTGGACTCAAGTCGTCGAACAACATCCCGAGTTCTTCGCGAGGGTTGGGCGCTTGCAGCACGCCGTCAGGAGCATCGTCGACCCCGCTTATAAAGGACTCGACGGCGGTCAGCAAATGCAAATGAATATGCTGATGTTGACGGCTATCGGTGTGGCCGAAGTTGTTACTCTCGTGGGCAACGGAATGGGCCACGGTGCCATGAAGATTGTCCGCGGCGTAATGGAAAACGGGATCAACATGGAGTACATGCGCCAGTTCCCAGATCAGGCAGAAAAATTCTTCGGAGCAACATCGCTGAATTCTTTGATTGCTCTCATCGATGCGGGCGTGAAGTGCCGTTATCTTTTTGAAGAGCCGCGATTGCATGCCAAGGTCTACATGTTCGGCATCCAGTCTGCTGTTGTAACGTCCGCGAATCTGACCCGGAGGGCTCTGGACAATAATTTGGAGGTAGGCGTTTGCCTGTCCGGCGTCGCCACAGCGCAACTGGTCACCTGGTTCGACACATTATGGGACGCGTCTGAGGTATTGGATTCGGAACTGGCAGCGACCTGGTTGCTAGAAACCCAGGCGGAACGTGAGCAGCTTTCAATTCTGAAGAAAAGCGTCAAAAAGCAACCGGCGCTTTCCACAGGCAAAGCGAAAAAGCTGCAGAACCTGTTCGAGGGAACAAGCCAGTTCTTCGTATGCAACACAAATCGAAGAAACTCAGTCAGCGATGAGAAGACTATGCATGATCAGGGATACGCCGCCGCATGGGAGAAATTCAACTATCCCACCCATATGGATCGTGTCGAAGCGGGGGATACGATCTGCATGTACGCGAAGGGCGAAGGGATCATCGGTATCGGAAGAGCAATAGGCCCGGCTGAAAAACTCGAGTCGGGCGCTCCCAACAGGCTTGTGCCCGATGGGGAACGCGAGTGGAGAATACCGACAGAATGGTTGGTTTGGAAGGTTGACCAACCTTTCCCCTGGAACAGCCCAAACGCTACATTTTTTGATGTTAGCGCAGACGAATATGAAAGTTTCCGTGAAGGTCTAAAAAGTCACTTTTCGGAACTTTTGTAGATGATGATTTGATCTCAATAACGCTCTTCTGTTCACCTCCGTTAACCCCGAGTTTGCGACCGGCAGAAGAGGCTTCATAAATCAACTGCAAATCAGTTCTTAAACCTGAGTCCGATGGCAGCTGCAAGCACCGTTGCTTGAAACCACCCCAGAAGTACTATTAACACCCTCGCCCATCGAAGGGTCCCATAGGAGATGATCGGATTTTTTGCTTGATAGTTCTGGTCGGGCGCCCACTTGTCGTCGAATCCAAGCTTCAGCAGAGGAAGATCGTTTTCCAGGGAGTACACCAACGGATTGAAGCGAGGATAGCTCGCTGCCAAAGATGAACCCTTCGACCACGCAACGTAGGCGTCTTTGTTCGTTGGCGCCATCGCACCTTTGGCTCCCGCGATCCCAAAGAGGCCTGTGGCAAGCGACGTCGTAAGGATGATGGGAAGAAGTATCCACAGCGGCTGTTGCTGCAGTTTGGCAAAGACAACCTTCGAAACTCGCATGGTACGGCCTGACGATCTCGCCTTCACACGGCGCAGTTCAAATGCAATCTGCTTCGCCCCGTCATCGTCCCCTTTTGCCTTAAGTAATGCGGCAAGCTGCATCCAGGGTTGGGGCTCCGGGTGGTCGGACAGCGGCTGCCGTTGAAGCCAGGCGACGCGGTCCTCGATTTTGAGTGCGTGCTCTGGACCGAAGCTGTTTACCTTGCGTTCAGCGTCAGTTCGGGCAGTATGCAGAGTCAACTCGCCGTATTCAAGGCCGTCGAGATGCAAATCACCCTGCTTCGGCCAGCTTTCCCGTTCGTCGCGCAGGTTCTTGATAGTAGCGCCGTTCAGCCAGAGAGACGTCTTCTGCGGTTCCTGGATACCCATCCACTGAAGATCGCCCCTGAGCGTCATATTTGCACAATAAAGAGCTGCAAACCTGCAGTCCTCGCAGACTAAGGTTGCCATCTATTTGAGAGTACTGTACTTCAACCCGCCCTTGGCTTGTAAACGGACCGCAGATAGATACCGTTCCGCGCACAGTCGCGGACTCGAGGCAGACAGCGATAGTTGCCTCCGTGAGCTTCGCTCCGGTCAAATCGATGCTGTTGCCGATCTCCGCGCTATGCATGTGGAGCGTTCCGCGAGATTGGAAACCGTTGCGAAGATAAACGTGCCCGCGAATCTTGGCTGTTGAAAGATTTAGGGAGATTCCGGTGGCAGCGAAGTCCGCACCCTCGCAGTCTAGGTCACCTTCGAGGCGAGCCGCGGGAAGGTTTATTGAACCGTCGGAGTGGAATGCTTCTACTGAGCCGTCTGGTTGAACCCATTTTGCAAAGGATACGTTGCCCTCAACGACGATCTTATCGAGAGAGAGAGCTAGGCCGGTTGCTGATAGGTTGGCTCCGTTGAAACCCAGATCACCGCCGATCCGGGCGTTGAGCATCCTCACCTCGCCGGAAGCCCGGAAACGGTCATGCAGGAAAACGCTGCCCCGTATCCTTGCGCTGTCCAGTACCAGTGCCATGCCGGTAGCCGTGTCTCGGTAGCGGTCATGTCAAGGTTTCTGCCGATATCTGACCCAACCAGGTGGATACCACCCAAACTCTTGACATGTTTTATGAACACCGGTCCGCGGACATTGATACTGTCAGCGAGCAAACCCTGATTGAGCACCCCGCCCATGATGTACAGCCCTTTTATGTCGCTCGCGAACATCGCAAGCGGACCCTCAAACACGCAGCCAAGCAGATAGACCTGGTGAGGGATCGTGCAGCCCTGAAGATCGAGCGGATCGGAAACAAGTGCGGACCAGATCCGGACGCCTTTGGGATCCACGTTCTGTGCCGCTTCCGCATCTGTCAAGAGCCAACGCAGGAACTCAGATCTGACCGGCAGCCGAGGTGCTGTGTCAGATGGGGTGGGGAGGGGATAGCCCGCCGCAGAATGCACGAGGACTTGGGTTTCCGGGTCTGTGATGCTTTGGTCAAATTTGCCGCGGGCCAATTCAAGGAGACTCTTGAAGCGCTCCTCCTCAAACGGCCGCATATCGACCATCATGTTCATGAGTTTAAACATCGTCCATTAAGGTCATCGTTGCTGCCGCTCGCTCAGAAGTACTGCCCTGTTCTGTCATGGTAGCGTATTAATCGCTGTCAGCAAGTTAGGCAACAATTCGAAAGACGGTTTTGTATTTCTTCCGGAAACTACTGAAGAAGTAGGGAGTGATTTGACAGCGATGGAAATCGATGACGAGAAGATTGTTGCGCTGAAGGACATGGTGACAGCTGCACAACAAGAGTTTGATATGGTCGTTGCCTTCCACGAGATTTGGAAGCCTGCGGCTTATGACTATGAGTTGCACAGTCGTCTGGGAAAATCCTATGCGACGCAGGCTTTTCTGGTTACACGTACGGCACTGCGGCGGGAGGTGGTTCTTGCTTTGATCCGCTTGTGGGACACCACGAAGAAGAGTGTTCGCATGGAACTAATCTGGCATCATTTACGCAATAAAGAAGTCATCGATGCCCTCGCTCGAGACCGAGCAAGTCGTATGGGCTGGGGAGATGTCTTGGAGTACGTCCAAGAAGACCTCACTGGCAAAGCAAACAAAGTCTTAGAGCTGATCGGCAAGTACAGAGAGGAAGGATCGAATCACAATGTGTTGGCGAATCTTCGGAAGCTAAGAAACGAGCGATTGGCGCATCGCCAGACAGCTCCATCTCAAGCAACGGCGCCTGGAGCGAGCGCAACCGACGAAGAGATCGAGGAGTTCTATCAAGACAATTCGAAGCTGGTTCAGATACTCCTAAGCCTTGTGAATGCGATGGCGTATGACCCGCAAGACACCGCCGGAGTCTACGGCTTCTACGCGAAATCCTTTTGGGAAAGATCTCAGCCGGATCCAACAAGAACATCCGCTAAAGAAACCAGCTCAAGTTGATGTAGGGACCGATCGCCAACGATCCTCGATCAATCCCAGTGCAAATTAGCGATGTTTTTGACAGAGAGACCGTCTGTGCGCTCACCAAGGTCGATCAGGAGAGACCGGTACTGTTGTGGGAGAAACAGACTGGCATTCCCACCTTGGCGTTGCGCTATTCCTGCACCTATGGGCCCAGGCAGTCATTGTTCAATCCATATACGGGAGTGATTACGATAATATGGCAGGATTTGAACTCAAAATGGCAGTTTCGCCACCTCGAGTGATTATCGTTCTGCAGACGGTGCTCGTACTTCGCGCATTGTGCGAGGCAGCTGCTAGGCGATGATGTAGTTCCACGGATGTCTCCGGTCACTGTTAGGGCTGTGGATTCGAAAAAGCCGGATAGTCGACGTATCCCTTTGAGCCCCCCGTGTAATACGTAGCGGGATCGCTTGGTGACAGAGCCTGATTCTTGCGAAAACGCGACACGAGATCCGGATTCGAAATGAAATGTCTTGCAAAAGACACAAGATCAACGTTTCCGCGCTCCACGTGCGCATTTGCAGTGGCAAGGTCAAAACCTCCGTTACCAATCAGAACCCCTTTGAAGATCTCTCGGAAATGGTCGAAGGCGTGCTCCCTTAGCATCTCGATCGGATTGCCATTCGTGTCGAATCCCCGTCTGAGATGTAAATAGGCCGGCGCAAACCCGGACAGCCATTGCAAGGTATGCTCCATTGCCGCGTAGGTCCCTACACCCGAAATCGTGGGGCTCAACTTTATACCAATCCGGTTATGCTCCCAAACAGTGCCGATTGCAGTCAGAACTTGCAGAACAATCCTTGCACGGTTTTCAGGACTGCCACCGTATTCATCCTGTCGGTGGTTGGTGGAAGTATTCAAAAACTGCGGGATCAGATAGACATTCCCGCCGTGAACTTCGACACCATCGAAGCCCGCGCTTTTTGCGTTGGCGGCGGCGATTCTGTAGTCGTCAACGATGGACTGGATCTCAGAGATGGTCAGTGGGCGAGGTTCGACCGTATCCACATAACCACTCTCGGCCATCACCTTCTGCCGTGGATTTACGGCCGAGGGCGCTACGGGCACATCGCCGTCTAGGAGCAAAGGATGAGTTACAGAACCGCTGTGTGAGAGCTGCGCAAAGATTTGTCCTCCGGCAAAGTGAACAGCTTCCGTGATGCCTCGCCAGCTCGCCACCTGCTCGTCCGTGTAGATCCCGGCAACGTTGATTCCTCCTACTGCCGTTCGGCTGATGTAGATGCCGCCCGTGATAATGAGACCGGCAGTGGCGCGTTGGACGTAGTACTCCGCTTCGATCGTGGCGGGGATCCCGTGCGTACTCCGAGCGCGTGTCATTGGCGACATCACAATCCGGTTAGGAAGAAGCAGCGGCCCCAATTGAAAAGGAGTTAACAGGGTGGCGGTGGAGGGATGAGACGTTGTAGTTCGCACTTCATCCAGCTCAAGACTCATTTGGTTTCATCTCCATTGTCCGTAGACGGGAATTGTATCGAAGCGAGGTCGTCTGATTCGCCATCGGGACGACAGGCACCATCACCTTAGCAAGACTTCTTCGATAAGAGTGTCACGCGCGCCGTATGGTTTCTAGATTTCGCAACATTATTTCAGATGCCATGCGTTCACTCCGAGTGCCAGGACGGCGTCAGATGACTCTATCAGGGTTACCGTTTGACGGAGCCTGTGATCGATGTGTATGCGTTTCTTCCTCGCGTAATTTGTGTGGCAGGATTTGCACTATATTTGTCACCTTTACGAGAATGTTCAGTTTCATACTTTGATTGGGTAGGTTCGTGGTCCCAGCATGGGAAAAACATGCAGAACAGTTGATTTGTTGGACACCAAAATCATGAGCTCAATTGAAGTCGTGAAGTCTTTTTACAAAATCTTAGCTTCGGATGGGCCCGCTGCCCTGGAGTTGCTTGAAGCATCAGCTCAATGGACAGAGATGTTCCCGGGCTACGCGGGGACGTCGATTGGGCCAGAGGCTATTCGTCAAAATCTGTTTGAGCCGCTTGGCCGAGAATGGGACACGTTTGCCGTCGCGCCAGAATCCTTTGTGGTGGACGGCTCTATCGTCGTCGCATTTGGAACGTATACAGGCACCTACAAAGCCACCGGGAAATCTCTGAGTGCTCCTTTCGTACACAGATGGGAAATTATCGACGGAAGGGTAACGAGGTTTCGGCAGTACACGGACACGGCTTTGATAGGGAAAGCCCTGACTTAACTCACATTAATCACATTTGTGATTGGTGTTGGGTGTGCGGTCACACGTTCTCTCACACGCGCTCTGAAACTAAGGCGTCACATCCATCGATGAAAGGAATGTCCGCAATGTTCACCACCCCGCATCAACAATTATTCACCCCGCTGACAATAGGTCCCATGCAGCTGAAACATCGCGTGATCATGGCTCCGCTCACGCGATCACGATCCGTCCAACCGGACAATGTCCCGGGCGATTTGATGCTGGAATACTACACACAACGAGCATCGGATGGCGGGTTCATCATTTCGGAAGCCAACCAGCTTAGTATTGCGAGTCGCGGGTGGCACGGCGCGCCCGGCATTTACTCGGATGCGCAGGCCGAGGGATGGAATAAGATCGTCGACGCTGTTCATGAGAAAGGCGGGCATATGTTCGCTCAGCTCTGGCACCCAGGACGCTTTTCTCACACGGAGTTGACCGGAGGCACGACGCCTGTTTCGGCTTCGGTGGATCCGTCTTACTGGCAAGATACTTCCCGTCTGATTTCTACGGCTCATGGATGGCTGCAGCCCTCCCCACATAGAGCCCTTGAAGTTGCCGAGATCCCCGGCATCGTCGATCTGCATGCTGAAGCTGTCGGACGTGCTAAAGCTGCGGGCTTCGATGGTGTTGAGGTTCACGCAGGAAATGGCTATCTACTCGACCAATTCTTGCAGGATAGTAGTAACAAGCGAGGCGATAAATACGGCGGATGCATCGAAAACCGCACTCGCCTTCTCTTCGAAGTGGTAGAGGCAATGACCTCTGCGTGGGAAGGCAATCGCATCGCGGTAAGGATTACGCCCGGTGGTACGTTCAATGGAATGTCAGACAGCGACCCGAACGCGTTATCCTCTCATGTTGCGGAGGGTTTGAATCAATTTGGGCTCGCTTATCTCCACATCATCGAGCCACGCGTGAGTGGCTATTTCGTCGCCAAAGAGGGACTGGCTCCTGTGGCCTCAGAGCGACTACGAAAAATCTTCAAAGGGACGATCGTTGCAAATGGAGGATTTGAGCCAGATTCTGCCGAGGCAGCCATTGCGACGGGTGTTGTTGACGCGGTTGCTTTTGGTCGGTATTTCATCTCAAACCCCGATCTCCCGAGGCGAATTCAGGAAGGATTTCCTCTAGCGAGCTACGATCACGACACGTTCTATACCTTTGACGCACGGGGTTACACCGATTACCTGCCTTATAACGAGCTAGTTGCGGTTTAAGTTGGATGATTGTCCAGGAACTAAAGCGGCCGTGCGGGAGACGGATAGAACATCCCCCCGCAATCTCTTCAGCAGGTACCAGTGTTAATAAGCATCCCTGTTTGCCGTGAGTCTTTGTCCGACACATTGCGAACAGGAACGTCCGATATTTGGACAACCAATAGGAGGAGAAACACATGTCAAAGACGATTTTGGTTACAGGCGCATCGAGCGGTTTCGGCCGTCTCACAGCAGAGAAATTGGCTGGTTCAGGACACAAAGTATTCGCGGGCTTCCGCTCCGTCGACGGGGCAAAAAAGCAGGTTGCGGACGAACTGACAAACAAGGACATAAAGGTCCTGCAGTTGGACGTCGTCGATCAAGCGAGTGTCGATCGCGCTGTGTCGCAGCTCTTGAGCGATTCGGGTGGGCAACTTGATGTGGTGATTAACAACGCGGGCATGGCTTCCGCCGGAATCTCTGAAACATTCACGCCTGAGCAGATGCGAGAATTGTTCGAGGTCAACGTTTTCGGCGTCCAGCGAGTCCTACGCGCGACCTTGCCCACACTCCGAGCGCAGCATTCCGGCCTTGTAATCAATGTGGGCTCGATCTTGGGTCGAGTGACGCTGCCGTTCTTCGGTCTTTACGGCGCCTCGAAGATGGCAATTGAGGCACTTACCGACAGCTATCGCTACGAACTGTCTCAACTGGGCGTAGATGTTGTCCTGGTCCAGCCGAGCGCACATCCGACGAATATGTACGTGGCCGCGCAGCAGCCTGCAGATGCAGGACGTGCTGGCGCTTATGGGAAGGTCGCGGAGATTCCTGGGAAGATTCTGCAAACCTTCGTTGGCTTGTTCCAGGGCGCAAATGCTCCGAATCCGCAAGACGTTGCGAACGCTATCGATACGATAGTGAATGTCGGAACCGGCCAACGCCCTGAACGTGTCGTCGTAGGTCCTCCATTTGGCACTGACGCTGTGAACGAAGCTGTTGCTCCGATCCAGCGCGGCGTCATCGATAGCCTGGGTCTGGGATTTGTGGGAGATCTTAAGGTTCAGTATTCTAATAGAGAGTCATGAACGCATCGCTGTTTGAATTGGGATCGCCGGCACCGCTTTCCAAGGATATCCTCGGTGCCGGCACTGCGTTTCTAGCTGGCTTTGCGCTTGATACTCAGGACGAATTGCTTCTTTCCCTCAAGTGCATTGCCGAACGATCACCGTTCCGCAATATGGTGACGCCTGGCGGATACCGTATGTCGGTAGCCATGACCAACTGTGGCCCACTTGGGTGGGTCACAGATCGCTCCGGCTATCGATATGACGCGATCGATCCAGAAATGAATCGACCGTGGCCAATGATGCCTCTCCCCTTTCGAGAGTTAGCCGTAGCGGCAGGGGAAGAAGCTGGTTTCTCAGATTTCGTCCCTGATGCGTGTCTTATCAACCGGTACGAACCGGGCGCGAGATTGTCGCTGCATCAAGACAAGAATGAGCACGATCTTACTCAGCCAGTTGTCTCTGTCTCATTAGGGCTGCCCGCGACGTTCCTTTTCGGTGGGTTGGAGCGCGCGGAAAGAACTCAACGCATCCAGATCGTACATGGAGATGTAATCGTCTGGGGAGGTCCTGCGAGATTGCGTTACCACGGCATCGTTCCGTTGCCAGACGGAGAACATTTGAGGACCGGGCGTGTACGCTACAATCTCACATTTCGGAAAGCAGGATGAACAGGCTAAATCTCCGTCATGGACTTGCCTGAGAAAGATCGAATCCGCCGGAGGCAAGGTCACTGGTTCCGTCAGCAACAAAACCGATTACGTCGCAGCAGGAGAAGAAGCAGGCAGCAACTCGAAAAGGCTCAGCAACTCAGTGTGAAAAATCCTTG
>Ga0209624_10002600_pt1 | contig 13252 bp, 12 predicted proteins | sample JacPinW_OM2H0_O1_FD_188565 | JGI IMG/M metagenome (GOLD analysis project Ga0209624, IMG submission 188565) | Forest soil microbial communities from Algoma, Ontario, Canada - Jack Pine, Ontario site 1_JW_OM2H0_O1 (SPAdes) (version 2) | ecosystem: Environmental > Terrestrial > Soil > Boreal...
GAGCCGGTGGCGCTGAGCGTGGCCGGCCGCACCGACGCCGGCGTACACGCCCGCGGCCAGGTCGCCAGCTTCGCCACGGTGGCCGCGGTGCCCGGTGACCTGCTGCGGCGGCTGAACGGGATCACTCCCCCGGACGTCGCCGTGACCGCCGCCGGCCCGGCGGCTGACGGCTTCGACGCTCGCGGCGACGCGACCTCGCGCAGCTACCGCTACCGGCTCTCGACGCGGCGGCCGGCGAGCCCGTTCGAGCGCGGCCGGGCGCTCTGGTGGCCGCACCGGATCGACCGTGAGGGGCTCGACGCCTGCGCCGCGGCCCTGCTCGGCAAGCACGACTTCACCGCCTTCACCCCGAGCCAGACCGACCACGTCCACTTCCAGCGCCGGATCCTCGCCGCGGCCTGGGAAGAGGGGCCGGGGGAGATCCTCGCCTTCCGTGTCACCGCCGATGCCTTCATGCGCAACATGGTCCGGATCCTGGTCGGGACGATGCTCGAGGTCGCCTCGCGCCGGCGCGGCGTCGAGAGCTTCGTCGATCTGCTCGCCGGCGCCTCGCGGCCCGAGGCTGGAGAAACCGCGCCGGCACACGGGCTTTACCTCGAGTCCGTCTCCTACTCCTAGAATCGACTCGATGCGCATCCTCCTCACCAACGACGACGGCATCTCCGCTCCCGGCCTGCAGGCGATGCGGCGGGCGCTGCGTGGGCTCGACGGCGTCGAGCTCGACGTGATCGCGCCCGACTCCAACCGCAGCGCCACTGCCCGCAGCATCACCACTCGCTCGCCGCTCAGCATCGAGGAGGTCGAGTTCGGCGACGGCCACCGCGGCTACGCGACCGACGGCACCCCGGTCGACTGCGTCCGCTTCGCCGAGCTGGGCCTGGTCGGTGGCCGTCCCGACCTGATCGTCTCCGGCATCAACCACGGCGCCAACCTCGGTGACGACATCACCTACTCGGGCACGGTGGCGGCGGCGCTGGAGGGGATCGTCCTCGGCATCCCCGCCGTGGCGCTCTCCCAGCAGTCCTCGGGGGGCGGGATGGGCTACGTCAGCGGCCGCTTCGACTTCGACGTCGCCGCCGCCTTCGCCAAGCAGCTGGTCGCGCGGCTGAGGACCGAGTCGATGCCGGAGGCGACGCTGATCAACGTCAACTGCCCCGCCGGCGAGCCGCGGGGCATCGAGGTGACCAAGCTCGGCAAACGGATCTACAACGACGAGCTGAAGCTGGTCAGCGAGGATTCCGAGGGCGCCCGCAAGCGCTATGAGATCTACGGCTGGCAGCCGGGCTACGAGGAGGTCGAGGGGACCGACCTCTTCGCCGTTGCCCAGGGCCGGATATCGGTCACCCCGATCCACTTCGACCTGACCGATCACGGCGGCCTGGAGCGGCTGCGCGGCTGGGGCTTCGAGGAGATGCTGGCGGCGAGCGCACCGGCAGCGTGAGCGCCCCGGACCGGCAGCGAGCGGTCGAGCTGCGCAGAGAGCTGGCCCACCACAACAAGCGCTACTACGTCGACGACGATCCCGAGATCGGCGACGACGCCTACGACGCGTTGCTGAACGAGCTGCGCCAGCTCGAGGCCGAGAACCCGGAGCTGCGCACGCCGGACTCGCCCACCCAGCGGGTCGGGGCGCCGCCGCTGGAGCGCTTCCAGCAGGTCGAGCACGTCGAGCAGATGCTCTCGCTCGGAAACGCTCGCAACGAGGAGGAGCTGCGGGCCTGGGAGACGCGGCTGGCCAACCACCTCAAGCGCCTCGATATCGCCGCCTCGGAGTTCAGCTACACAACCGAGCCGAAGATCGATGGCCTGGCGATCTCGCTCACCTACGAGAACGGGGTGCTGGTGCGGGGCGCCACCCGCGGCGACGGCCGGGTCGGCGAGGACGTGACCCAGAACCTGCGCACGATCGGCTCGATTCCGCTGCGGATCGAGAGGGCGCCGGAGCTGATCGAAGTGAGGGGGGAGATCTACCTGCCGATCGCCGCCTTCAAAGCCCTCAACGAACGCCGGGCCGAAGCCGAGGAACCGACTTTCGCCAACCCCCGCAACTCGGCGGCCGGCTCGATCCGCCAGCTCGATCCGGCGCTGGCCGCGGAACGACCGCTCTCCAACTGGATCTACGGGATCGGCGCCGTGCGCGGCCTCGACCTCGCCACCCACATGGACGAGGTCGCGTGGCTGGACGAGCGCGGCTTCAAGGTCAACCCTGCGACCGAGCACCACCGGGGCGTCGAGAGCGTCGTCGAGCGTTGCCGCTGGTGGGAGGAGCGGCGCGAGTCGCTCGACTACGAGATCGACGGCGTCGTCGCCAAGGTCGACGAGAAGGCGCTGTGGCGGGAGCTGGGGGTGGTCGGGCGCGAGCCGCGCTGGGCGATCGCCTGGAAGTTCCCGCCGACGACGGCGACGACGACGATGCTGGACGTGGTCTGGAACGTCGGCCGTACCGGCCACCTGGTCCCGTTCGCGATGCTGGAGCCGGTCCACGTCGGCGGTGTCACCGTCGGCACCGCCACCCTCCACAACGAGGAGGACCTGGCTCGCAAGGACGTCCGGGTCGGCGACGAGGTGGTGGTGATGAGGGCCGGCGACGTGATCCCCCAGGTGGTCTCGCCGAGGCTGCCGCGCAAGAACAGGAGCGCGCGCACGCCGAAGCCGCCGCGGAAATGCCCGGCCTGCGGGACCGAGACGGTCAAGCCCGAGGGCGCGGTCTTCACGATCTGCCCCAACCGCGCCGGCTGCCCCGGCCAGTCCTTCCAGCACGTCAAGCACTTCGTCAGCAAGGGGGCGATGGACATCGACGGGCTGGGGGAGAAGCAGGCGATGCGCTTCCTCGAGGAGGGGCTGATCGCCGACGTCGCCGACATCTACGAGCTGCGGGAGGAGCAGCTGCTGGCGCTGGACCGCTTCGGCGAGACTTCGACCCACAACCTGCTGGCGGCGATCGACGGCTCGCGCCGGCGACCCTTCAAACGCGTCCTCTACGCACTGGGCCTGCCGGGCGTGGGCTACGTCACCGCCGAGGCGCTGGCCGACCACTTCGGCTCGATCGATGCCCTGCACGAGGCCAATCCCCTGACGATCGAAGAGGTCGAGGGGGTCGGGCCGATCATGGCGGTGCAGATCGCCGAGTCGCTGGCCGACGAGCTGACCTGGGGCCTGATCGAAAAGCTGAGGGCCAGAGGGCTGCGGCTGCAGGCGGACGAGTCGGAAAGGCGCGCCAGGGGTGGGCCGCTGGAGGGGAAGACGGTCGTCCTCACAGGCACCCTGCCGGAGCTGACCCGCGAGGAGGCGGCGGCGCTGGTCAAGGCTGCCGGTGGCAAGGTGACCAACGCGGTCTCGAAGAAAACCGACTACGTGGTGGCCGGCGAGAGTCCCGGCTCGAAGCTGGCCAACGCCGAGTCGTTCGGGACCGAGGTTCTCGACGAAGCGGGTCTGCTGGCGTTGCTCGGCTAGTACCCCGCGACGAGGGCGGCGATGCGGTCTTGCTCTAGATGCGCATAGCCGAGGTCGGTGACGCCGTTCATCAGGATCGAGAAGGCCATCACCTTGCCGCTCTTGTTGAAGCAGTAGCCGGAGAGGTTGCTGACGCCGGTGATGGTGCCGGTCTTGGTCCGGCAGCGGCCGTAGGCGGCGGTCCCGTGCATGCGGTCGGCGACCGTGCCTTCCTTGCCGGCCAGGGCCAGGTCCTGGATGAATTCGTCGCCGGCGGGGTCGCCCCGCATCGCCAGCAGGAGGTCGACGACCTGGCTCGGCGAGGCGCGGTTGGAGCGGGTCAGGCCGGAGCCGTCGACGGCGTGCACGCCGGACCCCTCGGCCTGCGCGAAGGCCTCGACCACGGTGGCGCCGGCGGCGGTGGTGCCAGCACCGCCGAGACGAGCTCCCAGCAGCTTCATCAGCATCTCGGCGAAGAAGTTGTCGGAGTAGACGTCGGTGGTGTTGACGATCCGGGTCAGGGTGGGGGAGCGCACGACCGCGACCCGTTCGGCACCGGCCGGGGTCGCCGCCAGGGCGACCTGGGGCGACACCGCGATGCCACCGGCGCTCAGCGCCCGCGCCAGCTTCGAGGCCGCCAGCTTGGCCGGATCGGCGGCGAAGCCGCTGCTCGAAGTCGGGCCGCTGAAGCCGGAGTCGAAGGCGAGCCCGGAGAGCGGGCCGATGTAGGAGCTGGTCGCGTAGCCGGAGTCGGCGACCCCGCGCAGGCGGTCGAAGATCGTGTCGTCGGCGTAGAGGCGGCCGCTGATCGAGCGGATCCCGGCGGCGCGGATCTGCGGCACCAGGGAGAAGAGGTTGGTGCCGAGGCCGGCCAGGTAGCCGTCGTAGAAGGCCGGCGTGCCGAGCGTCGGGTCGCCGCCGCCCTGCAGGTAGAGGCTGCCGTGGAGGACGCCGCCGGAGTCGAGCTGGCCGTCGCTGAAGACCTTGGTGGCGATGCGGCTTTCGGGGCCCAGCCGCGAGAGCGCCGTCGCCGTCGTGAACAGCTTCATGTTCGAGGCCAGCGAGCGCTGGGTCCCCGGCGACTTGGCGCAGACCACTTCTCCGCCTTCGGCCTCGACCACCAACCCGCTGGCCGTCCCGCCGCCACGGGTCAGCAACCCGCGCATCTGGTCGCAAACCGAGCTGGCATCGGCGTTTGCGGCGAGTAGAAGCACGGCCGCGCAGGCGACCGCGAGCAGAATCGACCCTCGTCTCATCGTCCCTACCAACACCGGTGCCGAGCAAGGTAGCGGCATGCTCGGCCGACCTGCCTGGGATACTCCGTGTTCCTGATGGGCAAAGTCGTCGACATCGAGTCCAAGCCTCGCCGTAAAGCGCGCGGCCGCAAAAAGCCTTCGAAGACGGCTCTGGTCCTCGGCGGCGGCGGCTTCACGGGTGGTGTCTACGAGATCGGCGCCCTGCGTGCCCTCGACCTGCTCGCGGTCAACAGCACCGTCAACAACTTCGACGTCTACGTCGGCACCAGCGCCGGCTCCTTCGTCGCCGGGATGCTCGCCAACGGCATCACGCCCGACGAGATGATGCAGGTGCTCAACTCGCGGGTGCCCTCCGAGCTCGAGGACCTCGACCTCAACCGGGTGCTCAAGCCCAACTATCTCGGCTTCCTCTCCAAAGCGGCGGCCCTGCCGCTGCGAACCGTGGAGCTGCTGCGCTCGCTCGCCCGGATCGGCGAGCTCTCGGCGATCGACATCGGCGTCGGGCTGGCCGAGGTGCTGCCGACCGGCCTCTACTCCGGCTCCGGCCTCGCCGACTACGTCGAGGAAGCCCTCGCCGATGCCGGCCGCGTCAACGATTTTCGCCTGCTCGACCGCGAGCTCTACCTGACCGCGACCGACCTCGACACCTGCGAGCGGATCGTCTTCGGCGAGGAGGGATGGGTCGACGTGCCGATCTCCAAGGCGGTCCAGTGCTCGACCTGCCTGCCGATCGTCTACAAGCCGGTCGACCTCAAGGGTCGCCAGCTCGTCGACGGCGGCATCCGCTCGACCACCAACGTCGACATCGCGGTCGAGAAGGGCGCCAAGTTCATCGTCGTCGTCAACCCGCTGGTGCCCTACGTCAACGACTTCGAGAAGACGATCCCGACCGTCTTCGGCAACCGCGCGCGGCGGGTCTCCGACATGGGGCTGCCGGCGATCGCCAACCAGACCTTCCGCCTGATCGCCCACCAGCGCCTGCACCAGGCGGTCGGGATGTGGCAGGAGAAGTACCCCGGCGTCGACATCGTCCTGGTCGAGCCCGAGCCGACCGACGAGCTGATGTTCGGCACCCCGATCATGGATTACTCGCGGCGCCTGAAAATAGCCCGCCACGGCTTCGAATCGGTTACCGCCACCCTGGCCAAGGACTACGACCGCTTCGAGGAGATCGCCGGCCGCCACGGCCTCGAAATCTCCGAGCGACGGGTCCGCCGCGTCGTCGAGCGGGCGAGCGAGGAAGAGCCCGAGCAAACCTCGGCTTGGCGGCGGGTGCTGGAGCAGACGACCTCGGTTCTGCTGCGGCAGTCGGGCGAGGCCTCCTAAACAACCTTTGGTGGGGAGGGCGTCGGTGGGTCACCCAACCCCTCTCACACGCACCGGCTACCCGGCGTAGAGCGCCTCGATCTCGGGCTCGTGCTTGCTTGTGACGACCGCCCGCTTCACCTTGAGGGTAGGAGTCAGCTCGCCGGTCTCCTGCGAGAGATCCTGCTCGAGGATCGCGACCTTCTTGACCTGCTCGACCCGGGCGTAGTTCTTGTTGATCTCCTCGACGTGGGCCTCGATCGAGGCCTTGACGTCGGCGTTGGCGGCGAGCTGCTCCGGGCTCTCCTGGAGGCCGTGCTCCTTGACGTAGGCGGCCGCCTCTTCGGGGTCGAGCGTGACCAGGGCGACCAGGTAAGGGCGGCGGTCGCCGACGACCACGCACTGGGAGACCAGCGGGTGCTGCTTGATGTCGGCCTCGAGGTTGGCGGGGGTGATGTTCTTGCCACCGGCGGTGATGATGATGTCCTTTTTGCGGCCGGTGATCTTGATGAAGCCCTCGGAGTCGATCTCGCCGATGTCGCCGGTGTGCAGCCAGCCGTCGACGATCGTCTCCCGGGTTGCCTCCTCGTTCTTGTGGTAGCCCTGGAAGACGTTGGGGCCCTTGACGAGAATCTCGCCATCGTCGGCGATCCTCACCTCACAGCCGGGGAACGGTTTGCCGATCGTGCCGACCTTGAAGTCGTCGGGAGTGGAGATCGTCGCCGCGGTCGAGGTCTCGGTCATCCCCCAGCCCTCGAGCACGAGCACGCCGGCGGCGTCGAAGAAGCGCAGGATCTCGGGATTGATCGGGGCGGCGCCGGAGACTGCGAGGCGCAGCTTGCCGCCGAAGAGGTTGCGGATTTTCGACAGCACCCTGTCGTCGGCAAAGGCGTACTGGCGGGCAAGCAGGAAGCCGGGTTTGCGGCCGCTGCGTTCGACCTCGCGCATCTTCGCGCCGACGCCGATCGCCCAGTGGAAGATCGCCTTTTTGAGCCCGCCCTCTTTCTCCATGCCGCTGTTGGCGGCGGTGTAGATCTTCTCGAAGATGCGCGGAACCGAGGGGAAGTAGGTCGGTTTCAGTTCCGCCAGGTTCGGCATGATCTTCAGCGGGTCACGCTCCCAGTAGGCCAGCGTGGCGCCGAGGTCGAAGCTGCCGAGCTGGATCAGCAGCGCGAAGGAGTGGGCCAGCGGCAGGTAGAGGTAGCTAACGTCTTCGCCCTCGATGACGCTGGTCTCGTTGACCATGTCCAGCATCGCCCGGTAGTTGCCGTGGCTGATGATGCAGCCCTTCGGCGGGCCGGTGGTGCCGGAGGTGTAGATGAAGGTGCAGATGTCGGCCGGGGTAACCGCCGAGTAGAGCGACTCCCAGCGGGCGTTGTCGCCGCCGGCGCCCCTGGCGGCCAGCTCCTCCATCGAGAGCGTGTCCTCGCTGGAGCCGGTCATCCTCACCACCTGCTCGAGCTGGGGCAGCCGGTCGCGGACCTCGCGGATCTTCTCCAGCTGCTCGTCGTCCTCGACCACGACGACCTTGGCGTCGGAGTTCTCGAGGACGTAGCGGCACTCCTCGGGCGAGTTGGTCTGGTAGATCGGGACCACGGTGGCGCCGATCGAGAGCGCCGCGAAGTCGAAGTAGGTCCACTCGGGGCAGGTGTTGCCGAGGATCGAGACGCGGTCGCCCTTGACGACGCCGAGCTCGGCCAGGCCGAGGGCCAGCGGGCGGACGATCTCCATCACCTCAGAGAAGCTGCGATCGACCCATTGCTCGCCGTCCTTGTAGCGGACCGCGGGCGTATCGCCGTAGGTCTGCGCTGCCAGCGGCAGCAGGTCAGCCAGCGTTTTCGACTTGGTTCCCCGCCCCATTGCGGGGGAGTCTAGTTCAGCCTCAATTGGTGGCGGCGCGACGCGGTTCGCGGCGCGGCGAGCGGCTGCGGAGCGAGGTCTCGAAGAGGGTCCTGTCGATGCGCCCGTGGAAGATCGGGACGCCCATCTCGACGCACTTCCCGATCACCTCCTGCCGCTTCATCTGCAGCTGGTCGGCGAGCTGGCTCGGCGTCACGTGATGGGCCATAGAGACCTCCCATGTAGTTGAAAGTGGGTAGGTCCAAAGTTAGCGCTCGCGGCGGCCATGTCAACCGCGATGCCCGCACGTTGCGGCTTCCCGCGCGTGCGGGCCGCGATAATGCCCGCGTGTCCGAAGTCGCCGTCAAAGCGATGCCCCGCCGTGGCCGCCTCTGGGTGCTCGCGGCCCTCGCCCTGGCGCTGTTCGCGCTGGGCTACCTGGTGATCAGCATCTCGACCCAGAAGCCGGGGTCGCCGGTGGTCCACGTCGCCGGCATCGCCGACGCGCAGGAGATCTTCGGCGGAATCCCGCAGGAAGGCGACCGGCTCGGTTCCTCCGACGCCCCGGTCTCGATCCAGGTCTTCAACGACATGCAGTGCTCGGAATGCGCCGAAGACTTCCTCGGCACGATCCCGGCCCTGGCCGAAAACTACGCCCGCCCCGGCGACGTGCAGCTGCTCTACCGCCATTACTCCAACAGCGAAAGCCCGGAGGAGCTGAGCTTCTACGGAGCCGAGGCGGCGGCGGACCAGGGCTACGGCTGGCAGTACATCTACCTCTTCTTCCGCAACCAGGAAGAAGCCAAACGCTTCGGCATCGACCAGGACTTCCTCTCCTCGATCGCCGGCGGCGTCGAGGAACTGAACGGGCCCGAATGGGAAGAAGACCTGGAAGAAAACGGTGCCCCCGGCGGTGCCATCGACAAGCGCCTCGAAGGCTACGAGAAGCTCGGCCGCGAACTCGGCATCCGCGTCCGCCAGGCCGCGATCGTCAGCGGCCCCGACGGCACCGAAACGCTCCAGGACGGCCCGTCGCTGGGTCAGATCGAACGGGCCATCGAAGCGGTTCAGTAATCGGAGTCGCGCACTATCGCGTGTGTGCGTGCAGCCATCGTGAAGCCACCGCGAAAGCCCTGCATTGAGCGACTCTTGCATTCCAATCCCGGCAAGATGTCCGTTACGATCCCGCGCTGGGAAACGGCCAGCCAGGCGAGGGGAGACAAACACGTGGAGTCACGACGGTTGGCTGCGGAATTGAGACGGCGCCGGGGCGGGAGGCCGAGCAGTCAATTCCCCGGCTGGATTCGAATCAGCGACCGCGAAGAGCTTCGAAGGGCGCGATCCTCGCCTCACAAGAGCTGGCGGAGCTGGTCGACCGCGAGGGGGGGTGGATAAGCAGGCTCCGTTAGGTATGAGGCGGCCCTTCCTGCCACTTGTTGAAGTCCCAGACGGTGTCGAAACACGCGCCTGTAGTCAATGGTCCGCCGATGGATCGCATCGTTTCGCATCTGACAATAAAGTCAGGATCCGTTCCCGCGGGTGCGAGCGTAAGCCTCGCCGCGATCGATTCTTCGATATGGACTCGACGGCGATCAGGTCTCCGTCGATGCCGTGGCAGCGGACGTGGGATGCCTGGGGCCGAAGGCGATCCACGGCCTGTCCGACGCCTACGGCTTCGTCCCGTTCGCAGAAGTGTTCAGGCTGCCCTGGTAGAAATGAACAGCTGCCATGGGTTCCTTCCGTCGCGGGGTGCGTGGCGACCGTACACCCGGGGATTCGTGGGGACAAACAGGCTCGCGCAGGATTGTCCAGCGCCCTCGCGCCTACTGGACCGCCTTCTTCAGCTCCGCCCCGGCGCTGAACTTCGGCACCGACTTGGCCGCGATCTGGATCGTCTCGCCGTTGCTCGGGTTGCGCCCCTCGCGTGCGGCGCGATGGACGGCGGCGAATTTGCCGAAGCCGGTCAGCCGGACCTCGTTGCCGGCGGCCATCTGCTTGGAGATCTCCTCGAGAGTGGCGTCGACCGCGCTCTTGGCTTGACCGACCTCGAGACCGCTCCGGGCGGCCACTCCTCTTGCCAACTCATCCTTGTTGACGATTCCCATGTTGCCTCCCTGGTTCTTTATTCGCTCCGCCGCTGCGGACTGGCGCCGCTGACGCTACTTGCCGTAGGGGTCGCTACGGTCGGGCTTTGGTCAGCGACGGCCCGGCCCATCTTCACGCGGGTTTCTAGTGATGCCCCTGATAGGAGCACTCTTAAACCATCACGAGGGCTTTGGGCGTCTCAACGCCCTGCGAAAAAAGCTGTTGCGTCAAGCATTGCTGTCGCCCCGCCCCGCAAGTGAGGTTTCCCCACGTAGCGGCACAATCCAGAACGCCGTCGTTCGAGTGCTCGCCATAGCCTCTGGACCAATGCGCGTGAGAGATATCCACGCGCTGGTCGAAGACCTCCTCAATATGCGCGTATCCAGAGATACGGTCAACAGCTTCCTATCGACGGGGGCCAGGGGGCCGAATCCGCGATTCCAGCGTGTTGCTGGTGGTGTCTATCGGCTGGCCGAGGCGACCAGCACCTAAGGTTTTGGGCGGTCGGTGGCGAGCATATTGATGGGTCTACTGCGGCCACGAAACCAGATTGTCGTCTGAGATAACGAGCGACCAGCCACCGAAAGACACGCTCAAGGTGAAGTAGCAAGCGCCGTCTAAGGTCTCAAGCGAACCGCTCTCGAACTGGTCGCGCGGAAGTTCGATCGTTCCATTCTGATTGCCCAGCGGCCAGTTAAGCCAATACCTAACCCCGTCATCTTTTTCAGTCTTTCCGCTCTCTAGGTGGCCCCGCGTTTCCAGGAGGAATCGGCCGGGCATGCGGGCATCAACAATGCACACGAGAACGGGAAGGCCGATGCCGCGAATCGCATCGAGGTATCCCAGCGTTTCCTCCCAGCCAAGGCCGGCCAGCTTGGCCTCGTTTGGGAGGACGCCCTTGTCTTCCTTGTGAGGCGAACTCATCGCATGATTATTTCACTACGTTGTAGGACGTGACGATTCCTCGTGGGGCCGGATCTTCTTCGCCGGTTTCGAAGTCGACAACTACCTTCCTGATGCATTCAGCCCCGCCTGAGCCCGGTTCCACGTCAGGCGCTTCATAAACGTATTTGCCTTCTTTTGCGGTCGGCTGAGGGGTGCCGATGTCCAGCGCCACTTCTGTCTCTTCGCGGTCCAGGGCGCTCCAGCCATGTTTGGCAATGACGTGCCTCCATCCCCATCCGCCCCAGTCGTCGACGAAGGGTGTCCCTTCGAATCCTTCTCTCCCCGGCTTCCAGTACGTCGTGCCCCAGCGGAGATAGACAGGCGCTTCGTATCCTTCTGGGCGAGTCGTCACTGAGAAAGCTGATTCTTCCTTTTTCGCAAAGGGTTCCGGGGATTCGTTCCCGCCCGGATTTTCGAAAGAGGGAGTGCCTCGATCACAGCGCCGTTCTTTGTCGTCAACTTTCTTTTCGGTGATCCGGGGATCGGGATAGTTTTCCGGCTCTTGCTCGAAGTTGTATAGCCGGTTGTACTCTGGATATTCACCGCTTTCGAGCGCTTCTTTCAGCGATTCCCGCAGTGCTTCAGCAGTCGGCGCAGTCGGCTGGCCTTCGCCTTCATAGAGAACTGGTTCGATGCCCGGACAGGAAACACCAGCTTTTCCGCATTGCACGGCTTCGAACGGCTTCCACAGAACATAGTGGCGAAATAGCTCAGGTTTGCATCCACCTTGAGAGAACCAGCCGGGCGCGTACAAGCGTTCTCCGTCGCCATAGAGTTCTATCTCGCCACAACCCGATTCCGATATCCAGCCAAAGCCGATTGATTTGTTGTACCCCAGCATCCCGAACTTGTCAGGGGCATAGATATTGCCGGTCTCGTCAGAAAGCAGACCCTCGCCGGGAGTGGTTACGACCCAATGACTGGCAAAATAGGATTCCGATAGTTCGTGAGTTTCTGGTTTAGATTCTTCGAAGAAAGTCCCGTAGATCAGCGAGCCGATTTCCCAGCCGGCCCAGCCTCCGCCTACCACGACCGCCGCCTCTGGAACTTTGTTCCAGAGCCAGGCTCCGACTTGCCTCAGGAGCGATGGGGTCTCGGCCTCAATCTCGTCTTGAACCAGTGCATCGGCGCTAGGCGGAGGTTCGGCCACGGTTTTGTACAGGGCTTCCGATTCCGCTGTGGATTCAATCCCTGAGATTTTGCGCGGGGAGTTTTCGAGGAGGTACTCCGCCGAAGATTCGAGGTTGCCTGATTCGGCGCCGAGCTTGACCGGGGGGTCTTCGAAGGAGGCTTGTGCGGTAGCGACGAAAAAGAGGCTGATCAGGCAAGCCATCGCCGCTACTACGCCGAGGCCCTTTCTTGAGCCTGCGTGGAAAGTGACATGTCTACGCGTCATCTGGACCCCCTGCCGGCGGCTGAACCGAATCGGCATTTGCTGTTGACTGGAGTGAGGCTCGGTCGATTCCGATTCACTGGGTAAGGCAGTGCGAAATCGCCGAGAACGTAGACGGCTGGTGACTATCTGTCCATACGGAAAATTTAGTAACTAACTAAACCCTCTAGGACGTTGCTCAATACACAGCGTCTTTCAGCACTTCGAGGGCTTACTGGTGCGGAGTAAATGTGTGAGTTCTGCCTACCATAAGAGGTCCGCATGACAGTAGAAAAACACTATTTGCTGGCGGTTGATCGATTCCCGCCGCTATTCGCCCGGCCTTTCCGACCGCGCAGGAAACCGAAGGCTCCGGTAAACGTCGGAATACCCTCCTCATCGGATTTCCTGAGCCGGGCTTCGCTGGCAACGCGGATGTCCTCCGTGCGCTCAAGCGACTCCAGCTGGTAGTCGGCCAGTTCCCGGCGGCCCTGGGCATCGAGGCTCACCACCTGCCAACTCAAGTGCAGGTCGTCGTCGTTCATTTTGCCGGCGCGCAAAGAGGCCAGCCCCTCCGCGATGATGGCGTTGAGGGCTTGAGCCGCGATCTCCTGTCGGGTCTTGGCGTCGTCCATCGCCCGCCATTCCTCGTCGGTCATCACCGGCAGGCGGGTCGCGCGGTAGTAGTGCTCGACGGCTCCGCGGCGCGGTCGCCGGAGCACCGCTCGGGCGCGCCGGACGCGCGGACGGTCTACCTGCTGGGGGCGACGGCGACGCTCGTCGGCGTGGGCTCGTTGTTCGGCGCCGCGCTGCTGGCCATCTTGCTGGCGGCCGCTTCGGACATGGCGACGGGCCTGATCCTCGAGTCGTGGCAGGTTCGCCGGCAGTTGAAGCTCGAGGTCCTCGGCGAGTTCGACAGACCCGCGTGACGCGGGGGCGATGTTCGACGCAGCTCGAACAACGGTGTAAGGGTTGGAGAGGCTCGGGCCCTGCCATACCTGAGGGCATGACGATCGTG
>Ga0209624_10002601_pt1 | contig 13249 bp, 13 predicted proteins | sample JacPinW_OM2H0_O1_FD_188565 | JGI IMG/M metagenome (GOLD analysis project Ga0209624, IMG submission 188565) | Forest soil microbial communities from Algoma, Ontario, Canada - Jack Pine, Ontario site 1_JW_OM2H0_O1 (SPAdes) (version 2) | ecosystem: Environmental > Terrestrial > Soil > Boreal...
GCGTTTCGGGTCACGCCGTTGCCGAGCAAGACCGCGATCTGGCTCGCGCTCTTGCCGTCTATCCAATGCTGCTTGAGCTGTTCGACTATCTCGTCTGTCCAAGCCATTTGTCGCCTCGTTCGTCAATCCTCGCCGAAGGCCGCGCAATGCGCAGAATCCCACTCCGTCGCCCGGCGAGGAGCCCGCCGGGCCTAACGCTGACCAGCACTCGATTTGAAACCCTCCCCACGACATCTCGTGGGCCTCGAGGTCAAAACTACACTACTCGTTGAATCACGCGCAAGAGTCCCCGAGGGTCGATCAAGGCGCTTTTCCCCAACTCTTCGCGTTTGGGTCGAGGAGAACGAGGCAGGCCTTCGAAGGCCTGAGTCGGATCTGAGTCGGATCAAGGCGTTAACGTTTTACCGAACGGCGACGATGGCGGACCCCCTTTCTCGACCGGGAATCCCGTCAAATCGGCTTGCGCTTCGTTTCCGCGCGTGGCGCCCCGCCCGCTCGGCGAGCGTGAGAAGATGTTTCGCGGCCTGTCACAGGGGCGACAAAGAGGCCCTCTAGGTCACGTCGGGCTTGGGAGAGGGCGCCTCGCTGAAACTCGTGCGGAAAACGCTCGTCTCGATCGCGTCGGCGGCGCCGAACTTGCCTGATCACGTACGATCGGTGTGTGATCTATATCACAAAATAATTTCGTCGCGTGGTGTTTAGTTGTAGTCGCCGGGTGGTTAATGGTGTAGCGCAAAGAGACCGTAATGCGGTCCCCGCGGGGGCTGGGGGTACGGGGCATTCATGAGGCAGTTTGACGAAGAGGCTGGCGGACGAAGGTCGCTCCCTTCATGGGCGAGCCGATTCGCGTCCACAACCGCGGTTGTGGCGCTGGCCGTGATCGTGGCCCCGGTCGCCAAAGCGGACGTCGCCGAGACCTTCAATCTGTCCGGCAATTTCAGCAGCTTCTTTGGCCCTCTGGTCCCGTTCACCGGGACGGTCGACTTGGATTTCAGCAACGACTTCGCCGTGGAGACGTTGGAGTCCATCACGATCAGCGTCCAGGGGCGTCCCGTCTTCAACCAAAACGTATCCCTGTCCATCGCCCCATCTATCGGACTTATCGGCGCCGCCAACAGCGCCGGCGATACGCTCGAGTTGTTGTTTGCGGCGCCCCAGTCGGGTACGTGGGCTGGCTTCAACGCAGGCTACTTTTCTTTTGGCGACGTCGCCTTTAGTGGTGTGAGCGGAGTTCTCCTAGGCGCAATCGGCGAGGTTACGCGCGACCTCTCCGGCCCCGTGATACTCGACCCGCCGCCGCCCATAATCGACCCGCCGCCGCCCGTAATCGACCCGCCCGACCCGACCGCCGCCGTTCCCGAGCTCTCGACCTGGGCGATGATGCTCGTCGGCTTGGCAGGCCTGGGTCTTGCGGCGAAGCGCCGGCGCGCGTTGGGCTTCCTGGGCGGAAAAGCCTAGGCGCAGCCCGCTTCGGGGCTGCGTCGGGTCCTGAGCGCGCTCCACCGCGATTTGACCACATCGAGCGCCTTCCGCTATAGTTTGAGAGCGCACTCGGCAGCCGCCCCGGCGGGGCGGCGTTTTTATTTCGGGCGACCACAACCGATCTCGGGAGGCCAGTTTCTCGAGACATCACAAGGAGTTGACGGTGAGCATCGCCGACGCGACTTCCGCCATGGTTCCGACCTACGCCCGGGCCAAGGTCGCTTTCGAGCGAGGCGAGGGCTGCTGGCTCACATCGACAACCGGCGAGCGCTACCTCGATTTTGGCGCCGGCATCGCCGTGACCTCGGTCGGCCACGCCCATCCTCATCTTGTCGAAGCGCTGACGAATCAGGGCTCGAAGCTCTGGCACGTTTCGAACCTGTACCAGAATCCCGAGGGCGAGCGGTTTGCCCGGCGCCTCGTCGACGCGACCTTCGCCGACCTCGTTTTCTTCGCCAATTCAGGCGCCGAAGCCAACGAAGCGGCGATCAAGATGGCGCGCCGGCGCCATTCGGTTGACGGCCACCCCGAGCGCTACCGCACCCTCACTTTCGAAGGCGCGTTCCATGGCCGCACGCTGGCCATGATCGCCGCTGGCGGCCAGGCCAAATATCTCGAGGGCTTCGGCCCCAAGGTCGATGGCTTCGACCAGATTCCGCTGACCGACCTCAAGGCGGTCGAGGCGGCGATCGGGCCGGAGACGGGCATGATCATGATCGAGCCGATCCAGGGCGAGGGCGGGGTGCGGGTTATTCCGCCGGCGTTCCTGCGCGGCTTGCGCGAGATCTGCGACCGGCGCGACCTCCTTCTGATCTTCGATGAAGTGCAGACCGGCGTCGGTCGCACCGGGCGGTTCTATGCCTACGAGCACAGCGGCATTCATCCCGATATTCTCACCTCCGCGAAGGGCATCGGCGGAGGCTTTCCGATGTCGGCCTGCCTCGCCACCGCGGACGCCGCTCGGGGTCTGACCACCGGCGTCCACGGGACCACGTTCGGCGGCAATCCGCTGGCGATGGCGGTCGGCAACGCCACCCTTGACGTCATTCTGGCCCCTGGCTTCCTTGAGCGGGTCGCAAGGCTCGGTTTGGACATGCGCCAGCGGCTGGCGGAGCTCAAGGACCGACACCACGAGGTCATCGAGGAGGTTCGCGGCGAGGGGTTGATGATCGGCCTCAAGCTGAAGGTCCCTCCGGCTACTTTCGCCGACGCCGCGCTGGAGCGGAAGCTTCTCCTTATTCCCGCCGGCGACAATGTCGTGCGCGTTGTGCCGCCCCTCGTGGTCACCGACGAGGAGTTGGCCGAAGGCGTGCGCCGGCTCGACGCGGCTTGCGAGGCTGTCAAGGAGCGCCTCGCGGTGGCGATCAACTGAAAGAGCCATGAACGCGACGGTTCAGAGCCAGCCCAGGCATTTCCTCGATCTGCTCGAGCTTTCGACTGGGGAGCTTCGCGGCATCCTCGACACGGCGGGGGCGATCAAGGCGGCGCGGGTCAAGGGCGCTGAAGCGTCATCGCGTCCGCTCGTCGGCAAGACGCTGGCGATGATCTTCGACCGGCCGTCGACCCGCACCCGCGTCTCGTTCGATGTCGGCATGCGCGAGCTCGGCGGAGAGTCGATCATGCTGACCGGCGCAGAAATGCAATTGGGCCGCGGCGAAACGATCGCCGACACCGCGCGCGTGCTCTCGCGCTATGTCGACGCGATCGTCATTCGAATCCTTGCCCACGACGACATGCAGGAGATGGCGGACCACGCGACGGTCCCGGTGATCAACGCGCTCACCAAGCAGTCCCATCCTTGCCAGGTGCTGGCCGACGTCATGACGTTCGAGGAGAAGCGCGGGCCGATCCGCGGCCGCAAGGTCGCCTGGTCCGGCGACTACAACAATGTGCTGTCGTCCTGGATCGACGCTTCCGCACAATTCGACTTTCGGCTCGAAATCGCCTGTCCGCCGGAGTTGCAGCCGGGCAAGCAGCGGCTCGAATCCGCGCGGAAGGCGGGAGCGAACGTCGCGATCGGCGTCGATCCGGTCGCGGCGGCGCAGGACGCCGCGGCGGTCATCTCGGATTGCTGGGTGTCGATGGGCGACGAGGACGAGGGCCGGCGCCACAACCTGCTCGCGCCCTACCAGGTCAACGCCAAGCTCATGAGCCACGCGGCGGCTGACGCCATCTTCATGCACTGCCTGCCCGCCCATCGCGGCGAGGAGGTGACGGACGAAGTGATAGACGGGCCGCAATCGGTCGTGTTCGAGGAGGCCGAAAACCGCTTGCACGCGCAGAAGGGCGTGCTCGCCTGGTGTCTCGGAGCGACGCCATGAGCGTGCTGGAGCGCGCCGCCTCGGCTGAGCTCGTCGACGACATCGTGCTGCCGTTCGCCGTCGAATCCTTGAGCACGCGCGGTCGCCTTGTGCGCTTGGGCGCGGCGATCGATCTCTTGCTGAAGCGCCACGACTATCCCGAGCCCGTATCGAGGCTGGTGGGGGAGGCGGTGACGCTGGCCGCGCTGCTCGGCTCGACACTGAAGACGAGCGGCCGCTTTCAATTGCAGACCAAAAGCGACGGGCCCGTCACCATGCTCCTGGTCGATTTTGACGCGCCCTCGCATCTGCGGGCGCTGGCGCGGTTCGACAAGGCGAAGCTCGAGTCCGCGGCCAACGCCGGCGGCGACCTGCTCGGCAAAGGCCATCTCGCCTTCACCATCGATCCCGGCGGCGACATGAACCGCTATCAGGGGGTTATCGCGCTCGAGGGCCAGGGATTGGAAGCGGCGGCGCATCATTATTTCGAGCGATCGGAGCAGATTCCGACGCTGGTGCGGCTGGCGGTCGGCGAGATTGTCACAGCGAGCGGCGCGGCCTGGCGGGCCGGCGGCCTTGTGGTCCAATATCTGCCCGATGAGGGCGGCCGGCGACTGCAGGCGGACTTCCCGCCGGGCGATGCGCCCGAGGGCGTCGAGCCGCATACGATTACCGAAGACGACGCGTGGACCGAGGCCAAAGCCCGCGCGGCGACGACCGAAGCCCACGAACTGATCGACCCGACGCTCTCGAGCGAGCGGCTCCTGTTTCGCTTGTTCAACGAGCGCGGCGTGCGCGTCTATGCGCCAACGCCGCTTGCCGCGGTCTGCCGCTGTTCCGCCGAGGGGGTCGACGCGATGCTGCGTTCTTTTCCGCCGGAAGAGGTCAGGGAGATGGTGGGTGACGACGGCCTGATCGGCGTCACCTGCGAATTCTGCTCGACCAAGAGAACTTTTAACCCAGCCGATTACGGCGCGTAAGGACATAAGCCGCCAATGGAGGATAGCGCCTTTGCGGCCAGGCTCGCCGAGTCCCAGGCTGGGATCGAGCGCGAACTCGAAATCTTGCTTAGCGTCGAGCCGAAACCCGGCGAGCCCGTGCGGCCCAAGCGCCTCATCGAGGCGATGCGCTATGCGACGCTTGGCGGCGGCAAACGTCTCAGGCCCTTCCTCAGCATGGAGACGGCGCGGGCGCTGGGGCGAACGGACAATGGTCCGATACGCGCGGGCGCGGCGATCGAATGCATCCACGCCTATTCGTTGATTCACGACGATCTGCCGTCGATGGACGACGACGACTTGAGGCGCGGACGCCCGACGACCCACCGCGCTTTCGACGAGGCGACGGCGATTCTCGCCGGAGACGGACTGCAGGCGCTGGCGTTCGAGATCCTCGCAGACCCCGCGACCGACGCGGTCGCGGAAGTGCGCGTCGCGCTTTGTCTGGGCCTCGCGCGCGCCGCGGGCCTCGCCGGCATGGTGGGCGGGCAGATGCTGGACATCGACGCCGAGCGCGCGACGGCGCCGCTCTTGGTCGAGGAGATCAGGCGCCTGCAGGCGATGAAGACCGGCGCGCTGCTCAAATTCAGCGTCGAGGCGGGGGCGAGGCTCGCCGGCGCTGGGGCGAAAGCGCGCGCGGCGCTTGGAGTTTATGGGCGCGCGATTGGCGCGGCGTTTCAGATCGCCGACGACATTCTCGATGTCGAAAGCGACGCAGCGACGCTCGGCAAACGCGCCGGCAAGGACGCCGCCCAGAACAAGGGCACCCTGGTCGGAGCGCTAGGTCTCGAGGGCGCGCGCCGCGAGCTTGACCGCCTGGTGGACGAGGCGATTGCCGCGGTCGACGCGGCTGGCGTGGGCGCCAAGGGCGACATGTTGCGTGCAACCGCGCGCTTCATCGCCGCGCGGAAGAACTGAGTAAGGAAGCGCTGTGGACGCGATCGGCTGCGTCTTGAATTCCGTCCCTCGAACCTCGTCCTGAGGAGCGCCGAAGGCGCGTCTCGAAGGACGCTCGCTGGCCACTCCCTCTCGCGCATGCTGGAAGGTCCCCTCGACAGGCTCGGGGCAGGCTCTTCGAGGCCGCTACGCGGCGCCTCAAGACGAGGTCTGAGGGGAAACGGCTGATCGATTGCAACGCGCGGCAGGCACAGCGCAAGCGCCTTATTTAGCCGCGGGGCTCTCTTCCTCAACGCCCACCGCATAGCCAAGGCCGCGCGCGGTCTTGATGATGTCGACGCCGAGCTTCTTGCGCAATCGGCCGATGAACACTTCGATCGTGTTCGAGTCGCGGTCGAAATCCTGCTCGTAGAGATGCTCGACGATCTCGCCGCGCGAGATGATGCGCCCGGTGTGGTGCATGAGATAGGACAACAGGCGATATTCGTGGCTCGTGAGCTTGATCGCCACGTTGTTGACCGTGACCCGCCCGGCGCGGGCGTCGAGCTTGACGGGGCCAACCGTCAGGTCGCTGGAGGCGTGGCCGGCGGCGCGCCGCAACAAAGCCCGCAGGCGCGCCAGCACTTCCTCCATGTGGAACGGTTTGGCGACATAATCGTCGGCGCCGGCGTCAATGCCCTGGACCTTGTCGCTCCACCGATCGCGAGCGGTCAGGATCAAGACGGGCATCGTGCGTCCGCCCTTGCGCCACGCTTCGAGGATCGAGATCCCGTCGCGTTTCGGCAAGCCGATGTCGAGCACGACCGCGTCGTACGGCTCGGTGTCGCCGCGAAACCAGCCTTCCTCGCCGTCGAATGCGCGATCGACCGCATAGCCGGCAGCCTCTAGCGCCGCGCTAACTTGCCGGTTCAGATCCCGATCGTCCTCGACAACCAAAAGCCGCATGGGGCGCCTGCTAACCCTGATTCCCGCTTAAATCAATTCTTGACGGGCGGCTCGTGGGCCTCGTGAGATTCGTGGGGTTCGTGAGCGTCGTGGGGTTCATGAGCTTCGTGCGGCTCACGCGGCGGGCGCGAAGCGATTTTTCCCGTCCCAGCCTCCATGTCGACATGCACGAGGCGCCCGTCCCGAAGCAAGAGGGTGATCTCGTAAACGAAGTCGTCTCCGCTGCGGCAGAGCTTCGCCGAGAGCGCCTCGGCCTTGCGTTGCGCGCCAGCGAACTTGATCGCCGCGAATGGCTCGAGCAGGTGACGGGATTTGACCGTCTCTCGCGTCTCGGCGGCATTGAGACAGGCCGGCTTCGCCGCCACAACATGCAGCTCAGTCTCGGCGGCCTTCGCCGCCGGACATCCCATAGAGGCGCACCCCACCCCAGCGGCGTAAGCCGCCGAGCGCATGAGGGCCCACCAAGCCCCGGCGCGGCAAAGCATGGCGAGCGCCATGACGGCAAAGCCTCTGTTGAGAATACCTGATGCCCCATGTTGGCGCTGGCGGCTGAATGCAATGTGAATGGTCCAGGCGCACGATTGCAGCCCGAAAGGACGACGCGCGCGAAAACGGGCGGAAAAGCGGCAATCTCCGGGGCGGGCGATTGATGCGCCGCGCCTTCTGGCGCATGAAGCGGGCTCAATGACCTTGGCCTGGACTCGCACCTTTCTATGGCTGACGCTTGCCGTGGCGCTGGTCGCGCCGCTGGCTCCGGCGCGCGCGCTCGTCGGCGCCGAGCCTGACGGCCGCTTCGCCGACCGGGTGGCGATGGTGCTGATCCGCGGCGGCGACAAGGCCGGCTTCTGCTCGGCCCTGGTGTTGAGCCCGCGCGTTCTTTTGACCGCCGCCCATTGTCTGAGACCCCTGAGGGACATGGCGGTCCATTATCGCGACGGCGCGGATGGCGCGGTCATCATTCCCGTCGATGCGGCGATCGCCCATCCGCTCTACCGCGCCGACGCGATCAAGGCGCGGGTCGAATCCATTGATCTCGCGCTGATCCGCACGGCGCGGCCGCTTTCCTCTCGCTTCGCCGGCGCGGCGATCGCCGATGGCGGGCCGCCGCCGATCGGCGCGCCAGCGATCGTCTCCGGCTATGGCGCGGTGCGCGAGGGCGACTGGTCGTCGGGCGGGGAGCTGCGCAGCGTCACGCTTGCCGTGCGCGAGCCGGCGTCCAATGTTCTCATTTGGGCCGCCGATCCCTCGGGAAGGGCGGCCGGCGCCTGCAGCGGCGATTCCGGCGCGCCCGTGTGGTCGGCGGACGGATCGGCCGCGATCGCCATTGTCGCCTGGGCGCAGGCGGCGCATGGGCGCGGCTGCGGCGGGCTGACGCAGGGCCCGCTGCTCGCCCCGCTGAAAGGGTGGATCGAGCAGACCGAGCGCAGGCTTGCTGAGGGCGGCTAGGCCGCCTTCAAGAGCTTAAGCTCCGACAGGCTTCGGGCCGTAGCGAGAACCGCCTCTTTCGTGGTTCTCGGCGCCCAGCCGAGCAGGCGACGGGCCTTTTCGTTCGAGCCGTTCTTGCGTTTGCCGAGTTCGGGCAGAATCGCGCGGACCTGAGGGTCAAACGGCCCGACCGCGCGCATGAGCCAATTGGGCAACGCGCGGGTCGGAACCTTGCGCGCGCGCTCGCCCATGCCGTCCTTCAGCATCTGAGCGATTTGGCGAACGTTCACGAAATCTTCGCTGGTGGCGAGAAACCGCTCGCCGCGAGCCGCCGGATCGGTCATCGCCCTGATGTGCAGATCGGCGACATCTCGCACATCGACCACGCCGAACCAGAGATCCGGGCAACCGGGCAAGGAGCCGTCGAGCAGCCGCTTCACGAGCACGATCGAGGCCGACGTGTCCGATCCGAGCACGGGTCCAAAAATGAGGGTCGGATTCACTACGGCGAGTTCAAGTTGACCGCCTTCTCGCGCCATGAAATCCCATGCTGCGCGCTCGGCGATCGTCTTTGATTTCCCATACGGTTGCACGCTCGGATCGTTCACGTTCGTCCAGTCGTCTTCCGTGAACACCGCGGTCCGGTCTTTCGGGGCGCCGTATCCGATGGCGACGAAGGACGAGGTCAGCACCACGCGCTTAACGCCCGCGTCGCGCGCGGCCTTCAGCACGCGCAGCGCCCCATCGCGCGCCGGGACGATCAGCTCATTCTCGTCCTTGGGCACATTGACCGGAAAGGGCGAGGCGACATGCAGCACAGTGTCGCAACCGCGTATGGCTTCGGCCCAGCCTGCATCGGCGCTCAGATCGGCGCGGACAAAGGTCAGGCGCTCGCCGACGTCGCCCGCGCCGCCCTGACGCAGCATGGCGCGCGCCTCGCCCTCGCGCTTGAGATCCCGGACAGTCGTCCGCGTCTCGTGTCCCGCGGCCAGGAGCTGGATCAAGCAATGGGCGCCGACGAATCCCGTGCCCCCGGTGACCAAAACGCGCGCCATATGACTGTTCTCCAACCGATCAAAGGATGCTACACCTTAAACCTAAGTTTAAGGTCAAGGACTATCCATGCGGATCGGGGAGCTCTCGAGAAGAACGGGGATCTCAACCTCGCGCATTCGCTTCTACGAAAAGCATAACGTGCTTCCAAAGCCGACCCGGAATGGGAATGGCTATCGGGACCTATCCGGACACCGCGGCGAAAATTCTCGAATTGATCGACACTGCCCAACAATTGGGTTTCTCGCTGAATGAGATTCGGACCGGCCTCAGCGAAGCGGCGCCAAATCTTCCGTCAAAGGCCGCGAAGGCCGACGCGTTGCGAAGCAAGCTCGACCACATCGATCAGCACATAAAAGAAGTCCGCGCCCGGCGGCGGCAGATCGTGAAGCTGCTCAAGGAAATGGGCGATTGAGCGTTCCGAACGGCGCCGGCACGTCCGCTCCCCCCGACGTCGCGCTCCTATTCCGGCAGCTTCGCGACGTTGCGCAGAATCTTGAGCAGCGTCGCCGTGAAGGCGCGGTATTCCTCCTCCTCGACGCCGTCGAACAGGGTCTGGAACCGCGCGTGCATCATCGGCCAGACGCGCTCGAACGCCGCGCGCCCCTCCTCGGTAATCGAGACGTCGCGGATGCGCATGTCCTCCGCCCGCCGCTGCCGCCGTACAAGCCCTTGCGCCTCGAGGATGTCGAGCGTGCGGCTCATTGTCGACTGCTCGGTCACCGCATAGGCCGAAAGCTCGTTGATCGTCACCGGCGAGGAAATGCTGAGCACGGCCAGCGCCCTCATCATCGTCGTCGACATGTTGTGGAGCTTCAGGGCTTCGGCGAGATTGCCGTTCCAGCGCTCCATGATGCGGTTCATGAGGTAGGGCGCGAACTGGTTGATGCCGATCTCGCCAAGCGTCGCCTGACGCGCCGCCGGGTCGACGGCGCGCTGCATGATCTGGCCGGAAAACCGCTGCTCCATATTCATCCCATGCAGCCAAATATCAGCGAAGCGACGACGCGAGCAGGAAGCCGGAGACGCCGCCCAGGCCTGGGCCCGGATGGGTCGAAGCGCCGATGTGATAGACGTTCGGAATATACGTGCGGTGATTGACGCTCGACTTGAACGGGCGCCAGAGGAAGAACTGGTCGAGCGTGCAAGCGCCGCCATAAGGGTCGCCGCCCACGAGATTGATGTTCATCGCCTCGAGGTCCGCCGGCGAGTACGCGCGGCGCGAGAGCTTGATCTCCGCCCAGTTCTCGATATGCGCCGCGAGCCGCCGCTCGACGCGGTCGGCGAAAGACTCGCGCATTCCCTCCGTCCAGCGCCCATCCGCGGGCGCTTCGATTTCCTTGGCCGCGTCGCCTTTCACGAAGCGCGGCGCCTCCGGCATCTGCAACCAAAGGATCGCCGCGCCCGGCGGCGCCCGGCTCGGATCGAGCGCCGTCGGCTGGCCGACGCAAATCGTAGGCTCCGCCGGCAGGAGGCCGCGTTCGGCCTCGTTCGCGGCGCGCGAGACGCCGTCGAGTCCGCTTGTCAGATGGATGAGCGCGACCTTGGCGAGATCCGGATCGCCGCGCCAGCGCGGCGGACTTTTCAGCGCATAATGGATCTGCATGTCGCCCTTGCCGTGCCGAAAGGCCTTCAGGCCTCGCCTAACCTCAGCTGGCGCCGGTATGGGCCAATTCTTGAGCAACCCATCGTAAAGCTGCTCGGGTCCGGTCGATGAGATCACGCCTTTGGCGGCGGTGATTGTCTCGCCGCTCGCAAGCTCGACGCCGCTCGCGCGTGAGCCGGGGCCAGCGATAATGCGCAGGACGTCCGCGTTCGCCCGCACTGCGCCGCCCTGATCGACAATCAGCCGCTCAAACGCCGCAAGCAGCGTCTTCGCCCCGCCGATTGCGATGGGACAGCCCGCTGCCTCGACCGCAAAAGCGATCACTTTCGCCATCGCCGCCGAATAGGCGCTCTCCGGTCCGAGGCCGGTGTGCAACACCCACGGCGCCCAAAGGTCGCGGACCGCGTCCGAACGGTAGGTCGCCTCGAGATAGCCGCGCGCGGGCGCGAGCGCCTCGCCAAACCATTCTGCCAGGCCACGCGGGCCTCGGCGCCAAAGCTCGCGCGCGAGCGTCTGGGCGATTCCGGACGACCATAGCGAGCCGCCCAACAGAGCGAAGAGAAACGGCGCGTCTGCCCCCAGCGCATCCATCTCGGCGGTGAAGGCGCCGCCGTCGCCCTCGGCGAGCGCGTCGAATGTCTTGATATTGCGCGCGCGATCCATCGAGAGAATGACGCTCGAGCCGTCCGGCCGAAGCACGGCCGTCGGCAGGTTCGTGTCGGCAAAGGCAAAGCCGCGCGCCTCGAGGTCCTTGCCGAGCGCCTGATATGCGGGCGAGGTCCGGAAGAGGACCAGTGTCGTCGCCATGACGTCGTGGACGAAGCCGGGCGCGGTGACTTCTTCGGTACGCAGACAGCCGCCGATCACGGCGTTGCGCTCGAGCACGAGCGCCGTCCGCTGCTTTTTGCCGAGCATGGCCGCGGCGACGAGAGCGTTGACGCCGCCGCCCACGAACACATAATCGTATTCGCTCATGCCTCGTTCTCGCGAGCGAGCTTCATGGCTTTGGCGCTCGCCCGTATCTAAGGCTCAGGGAACGATAGCGAGCGCACGGACGGGCGAGCCCGTGCCGCCCACGAATTTGAGCGGAGCGGCGATCAGGATCGCGCCTTTGGGCGGCAGCTGGTCGAGATTGCACAGGCTCGCAAGGCCGTAGCGATTGGCCTTGTGGACGAGATTGTGCGCCGGGAACGGTGGGTTCATGCCGCCGGCCGATCCTGCGTCCGTGCCGACCGTTTCCGATCCCCAGCCGACGATGTTCTTCGTCAGCAGATATTCGATCGCTTCCGCGGTCGGCCCTGGCGAATGCGGACCTTTGTCGTCGGCGTTGAGGAAGGTTTCAGCCGAACCGTTGCGCTTGTACCAATCGGTGCGCAGCACCACCCAGCTACCCGTCTCGATGCCTCCATGCTCACGCTCCCACTCCTTCACGCTGTCGGGGGTGAGCACATAGTCAGGATCCTTCGCCGCTTCCTTCGAGCGATCAATGACGCAGACCGGGGCGACGAAATTCTTGACCGGGATCCGGTCGGTCGTACCGTCTTTGTAGTCCCGCCCCGTGATCCAGTGCACGGGCGCGTCGAAATGCGTGCCGGTGTGCTCGCCGAGCTCAAGCCAGTTCCACGCCCAAAACGGGCCGTTCTGATCGTAATGCGAGAGCTCGTGCACCTTCACCGCGGGCGTGTTCTTGCCGATCTGCGGCGGCAGGTAGAGCACCGGCGTGTTGGGCCCGAGGGGAGCGGTCAGGTCGACAATTTTGATCGAACCCGAAAGCAGGGCGGCGGCGAAGTCCGAAAGGACCTTGTTCGTGCTCATCTCCATCGCTCCTCGAAAGTGTCCTCGCGCATTCGCGTATCCCCGAATGGCTTGCGCGCGAATGCGGGTCCACCATAGCCGAGGAATATGCGGATGCAAGCAATCGCTGCGGGTGCGCCGAGCGCCGTCGCCAGCCATTTTTGGCGCAGTCCAAGCATTGCGCGGGGGAAGCATTGGACGTAGCTTTGCGCCGGCGCTTCAGGATATATGCATCTGGCGGCTAATCGGCGGAGATGAAGAACGCGAGATGGACGCTTTCGACGCAATTGTCGTTGGCGCGGGACATAACGGCCTCGCCGCCGCGATCCACCTCTTGAACCGCGGCTGGTCGGTCGCGGTGATCGAGCAGGCGGGCGAGCCTGGCGGCGCGGTCAAGACCCGCGAAGTCACCTTGCCGGGCTTCCGCCACGACCTCTGCGCGATGAACCTCTCCTTGTTTGCGGGATCGCCATTTTTCGCCGCCCATAAAGATGAGCTCGCGGCGCAGGGCCTTCGCTTTGCGCCTGCCGCCGACTGTTTCGCCAGCGTCTTCCGCGATCACACCTATCTTGGCGTCAGCAAGGATCTCGAGAAGACCGCCAATGCGATTGCGGCGCTGTCGGCGAAGGACGCCGCGGCATGGCGGGCGATGCTCGCCCGCTTTGGCGACGAGGCGCCGCACATCTTCGGCCTGCTCGGTTCGCCCATGCCGTCCTTCGCCGCCGCGCGCACGTTATGGTCCGCATGGC
>Ga0209624_10002602_pt1 | contig 13248 bp, 10 predicted proteins | sample JacPinW_OM2H0_O1_FD_188565 | JGI IMG/M metagenome (GOLD analysis project Ga0209624, IMG submission 188565) | Forest soil microbial communities from Algoma, Ontario, Canada - Jack Pine, Ontario site 1_JW_OM2H0_O1 (SPAdes) (version 2) | ecosystem: Environmental > Terrestrial > Soil > Boreal...
ATACTGGCGGGTCCGCAGCCGGCCGATCTGGTCGACGCACTGGCACTGCCGGTCCCGTCGCTGGTGATCAGTCAGCTTCTGGGCGTGCCGTATTCGGACGCGGAGTTCTTCCAGGAGCAGGCCAGTCGGGGGATGGGCCGCTACGCGAGCGCCGAGGAGTCGGCCGAAGGTGCAACCGCGTTGGCCAGATACATCGCCAAGCTGGTCCGCGCCAAAATGGAAAGCCCGACCGAAGATCTGGTGGGCGACCTCGCCGAGCGGGTCAACGCCGAGGAGCTCAGTGTCCGGGAGGCGGCGCAGTTGGCCACCGGCGTTCTGATCGCCGGACACGAGACCACGGCCAACATGATCAGCCTGGCGATAGTTGCGTTGCTCGAGCACCCCGACCAGTTGGCACTCTTGCGCGATACCGACGATCCGAAGGTGGTCGCCGTGGGCGTCGAAGAATTGATGCGTTACCTCAGCATCATTCAGACCGGGCAGCGTCGTATCGCCACCGAGGACATCGAAATCGGCGGCGAGGTGATCCGCGCCGGCGAGGGCATCATCCTCGACGTGCCGCCGGCGAACTGGGACGGCCGTCGCTATCCCAACCCCGACCGGCTGGACTTGCAACGGGAGGACAACCCGCACGTCGGCTTTGGCTACGGTCGGCACCAATGTGTCGGCCAGCAACTGGCCCGGATGGAACTGCAGATCGTCGTGCATACTCTGCTGCGCCGCATCCCGACACTACGGCTGGCGGTGCCCATCGGCGAGCTGCCGTTCAAACACGACGCATTGGCGTACGGGATTTACGAGTTGCCCGTCAGATGGTGAATACCGACGCTCTGACGAGTGCCGGGCGCGCATTTTGACGCGGCCGTAGAGAAATCCCGACTCTCGATACCGCACGTGTCCAAAGAGTTAATCTGCAAATACCTGATGGATCTGAAACTGATTGGTGCGCTGGAAAAATGACCCAAGCCAATGTGCTCTACCCTCCCGGCGGCTTCGGCGCGCCGAAGAACCGGCATGGCCAGGCTCACGGAAACGTCGGCCTTCCCGCAGGCACCGAAGTGTTCTCGGCAGACACCCACATCTCGTTGGCGGCCGACATCTTCTACGAGCGCCTTCCCGACGACCTCAAAGACAGTGCGCCGCGGATTTGGTACGAGGATGGGGCCTACCAGATCGGTCACCAGGGGCAGTCCTTCCTGCCCGATGTCTTCAGCGCGGTGCTGATGCAGTACGACGATCTGGCCGGGGCCGCCACCAACAACATCGAAGCGCGGATACGCGAACTGCGTGAGGACGGCGTGGACCGGGAACTTGCCTTCCCCAACGCGCTACTGGCCATGTTCGGTTTCCCGGACAAGCCGCTGCGCGAGCGCGTTTTCCGCATCTACAACGAGTACATCGCTGATCTGCAGGAGCGCTCGAACGGACACTTTTTCGGCGTGGGCCTGATCAACTGGTGGGACCGAGACGGTGCCCATCGCACCCTGACGGAGCTGAAATCGCTTGGCCTCAAGACGTTCTTGTTACCACTCAACCCGGGCAACGGCGATGACGGCATCATGATGGACTACGCGTGCAGTGCGATGAGACCGGTCTGGGACACGATCGAGGAATCGGGCCTGCCGGTGACGCACCACATCGGCGAAACTCCGCCGAAGGCACCTTGCGAGGTCAACAACGTCGCGGTCGCGATGATGGTGAACATCGACGGATTCCGGGAGATGTTCTCCAAGTACATTTTTGGCGGTATCCTCGACCGTCATCCGGGCCTGCGAATCGGCTGGTTCGAAGGTGGCATCGCCTGGATTCCACCGGCGTTGCAAGACGCCGAGCATGTGCTGGCGTCCTATCAGCACATGCTGGATCACCCGCTGGAGCACGACATTCAGTACTACTGGGACACCCACATGAGTGCCTCGTTCATCGTCGACCCGCTCGGCCTGAAGCTGATCGAGAAGATCGGCGTCGACAGGGTGATGTGGTCGTCCGATTACCCGCACAACGAGAGCAGCTTCGGCTACTCGGAGAAATCGCTGGCCGCCGTCGTCGAAGCCGTCGGGCCGGACAACGCCGCCCGCATCGTCAGCGGCAACATCAAGAAGTTCCTCGGTATCTGAGATGACGGCTTCTTCCAGCGTGCAGAGCTTCGTCATCCCCGACGAGCCTGACCGGGCGCGAATGCACCGCGATACCAGCTCGCGGCTTCGGGCCGCGATGGCCGACCAGGGCGTCGATGCCTTGATCCTGTTGATGAACGACAACGTGGTGTATGCCACCGGTGCAAGCTGGCCGGTGCTGGACGCCGGCCTGTCGCACGTCGAGCGTCCGGTGGCGATCGTGCTGGCCGACGATGAGCACCCACATCTGTTCATCCCGTTCCGGGAGGGTGCCGCGTCGGAATCCCAGGTGCCCGCGGACCATCTGCACGATCCGCTGTATCTCGAATTAGATGAGGGCGTCGAGCAATTCGCCCGAGTGATCGGCGAGCTGGTTCCCCATGGTGCCAGCGTCGCGGTGGACGAGATGACCGGCGCGATGCGCCGCGCCGCCGACCGGATCTTCCCGGGCGGGCCACCCTCGGAGGCCGCGGTGGTGGTCGGCGCGGCGAACCTGGTCAAGACACCGGACCAGATTGCCTGTCTGCGCATGGCCAGCCGCATCACCGAACGCGCGATGGTCGATGTGCAACAACAGTTGGCTCCCGGTGTGCGGCAGACCGATCTGTCGGCGAAGCTGGTGCGCCGCGCCTTCGAACTGGGCGCCACGGCCAACATGCTGGAGGCCATCTGGCAGGTGATGCCGCCGTCTCGCGCCGAGGGAGTGTGGACGACACACGGTGACCTGGCGTTGCCGCTGCTGACCAACCAACGTGAACTCGCCAAGGGCGATGTGCTGTGGACCGACGTCAGCATCAGCTACGCCGGATACTGCTCGGACTTCGGGCGCACCTGGGTGGTCGGCGACGCACCGTCCGCGCGCCAGCAGGCTCAATACGAGCAGTGGCAGCACATCCTCGACGCGGTGCTCAAGGTGACCAAAGCCGGTGCGACGTCAGGTGATCTCGCGCGGGCGGCGATCGCCGCCAACGCCGGCAGCAAGCCGTGGCTTCCGCACTTCTACCTCGGGCACGGCATCGGCCTCTATCCCGCCGAGCCACCCATGATCGGCACCGATCTGGGTGAGGAGTTCGACGACAACTTCGTCTTCCCCGTTGGGATGACGCTGGTGCTGGAGCCGGTGGTGTGGGAAGACGGCACCGGCGGCTACCGCAGTGAGGAGATCGTGGTGATCACCGAAGACGGCTGTGTCCGGATTACCGACTACCCCTATACGCCCTATGGCAACTGAGGTTTCGCCCGACGGCCGGGACCTTCGGTTCGGCCGTCGGCAACGGGCGTTGGCACAGATGGAAGCCCACGACATCGACGTGCTGGTACTGGGTCGCCAGGCCAATGTCCGCTACGTGACCGGCGCGCCGCAGCTGTGGATCGGTGGAACCCGGCCGTTCGGCCCGGTCTGTGTGATGTTGCGCGGCACCGGCGAGATCTACCTGATGAGCACGGATGACGAGGGAGTCCCCGAGGAGATCGGCCGCGACCGGCTCTACGGTCTGGCCTGGAATCCGATGACGCTGATTGAGGTTCTGCAGAACATAAACGGGGCATCGACCGCCCGTCGCGTCGGAACCGACGCGATGACACCGACTTTCGCCAAACTGCTGCCGATCGCATTTCCGAATGCTGAATTCGTCGACGGCGAACTGCCGATGCGCACCGCGCGGCGGATCAAGACGGCCGACGAGGTTGCGGCGATGTCCACCGCGGTGCGGGTCGCCGAAGCCGGGATCGCCGCGGCCGTCGCGGAGTTACGGCCCGGGCTGACCGAGCAGACGCTGGCGGGTGCGGTTTTGGAGGCGATGGCCGCGGGCGGGGTGAGTACACCGGCCACTCAGGACGCTGCGTGGGTGACCTCGCGGGAGCACCCGTGGCGGCGCGCACGCGGCGACGGCGAGGTGCAGTCCGGCGATCTGATCGCGTTCGGCGCGGGTGCGCTGGCCGACGGATACGTCGCGGAGGTCAGCCGCACCTGGCCGGTGGGAGACGCCTTCAACGATGCGACCGGCAAGCTGTATCAGCGCTCGAATGAGCTGTGGGACAGGCTGATTGCGGCTTGCCGGCCCGGGGCTCGCGCAGCCGATCTGCTCGCCGCCTACGATGAGGCCGGCGAGCCGGCGCCGCCGATGGCGGTCGCGCACGGCTTGGGCCTCGGCTTCGATCCGCCGGTGATCACGCGGCAGCTTCCGGCCACCGCTGACGCCGAACGGCTGGATCCGGGGATGGTGCTCGCGCTCACCGGCTACGTGTGGCAGGAAGGCCTCGGCGGTGTGCTTCGCCGCGACACTGTTCTCATCACCGACGAGGGGCCCGATGTGTTGACCGCCAGCCCGTCATGGCAATAGCATCCTGTCGAGACGATCGCCGAATCGGTTTGTGTCCCAGAGGTTCAGCGCATTGGCCAGCATCTGCAATGGGGCACGGACGCTTTCGTCATCTTTGATGCGGGGGTCTTTCCTGGTCATGGTGTGAGCGGCGTCGCCGAAGCGTGAGCGGATCAGTGCGGGTATGTCGAGCAGCCAGGCGACCGTCATGACCCCGACGTAGAGCATGATCTGGTTGCGCAGCTCGGTCACGCTGAGATCTGGCCCGCCGCAGGCGTGTATCTCGGAGACGAACAGGCGCAGCAACTCGTCGAGGTGTCGATCCCACAGGTCGGTCTCGGCGCCCGACATCGCGCCCCACAACGCCATGGCAACGTTCATCTGGCCGGCGCAGCCCCAGTCCAGCAAGCCGCAGTGCAGGGCGTTGTCGCTGCCGCGCCAGAACCAGGCGTTGTCGACGTTGGCGTTCCAGTGACACAGCGCGATGTAGTCCGGGTGATCGGCCAGGTAGCCCCACACCGCTGGCTCGTTCGCCAGGAATCGGGTCGCATCGTTGCGAAGCCGCGAAATGAATTGCTGTGACCGGGCGTTCGGGGGCAGCAGCCCGGGGCTGGCTTCGGCGAAGTCGGCGAGCTGGTCCAGTCGACGGTCCAGCTTCTCAGGGCCGATCGGTGCCCGTTCACCAACCTGTGCCGTCTGCATGTCGACCGCGAACTGGTCGCCGGCAGGAATGCGTCCGGACCGGTGGCCGCCGGCGAGCCGGCCCAGCGCCGAGACCAGGGCCCGGTAGTGGTCCAGAGGTTCAGGCATCTCGTAGTCGAGGCACTTGTGGTACTGGCGCTCGATGCCGTTGGCCCCGAGCTGGATTCGCTCCGATATGAGCAATCCGGTGCCCGTGTCACGGTGATAGTCGGCGAAATGAGTGGCCGGAACGGTGATCGGAAAACCCGGTTCGCGTGACAGCGAGGCGAAGAGGACTTCCGATTCCATCTGGGTCTTCCCCCGGTCGCGGATCGGGTCGTCGAAGTCGCGGGAGAACTTCACGAACAAGTCGGTGTGCGTGCCGGGCTTGTGGTACTCGACGGTCAGAAGCAGCTTGCGGCCGGTGCTTCCGCCTGGGACCTCATCGAAATGGCGGATCCGCTTGACGGCATTACCGGCGTTCAGCACACCCGAGGTGCGGAACGCCTCGGTGAGAAATGCTGCGCCACCGGAATGTAACGCTGCGGGATCGGCAGGGATCGGAAGGCCGGAGTGGTCGCCGGTCACCCATCGATCCGCGGACATCACCAGGTCTGTTCGGCGGCGCGGACCAGCATGTGGTTGACGGCTACGCGGCGGTTGCGGGTGACGACGTACAACACCGCGTCGGCGATGTCCTCGGACGTCAGCTTGACCATGTCCGCGGTCTGCCGATCGAACGCCGCACGCGCCTGGTCGGGCAGGTGGTCGCCGATCTCGGTATCGACAGTGCCGGGGCCCACCACGGCGACCCGCACCCGCTTGCCGATCAGTTCCTGGCGGATACCCTCGCTGAACGCATTCACGCCGAACTTGGTCAGCGAATAGACGGCGGTACCCGGTCGGGCGACCCAGCCAGCGGTCGAGCTGATGGTGACCAGATCGGCGACGCCGCGCGGCGAGTCCGCGGCGGCGTCGATCAGGTGGGGGATCGCGGCCCGGGTGACGTACAAGACGCCCTGGATGTTGACCCGCACCAGGTCGTCCCAGTCCTGCAGTGGCGCTTCAGCCGCCGGCGACATCCGCATCAGCCCTGCGTTGTTCACCACGGTGTCCAGCCGTCCCAACTCGTCGACGGTGCGCTGCACCGCGGCGGCGACCTGGTCGGCGTCGGTCACATCGGTGGGCACCGATAGAGCCGTGCCGCCTACCGATTCGATGTCGGCTTTGAGTTGATCGAGACGATCGGCGCGACGTGCAAGCAGCGCGACGGCAGCGCCGTGGTCGGCCAATGCCCGTGCGGTTGCGGCACCAATGCCGCTGCTGGCGCCGGTGACCAGCGCCACCGTGCCGGCCAGCGTCGTGGTCATGTTCCCTCCGTCGGGTGAGCGCACACGATCTCGTTACGAACATAGTCGTTGTGCTCGCCGAGATCGGGCGCACCGCGTGCGATCTCGGCCTCCACGGCCGACATCCGCCATGGCGCCGCGAGGATTGGCCGTTGGCCCTCACGGTGGTCGCTGACGAAACGGTACAGCTCGCGGTCCCAGAGCAGCTGATCGCTGATGACCTCCAGAGCAGTCGCGCTTTTGGCGGCCGGCACACCGGCGGTTCTGAGTCGCTGCGCCAGCTGCCCCGCATCGTGGTGTTGGGTGAGCTTCCCGATGTCGAGGTCGAGCACGTCGGTGTGCTCGAGTCGATCCGCCAGGGTGGCGTAGCGCGGGTCGTCGACCAGCGCGGTGGCATCGAGCTCGTGACACAGCTGGCGCCATTGAGTTTCGTCGTCCACCGCAATGCTGATCCAGTCGCCGCCGACGCACGGGTAGCAGCTGTGCGGGGCCATGTCGGCGTGACGGTTGCCGTCGGGCAGCAGCTGCGTCCCGGTGAGTTCCTGGGCGAGCAGGCAGTCGCCGATCATCGATGACAGGGTTTCCACCGCCGACACGTCGACGAATTGGCCTTCGCCGGTCAGCTCTCGGTGCAGCAACGCCGCGACGGCGGCGAACGCGGCGGCGGCGCCGACGGTGGAGTCCCCGTAACGCATGCTGGTACCCAGTGGAGGGCCGCCGGGATAACCCACCAGTGAAGCGACCCCGGCCAACGCCGCGAAGCATGGCGCGTAGCCGGTCTGGTAGCCCAACGGCCCGTCGTTGCCCCACATCTTGATCGACACCGAAATAATGTCCTGCTTAATGGCTTTCAGCTGCTCGTAGCCGAGACCCATCCGTTCCATCGCGCCGGGCCGCAGGTTGTTGATGACAATGTCGCTGCGGGCGATCAGCTCGCGGAGCCGTCCGATGTCGGTCACGGACTTGAGGTCCAACTCCACGCTGAGCACCTCGGGATTGATGCTGAGAAAGAACGGGGCGTGATTGATGTCGGTGCCGCCGTACGCGCGCATCTCGTCAGGATGGCTCGAGCTTTCCACCTTGATCACCTCGGCGCCCAGGAACGCCAGCAGCTTGCCGGCGTATGGACCGGCCCATACCTTGGTGAGCTCGACGATCCGAACGCCTTCCAGCGGACCACCCCGGGACACCTTGGGCGGCTTGAGTTGTGGTGATTTGACCACCGGTGTCGCCCGCGGCGTCTCGACGCTGCGACGGATTTCGTCGGTGTGTTCACCCAGGGCGGGTGCCGCGCTGATGATGCGCGCGGGTGATGCACTCAACAGGTAGGGGACACCGGGGTAGGCCACGCCTCCCAGCACTGGATGAGTGACGTCGTGGAAGAAGCCGCGATGACGGTACTGGGGCGAGGTCTTCAGATCGGCCGCGCTTGTGACAGCCACCAGTGGAACTCCCAGCCGCTGGGCCTCTTCGGATGCCGCGTCCTTGCCGAGCGCGCGGACCCATGCGGCGAATCCGCTGTGAAATTTCGCCACCTTGTCCGGGGTGACCGAGAACTCAAGCCAGTCGTCCTCGAATTCGTTGAGCCAGCCCGGTTGGCCCATCAGCATTTTCAGACCGGCCCAGTGATTGCCGCTGGTCATATAGAGGTAGACGAATCCGTCCGCGCAGGCGAAAAAGGAGGCGGGGCCTTGCTGGTCGTAGTCGTCGCGGGTGTTCTCCGGCGTCACTTCGCCGGTGATGAACCTTCCGAGCACGCAGTCGGCGCGCGACGCCAGGACAGCGTGCGCTGACACGTCGATGTACTGGCCGGCTCCGGTGTGCAGATGCCAGAACAGCGACGAGGCGATGCAGAGGGCCGTATCGAGTCCGGCCTCGTAGTCGGCCAGGAACCGGCCGGGTCCTTTCAGTGGCGGTTTGGCTGGGTCGGCATGGCTGGGAGTGTGAAGACCCCAACCGCTGCTGTGAAAGACGTTGAAGCTCTTGGCGTTGTGCAGTTCCGGCGGCGCCTGCATGCCGTACGGCGTGACCGAGCAGAACACCACGGTCGGGTGACGACGAGCGACCTCGACCTCCGAGAAGCCCATCGCGTCGGCCCACGCCGGTGCGTGATCGTCGATGACCGCGTCGGCGCTGGCGATGATCGTGTGCAGCAGCCCGAGTTGATCGGCCGAGGCGAGGTCGAGCTGGACCGAACGTTTGTTGGTGTTCAAATACGCGAACACCGCACTGCGTTCTGGCCCATCACCATCGCCGATGAGCGGTGCCGTCGCCCGGGTGGGGCCACCACCCGGGCGTTCGACCTTGATCACCTCGGCGCCGAAGTCGGCGAGAAGCTTCCCGCAGTATTCTCCGGCAACCGATTCGGCCAGCTCGACGATCCTGATACCAGTCAGCGCCGACATGCCATACCTCGAGACGTCAGGGCTTGGCGCGCCCCGAGCGGCTCAGGCGCCACTCCGGCGGGAAGTTGAGGTCGTTGTCCTTCACGACGTTGTTGAGGCCCTTTTCGAATGTGCCACCGGTGAGGTCGACGTCGTTCTGCGCGTCGTTCTGGATCATCGGCAGCATGCCCTCGACCATGCCGGTGAGCAGGCTGCCGAAATACTCTCCCTTGTGCTGCTTGTACAGCTCGAGGAAGGTCTTCTGCACCGCGACGGTGTCGGTCGGTCGGGACCGCGAGCACGCCATCGCGTACTTCTCGGTCTCGGCCTCCAGCTTGTCGCGGGGCACCACGCTGTTGACGAAACCGCAGTCGTACATCTCCTTCGCGCTGAAAGGCCTTCCAGTGAAGAGCATCTCGGAGAACTTGCGTAGTCCCATCGTCTCGGCCCACCACCACAGCCGCGGTCCCCAGCCGACGTAGCGGAAAGCCGGGTGCCCGAACAGTGCGTCGTCGGACGAAATCACCAGATCGGCGTCGCCGGCCTGGTAGAAGTGCCAGCCATAGCAGTAGCCCTTGGCCTCGATGATGCTGATCTTCCGCAGCTCCTGAAGCGGGCGGTTTCCGGCGCGGGCTTTGGCGTAGAAGTCGGTGACGGTGGACAGGTAGCGGTAGGAACCACCTGGCGGGTACTTGACGTCGTCATCATTGATCGCGAGCTCGTGATGCAACGGCAGGCCCGGGTTCTCGAGCATCGGGCGCTGCTCGGGAAGGTCGCCGCCACTTCCGAAATCATCACCCTTGCCGCGGATGACGACGACCTTGACGTCATCGTCGACGTTGCACTTGTGGATGAGGTCGGCGTAGTTCTGCCGCATACCCAGGCTGGTGGCGTTCTGGGCTTCGGGGCGATCGAAGGTGATGTAGGCGATGCGGTTCTTCTTGTCCTTCTCGAACTTGATGTACTGCTCGGCTTCCTTCTTCATTTCTTCGTAGTCGAACTCAGGCATTAGTTTTCTCCCGACTTGGTTTGTTGGTTATTTGAGTAAGCTGCCCGCGTCGACGGGTAGCGAAACGCCTGTGATGTAACGAGATTCATCAGAGGCGAGGAATAATACGGCGTTGCTGATATCGATTGGATCGACCCAGGGCACCGGCAGGGTGTGCATCATCTGGGAGATCGGGGCGAAGTCGTCCGGGCCGGGATTCTCCAGATCCGGGCGGAACAGACGGTACGTCTGCTGGTTCATCAGCATCGTGGTGCTGACCTGGGTGGGCAGCACCGAATTGACGCGAATCATGTGCTGCCCGAGTTCCACGGCAAAGGCGCGCATCAGACCGATGACACCGTGCTTGGCGGCGATGTAGTGGCCGGTGTTCGGATAGGCCTTACGGCCACCCACTGAGCTGGTGAGCACGATGGAGCCACCACGGCCGCCGGAAAGAACATGTGGCACGCCTGCTTTGACCGTGTGCCAGACGCCGCTGAGGTTGATGTCGATCATGTCTTGCCAGACGGTTTCCCGGATCTTGTGCAGCATTCTGCCGTCGGTGCCGACACCGGCGTTGGCGACGATGATGTCGAGACGACCGAGCTGTTCGACGCCACTGTCCACCGCGGCCTTGCACGCTTCGAAGTCACGCACGTCGACTCGCGCCGTGACGATGCGCCGGTCGAGACCCTTGACCAAATCCGCTGTCTCGTCGAGGTCTTCCGGCGTTGCATGCGGGTAGCTGAGGTTGTCGATCGGCCCGCAGACGTCGATGGCGATGATGTCGGCGCCCTCTTCAGCCAGCCGGACGGCGTGACTGCGGCCCTGCCCGCGGGCTGCCCCACTGACGAACGCGACCTTGCCCTCGACGCGACCGGTCATGGTGTCGAGGCCGGCATCGACTCCCATCCTCGCACCGTCGATGTCGGGCTGAGTTTGGCTTTCGACAGGTCGACCTCCCATTCCGGGAAGCGTTTGAGGATCTCTTCGATGGCGATTCGTCCTTCGAGTCGCGCCAGCGCCGAGCCCAGGCAGAAGTGGGTGCCGACGCTGAAGGCCAGATGCTGCCGGGGCGTTCGGTGGATGTTGAATTCTTCACTGTCCGGGCCGAATTGGCGCGGGTCGCGGTTGGCCCCGCCGATCAGCATCATCATCACAGCACCCGCGGGAACGGTTTGGCCGTGGAAGCTGACGTCACGGGTCACGTAGCGGGCCGCGTGCGGGGCCGGTGGTTCGAAGCGCAAGAGTTCCTCGATGGCCTGCGGTATCAGTCGAGGGTTCTCAGCCAGTTCGCGGCGCTGGTCGGGGTGTTCGTCGAGAACCTTTCCGGCCCAACCGATCAGACGGGTGGTGGTCTCGTTACCTGCGCCCGCGACGACGTTGAGATAGATCAACAGTTCGTCGCGGGTCAGGCGGCGGGTAGTCCCGGTCTCGTCGACGAATTCGACGTTGAGCAGCTCGGTCATGATGTCGTCGGAAGGATGGGTGCCGCGCCAATCGATATATGCGGCAAAGATTTCCCCGGTGGCCAGGCCGTGGTCGGCGTTCATCGGCTTGCCGGCTTCGGTCCGCATCTGCGCGTTGGTCTGGTCGCGGATGAATTCCTGGTCGTCCTCGGGGATGCCGAGCAGCATGCTGATGACCTTCATCGGCATCTGGGCGCCCAGGTCGGCGACGAAGTCGATATGTCCCGTCCCGACCAGCGGGTCGAGCGCTTGGGCGCAGAAGTCGCGGATCTGTGACTCGAGCGCGGCGATCTTTCGCGGGGTGAACATCCGGGCCAGCAGCTTGCGGTGAATGTCGTGGATTGGCGGGTCTTCCATGATGAGCAGGCCGGGCGGGATATCGAGGTTGGCCTTGATCAACTCGAGGATGATGCCGCGTGCCGAACTGAATGTGCCGTGATCGACCAACCCCTTGTCGACATCGGCGAACCGGCTCAACGCGTAGAAGTCGTGCTGGGTGTTGTAGTAGAGCGGCGCCTCTTCGCGTAACCGCGCGAAAGTCGGATAAGGATTGGCGTTGACGACGACATCGTAGGGGTCGTAGTTGACGTCACAGACGTCCAAGTCGGTGCTGATCGTCACGAAATCTTGCCTTTCGCCACAACTTCGGCGATCCGATGGGCCGCATGCCGGATCGTTGTCGCCAGTGTGTCAGCGTCCGAGGCGGTTCGGGCGATTTGTACCTTTCGCTTAACAGAACCGCGCTGGCGCGCTTACCCGCGACGGGCTAACTCTATTGCCGTAGAGAACCATATGGGCCCGCATTGGGCAAGAGCTGATGACCTATTTGGAATGCGGTCGCACGGCGGCGCCGGCTTGGGTGAGTCGCCCCTGCTGGTCGCTGCCCAGGACGCCGGCGACGATGGCCGACAAGACGCCGTCGAGCTGCTCGGGGCTGTCGATGATCCGGTCGCCGTGGACGAACCGCAGCATGAGCCCGTTGATGAAGGTCAGCGTGATGTTGCTGAGGTCGTCGACCACGTCGGGATCCAGGTCGGCGCCGTGCGGCAATAGCTGGACCAGGATGTCGTGGTGCAGCTTGGTGAAGGCGTCGGTGGCGCGTTGCAGGGTCGCGGCGATCGCCGGATCCCTGGTGGCCTGAATCGTCATCTCGTAGCGCGCTCGGGTGCGGCTCAGCTGCGGTGCTTCACCGGACTGGATGACCACCTTGGCGAGCGCGGACGGCGACGCCCCATCCTCGTTGCCGGCGCTGTCGGCAACCGCCTGCAGCGTGGCCAGGTCGAGTTCGACCATCCGCTCGGCGACCGCGTGCAGCAACGCCGAGCGGGTGCGGAAGTAGAACGAGGTGGTGCCATCGGGAACGCCCGCGCGACCGTCGACTTTCAGGTGGCTCAGGCCTTTTGCGCCGTCATCGGCGAGTAACTGTATCGCCGCATCGCAAAGTTCGCGGCGGCGCTGGTCGGGATTGGGCTTGCGTCTGTTTGGTATCCCGGCAGTGTAGCGGCGGTTCACCCGCGCTTTTGGTGTCAAAGCAGATCCCGGCGGCGAGCTAGGTTTTTGTTCGGTTCCAGGCTACTCTATATTCGTAGTGTAAGCCAAGAATTGTGCAATACGTCGAACGGACAACACGTGGCCGCTCCCGCCAGCCCGCTCCAGCAACTCCATCGCCCGATTCCACTGTCGCGGGCATCGTCGGCGCGCTCGGACTCCGACGATTTCGGCCGCTACCAATTCCAGGTGGTGGCCGCCAACATCACCGACGCGGTGATGTCGATCGGCGGGTTGATCTTCGATCGGGCGATGGCGGGATGGGATGTCAGCGTCGTGGTCGACCGCGGCACGGATCGCGTCATCGACGACCGGCCGATCCGGATTCTGGGCGGCCGAGTCGCCAAACGGTTAGATAACCGCGTCGGGCCACTGGCCCGCCCGCACATGC
>Ga0209624_10002603_pt1 | contig 13243 bp, 10 predicted proteins | sample JacPinW_OM2H0_O1_FD_188565 | JGI IMG/M metagenome (GOLD analysis project Ga0209624, IMG submission 188565) | Forest soil microbial communities from Algoma, Ontario, Canada - Jack Pine, Ontario site 1_JW_OM2H0_O1 (SPAdes) (version 2) | ecosystem: Environmental > Terrestrial > Soil > Boreal...
CGAAGCTGCCCCGCGCGCGGACATTTTCGTCACCGCCACAGGCAATGTCGACGTCATCACCCTCGATCACATGCGAGCCATGCACGACCGCGCCATCGTCTGCAACATCGGCCACTTCGATTCGGAGATCCAGGTCGGCGCGCTGCGCAATTACAAGTGGAGCAACGTCAAGCCGCAGGTCGACGAGATCGAGTTCCCCGACGGCAAGAAGATCATCCTTTTGTCTGAGGGACGCCTGGTCAATCTCGGCAACGCGACCGGTCACCCGTCCTTCGTGATGTCGGCCTCGTTCACCAACCAGACGCTGGCCCAGATCGAGCTCTTCACCAAGCCCAGCGACTACAAGAAGCAGGTCTACACCCTGCCCAAGCACCTCGATGAGAAGGTCGCCTCGCTGCATCTGGCCAAGATCGGCGTCAAACTCACCAAAATGACTCCCGAACAGTCGAAATATCTGGGCGTCGCGCAGACGGGGCCGTTCAAGCCGGAGCATTATCGGTATTGAGGTCCAAAGCAAGGCACGGCGGCGCTTTCAAACCAGCAATTCGCCGCGGCCATTGCCTGTCATTCCCGCTTGCAAGCGGGAATGACATGACCATCTGGAAGCGCGTTCGGCGAGCGGTTTGCCCGGTCGATCCGATAAAAAATCGCGAGATAATTTGCGGAAACAAGAAATATGTGGTATGTATTTTCCATTGGCCGGATCGAAAGGCCGCGTCGTGCTAAGCTTCGCGGAGGAGAAAATGACAGAGGAAGGCGCTTGAGACGTTTCGCGCCGAGCCTGAGACGAGAAAGGGTTTTTTTATTTGGATTCGCTGTAACCAATTGAAAAGTCCCGATTCGGACGAATAAAACCAAATAAATCCAAGCTAATTTGTTTGGTTTTATTTGGAGTGATTTGGTTTTGCTTGGATTTGTTTGCCGCCCCGCCGAACCTGCGGTCGCGCGCCGGAGGACGGCCTTATCGGCCTTGGGCTTTCAGCGCCCTATCGAGGCGCGGATAGACCCGGCGCGCATTGCCTTCGTAGACCTTGTGGCGCTCCTCGGGGCTGAGGTTCCCCGTCGCCTCGATGTAACGCTTGGTATCGTCGTAATAATGGCCCGTCTCAGGGTCGATTCCGCGCACCGCACCGATCATTTCGCTGGCGAACAGGATGTTGTCGACAGGGATCACCTTAGTCAGAAGATCGACGCCCGGCTGATGATAGACGCAGGTGTCGAAGAAAACGTTCCTCAATAGCTGCTCGGCGAGCAGTGGCTTCTTCAATTCCTGGGCGAGCCCCCGATAACGGCCCCAATGATAGGGCGCGGCGCCGCCGCCGTGTGGAATGACGAACTTCAGGGTGGGGAAATCCTTAAACAGGTCGCCCTGGATGAACTGCATCACCGCAGTGGTGTCGGCGTTGATGTAGTGAGCGCCGGTGGTGTGGAAACAGGGGTTGCAGCTGGTCGAGACATGCACCATCGCCGGGATGTCCCACTCCACCATCTTCTCATAGATCGGATACCAGCAGCGGTCGGTCAGCGGCGGGCTCGTCCAGTAGCCGCCAGACGGATCGGGGTTGAGATTGATGGCGACGAAGCCGTAGTCCTTGACGCACTTCTCCAACTCGGGAATGCAGGTTTTCGGATCGATGCCAGGGCTCTGCGGCAGCATCGCCGCGCCGATGAAATTGTCCGGCAACAGTTGGGAAACGCGGAAGCACAGCTCGTTGCAGATCGAGGCCCAGGTTGAGCTCACGGCGAAATCGCCGATGTGATGAGCCATGAAGCTGGCGCGGGGGCTGAAGATCGTCAGGTCGCAGCCGCGCTCCCGCATCAGGCGCAACTGGTTCGATTCGATCGACGCGCGAAGCTCGTCGTCGCTGATCTTCAGTTCCGCGACCTTGGGCGCGACGGCCGGGTCTTTGATGCCGGCGATCTGCCGGTTGCGCCACGCCTCCAACGCCTTGGGAGCGGTTGTGTAGTGTCCGTGGCAATCAATGATCATCTGCATGACTCCTGCCGGGAGGCTCAACCGGAAGGGACGGGTCAACGCATCCAGCTGAGAGCCTGATCGCAATCCTTCCAGAAAGTTGCTCGAAGCGCCAGGAACGCAGCGCCAGCGTCTGGTCCTGGTCTGGCTGCGTGTGGTCAGAACGGATTCCAGGTCGCCCGCTGTGTAAACTTGAGATAGTTGAGGTTGACCCCAAGACGCCAGCCCAGCCCAGTGCGGATGGGAACCACGACGACGCCCTTCGCGCACAGCGCGGTGAAACCCAAGCCCCCAACAAAGTACGCTGATCCGTCCAATCCGCCGAAGCGATCAAAAATGGCTCCGGTTTCCGGCAGATTGTAGACCAGCATCATCGTTCGATCGCCGTCGGCGCCGGCGTCAAAGCCGATCGACGGTCCTTGCCAAAAGATCGGCTGGTTGCCGGCGTTGCGCGTATACATTTTGCCTTCGCCGTATCTCAGGCCCCCCACGAATGCGCCAGACGCCTCTTGGCCAAGAATATACGCATTGGGCAGGCCCCAACGACGGCCTGCTTCCTGAACCCCATCGGCGAATCCGCGCGACATGGTGCCAAAAAACCGCTGACCGTCGTTGACGATCTCGTCGGGGGAAAACGGCGGCGGCGCGTCGGCTTTCGCCGGCGCGGCGAAAGCGACGGCGCCCGTAGCGACGACGGTCAGAAGCTCTCGGCGAGAGATGTTCCTCATTGCGACATCCTTCGAGGCTGGCGCTGCTCAAACGAGTTGGGGCAGCGCGGCAGGCGCTTACGGATGGTCAATCATCGCTCAACCGAGTTGACAGAAAATTAATGATGGTCGGCTTTTGCCGTTGGCTGTGCGAGAAAGCAGGCGCTCGTCGCTCAGCCGAAGCGACCTCTTTAGTCCAAGACTTGGATGATGCGATTGTTGCTGAGGTCGATAATGGTGCGACGCCCGTTGACTATCGCCGTCCCATAGCCGGGGCGATCCGAGATTGGCGCAGGGCTGACGTCGTTTGGAAGCGTCTGACCTCGGGCCGGCTCTCCAGAGACTGTGACGCGCGGACCGTTGCCGACCGCGCCGTAGTTCGGGGCCGAGAGAGTCGACTTGCCGGCCTTGGCGGCAGGTGGCGTGAAGCCTGGAGGCGCGTAGACGCCGCGCAGCGCGCCCGGTTGGTCCTGGGCATAACCTAGGGATCCTGTTCCGAAAAAGGCGAGTGACAAAAGAAAAAGAGCGCGCATGATGCTCTCCGCTGCGCGGCCCTCGGATCGAACACAAAAACGGCGGCGTCCGACACCGAGGAGGGGACTTGCGCCCGACTTTAGCATACGGCCTCGACCAAAGCCAAAATCGGCGCCCGCGCGGATCGGCCGCTCGTCAGAGATGGGACAGCCACACGTCGAGCACCGCACAGCGCTCCTCCTCAAGCACCACTCTCAGACCCTCCGCGACGGCCGCCTCCACCTCCTGCGGACGCTTGACCACCCGCGCATAGGCGCCCCCTGCCGCAGCAGCGATAGCGGAATAGTCCGGCGATGGATCGAAGCTCAAATCCAGATCCTTGGCGCGGCTGGCGAAGCCGTCGGGATGAACGGCAAGCGCGGAGAACTTGGGCGCGTTCCAGCCGCGATTGTTGTAGATAATTTGCAGAAAAGGCGTGCGGTAGCGGCGCGCCATCCAGTGCACGGCGGAGGGCGCGGAAAACATGTAGGAGCCATCGCCGGTGAGGCCCACGAACGTCTTGCCAGGCGCGGCCAATTTCATTCCGATCGCCGCACCGCCGGTCCAGCCGAGCGAGCCGCCGCCGCTCGCGAACATCGTGCCCGGACGTTCCCGCGCCATATGATCGCAGATCGCCGGATAATTGGTGATGCCTTCATTAAGCACGATCGCCTCGAACCCCACCTGCCGGCGCACGCAGGCGGTCAAATATTCCGGCGTTATGAGGTCTTGGCGCGGCGCCTCGAGGCGGTCGAGTTCGGCCTTCCGTTCTCGATGCCGCTCGGCGTAATGACGGCGGCGACGCTCCGCGGCTTCCACGTCAATCTCGATGCAATCGATGCGAGCGTTCAACTGCGCGAACGCGGTCGTCGCATCGGCTCGATAACATTGCTTAGCCTTGATCGACCAGAGCGGCGTCGATTGCTTGAGCGGATCGACATCGATGATGGCGATCGCAGCGTCATCGCCGGGCTTGCTGACCGTGGGAATCCACGGCACGTCGCTATCGACGACAAGAACGAAATCAGCTTCGGCTAGAGCGCGGTTCTGGAACGGATGGTTCCATTGATTGCCTTGGTACAGCGGATCGTTGTGCGGATAGTTGACGTAACTCGGCACGGACTCCAGCACGCCCACGCCAAGCCGGCGGCAGAAGCCGACGAGCTCGATCACAGCGGCGGGATTGCGGCCTACGTAAGAGGTGACGATGAGTGGCCGCGCGGCTTTTTGAAAGGCGTCGACCAGACTCGTGACGGCGGTTTCGGCAAGCGGCGTCGGCGCGATCGGCGGCCATTCAGCGACGTCAATCGCAACGCTCTGGGTTTCCGCTTCCATAACCTCGCGGGCGCCGACGAGGTAGACCGGTCCTTTGGGATCGCTGTGGGCGAGCTGCAGCGATCGATGCACGATCTGCTTCGCGTTGCCCGCGTGGCGCAGCTCGTTGTCATATTTCATATATTGGCGGACGATGCCGCGCTGATCGGGCACGTCCTGAATCCATTGGATGAATTCGTTGCGGCTGCCGGTCGCCTCGCCCTCCTGGGTGGCCGGTGAGAGGCCGGCGAACACGAACACCGGAATGCGCGCCTTCGCGGCGTTGTGAACCGCTCCGCCCAACGATTGCGTGCCGCAATCGACATGAACCACGACGGCCTGCGCGCGCCCGGTCAATTGTGCATATCCGTGGGCGCAGGTCATCGCGACCATTTCATGTGGGCAGGTGACGACAGCGGGGATTGCCCGGTCCAAGGCTCGCGCCTCGGCGATCGCCTCGATGAGAGCGGGATGGTCGCTGCCGAAATTGGCGAAGATGTAGGAGACGCCGGCTTCCTGCAGCGCCTCGAGCATCGCCGCACTCGCGGTAACCATTCAATGCCCTCCCGATCCTGCGCGTCGCTCGAAGTTGGCGCTCAGTCGCCGCGTTAACGCCCAAAATTCTGGCCTTTGAATTTCGCCGCGAGTTGATCGGCTCCTCTCGCCAGCAGCCCGATGTCGGAGCCGACCGCGGCGAACAGGCAGCCGCGGTCGATGTAGTGCTGGGCCAGCTCCGCGTCGCCGGTCAAAATCCCAGGCGCGCAGCCGGCGTTCTTGATGCGCGGAATCATGTCGTCGATGATCTTAATCACGTCGGGATGGTTGGGTTGGCCGAGATAGCCAAGCGCGGCTGAAAGGTCGCCCGGGCCGATGAATACGCCATCGACACCTTCGACGCTCGCGATCGCTTCGAGGTTATCAAGCCCGCGCTTCGTCTCGACCTGCAATAGAAGACAGATCCCGGCGTTGGCCGCCGCGTGGTATCCCTTGATCCGGCCATAGCGCGACGCCCGCGCCTGTCCCGCGAAGCCGCGAAAGCCTTCCGGAGGATAGCGAACCGACATGACCGCCCGGCGGGCTTCCTCCTCCGTCTCCACATAGGGAATGAGCAGCGACTGCGCGCCGATATCGAGCAGGCGCTTGATGATGACCGGGTCGTTCCAGGCGGGTCTGACCACGGCATGCGCCGTTCCGCCGCTCATCGCCTGAAGCTCGGCGAGCACCATCGGCAGTTCGTTCGGCGCGTGCTCGGTGTCGAGCAGAATCCAGTCGAACCCGGCGTCGGCCAGGATTTCGGCCACCAGATGGCTTGACAGGCTGTGCCACAGCCCGAGCTGCAGTTTGCCGGACTTTAGCGCGCGCTTGAAGGGGTTGTGCAGTGGGTCCATTGGGAAAGCCTGAGAATTGAGCCCATGTTCATACACTCCCGGACGCGGGCGCGCAGCCTCTTCGCTGTCGCGGCCACCCATCCCAGCGCCGAATTAAACGAAGGCAAGTCGCTATATGCATAGCGAGGCAGCCGACCGAGGCGGGCAAGTAAGCGCGATTAAACGCCAATAAACGTTAGTAAGCGCTAGTAAATTTACTTTCTTTTACTAGCGTTTATTTTTTCGAATTGGGACTTTTCAATGGGTTACAGCCGATTCAAACAAAATTTTCCGTGGCCCCTCAGGCTCTGTCCAAAACCGTCGATCAGGATCCGGCGCGTGCCTCTCATCTCCACCTGTTCCAGCGATTCCTAGACGCGATGCGGCGAATTGAAAACGTATAACATTGAATCCAGTTTTTCGCAAGATAATGTCGGTAAAAATTTTCAGCCGAGCTGTTCGGGCAAGGCCGCCAAGTCGGTCGCCGTTGTTGATGCACAGGGTTGAGAATGATGAGAATGAATCGTCCTCGCGAGGAGCGGAGCGACGCGGCGATCCAGTGGCCGGCGGGCGCCCGACGACTCCTGGATTGCTTCGCTGCGCTCGCAATGACGATCGCGGTTCGACCCCTGATGCGTTTGGTCGGGAACGAATGGTTCAAGCCGCGTTCGTTTCCCAATGAGAGCGTTAGGAGCGACCTTAAGCCCGGCTGACCCACCGGCGGGCGCGGTAATCGCGGATCATCTCGCGCGCCGCATTGTGCCCGGGCGCCCCAGTGACGCCGCCGCCGGGGTGAGTTGACGCGCCGCACATGTAGAGGCCCGGAATGGGCGATCGGTAATCGGCATGTCCGAGAACCGGCCTTGCCGAATAGAGCTGGTCGAGGCCGAGCTTCCCATGAAAAATATCGCCGCCGACAAGGCCGAATTCGCGCTCAAGATCGAGGGGCGAGAGGATCTGGCGCGCAATGACCGACGCCTTGAAGCCCGGCGCGTAAGATTCGACCGTGTCGATCATAAGGTCGGCGACCTTCTCGCGCGCCTCGTCCCATGAGCGCCCGTCCGGGAGCTTCGGCGCGACATGCTGGCAGAACAACGACGCGACGTGCTGGCCTGGGGGGCCAAGCGAACTGTCGAGCGTCGAGGGGATGAGCATTTCGACGATTGGCGCGGACGACCAGCCGGATAACCGGGCGTCGATGAAAGCGCGCTCCATATAGGCGAGGCTTGGCGCGATCACGATTCCCGCGCCGTGGTGTTCGGCCGCCTCGCGGCCCGGCAGCGCGGTGAAGCTCGGCAGTTCGGTTAGCGCCAGGTTCATTCGGAACGAGCCCGAGCCGCTACGATAAGAACCGATGCGGGCGCGGAAGTCGGCAGGCAGAACGGCCGGATCGACTAATTTTTCGAAGGTGAGCTTCGGGTGCAGGTTGGAGACGACAGCGCTTGCAGCGATCCGCTCGCCCTTGTCCGTGACCACGCCGACGGCGCGGCCCTTCTCGACCAGGATCTCGTTCACGGCGCAGTTGGTGCGAATCTCGACGCGACGCTCGGCGCAGGCGCGCGCAATCGCTTGCGCGATCGCGCCGATGCCGCCGATCGCATGGCCCCAAACGCCCTTTTTGCCGTTCACCTCGCCCCAGCAATGGTGGAGAAGCACATAGCCAGTGCCGGCGGCATAAGGGCTGTCGTAAGTGCCAACGATGCCGTCGAAGCCGAGGATTGCCTTGATCGGATCGCTCTCGAACCAATGGTCGAGGACGTCGCCGGCCGAGCGAGTGAAAAGTTCGAGAAGGTCGCGCTGCCCTTCGAGGTCGAGCGAGAGCAGGCGGTTTCCGACTTTGGCCGCACCAAGGAGGGCGCTGAGATTGGCGGCGATCCGTTGCCCCGTCGCCGCATTGGGCGGCGTATCCAACGCAAGCGCGCGCAAAACGTCGGTCAGGCGCTCAAGCCGCGCCTCGTAGCCGTCGAGCCGGTCGGCGTCGCGTGTGGAGAATTTGGCGACCTCGGCTTTGGTGCGCCCCGGCGCGACCTTCAGATAGCGCCCATCCGGCAAGGGAAGGAAGTTCGAAAGCGGGCGCTCGACGATGCGCAGCCCATGGGCGTGAAGCTCGAGATCGCGAATGATTGTCGGGTTCAGAAGCGAGACGGTGTAGGCGGCGACGGAGTTGCGGAAGCCGGGGTGAAATTCCTCAGTGACCGCCGCGCCGCCGACTTGCGCCCGGCGCTCAAGCACTGTGACTTTGAGGCCGGTCATGGCGAGATAGGCGGCGGCGACTAGGCCGTTATGGCCGCCGCCGACGACGATGACGTCAGGCATCTGGATTAAGTTCGTTCAAAGGAAGTCCCGCATTCTCATGACCTGCGCTTAAGCGCCTTGGACATTGAGGGGCGTCATCGCGAGGAGGCCGAAGGCCGACGCGGCGATCCAGGAGCCGCGGGGCGCCTAACGACTTCTGGATTGCTTCGTCGCTGCGCTCCTCGCAATGACGGATTCTAGAGCAACTGTCCTATCACGGCGCTACACGTCGAATTTCACTCCCTGCGCGAGCGGCAGCTTCGCCGAATAGTTCACCGTGCTGGTCTGCCGGCGCATATAGGCTTTCCAGGCGTCGGAGCCGCTCTCCCGCCCGCCTCCGGTTTCCTTCTCGCCGCCGAAGGCGCCGCCGATCTCGGCGCCCGAGGGGCCTATATTGACGTTGGCGATGCCGCAATCGGACCCGGTGGCTGACAAAAACGTCTCCGCCTCGCGCAGGTCGAGCGTGAAGATCGACGACGACAGGCCCTGCGGGACGTCGTTCTGGATGGCGATCGCCTCGTCCAGGCTCTCATAGCCGAGCGTGTAGAGGATCGGCGCGAAGGTTTCCTCGCGCACGATTCCCGACTGGTCCGGCATCTCGACGATCGCCGGCTCGACATAGGCGCCGCCGTTCGGAACGCCCTTGGCAACCGATCCTCCGCCGTAGGCCTTGCCGCCCTCGGCTCCGGCGCGCTTAAGCGCCGCGTGCATCTTGTCGCGCGCGGAATGGTCGATCAGCGGACCCACGAGCGTCCCGTCCATACGCGGATCGCCGATCGGCAGGCCGGCATAGGTCTTCACCAGCTTATGCGTGAGATCGGCGCGGATCGAACGATGGGCGATGATCCTTCGCAGCGAGGTGCAGCGCTGTCCGGCCGTTCCCACCGCCGAAAACACGATGGCTCGCACCGCCATGTCGAGATCGGCGGAGGGCGCGACGATCATTGCGTTGTTGCCGCCGAGCTCGAGGATCGGGCGGCCGAAGCGGGCCGCGACTTTGGGGCCGACGATCGAGCCCATGCGGGTCGAGCCGGTGGCGGAGACGATCGGCACGCGCTTCGACGCGACCAGCGCTTCGCCGATCTCCGCCCCGCCGATGACAAGCTGGGCGAGGCCTTCGGGCGCGTCGGGGCCAAAGCGCTTAAGAGCACGTTCGAGGATCTTCATCGTCGCCAGCGCCGAGAGCGGCGTCTTTTCCGACGGCTTCCAGATCACGGGATCGCCGCAGACGAGCGCGAGCGCCGCATTCCAGGACCAGACGGCGACCGGAAAATTGAAGGCGGAGATGATCGCGCACGGCCCCATCGGATGCCAGGTCTCCGTCATGCGATGGCCGGGGCGCTCGGAAGCGATGGCGAGGCCGTACAATTGCCGTGACAGGCCGACTGCGAAGTCGCAGATGTCGATCATCTCCTGGACTTCGCCGAGGCCCTCGGAGACGATTTTGCCGACCTCAAGCGTGACCAGCCCGCCAAGGGCCTCCTTCGAGGCGCGCAATTCCTCGCCGAGGAGGCGCACGAGCTCGCCTCGCCGCGGCGCCGGAACCTCGCGCCAGGCGAGGAAAGCGGCGTGGGCGCGCTCAAGGATCGGGGTCATGTTGGCGGCTGGCGTCTCCCGTATGCGGGCGATTTCGGAGCCGTCGATCGGCGAGCAGACGGTGAGAGAGCCGCCCCTAAGCTCGGCAGCGGTGAAGCCTAAGCGTTCGAGAATGTCCTCGTTGGTCATGGTTGGCCTCACTCGTTGGCATTCGCGTATTGGGTCAGGGGCCGGCGCGGCCGCGACGGCTCTCTTCGCCTCAAATCCACCCGCCCGGCAAGTCCCGCCGCACCCAGTCTCTTTCCCGCCACGTGTTCCAACTGGGGCTCCTCCAATCGCCCACGGTCACGGTAGCGGTCCACGCTTGTGCGAATCACGAAAATGGGCCAGATTTCCGACCAGACTGGCGATCATCCAGCGAGTGTCGGCTAAACTGTCCAGCGTTCAGCGCGGATTCGTCGATCTAATTTTCTACTCGTCCCCGCAGAACGGAAAGGCGATGCCGACCCGGACCTTGGCGGAGGACACGGGATGGCGCATCGCAAAAGGCTGACGACGATCGTCGAAGCCGTAGTTTTCACGTCCTTGGCTTTCGCTCTCGCCGCTGGCGTCGTTCACGCCGCCGACCTATCGAACGCGCCACCCGTGCCGGCCAGCCCCGCACCCGAAGCCGCGCCCCGCTGGTACGTGAGGCTGGGCGCGTTGGGCGCACTGAACCAAAGTTGGTCCAGCCTGTTCGCGCAACCCGTGACGGCGGTCCCAGTCCCGGGAATTGGACTGGTTCCCGTCGGCGGTTTCGGGCCCCAGATGTCGTTGGTCGGGCGTGGCGCGACTTATTCGAGCGTGTTTTCCGCAAGCTTCCAGGGCGGCTATTTCTTTACGCCCAACTGGTCATTGGAGGTCTCGAGCGGAATTCCGCTTTGGCTGACCATAAAGATCACCGGATTCTCGCCGACGCCGCCATTTTCAATGACGGTTCTTGGCAAGCTATTGCCGGCCGTGGTTCCTATAACCAGCGTCTATCACTTCACGCAGTTTGGCGCAGTCCAGCCTTATCTTGGGGCCGGGATCGTTCCGACCTTCGAATTTGCGGTTCAGGACGGTTTTAACACCGGCGGCTGGTTCGAGCCCACGGTTGGTCTCGTTGCTCAGGCCGGCGCTGATTACATGTTCAACCGAAATTGGGGCGTCTTTTTAGACGTCAAGAAGCTCTTCATTTGGTCGACAGGCAAGTCGACCGGATTCGATCTCGGTCCGCCGATCGGCACGATTCACGGGGACGCCACGATCAAGACAACGATCCAACCCTGGCTGTTCTCAACGGGCGTCACGTATCGCTTTTAAGTCTGTCCCAAGCGCCCTTAGGGACCTCCGCATGAGCGAGGATTTATATTAGGGTAAATTCAGGGAGGCTGGGCTTTTGGGCGGCCAGCCGCCGCTTTTGGTCCCGTGGCGTTGCGCGGGGTGGGACGAGAGACTATGTACACAACCGCACGCCGGAGTATGCGGGCGTCGGGAGCATGGCATGTCGCGTTCGACCAATATCCTTCTGGCCTGCATGGCGATGCTCGGGGCGATGCTCCTCGCGGTCGAGATGACCCCGCACAAGCTGATGGCGCGCACCCACGACGTGTTCAACATCGACCAGCATCTGCCGACGAAATTTGGGGATTGGAAGCCGGTCGAGGGGCTCAACGTCGTCGCGCCGCCGGCCGCAGATTCGCTCGAAGCCACGGTCTACAATCAGGAGGCGTCGCGCGGCTTTGTCGACCCAGACGGGCACGTGGTGATGCTGATGGTCGCCTATGGCGAGAGCCAGAGCGATCGTTTGCAGCTCCATCATCCGGAGGTGTGCTACACAGCGCAGGGCTTCCGTGTATCGCGGACGAGCGCAGCCAAGCTCGACTATTCCCCCTCGGTGCCGCCACTCAACATGACGAGGCTTATCGCCCAGCGCGAGGATCGGATTGAGCCGATCAGTTACTGGATGCGGGTCGGCTACGACAATGCGAACAGCAATTGGGCCCGCCAGGCGCTGAAGCTCCAATACGGCCTTAGGGGATTGGTCCCGGATGGGGTGTTGTTTCGGGTTTCAACTCTCGGCGTCCCGGCCGAACTAAGTTTCAAGATCCAGGACAAATTCATTCACGATCTGTTGAATTCGGTGGACCCCGAGACGCGGCAATTCATGGTCGGCGACCCCACAAAGGCGCTGCTGTAACCTCGGTCGGCGGGGGTTAGGCGCGGCGCAAAAAGCGTGAACCACGCCCGGGAACGGGCGCCTCTGGGCCTCACGACCGGCCACGTCGACAAATGCATGTCCCGTACGGTATTCGCGTGAAGCGCCAGATGGCGTGGCCGCGGGTTACAACGGGGATTTTATGGAACGGATATGGCTCAAGTCCTATCCCGAGGGCGTCCCGGCCGAGATTGATGCGAGCACGGTTGGCTCGCTCGCCGATTTCATCAAAGCGAGCTTCGAAAAATTTCGCGATCGGACCGCCTTCGTCAGCATGGGCAAAGCGATGTCCTATCGCGAACTGGATCTGAAGTCGCGCGCCTTCGCCACCTACCTTCGAAATGTTGCGCGCCTGCCGAGCGGCGCCCGCGTCGCGCTGATGATGCCGAACGTGCTGCAATATCCGATTGCCGCATTCGGCGCGCTGCGCGCGGGCTATGTGGTCGTCAACTGCAACCCGCTCTACTCGCCGCGCGAACTCAAGAATCAGCTGGCCGATTCGGGCGCGCAGGCGATTGTCGTCCTTGAGAACTTCGCCCATACGCTCGAACAGGCGATCGATGGCGCGGCTGCCTTGAACACCGTTATCGTCACCGGCGCCGGTGACCAGTTGGGCGGCCTCAAAGGGGCGCTTGTCAATTCAGTCGTGCGCCACGTCCGGCGCGCCGTCCCCGCTTGGCGCCTTCCGCAGGCCGTGCGCTTCAATCGCGCGCTTGCGTTGGGATCGCGGAGCCCGTTCGCGGACGCGCCGATCTCGCCGGACGATCTCGCCTTTCTTCAGTATACCGGCGGGACTACCGGCGTGCCGAAAGGAGCGATGCTGACCCATCGCAACATGGTCGCCAACCTGCGCCAGATCCATGCCTGGATTGCGCCCGCGATCCAGGCCGAAGGCGAAATGTTCGTGGCGGCGTTGCCGCTTTACCATGTGTTCGCGTTGCAGGTGAACGGGTTCGTGCCGCTGTTGATCGGCGCCTCGAGTCTCATGATCGCCAACCCGCGTGATATTCCGGCGCTGGTCAAGGCGTTGCGAGGAACGCCGTTCACAGTCATTCCTGGCGTCAACACGCTGTTCAACGCGCTCTTGAACAACGAGGACTTCGCCAAACTCGACTTCTCCCGCCTGCATCTCGCCATCGGCGGCGGCATGGCGGTGCAGCGAGCTGTCGCCGAGCGGTGGCAATCAACGACCGGCAAGCCGCTGATCGAGGCTTACGGATTGACCGAGACCTCGCCGGGGGCGATCGCCAACCCGCTGACCATCGACCATTTCACCGGCGCGATCGGCCTGCCGATG
>Ga0209624_10002604_pt1 | contig 13242 bp, 11 predicted proteins | sample JacPinW_OM2H0_O1_FD_188565 | JGI IMG/M metagenome (GOLD analysis project Ga0209624, IMG submission 188565) | Forest soil microbial communities from Algoma, Ontario, Canada - Jack Pine, Ontario site 1_JW_OM2H0_O1 (SPAdes) (version 2) | ecosystem: Environmental > Terrestrial > Soil > Boreal...
CCATCTGAGAGAGAAAAAACGGAAGTACTCAAATTGTTTGCGTGGCGTTAGCCCATGTGTCCGCCGTGCAACGACCACAAGTAGCGGATCGCTTCACGCTGCTGCGCAATAATATTTGACTGCCACAGAATCGCCCACAAAAGTCCGCTCATCACCAGAACGCTCAGACCCAATGCGAGACTAAGTTGTGATTCTGACGCGGGGATTTTCATTTTTGCAATAAGAGCTCGCATTGTGGTGCCTCCATGCGCCCAAGGCGCGGAAGGGGTTTGGTCGGGCCGTGCCACACATGGCGCGGCTGGAGAGGGCATTCGGTTCGATGCGTCGCCAATCAATTCAGGTTCCATACGCATAGAAGAAAGGCAATCACGGTGCCATTATTTTGAGGAGGTACAGGTAGGCGCCGCCCTTTATTTTCAATAGCTTAGCACCTCGGACATGCAAACGGGGTAACTCTATGGGCAAATTTTTGCCGTTTCCCATAATTGAACTGGGGTTCGGCACGGCAAACCGAGTGGAGCAGGCTTCAGCCTGCGAGCCTCTCAGCCGCGCAGCAAGGCAACGCTAGGGCAGCAACCGTAGCCGCCTCAGATCCGCCTCTAATCGCCGCCGCGAGCGAAACTGGAGCGCCCTCAGGCCAACCCGCCTCGCCGCCATCACGTTTTCGCGAACGTCATCAATGAAGAGGATCTGTTTCGCCGGAACGCCGGCGGCTTTGATTGCCGCGCGAAATATCTTCGGTCCTGGTTTACTCGCACCGACTTCACACGAATAAATGCGTTTCGGAAAGTAGCGGACAAAAGGAAATTTCGATTCGATGCAACGGACGTGGATCGGATCTGTATTGGAAAGAAGCACGAGCCGGCATTTCTTCGAGAGTTGTTTGAAAAGACTTTCGGGAAGAATCAGCTTCGGAACCAGCACGCTATTCCACGCATTGCAGAATTCGTCGAACGAAATGGGAGTGTGGAATCGTGCGATTAGATTCTCGTACCATTCGCGCGGAGTTACACGCCCTTCCTGCCAGCCCATCCACAGAGGATCGTTTTGCACCGCAGCCCAGAGTTTATCCGGAGCGAGCGCCGAGCCTGCTCCGATCGCATCAATCGCGCGTCTCGGATCTAGAGCAATGATCACTCGTCCAATATCAAAGATAATTGCTCGTATCTCAGGTTGATTCGTCGGGCGGGAAGTCTTCGACATGCGTAGCTCGTCAGGTGATTGGCGTGGCAGACTTGCCCCTGCGGTTGCGCAGCGCTCCGATAATTCCGGGCAGCAACGAGAGAAACACAATTGCCAAAATTAAATAGTGGACGTGGCTGTCGCTAAGGTTTGGCAAAAACTTTCCAATCGCGAATCCGCCAAGAGTCATGCTGCCGACCCACAGGACTCCGCCGATAATGTCGTATGTAAGGTACTTCCCGTAGCTCATTCGCGCCGCGCCAGCCACTGGCGGACAGAACGTCCGTACAATCGGCATAAAGCGCGCCACAATAATCGTTATGCCGCCGTGTGTTTCGTAGAACTGATGAGCGCGTTCCAAATGGCGCCGCTTGAAAAACATTGAATCGGGCCGGCTGTAGAGAGCTTGTCCAGCCTGACGGCCGATTCCATAACCAAGTTGATCGCCCACAATGGCGCACAGCATGGCCAGCGGCACCAGCGTCCAGATATTCAGCAGCCCATGTGCGGCAACAAGGCCCGCAATCACAAGCAGGGAATCGCCGGGCAGAAAAAATCCTACGAATAAGCCCGTTTCAACAAAAATAATCCCGCAAACGAGCAGAACGCCGCCCCCGTTTGTGATCAGGCTGCGGACATCATAGAGAGTATGGAAAAGCTGCTTGAGGTATTCGATCATGCGCCTTCGGACGCGCGCAAATCTTAGGCCGTGTCGCGCGCAAATATTCGCCTGCCGACACGGTAACAGAAAATCGAAGGGTTCTCGCAGCTTTCTTGCCAGGTGACGGCGAGAGAAGCAACCAGTGTTTGAACGCCCAGCGTTCGCAGAATTGTAAGCGTTCTTTGTGCGTAGGGGATCATGGCTGAGTTGTAGGGACCCGCCGCCGTATAAAAGGTATAAGGCGATAAGTGACGGCGGGTCTCTACTTCACTGATATTGCGGCCTGCAAATGTTTGGGACAATGTACCGTCAGGCTCATCCCGCCAGTACCAACGTACTGAGCGCAAATAAAATCCTCCAGTTCGTGAGACTCAATCCACAGCTCAGCTCACGCCATTAAAAATGTGACCTAAGTACTAGCAGTACTTTAGTCCCAGTACGGTAGAGCCGGCGTACCATTGGCGAACACAATCGCTCCCGGCAAACTGTCTTCAGCTTGCATGAACCGTATCCGTACTTGGGAGAATCGAGATGCCGAGCGTGTATGAATCTTGGGTAGGTACACCGGTTGTGCTTCAAGTATCCGCGGGCGAACTGAGAGTTCCTCTGCGCGGCACGATCATCGGCGAAAACGGCGAAGCCGTCCGATTCCGAGTAGGCGATGGCTGGGACATTGACGTGTTCAAGAACATGATCATGGCCGTCGAGGAAGATAATTGGGCGAGCATCGTTAGCTCGTAACCAGCAAGCAAAAAATTACTCCGGCCCAGCCTCAGCTTTTTTCCCCCGGCCCTAGGTTGTCATCCCCCTGACCAGCCTAGGGCCTTCCCCCTTTTTAGGCTCTTTTTCCACCGTCTGCATAAAAATCTTAATGTGTGATTAACATTCTCGCTTTCCCGCCCCTATCCCGCGCGTGTTATGATACCCCGGCGATTGCTGGCGGGGGTTGCGTTGCGGCTGGCCATCAATCTAATTTGCGGCGCGTGCAAAGCAACTCGCGACGCTGGATTTTCATCTGTAGTCCTAGCGCGAAATGTGATCCAAGTTTTAAATCTGTGGGGGTGAGTGTGCAGGCTGGTATCGGGCGAACAAAACGAGGCATCGGACTGGGCATGATTTGCCTGGCCATCTGCGTGATCTGGATGTCTGGCTGTCAGGATTACAACGTGCCTATCGCTCAGACCAACACCGGAACTTCGGCGGGCGGCACCATCACCATTTCACCCGCGGGTCTTGTTTTTGTGGACGTCGGAAGAACGCGCCAAATGCTAGTCACCGTAACAAGTGACTCCGCCGCTCAGGGTGTTACTTGGGCGCTTGCTGGCCCGGGTTCGCTCAGCAGCATCACGACGACAACTGCAACCTACACAGGCTCAACGAATGCTGGCGATACCGCCACAATCACCGCCACCGGCGTAGCTAATCCCACCGAAATCGTAACCGCGAGCCTCTACATGGTTCCGCTGCCGACGATTCCCACGGCTACTTTGCCCGCTGGCACGATTGGCGCCGCGTACAACGGTATCGTGAACGAAGTGAACGGATCCGCGCCGTTCATTTGGAGCGTTGCTTCTGGAAGCTTGCCGCCAGGAATCACTTTTTCTCAGACCAGCTTAAGCGCGATTTCGTTTGATGGAAATCCCACTTGTCCCGGCGGAGCGGCCACCTGCACCACGCAAACTTACAATTTCACCATGCAACTAGATGACGTCACCAGCGCAATCGCGAAACAGTCCTTCAGCATCACGATCAACGGCACAGGCTCGGCAAACTCCTCAACCCTGAAAACATTAGCAGGCGGCGGCGTAAATAATTCACTCGTGCAAGGTGACTACGCATTTCGTTTTGGCGGATTTAATTCACAGCAGGGCATGACGGCCTCTGCCGGAAGTTTCTCTGCCGATGGAAACGGAAATATTGTCGGCGGACTTGTGGATCGTACCGGAATTGCGGGCGGCCCGCAGCACGGTCTCGCTTTGACCGGCACATATTCCATCGGCGCAAATAATTTGGGCGTGATGACTCTGAATTTTGCCGACGGCTCAACCGGAACTTACGCCATGGCCGTTTCCGCCGATGGCAGCGCGCGATTTATCGAATTTGACGCGACCGCGACAGTCGGCACCAATGGCTCCGGCGATATGAAGAAACAGGATCCAACTTCTCTCGCGTCTCTGAAAGTTGGCGGAAATTATGTTTTCCAATTAGCCGGAGTTGATTCACAAGGCGCGCGCATGGCCGCTGCCGGCGCGTTCACTGTGAATGACGCAGGCACAATGAGCGCGGGCGTCGCCGACGTAAATGACGCTGGCACGGTAGCGAACGCTCCGTTCATAGGAAATTTCGCGCAATCCACTTCAGGCGCAAGAACTGCCGAAATAGATTTCGATCCCAAAGCCGCCGTCGGAATTGTCAGCGATCATCTCAGTTTGTATCCCGTTTCCGCGGACGAATTCTTCGCCGTCGAAACTGATCCAACCGGACAGCCGGTAATGATTGGCTCGATTGTCCGTCAAAGCGTGGCGTCATTCACAAGCGCATCCTTTGCAGGCAACGGGATCGTCCAGGCCACCGGATTCAGCAACGGCGAAACGCAAATGATTTTCGGCATGATCACCGCGGACGCAACTTCCGGCGCAAGCGCGCTTTCCGCTGCGCAACTTTCCGGTGGTGGCGCTTCAGAATTGAACGCGAGTTACACCGCAACGGTTGGCGCAAATGGACGCGTATCGCTCGCCTCTGCCGCCGCAATCGCGAATGCTGCGCCCAGTTCAGTTTCTAGCTCGCCGATAATTTATCTGGTTCGTCCGAACGCGGGATTTGTTCTGGGCACCGACGCCAGCGTGATGGTCGGCTGGACGCAAGCGCAATCGCCAACCGCGGGAACAATTTCCGCCGCGTCATTCAGCGGCACAATTGCAGGTGCATCAGTTTTCCCGGCTGGCCCTTCAATGACGCAAAGCGTCGTCTCCTTCGCATTCGACGGCAAAGGAACCGTAAGCGGCACCGGCGCCACCAGCGGCCCCAACGGCCAGGCTCTGCTTCCAATTTTGCAGGGAACCTACACCATCGGCAGCGGCGACATATTTATGTCCGTCACCTGGCCGCTGCAAACTCCGCAAGCCATGTTGATATTAAACAGCGGAAAATTAATGGTAGTACCACCCGACGCAACTTACGCGCCAATCGCCGCCAAGCAGTAACGCAAAGGTTTTCTCAGCGATCTCTCTGCGCACTCTGCGTCTCCGCGTTGAGAGCTTTTGATTTTCCTGCGCTCCCAAATCTCCCACACAATTCGTTTGACACTTTCGCGCCACCCGATAACACTACTCCCCGACGCGCATGAAGCTAACCGCTCTCGACGCCATCGCCATCATCGCTTACCTCGCGGGCACTCTCCTGCTCGGACTTTATTTCCGCCGCCGCTCCGGAAAAAGCACCGAAGATTATTTCGTCAGCGGACGTCAGGTCTCCTGGTGGCTCGCCGGAACTTCCATGGTGGCCACAACTTTTGCCGCCGATACTCCGCTCGCCGTCACCGGATTGGTTTATGCGCAAGGAATTTCCGGCAACTGGCTCTGGTGGAGTTTTCTGCCCTCCGGAATGATGACGGTATTTTTATTCGCGCGCATGTGGCGGCGCTCCGGATTAATGACCGACGTGCAATTCGCCGAAATGCGCTATGCCGGAAAACCTGCCGCATTCCTGCGCGGATTTCGCGCCATCTATCTCGGCCTGCTGATGAATTGTCTGATCTTAGGTTGGGTAACGAAGGCCATGACGTCCATCGTCAGCGTCACACTTGGCGTCAGCGAATTAAAGAGTTTAGCGATCTGCGTATTTTTTCTAATGCCGTTCACGGGACTATATGTAGCACTCGGCGGCCTCTGGGGCGTCCTCTGGACGGACGTCTTCCAGTTTATTTTGAAAATGGGAATCGTAATCGCCGTCGCATGGTACGGAGTCCGCGCCGCCGGTGGAATGGATCATTTGTTGGGCACGCTCGCGGCCCAGCGCGCAGCGGTTCCCGGCTCGGGCGACATCACGCGAATGCTCCCCGATTTTTCGCAGGGAATTCACAGCTCAGCCGTGTGGACGTTGCCCGTCATGACATTTTTAGTTTTGCTCTGCGTGCAGTGGTGGGCCTTCTGGTATCCCGGCGCGGAACCGGGCGGCGGCGGATACGTGGCTCAAAGAATTTTCAGCGCCAAGGACGAACGCAACGGATTGCTGAGCGTGCTGTGGTTCAACGTTGCGCATTACGCGATTCGTCCCTGGCCGTGGATTCTCGCCGCGCTCGTTGCCGCCGCTCTCTATCCGAATCTCGCGCATCCGGAAACGGGATATATGTTGGTGGCCACAAATTTCATGCCCGCCGCGCTGCGCGGAATTTTAATCGCCGGATTTATGGCCGCGTTTATGTCCACGCTGGCCACGCAATTAAATTGGGGCAGCTCGTATCTGGTAAATGATTTCTATCGCCGCTTCCTAAAAACAGACGCCACAGAAAAACATTACGTAGTCGCCTCGCGGCTGGTCACAGTCCTACTCGTCTTCGCCGCAGGATTTGTTTCCGCGGAACTGGTAAGCATCCGCGCCGGCTGGCAATTTGTCTTAGAAGCGGGCGCGGGAACCGGCGGCGTCTATTTGCTGCGCTGGTATTGGTGGCGCATCAACGCGTGGAGCGAAATTTCCGCGATGACCGTCGCGCTAATCTGCGCGCTCTACGTGAATTTGGCGCATCCATTCACCGGCCCCGAATTTATTATTTTCGCGAAGAGCACGATGTTCACTACGCTGGTCACAACAGTAGCGTGGGTGGTCGTCACATTCTTGACCAGCGCCGAACCAGATAGCATCCTCGTCGCTTTTTACACCAAAGTTCGTCCACACGCCGCAGGATGGAAACGAATTGCGCGCCTGGCTCCCGAAGTAAAACAAACAAAAGATCTCGGCACCAATCTAGTTTCGTGGATACTCGGCTGCGTAATGGTTTATTCCGCGCTCTTCGCCATCGGAGATATTTGTTTCGGGAAATATGCGCCGGGAATCGGACTGTTCGCGCTCTCCGCGGTTTGCGTTGCGGGATTGTATCGTCAGATCGCAAGAATGACAGGAGCCACAGGAACAACGGCGTAGATTAGCCCTAGCAGCATTCCAAGGAAAAATATTTTGCCCGAAAATCAACCAAGCCCAGTCCACGCAATCGCCGCTAGCTTCCTCGGCTGGACTCTCGACGCCTTCGATTTCTTCGTAGTCGTATTTCTTTTCGGCACGCTCTCGCAAGTATTCCACGTTTCAAAAGCGATGCTGGTTTTTTCGACGACCATGACTCTCGCCACGCGCCCAATCGGCGCGCTCATCTTTGGCGTCCTCGCTGATCGTTACGGACGCCGCATCCCTCTGATGGCTAACGTACTTTATTTCAGCGTAATCGAATTGCTCTGCGGATTTTCACCGAACTTCACATTTTTTCTGGTGATGCGCACTCTTTTCGGAATCGGAATGGGCGGCGAATGGGGAGTCGGCGCGTCACTCGCCATGGAATCCGCACCGAAAAAATGGCGTGGAATCCTCAGCGGAATTCTGCAAAGCGGATACTCGGTCGGATATTTGCTGGCCGCGGTGGCCGCGCGATTCATTTTACCGTCGTGGGGATGGCGTCCAATGTTCTGGCTCGGCGGAGTTCCCGCGTTGTTGGCTCTCTACATCCGTGCAAGTGTGCCGGAATCAGAAGCCTGGAAAAAACATCGCCCCACAAGTGTTGGCGCGGTGTTGAAGACGGCCGGGAAAGAATGGAAGCTCTTCGCCTATCTGATTTTCCTGATGACTTTCATGATGTTCCTCTCGCACGGCACGCAGGATTTGTATCCGGATTTTCTGGGCGAGGTGCATCACATTTCCGCGGCGCACATTTCCTACATCGTGATTCTTATGAATATTGGCGCCATCGTTGGCGCGATTCTCTTCGGCCAACTCTCTCAACAGATCGGGCGCCGTTACAGCATGCTTTCCTCGCTGCTGCTTTCGCTTCTGGTCATTCCGTTGTGGATGTTCAGTCACACCGCAACAATGCTCACTCTCGCCGCAATCGTGATGCAGGCCGGAGTGCAGGGCACTTGGGGAATTATTCCCGTCCACCTAAACGAACTGGCCCCCGACGCCGCCCGCGGACTCGTCCCCGGCCTCGCCTATCAACTCGGAATCCTATTCGCCGCCCCAACCAACAGCATCGAATTCGCGCTCCGCGATCGCGTCGGCTACCAATGGGCGTTAGCAGGTTTTGAGACTGTGGTAATTCTAGTACTCGCGATTCTTTTGTTTGCCGGATCGGAAAGACACAACAGGGATTTTCATACGGTGAATTCGGCGCAACAGTGACGGATTCGATTTTGTAGCAATTGGGTGCTCCCAATGATCGCCGAAATAATTCCCGAATGCTACGACGTCGAAGGCAAGAAGGTCTTCCGTCCAGATTCTCGGCGACACAGTGGCTTCAAACCAACTTTCCCGGCCGGTCGTTTTCTTTCGCAACCTCTGAAGTACTGGTGCTCGGACTTTTCGGACATGCGCCGCTTTCTCTCGAAATGCAAATATGTTTCCGATCAAGAACAATTCGGACAAGAGGATTACTGGGAGCCTCCAGATCAATTTGAAGAAACGAAGAAAGGGGACTGCGAAGACTTTGCGCTGTGGGCGTGGAGGCAACTTCTACACATGGGATATCCATCTCGGTTTGTTTTAGGAAGATCAGGCCGATACGGCGAAGGGCACGGCTGGGTGACATTCCAGAAAGACGGGCGCTCTTACATATTGGAAGCGCTCAGTTGGCCTGCCGGCCTCACGCTGCCTCGACTGTCCATTATTAGATACAAACCGATTTTCTCAATGTCGTGGGACGGAGAAAAAGTTTCTTACTTTGAGCACCAGGATAGAAAAGTCGAATTTCCTCCACGTTTGATCGTGCCGCTTGTCGGCGAATGGCTTTTCATCTGGGGCAAATTTTGGCTGATGCTGCCTGTCAAATTCGGGCGAGCGCTATTGAGAAAGCTCTCGGGCAGCAAGCGTTCGCAGACTGCGTAGCCACAGAGTAGCCTCGACTCGAAAGTATCGCTAGATAGCGTCAGGCATAGAAGTATAATGGCTTTTATGTTGACGCCACTCACCAGTCCAAGACTTGAAGCGTTGCGCTCGGCGCCATTGAACTCGTGGATCGTGCTTTCTGAAGATGAAAGCCGAGTCGTCGCCAGCGGCGCAACGTTCGAGGAAGCCGTAAAGAAGAGTGAAGAAGCTGGAATTGCGGACCCGATAGTGATGAGGACTCCGCCCGAGTGGCTTCCGTACTCGTTATAGAGCCATAGAGCCGCGTCGGATCGCCTGAATCCCCGTCGCGAGGTCGCCTCGATTATCAACCCGGACGAACACTTGGGATATACTGTCTCGTCGGAGGGATTCACATGCAAAAAAGCAAAACTATAGGCATCGTCCTAAACGACAAGAAATCGAGGGACGAAAATCTGGCTGATGCCATCGCGCAAGGCGGTGGTGGAATCTTGGATTCGATGCAGACATGCGGAAGAGACGTCACGCCGCGAGATTCTCATCAGGAGTCGATACATCTGACTAGCTCGCCAGCGCCCCGCGATATCGATTACGCCAATTCATCGGACATGGATATCCTCGGCGGCCACGCACTTCTCAAGGACGGGCGTAGAGTTTCTTGGTAATAATCTCTTGGACGGCCGGGTGGTCTCGAAACGAACTAGTGAAGGATCAACTTTCCGTTCTTGAACTCTCCGAAATCGACGGGACCGCCGCCGTTTAGAGTTTTGAAATCGGCCTCAAACTCTTGCGTTGAGAGCTCCGGTATCGAAAGGCGCAGTGTGAAGAGCTCGTGTTGCGCCATGCCGTTGAGTTTGTCCCTGACGGATTCAGAGGTTTCTTTGGCTAATAAACTTCCGTCTACGACAATGAATGCAGTAATTACGTCGGCTTTCGGGTCAAAAAAGAACCGCGCAGGAGCAGCCCCGTTCTCGCCGTAGCCAGCTCGTTCACGCAAATCGTTGACATCCGCCTCCAGGAGCATCCAGTCCATATTAGTGAAGTTGGCTGCGGTTCGGTATTTTGCAAACTTGGATCCTTGGCTTTTTTGGCCCACTGCCATTCCCGAAAGAAATACAAGAACAGCTCCGACACTTAGAACGATGTACGAGCGACGCATTTGATTCTCCTTTTTCTACAAGTGAATCGGTGTCGCAAATTTTTCCCAGCACCCGGCCTGACTACCACGTCTTCTTCCACACCCGCAAAATCGGATACCTTCCCGCATTACTCGGCGCGTAATCCGATCGCTCGAACCACCACATCAATCGTTTCTGAGGATCAGCCGCAAACGCCGCATCACTCGCAACCTTATCCTGAAATTGTTTTGCCAAATCTGGATGATCCAGCATCATCCTGCGCGCGATAGGCTCGGTCAGATAAGCCCCTTCGCCGCCTCCTCGGCCGCCGCTGAATAGCACGGCATTGCAGAATCCCCAGCGAGCTAGCGAGTCCGGCCCTTGCGGTTCGAGCATGGCCAAAATTAATCGCGCGCGCCGCTGATGCATCGGGACCCAGTAGGAACCTGCGGGCACCTGGATTTTTTCTTTCACCAGCTTTGTGTCGAAATCCACCATCACGTGACCTTCGTTTTGCGCGGTGCCGTATTTCACGTTTGAAAAGCGATACGTTTCAAATTCCTGATCGAGCGGCGCTGTGATTTTTTCCATTTGCACACCGTGAAGAGCCAGTTCGTCCGCAAAAACTTTCCACGCGGCAGGAATAATGTAGCCCAGCGGCATTTGCGCTTCGGTCGTCGTGTCAATTTTGTCGTGAATTACGGTGTCCAGATTATCCGGCTCGGCGAGATATCCGTTCACGTTTCCGCCAGTCACTTCGCTTTTGTACGGCCCGGTTTTTAGCGCGCGATATACAAGCGGATGGCTTTGCGATTCGCTCACTTTTCCGCCCAGGTAAACTGCCGGCGCTGAACTGTCCCCCGCTTGCGCCGCCAAAGTCTTATCTGCTTCGCGGACGGCGCTGCGCAGCGCCTGCGGATCTTCCAGAATAATATCGATGGTGTTCTTCATGATGTCGAAATCAGCCCATGCGCGAGTGCGCGTGGATTTCAGGCTGTGCGTTTCCACCAGCAAGCACGGGCGATTTTGCACCGCGGTATACAAATGCGAATATCGCGGCGTGAAAACTTCCATATAAAATTCGCGCTTGCCACTCGCGGCGTTGTTCCGCAGCGCGCCGTACGGAGCCACTCCGTGCCCGTCGTTCAACATGCGCTTATCTAACTCCGGAACGTAGCGCGAATTAATCCAAGTGCGCACCGGTTCCGCAATGTCCTGATTCCGCGCCATGTCCCAGGTAACGTCGTATTGCATGTCGCTTCCATCCGTTACGTGATTATCGAACATGAAGTCGGGCAGCCAGGCATTGTAAAGCGTCAGCCATGCGCGCATTTCCGGCGTGTCACCTTTGATGTAATCGCGATTCAAATTTAATCCCTGCGCATTCTCACGCAGTCCAGTGGACGCAGGCCCATTCTGCTGGACTCGATGATATGGACTGAAATAATCGTGCCCATCAATATTGAAAACCGGAATCACCACAAAAATTGCCTTGTCCAGCCATGACGCATATCGCTTCGTCACCGCCATGTCCCGCACCAACATCAGCGCCGTATCTTTACCTTCAATTTCTCCAGAATGAATTCCGCTTTGAATCAGAATAATCGCCTTGTTCGTTTTCGCAGCAGCTTCAGGAGTGAACGCGCGATCTTTGGAGACAATCAGCGCCGTCATCGGATGTCCTTCAGGAGTCGTCCCAAAATTAATCACTTTTATTTCGCGCGACGCCTTTTCCAGTTTCTGCGCCAGGTCAATCACTTCGGAATACGGCCCAGTCTGCGCCCACTCCGTTTTCTCGCTGGTCGTCAGCAAATTCGCCGGCGATGCTTTCGTACTCGCGGTCAGCGACGCAGCATCCTTCGCCGCCGGCGGTTCATAAGCCGAATGCGGCATCAATGGATTTTGTGCGGAAACCGAAACCGCCAGCACAGCGACAATCAAAATAAGTCGGCGCATATTTATGTGAGCTCCTTGGACTCGCCGAAGATACTCGGTTGCCGCACCCAGTTCAAGTGGATGTCGGGATGTCGCAAAGTGTAACGCATGTCCTGACACACCCATTCCGCGCCATCGCAGCACAAACTCCAATGAATGTAACAACATACGACCGCAGCAAGCGTCATTCAGATGACCGGTTTTCGCAAAAACCGCTACCCCCACCCCACCCTATTTTGCTATGTATTGCAAATAAAGGACTTACAGCGATCTGTGGGCGATCGTTATGCAAATAAAGGGCTTAGGAGCAATCGTCCGCAACAAATTTGGCGTCAGTCATCGCGATGTAATAATTTCCCACGGCGCGGACAATGCAAAATCCCGCCAAGAAAATGATAGACTGCGCCCACCAGCCGGTCGGAGTACAGGAGCGGGGTCGAGTGAAGAAACTTGGGACAAGTGTCGAAGTGCGAGTGTGCGCGTTGATTTTGTTTTTTGCGTTAATTCCGATGCGCAGCGCCGCGCAAACAAATTCTGAAACAGTCGAGAAGGGCAGTTTCAAATTACACATGCTGTTGCACGCAGTTGGCGAAGAAACTTACGAAGTGAAACGCGCGGGCAGCGACGAATTGGTCATGAGCGTTTCCTCCGAGTTGACCGACCGAAGCAACAAAAGATCCATCGCAGCAACCTTACGGATGAAAACGGATTTAACTCCCTCTGGATTTGAGCAAGATCGCGGCGGAGTTCGCGCAGCGCCAACAGTTGCAACGCCCGCGCAAACTGCGCGATTGGCTGCTGCAGCAGGAATCGATTCCGTGGAATTTGCGTCAGGCACGGCTACTGTTCACGAAGGCGAAACCAGCCGCGCGATAATTCCAGCGGCGAAATTTTTTGTGGGATTCGGCGCGAGCCCGGTTTCCGTTCAAATGATGATGGTGCGTTATTGGTCCAGCCACGGAAAACCCGCGGGATTGGAAATTTTACGTGCGATTCCCGGCGCGCCCGACGTGGAAATTGAATCCGTAGGAACGGACAACATTACTGTTGATGGCCGTGCAATTGCGCTGACGCGTTACACGGTTGCGAATATTGTTTTCGGGCGCGAAATTTTGTGGATGAACGCTCAAGGACAATTGGCGGCGCTGATGACTTTTGCCGGTGGATTGCCATTTGAAGCGGTACGAACGGAATACGAACCAGCGCTGAGCGAATTATTTCACGCGGGAGTCGCGCAAGAGATGCGCGATCTCGCGGCAATTGAAAAGCAAGTGACGCCGGAGA
>Ga0209624_10002605_pt1 | contig 13241 bp, 11 predicted proteins | sample JacPinW_OM2H0_O1_FD_188565 | JGI IMG/M metagenome (GOLD analysis project Ga0209624, IMG submission 188565) | Forest soil microbial communities from Algoma, Ontario, Canada - Jack Pine, Ontario site 1_JW_OM2H0_O1 (SPAdes) (version 2) | ecosystem: Environmental > Terrestrial > Soil > Boreal...
CCAGGCTTCATCGAGGCCATAAACGGTCCACTTTCGCGGCGGAGGCGGGACCGGGTGCCACATCGATTCCATGACTGATCCCTTTAGGGTGTCGGCGCTCGATGTGACGTCAATAGTCAAGCCACTGATCGTAGGGCATTCCGGGACAGTGCGCGCAGTAGAAAATATGCATGGCCCCGCCACGCCCCACGTAGATGCCCGCGCCGGCGCTAGCCGAGTCGGAGACCGCCTTGGTTGCAGACTTGGTCGCGCTCGCCACTGCGGCGGCGCTGGGCAGCGGGTTGAAAGTGACCACCGCGGCGAACGAGGCATCATGGCCCGCGCAACCGCCACCGCCGGAGCTACCAGCACCGGTCCCGGCCGTGGAGTTCTGCAGCGTGACTTCTTTGACACCGTCGATCAGGCGCAGGTGTTCTAGCGTCAGCGCAACCATTGACTGGCTGGTGGCACACCCGGCCAGCGTGAATGTGGGCACGCTGCCAGGCGGGGTTGCGGAGGAAACGCTGCTGGCAGCTGTCGAAGGGGTCGAGCTGGACGGCGAGGCGGCGGCAGCCGGAGCCGAGCTCGCACCCGCTGCGCCGATCGTGCCACTCAACGAGGAGATGGAAGCTTGGGTAGGAAGCACGCGGCCGAACTCGTGCATTACGTGCGCCCAGTCAAAGCGGGAGTCGATAAGCGTCTGGACGTCTTGCACGCGTTCGTTGCGCAACGCGATGAAGCTCGTATAGGGCGCGAGTTTTTCAGCCGCGCTCTGGGCTTGCTGAGCCTGGGCGACTAGCGCGGCAGCATGCGCGCGACGACTGGTGATCTGGTGTTGAGCGCTGCCGTACAGATACGCCATCAGCGCAAGGCCCGCAACCAACGCGAGCACGGCGTAGGCTCCGCCCTGCGAGCGCCCGGCGCCAACCGGCTGACCGCTGCGCTGCTCTGCCGGAATCAGGTTTACCGCTCTCATTGCGGAGCCTCCGCTGTGGCCAGTCCGGTCGCGATCGCCAGCCGGTGTACCGAGACGCCGTCGGCAAGACCCTGCTCGGGCAGAGCCATCGGCTCGCAGCGCACTTCGACGCCCAGCGATGCTTGTAGGGCCTCGGCGAAACCCGGGATGTCCTGGGCGCAGCCACTCATCACGACGTGCGAGACCTCGCCGCCGCCGTCCTGGGAGCGGTGGAAGTCCAGCGAGTTACGAACCTCTCCGGAGATGTCTCGAATTCCGTTCTCGAGCGCTGTGAGCAAATCTGCGTCGGACTGTGGCGCCGGCGCAGCGGGAGCGCCATCAACGTCAGCCATTTCCTCATAGCTCATGGCGCGCTCTTGCGCTTCACTGTCCTCGTCGCTGATCGGTCGCTGGCCCTGCTCTGGCGTCGGCTCCTCGGCGCCGTCTGCGCTGTCCTGCGCGTCACTGTCCGTCGCGATGGGGAGCGCCTGTACGGGCTGAGCCGGAGCGGTGAGATCAACGGCTGCCAGCAGCGCGCGTGCCTCTGTCAGCGCGATGCTGCGACGCTCGGCCAGCTCACTGGCGATGCCCTCCAGACCACTGCCGACCACACGCGTGAAACGGCACACGGTGCCCTCGGCGATGGCGAGGTTGGTCAAGCCGTCGACATTCAGGTAGAGCACACGCCCGGTTTGCTCGGGGTTGGGCCGGTAGAGCGAGCGGATCAGCGCGAACGCCGATAGGTCCACTCCCTGCGCGCTCAGGCCGGCGCGCCGCACTGCTCCGAGCAGGCGTTCGATCATGTCCCGCTGAGCCGCAACGAGCACCACCCGCTGACGAGGGCCAGCTGGCGTATCGACGATGCCCAATGGGTGGAAGTCCATGACCGCGTTGTTAAGCGGCATTGGCACCTGGTCCTGGGCTTGGAAGTTGACGGCGGCCGCGAGTTCCTTCTGGTCAGTGACAGGGGGCAGCTCCAACGTGCGCAGCACCGTGCGCTGGTTGGCCACCCCGACCCGGACCTGCTTGCTCAAGCCGCTGCTCTCGAAGAGCTCGCGTAGTACCTCGCTGACAGCGTCCTCGTCCATTACTTCGCCGTCGCGCACCGAGTCGGCAGGAAGCGCCAGCGCGGCGGCGCGCTCAGCGACAATCGACCCGTTGACACGCGCCTGGACGGCCGCCACGAAGCCTGGCTGAATGTCCAAGCCGACCAGCGACTCGCCCGAACGGCGGCCGAAGCTCAGCGGCAACGTCAGGCTGATTTGGGGGATTCGTGTGGGGAGCAGTCGCATCTGGAGTAAGGCGCTTCAGACAACACGCGGTTGATCCGCAATGGGGGTATCGGCGCTAACCGCTTAGCGCTTTAGTTGAGGAAGTGGTTGACGTAGACAGCCACTAGTTCGTTCCCTACGAAGACCGCGAGCAACGCCCCGAGCGCGAGGAACGGACCGAACGGAACAGCCGTCTTGCGTCCCGCATTCGCGCCCTTGCGGTAGATCACAACCAGGCCGAGGGCGACGCCCGCGACTAGCGCGATCAGTAGCGCCGGCGCGACCGCGGCTCCGAGGAACAGGCCCATCACGCCGGCGAGCTTGACATCCCCCATACCCATGCCGCCGGGATACGCCAGGGCGGCCAACAGCAGGAAGCCGCCGGCGCCAATGCCTGCGATCAAGCGTTCGGGCTCGCCAGCGGGGTCGAGGGCCAGCCCGAGCGCAAGCGCGAGGACCATGCCGAGAGCGGTGATGCTGTTGGGGATGATGCGGTGCTCGAGATCGATCATCGCCGCGGGCACCACGATCAGGATCAGAGCGATGCTCAACGCAATTCCCACAGCCGTGTGATGCGCGAGCACGGCGCCCACACACAGGGCTGCGGTGAGCGCCTCGACGAACGGGTATCGAGGTGAGATTGACGAGCCGCAACTGCGGCAGTGTCCGCGCAGGAACAGCCAGGAGAGAATCGGGATGTTGTCGTACGGCTTGACCGGCGTGCCACACGTCGGGCAGTGTGAGGCCGGTAGCAATAGCGACTCGTGCCGAGGTAGGCGATAAACGACGACGTTCAGGAACGAGCCAAAGATCGCGCCCAGGACGCCCGCGAAGGTAACAGCCTCCATGGTCAGCTAATCGACGCGTGCGAGGCGGGGCTTGAGCGAAGCCACCATCAAGCACGCCGCCGCTTGCAGCGCTGGCGGACCCGAGAGCTCACCAGCTGCCGGTTGCGCAGCCGCCAGCTTTGCTGGATTCGGATTTACAGGTGCGCTGCACTTCGCCGTTTTCCTTGCGGGTGATCGTGAAGGTATCTTTGCCGGGACCCGGCGCGACCGCGGTCACCACGTAGCCTTTGTTGGATTCCTTGGCTTCGGCGACGCTCAGGTATGCGTCGTTGTTCCCGGCGGCGGTGTTGATCGACTGATCGACCTTGTGCAGGGCTTCAACGCTCAGGTTTTTGTATTCGCCTTCGTGGTCGGTCGAGTATGTCTCGGCGGCCACCTCTGCCTCGCGCGCCATTTCCTTGGCGCTGGCGTCGTAGGCCTTGCCCTTCTGACTGAGCAGCGAGGGGATCGCGATCGCGGCGAGGATGCCGATAATTAGGATGACAACGAGGATTTCGATCAAAGTGAAGCCTTGCTCGGTCCCCATACGTTTGCGAAGCTGGCTCAGCATGATCCCTGCATCGGCATTGTCAAGACGGCCCTTTAGCGTTTCTTGTAAATGGCGTGATTGGTAAATCGTCGCGGCCTACTTTGAATACAATCCCGGCCCCACAACCGCCAGCCTTACAACGACGAGGAGGCGACTCAGGGGCCGCCTCCTCACACGCTTCGCTCCGTGGCTTATGCCACGATTACGCCACTACCAAGAGCCGGTAGCAGCCCCTGAGCAGTCCGTCTTCCCGGTCGCACTGGTACACGTACGGGTGACTTCCCCGTTCGCTTTGCGGGCGATGGTGAATTTGGTTCCGGTGTTCGCGGCAACTGCGGTAACTGTGAAGCCTTCTTCATTTTCGGCTCCGGCGGCAGCTTCAAGCCAAGCACCGCCACTCGCTGTGGCCGCACTCGTCGGAATCGTGACCTCGTATTTGTGCAGTTCAGTCGGACTCAGAGCCGACGTGTATTTGCCTTCGTGGTCGGTCGCGAAGGTTTCCGCGGTTGTCTCAGCCGAGCGAGCCATTTCCTTGGCCCCGGCGTCATACGCCTTGGACTTCTGGCTCAGCAGTGACGGGATGGCGATCGCGGCAAGGATGCCGATGATCAAGATAACGACCAGAAGTTCGATGAGGGTAAAACCACTCTCATCGGTCGAACGCTGGCGCAGTCGATACAACATGTGATCCTCCTAGGATCCGATTTGGGCGCCAGCCCTCGGTAATCGCCTCAAGCGGCGATGCGTCCCCCTTGTGAGGGCCGCCGGCTTTGCTACGCATCTAGGATGCTCTGCCTTGGCACCTCGGTACTGGCTTTGTCAGCGGCTGCATCGACCTGCTCGACGGTGACCTTTATAGGTGCACGAACGCTTGGACGGATGATTAGCAGGCCGACACGCGGCTGGACAATTCGCTGAAGAGCGCGTTAGCGTGACTCGGCGCCCGCAAGCACTATGGCGTCTCAGGCTGCCGGCTCAGGGGCAGCGTCGCTCACAACGCCATCGCCGTCGCCACCGCGCTCGAGCCACTGCGCCTGTGCGTCGATGTCCGCAACCCGCATTCCCCCGCCACGACACCAGGGGCAGGTGATCGTGCTGGGCGTGCCGCCGAGGTTGGAGATCACGTGGCCGCTGCCGCGGCAGGCCATACACTCCCGCGGCCCATGAGACGCCGGTGTGAGACCCTCGCTGTCGCTATCTGCGCTTGCCACGATCCGATCAGACTAGCGTTGCGCGCGTGAGAAGACAGCCACGCGCAGCCGAGTGGGTCCTCGTGGCGGCGATCACGGTGGGTGCGGCGCTGCTGCGCCTGGTGCACATCGGCCAGGTGCCACCGGACCCGTTCTACGACGCAGCGGTGCGCAGCATGGCGATGTCGTGGCACAACTTCTTCTTCGGCGCGTTCGAGCCGGGCGGCAGCGTCTCGATCGACAAGCCACCGATCGACCTATGGCTGCAGGTCATCAGCGTGAAGCTATTAGGCTTCAGCTCCACCACCCTGAAGCTTCCGGAGGCGCTCGCGGGGATCGCATCGGTGCCGTTGCTTTACGTGGCAGTGCGCCGGATGTGGAGCGCACCGGCTGGGATCGCCGCCGCCGCTGCGATGGCGGTGCTGCCGATCGAGGTGATCACCGCACGCAGCGACACGATGGACGGGGTGATGATGCTGGCGTTGGTATTCGCCCTGCTGGCGGCAGTGCATGCCGTGCAGACGGGACGAAGCGTGTGGCTCGTTGCCACTGCGGTGATGCTGGGCGTGGCGTTCAACGTCAAGCTGCTCGAGTCGCTGGTCGCGCTCCCCGCGATCGCCGTGTTCGCCTATCTCGGACTGCCGGGCTCGCGCAAACGGCGTCTGCTGCGCCTCAGCGCCACAGCGATCGTGTACGTGGTGGTGTCCTTGTCTTGGCTGACCGCCACGCTGCTGTTCCCGGCGCACGAACGCCCGTATGCGATCGGCTCGACCAACGGCAGCGCATGGAACGCGGCGTTTGTGTTCAACGGCAGCGACCGCCTCGGCGGGAAAACGGTTGAACCAGGGGCAACAGTGTATGAAGCGAGCCACAAGTACCCCGTGGCCACGCAGGAAGAGCGCGACCACATCCCGATCGTCCCCCCGTCCCCCACGAGGCTGCTCGCCCGTATCGGGCCATTGTCGGGTGAGCGTCTCGGCTTGGAGATCTTGGTGGGCCTGCTGCTGGGGATACCGGCGCTGCTATGGGGCCTTATGGGTGGCGAGGATTCCTCTGGAGACCTTAGGATCCGCCCGAGCCCAGACTCCGAGGAGATCCAAGCGCTGGACTTGGCGCGACGCATGCGCTGGGCGACGGCCAGCGGCCTGGGGCTGTGGATGTTCGCGGGGCTCGTTCTTTTCAGCCACATGATCCGCCTGCACCCGCGATACGTGGAAGGGTTCACGCCGGCGGTCGCGGCAATGCTGGGCATCGGCTTGGCCTGGGCGGCTGACGTGCGCAGGGCCGGGCACACTGGATACGTGCGGCTCGCGTTCTTGCTGCTGGCGCTCGCCTTGACCATGTACTACTGCGAGCGCCTGTTGTATGGGACACCGCGCGATTGGTGGATCGCGCTCGCGGGGGCACTAGGCGCGAGCGCATGCGCCGTGCTTGCGCGGCTTCCGAGCATGCCGGCGCGGCTGCGCGCGCTGCTTGCACCGGGCGCGGTGATCGCGTTCTCGCTCGTGGCCGTGTTGACGATCCCGCTGCAAGCAGATCTCACGGCGATCACCGATCGTGTTAGCGACGCCGGGCTGGTCGGCCAGCTGCCGGGCGCCCAACAGCACCCGCTGAGCACCTATCTGATCGCCCACCAGGAAGGGGCACATTACGAGCTCGCCGCTGAGTCGGCTACGGCAGTCGGCTCGCTGATCGTGCAGGATGGACGCCCGGTGCTGATGCTGACGACATACGACGCGCGGGTCTTCACCTCGATTTCCAGGCTGAAGCGCCTGATCGCCGCCGGCCAGGTTCGCTATGCGTTCCTGAACACGTTCTGCACGAGTCAGGCGCAGTCGGTGAATCCCGCGTGCTCGGCACCTGTCAAGTGGGTGCGTGCGCACGGCAAGGATGTGTCGATCGAGGCGGGGCTCGCGCAGGGCGGGCTCTTGTATCTACTGCCAGGGGCGAAGCCATGAGCGTTGAGCAAGAGCGCTTGCAGGGGCTGGTCACGGGGGCTCGCGCGGCGGGCAGAATCGCGCTCGACACCGAGTTCATGGGCGAGGGCCGCTACCGCACGCTGCTGTGCCTGGTGCAATTGGCGATCCCAGAGGACGACGAGATAGCCGAGCACATCCTTGTGGTCGACCCACTGCTGGAGGGTTTCGACGGATCGGCGCTCGCCGCGGCGCTGGCCGACCCGGCGATCGAGATCGTCGTGCACGCCGGACGCCAGGACATCGCGCTGTTGCGCAGGTACCTGTGCACGGAGGTCACGAACGTCTTCGACACACAGATCGCCGCGGGCTTCGCCGGCCTGGGGGCACAGGTCTCATACGACTCGCTGCTCGCGGAGGTGCTGGGCCTGCGCGTCGCCAAGACAGCGAGCTTCACCCGCTGGGACGCGCGGCCGCTTTCACCCGAGCAGATCGCCTATGCGCGCGAGGACGTGGTGCACCTACTAGAGCTGGCAAGTGAGCTCGAGTGCCGCCTGCAAGAGCTGGGACGCTTGCAATGGGCGCGCGAGGAGTGTGAGCCGCTCGCCCATTCAAGCGATAAGCGCACACCGGAGACAATCTTCGCGCGCCTACCCCGCGTCAACACGCTGAACGCCTCGGCGCGGACGGTTGCTCATGAGCTAGTTCGCTGGCGCGAGCATACGGCCGAGCGCCACGATCGTCCCGTGCAGACCGTGCTCGGCGACGCCACGTTGGTGGAGATCGCCAAGCGAAGGCCGACTTCCCGAGGCGAGCTAGAGAAGATTCGCGGCGTCGGCTCAAGCGCCAGCGGGCGTAGGGCCGAGGAGCTGCTGGAGGCGGTACGCGTCAGTCGCGAGCAACCACCGGACCCACCGGGCGAGACCACCCGTACGCCCCCACCCAAGCCAGACGACGCCCCGCTAGTCGCGCTAGGCGAGGCATTGCTACGCACACGTGCCCGCGAAGCAGGACTGGCCTATGAGCTGTTGGCCGCACGCGCGGACCTACAGGCAATCGTCACCGCCGCACGCATAGGCGGCGATGAGGCCGACGTACGCACGCTGCGCGGATGGCGACGAGAGCTAGCAGGAGCCGAGCTCCTGGATCTACTCAACGGCGGTGTCTCGCTGTCAGTGCAAGAGACCAGCGAGGGCCGTCGCGTAAGGATCAGCGACAAACCCGAATAACTCGCCCGGCCGTAAGCGCTAAGCGTGGCATCGCAACGCGATACGCAGGCGGAGGAGTTTCGGATCGGATCGAGAGATCCGATTTGAAAGCTCCGGAGCCCTATTCGATGTGGTTGTAGATTTCGAACAGCGGCAGGTACATCGAGATGACGATGAAGCCAACGATGCTTCCGATCACGATAATCATGATCGGCTCGAGGATCGATGTCAGTGTTTTGACTGACGCCTCGACCTGTTCCTCGTAGAACTCGGCGACCCTGTCCAGCATCTGGTCGAGTGCGCCGGTTTCCTCACCAACGCCAACCATGTGCGTGACCATCGTGGGGAAGATCGGCGCCTGCGCCAGCGGCGCGGCGATCGTGCCTCCGCGCTTGACCGATGAGATCACGCCGTCCATAGCCTCTTCCACGGCGACGTTGCCGCCGGTGCGCCCGGTGATCTCGAGCGCCTGTAGCAGCGGCACGCCGGCTGCTGTCAGCGACGCCAGTGTGCGCGACCAGCGCGCGACCGCGATCTGCTGGACGATCGTGCCGATCCGCATCGGGATGTGCAGGCGGAAGTGGTCCCACTGGCGTCGTCCCCAAGACGTCTTTTTCCACTTGACGAACGCGACGATGATCAGCGCGAGCGAGCCGAACATCGCCCACCAGTCCTGGGTGACGAGCTTGGACAGCCCGACGGAGACCTGTGTCATGGCGGGAAGTTCTCCGCCGAATTCCTTGAAGACGTTCTCGAACACGGGCACGAGGAACGCCACCAACGCCATCATCACGCCGACCGCGAAGAAGACCACCAGGGCGGGGTAGACCATCGCCGATTTGACCTGTTTGCGCAGAGCGGCGTCCTTCTGCAGCTGATCGGCGACGCGCACAAGCGCGTCCTCGAGCACACCGCCCGTCTCGCCGGCCTGCGTCATCGCGACGAACAGTGGGTTGAATACCTTGGGGTGACGGGCCATCGAGTCGCTCAGCGGCAGACCGGCCTCGACGTCCTTGCGAACAGCAACGATCGTTTCCGTCAGCAGTTTGCTCTCGGTCTGCTCCTCGAGCACATACAGCGCACGCAAGATGCTCATCCCCGATGAGATCATCGTGGAAAGCTGGCGCGCGAAGATCGAGAGCTCGGTCGGCTTGACCCGACTCATGAACGTGATCTCGATGTTCTTCGAGGAATGCTTGTCGGCGATGTCCAAGACGATCAGCCCGCGCTGCTTGAGCTGATCTGCGACCGCCTGCTTGGAGTCAGCCTCGACCTCGCCGCGAGCCTTGGCGCCGGCGAGATCGAGGGCCTTGAAGACGTAGGTGCTCATCGCGAATGCCTAAGCGGCTGCCAGCGAAGGCGCACCCAGCAAGCGCCTGAGCTCCTCGGGGGTCGACGAGCGTGCTTCGGCGAGCTTCTGTGTGATCTTGCCGGCACGTACGAGCGAGGCAAGCGAGGCGTCCATCGTCTGCATGCCCGACGCCGAGCTGGTCTGCAGCACGGAGTAGATCTGGTGGGTCTTGCCCTCGCGGATGAGGTTGCGGATCGCCGGGTTGGGGACCAACACCTCACATGCGACCACGCGGCCGGAGCCATCGGCGTTGGGCAGCAGCTGCTGGGTCATGATGCCTTGCAGGGCGACCGACAGCTGCACGCGCACCTGGCCTTGCTGGTGAGCGGGGAACACGTCGATGACGCGGTCGATCGTCTGGGCGGCGTCCTGCGTGTGCAGGGTGGCGAACACGAGGTGGCCAGTCTCGGCGGCGGTCAGAGCCGTGGAGATCGTGTCGAGGTCGCGCATCTCCCCGACGAGGATCACGTCGGGGTCCTGACGCAGGGCGGCCTTCAGCGCGTCACCAAAGCTCTGCGCATCTGAGCCCAGCTCGCGCTGGTTGACGAGGCACTTCTTGTGCCCGTGCAGGAACTCGATCGGGTCCTCGATCGTCATGATGTGCTCCTCACGGGTGGCGTTGATCTCGTCGATCATCGCCGCCAGCGAGGTGGACTTTCCGGAGCCTGTAGGCCCTGTCACGAGCACGAAGCCACGCGGACGACGCGTGAACTCGTGTACGGCTGCAGGCAGCCCGAGTTCATCGATCGAGGTCATGCCGAAGGGGATCAAGCGGAAGGCCGCACCGATCGCGCCACGCTGATAGTAGGCGTTGACGCGGAAACGAGCGTGCCCGGGGATCGAGTAGGCGAAGTCCAGCTGCCAGTCGGTCTCCAGGCGTTGGCGCTGGTCGCCGGTGAGGATCGAGTAGACGATCTCGCGGGTGTCCGTGGGCGAGAGCTTCGGGTAGTCCTCGAGCGGGGAAAGTTTTCCGCGCACACGGACGGTTGGGTGCGCGCCCGAGCTGAGGTGCAAGTCGGATGCCCGGCGGTGTACGACCTCCATCAAGAGGTCTGCGAAATCGATGTCCATGGGTCCGCCCATCGGCCACTAGTAGGGCACCTGCGCGCTCTCACAGGTACCGCTGGACAAACGTTCGAGTGCCAAAGGCGCAGTTGCTCAGTCGGTGCCGATCACGCGTGCGATCTCAGCCATCGAGGTGCGCCCCTGGCGAACCTTCTGTAGGCCGTCGTCACGCATGCGCGTCATCCCCTGGCTGACGGCCACCTCGCGGATCATCTCCGCGGGCTTGCGTTCCAGCGACAGCGCCTGGATCTCGGGCGTCACCTTCATAACCTCATACAGGCCCAGCCGTCCGCGATAGCCGCTGGCACCGCAGCGTCGACAGCCCACAGGCTCATACGCCTCGAGCTCCATCCGTGCCCGGTAGCCGGCATCCTGCAGCACCTTGGCGGGGATGATCGTACGCCGCTTGCAGCTCGGGCAGAGCATCCTTGCGAGACGCTGCGCGACCACGCAGTCGAGCGCGGAGGCGACGAGGAACGGCTCGATCCCCATCTCGATCAGCCTGGAGATCGCGGAGGGCGCGTCGTTGGTGTGCAGCGTGGAGAGCACCAGATGTCCGGTGAGCGCTGACTCCACCGCGATCTGGGCGGTCTCGCGGTCGCGGATCTCACCGACCATGATGATGTCGGGGTCGGCGCGGACCATCGAGCGAAGGCCTGCCGCGAAAGTCAGGCCGACCTTGGCCGAGACCTGAACCTGGGTGAGCCCGGCCATTTCGTACTCGACTGGGTCCTCCACCGTGATGATGTTCTTCTCGGGGGTGTTGACCAGCTGCAACGCGGCATAAAGGGTCGTCGACTTCCCCGACCCTGTGGGTCCGGTCACGAGCACCGCGCCATGTGTCTCGCGGCAGGCGCGTTCGAAGCGTTCGCGCTCGGGATCGGCCATGCCGAGCTTGTCCAGATCGACCACCACAGATGCCTTGTCGAGGACACGCATGACCGCGCCCTCGCCGTGGACGCTGGGTAGCGTCACCACGCGCAGGTCGACGTGGCGGCCGTCGATCTTGAGCCCCACGCGCCCGTCCTGCGGCAGGCGCTTCTCGGCGATGTTCAGCTCAGCCATGATCTTGATGCGCGAGATCACCCCTGCGGCCATGCGGCGCTGGACGGTGGTGATGTCGTGCAGCACGCCGTCGACCCTGAAGCGCACGCGCAGCTCGCGCCCATCGGGTGCGAGATGGATGTCGGAGGCGCCGCGCTCGACCGCCTGGGCGACGATCTGGTTCACCAGCTTGATGACAGGGGCGTCTTCGGAGGTCTCATGCAGGGCGACGACCTCGGCGCCCTCCTCGGTGTCCTCGGTGATGTCGGCTGTCTCGCCAACGACGTCTTCGAGACGGTCGAGGCGCGAGATCAGATTGGCGATGTCATCGGCGGGCGCTACGGCGACGCGAATCTCATACCCGGTCATGATCGCGATGTCATCGACGGCGAGCACGTTCGAGGGGTCGGCCATCGCGACCAGCAGCGTGCGCTTGTCGGCAAACGCCACCGGCACTGTCTGATAGCGCTTTGCGATCGTCGTGCTGACAAGGTTCGCGGCGCTCATGTCGACAGTGAACACACCCAGATCCAGGTGGTCGAGACCGTAGCGCTCGGCGAGCGCCCTCGCCAACGCGTCCTGGGAGAGCACGCCGTTGTCGAGCAGCGCGCGCTCGGGCGTGGTGCCGGAGATGCGCGAGCTCTCCAAGGCGTCGTCTACCTGCTTGCGAGAGGCAAGGCCCATGTCGACGATCACGTCGGTGAGGAAGCGTTGAGATGAGCCTCGGCGCGAGGGCTTGGTGATGCCCGAGTAGTCGCCCTCAGAGCCAGTGCCGGCACTGGGTGCATCCCCAGTTTCCCTTTCCTCGACCCGCTCGTCGGTGACACTCGCCTGCCCGCCCACCGATCCGTCGGCTGAGATCATGGGCTCGCGCTCAGCGCCCGACTCCACCTCGATGTAGGGGTCGGCGCCGGCGATCGTCTCGAATTCGACGTCGGCGCCGGGTAGCGTGTCGAGCCCGGCGGGCGTTGTGTCCATCCCGAAGATCGCGTGCAGGTCCGGGCCTGCTTGCTGGGGTAGCTCGCTCATCGCGAGCACTCCCTCAGCTCGTGGCTAGTCTGGCACCTGATCCTGATGGAGGAGGGCATCTCGCATGACGTCCACCGGCGCCTTGCGGCCGGTCCACAGCTCAAGACTGAGCGCCCCCTGGGCGATGAGTATCTCCAGGCCGTCGACAGTACCCGCGCCATGCGCTTTGGCAGCCGCAAGCAGCGGCGTGGATCCGGAGCGGTAGACGAAATCGACGACATAGGAGTACTTACCGACTTGATCGAGCGTCAATCGGAGTTGGTTGAGCCCCTGACTGTCAGTGGCCGAGCGTTCTACCCGGTCGTCGTGCAGGCCGACCGAGGTGCAGTTGACGAGCAGATCTGCGGGAACCGGCTCACGCACCGCCGTGACCCCCAGATCGTGTGCAAGCGCGCTTGCACGCTCAGCTGTGCGGTTCCAGATCGACACCTCGCTCGCGCCGGCTTCGCGCAACGCCCAAACAGCAGCGCGGGCGCTGCCACCGGCGCCGAGGATCAGCACCCGCGGATGGGCGGGCATGTCGGCTAGGCCGGCGAGCGCGGCGATCAACCCGGGGGCATCGGTGTTCTCGGCAGCGATTGTGCCGTCCGCGGCAAACATGAGCGTGTTGGCGGCACCGATCGCACGTGCGGCGTCGCTTGCCTCTGTGGCAAGTGCCAGCGCGGCCTGCTTGTGTGGGATCGTGACGTTCACGCCGACGAAGCCCGACTGCGGCAGCGCGCGGGTCGTCTCATCGAACAGCGGCGGCGGGACCGGCAGGAGCTGGTAGCGCCAGTCGTCCAATCCCAGGGCAGCGAGCGCGGCGTTGTGGATCGCGGGCGAGCGGCTGTGCGCGACGGGCCAGCCGAGTACGCCT
>Ga0209624_10002608_pt1 | contig 13238 bp, 9 predicted proteins | sample JacPinW_OM2H0_O1_FD_188565 | JGI IMG/M metagenome (GOLD analysis project Ga0209624, IMG submission 188565) | Forest soil microbial communities from Algoma, Ontario, Canada - Jack Pine, Ontario site 1_JW_OM2H0_O1 (SPAdes) (version 2) | ecosystem: Environmental > Terrestrial > Soil > Boreal...
TTTGTCTCTAACAGGAAAGGTGTGACTGAACAGATGCGGACGTATGTGCCGAAGGGCCGGGAAGTGGAAGAGCTGGCCGAAGGCAAAAACTGGTTAATAATTGACGCGAATGGGCAGGTGCTGGGGCGGCTGGCCACGCAAATCGCGCGGCTTTTGATTGGCAAGGACAAGCCGAACTTCACGCCATATCTCGATTGCGGGGATCACGTTGTGGTGATCAATGCCGAGCGCGTGCGTGTGACCGGAAACAAGGCTGACCAAAAAATTTACCGCCACCATAGCGGTTTTCCAGGCGGACTGAAAGAAGTGCCGTTCCGCCGCAAGATGCAGCAACAGCCTGCGGAGATTATTCGCGAGGCGGTGCTCGGGATGCTGCCGAAGAATAAGCTGCGAGCACGCCGCGCGCGCAAGCTTCGGATTTACGCGGGCGATAAGAGTCAGTTGCGCCACGCTGGACAGAAGCCCCAACCGTTTGCGCTTTAACCACGTTCTCCTGTTCGAATCGTTCAGGAATCGGCGCAGCGTTTGAAGCACATTTGTCGCTGGGTGTGACTTTTTATCCGGCGGCGGATTTGCTGATTCAGCAGAAGACACCCTTCGGCCTAATGTTGGCCTAAGCGCTGTGATCTAGCACAAGGCCCTTCGGGCTTACTTGCCCTCAGGGTCGTGATTAAGCACGAGGAGACTAAATTTGAGCTCGACATCAACAAACGCCGGCGGTGCCGGGAAGAAAATAAACAGCACGGGCCGCCGCCGGGAAGCTGTGGCGCGGGTGTTCGTGAAATTGGGCGCGGCGCGATTTACCGTGAACGGCCGGCCGGTGGACGAATATTTTAAGAATGTGGCGTGGCACACGGCGGCGGTTGAGCCGCTGAAGTTTACGCAGATGGCGGAAGAGGTGGATGTGTGGGCGACGGTGAAGGGCGGCGGAGTAGGCGGGCAAGCTGGAGCGGTGCGCATGGGACTTTCGCGCGCGCTTTCGCTGCTGAATCCCGAGCTGCGTCCGGCGTTGCGCAAGAATGGTTTTCTGACGCGCGATTCGCGCATGAAGGAACGGAAGAAATACGGGCAGAAGGGCGCGCGGCGACGGTTCCAGTTCAGCAAGCGGTAATTGGGATTTGGCGGCCAGCAGATTGCCGAATTAGCCATCGAAGCGAGACGCGACGGCACGAAAAGCGAAGATGCCGGGCTGAAGCCCGGCGCTACAAGTGCCTGTGGAAGTTGTAGCAAGGAAGTTGATTTCATGTTCCGCGGAAGCGGGACAAATTCATGGCCGGCTTGATACCGGCACAAAAGGACGCTGCTGCTCGCGCAGCGGGCGAACAGTCAAAGCGCCCCTTTCATAGAGGAGGAACATTGGCGGTAGAAATTACGATGAAGGAGTTGCTGGAGGCCGGAGTGCATTTTGGCCACCAGACACGACGCTGGAACCCGAAGATGAAGGAGTACATCTTCGGCGAACGAAACGGCATTCACATCATTGATCTGCAAAAGACCCTCAAGATGTTTCGCGAAGCGGCGCGATACGTAGCTGAACTGACCGCGCAGGGCCGCACAATTTTGTTCCTCGGCACGAAGCGCCAGGCGCAGGAAGCGATCGTCGAAGAAGCGAAACGCTGCTCGATGTATTACGTGCAGCATCGCTGGCTTGGCGGCACGCTGACGAACTGGGTCACGCTTCAAAAATCCATCAAACGCTTGAAGCTGCTGAAAGCGATGACGGAAGACGGCCGCATGGCCGAGCTTCCGAAGAAGGAAGCGGCGCGGCTCGATCGCGAGCTCAAGCATCTTCTACAGAACTTTTCCGGCGTCGAGAATATGGCGACGCTTCCGGACGCGATGTTCGTGATTGACCCGAACAACGAGCAGATCGCTGTACGCGAGGCGCGGCGCATGGGTGTTCCCGTGGTCGCGATTGTGGATACGAATTGCGATCCGGATATCGTGGACGTGGTGATCCCCGGAAACGATGACGCGTTGCGCGCGATCAGGTTGTTCACCTCGAAAATCGCCGACGCGGTCCTTACGGGACGGCAACAATACGAGCGGACGCAGATCGCCTCACAGAAGACTGCTGAAGGCGCTGATACCGGCGATAAGGTCGACTACGTGGACACGAGCGCCTACGAGAAGTACGAAAAGCAGGAAGGCGACTTCGTTGATGCGGAGCCAACCGACGTGCTGGCGCCGGAAGCGCTGACGCCTGAAGAGACGCCGGCTGCAACGGATGAGGCGGCGGCCACGCCGGAAGCGGCACACGTTGCGTCGGGCTCAGATGACAGCGGCGCGAAGCCATAGATCTTGACGTGCTTACCTCGGGCATGGGCCCACTAACCCGCCGGAACACGCCGAATCCGGCGCGATCGCAAACAAACAGGCGATGACGTAAGCCGGCGGTTTCCGTCACGGCTAGAAGTTGCTTTTTGAATTCGACCCAGCATCGAAAATTTCTGGAAGGAATATAGGAACTCATGGTTACACAACCGGGACAGACGAACGTTTCCGCGCAACTCGTGAAAGAGCTACGCGAGCGCACGGGAGCAGGATTCACGGCGTGCCGCGAGGCGTTGCTTGAATCGAAGGGCGATATCGAGCAGGCGATCAGCATTCTTCGGAAGAAAGGCCAGGCGGCCGCGCAGAAAAAGGCGCAGCGCACGACGTCTGAAGGGCTGGTGGGGCACTACATTCACGCGGGCGGAAAGATTGGCGTGCTGGTCGAAATCAATTGCGAGAGCGATTTCGTGGCGCGGACGGACGATTTTCAACGGCTATGCCATGACGTGGCAATGCACATCGCTGCGGTTGATCCGCGATTCCTCAAGCGCGAGGAGGTGACGCCGGAAATTCTCGAGCGCGAGCGCGACATTTATAAGGCGCAGGCCCGCGCTACCGGGAAGCCGGACAACGTGATCGACAAGATTGTCAGCGGCAAGATGGAAAAATTCTACGAAGAGAATTGCCTCTACGAGCAGCACTTCATTCGCGATGAAGGCATTACGGTGAAGGAGCTGGTGGACGCGGCGATTGCCAAGCTGGGCGAGAATGTTGCGATCCGACGTTTCGCGAGATTTAAAGTTGGCGAGACGGATGGAGCGCAAGCTGGGACGCCGGCTACGACGGCGCCGACTGAGACGCCTGAAACACCTACGGAACAATAGAGCTTCTCAAACGAAAATCTAAGGACAGCCGGCCTGCCGACCAGCGCTACAAAAGCTGGAATGCATTCGTAGCGTCCGCATCTTGCCGGTGTGGTGCTCCGCCGGGACGACAGAAATCAAAATCGCCGGCAGGATGCCGCCGCTACGATTGCGCGCTTGCCGTTCCATCATCATTAGAGCTGCCGCACAGCCTGAAAATAGCCTGAGAAAGAAAAAGCAGGAGGGATTCCTCGCTGCGCTCGAGGAATGACACACCAACAGAGGGATGCGTACTGTCTGCAAGAACAAAGTGATGCGTACCGATGTCGCACGGGAGATTCTCTGCTAGAATGCGCGCGGGCGCGGGGGATGCCCTTACCGCATGGCCAAAGTACAGGCTTCGAAACAACCAGTCGAAAAAAAAAGGCAGCCGGTCTTCACGCGGATCGTGCTGAAGATTTCCGGCGAATCGCTGCAAGGGCCGATGGATTCGGGAATCCACGCCGAGACCGTCGTGGTGATCGCGAAAGAGATCAAGCAGATCCACGATCTGGGCGTGCATGTGGCGATCGTGGTGGGCGGCGGAAATATTTTTCGCGGTGTGCGGCAGAAGTCGCTGGCGATTGACCGAGCAACCGGTGATTACATGGGTATGCTCGCGACGGTAATCAACGGACTCGCGCTGCAGGACGCGCTCGAAAAAATGGGCTGCTTCACGCGATTGATGAGCGCCATCGAAATGCATCAGGTGGCGGAGCCGTTCATTCGCAGGCGCGCGACGCGGCATCTCGAGAAACATCGCGTAGTCATTTTTGCGGCCGGCACCGGCAATCCCTATTTCTCGACGGACACTGCGGCGGCGTTGCGCGCCATGGAAATCAAGGCGCAAGTGATTCTAAAGGCGACTCGCGTGGATGGAGTTTACGACGCGGATCCGGAATTAGTGCCAACAGCGCGCCGCTTCGATCGCATCACGTACATCGATGTGCTGCAGAAGGGGCTTTCGGTGATGGATTCGACGGCGATCTCGCTTTGCATGGACAACAAGATGCCGATCATTGTGTTCAACATGAATGTGGCGGGAAATTTGAAGCGCGTGGTGCTGGGCGAAAAGGTGGGCTCTCTGGTCCAGGCTGAGTGAAAGTCACGGCGCGAAATTCTGAGGCATTGAGAGATGTGAACATGGAGACGAAGATTCCATGACGACAATTGAAACAACCAAAGACGCACTGGGCCAAGCGAGAACGCGAATGGAAAAAGCGGTGGAGGATTTCCGCAAGGAGCTCGCGACGATTCGCACGGGCCGCGCGAACACTGGATTACTCGATTCGATTCGCGTGGATTATCACGGCACGCCGATGCCGGTGAATCAGTTGGGCACTCTTTCCGTTCCCGATCCGACTGTGATTGTGATTTCGCCGTGGGACCCGAGCGCGGTTGCGTTGATTGATAAAGCGATTCGGACTTCGGATCTGGGGCTGAATCCAGCGAGCGACGGCAAATTGATTCGCGTGCCGATTCCGGCGCTTACAGAGGAGCGGCGCAAAGATCTTGTGAAGCATATTCACAAAGTGCTCGAGAATCACCGTACAGCCGTACGCAATATTCGCCGCGATGTCAAAGAGGCTGTCGAGAAGTTAGAGAAAGAAAAAAAGATCAGTGAAGACGATAAGAAGCGGACGCTGGACGAGCTCGAGAAGGTCACTCACCAGGAAACGAAGAAAATTGAAGATCTCTCGGCGTTAAAAGAAAAGGAAGTAATGGAATTCAAGTAGCGGCGAGTCTGTGAGCACGCGGCGTCAGAGGCAAAGCCGGCGGGACGCTGGCGGTACAAGAAAAAGACAGGAGAGATTCCTCGCTGCGCTCGGAATGACGGGCTTGTGCAGCTGGGGCTCCGCTAGCTGCGCATCACAACATCCGGGCACGGACCGCAATTACTCCACGCTGCTTACTTCTTCGGGCCTGTTCAGAATGAACGTGCAATCGACCGCTTTCGTCGTGCACGCCAGGGTGCCGCGGCGCACGAGTTTTCCGGGAGAAGGGCTCGGAAACATCGCACCGAAATCAACGGCGCGAAGGCGATCACCTGCGTCGCGCAACGAATCGCTGCCGTGAATGAACTTGGCGGCGTCCGCGTGTGCGCCGTCGCCTGAAGGAACGAGCAGCAGCCAGAAATCAGCTTCCACGCCTTCCAGCCCGGAATTTTTGACGGAATAAATTCGTTCGGACGCAAGATCCGCGCGCGCTTGTTTGAGCCTTTCTTCGGTGGCGATTCCTTCACCAGCTAGCGCCGCGAGACGCGCCTGCGTTTCTTTCGGCGAATGCGGGGCTGCCAGCGCCAGCAAGTATGTTTGTATCCCCAAGACTTTTTGGCTGCGTTTTTCGTAGAGCTGGGCGAGATGATCGCCGATGCCGCCATTCTGCGTAAGTTTCCACGCAGAACGGAGATACGGTTCGGCGCCATCGAAATCTCCAAGGCGAACGCGTATCCAGCCGAGGGTGTCCCAAAAAGTGCCGAGATTCTGGACTTGTGCGAGGGTTTCGTCGGTGAGGTGATCGAGGTCCGCAGTTTTTAGAGACGCAGAGGCCCCGTCAACGGCGAAGCCAGCATATTGAGCGGCCTTTTCGAGATCGAGATCTTTTTGCGACAGCAATTGGGCGATGTTGTTCCAGATTTCCGGAGTCGGCGAAATGTTCGCGGCTTTATCGAATGCGGCGACCGCGTCTTTGGTTTTGCCGGCATTGACATACGCGTCGGCGAGAGTGAGCTCCAGTTGCGAATTGTCGGGCGCGAGAACCGCGGCCTTTTCGAGATCGGGAATGGCTTCGGCAAATTTCTTTTGCTGGACGAGCAGCAGGCCCAGGGAGGCGTGAGCGAATTTATCGAGAGGCTTCAACTCAATCTGTTTGCGGAATGCGACGGCTGCTTCATCGAGTTTTTGCCGCTGCACGAGCGTGACGCCGAGAAAGTCGTAGACAGTTTCGTCTTTTGGATTGATCTCAATTTGTTTCCTGAATGCCGCAATCGCGTCATCGTATTCATTGAGGCGCAAATGCGCGAGACCCAAGCCGCTCCAGACGTCTTTGCGGTTTGGCTCGAGCTCGGATGCGCGGCGCAGGAGCGCGAGCGCGCGTTGGGCATCGCCCGCGTCAAGCGCGGCTGTTCCGGTTTCGACTAATTCTGCGGCCGTCGCGGCCTCGGGGATTTTCGTGGCGCTTGCGTTTGGATTCTCGATGGAGATGTGTTGGCTGCCGTCGGCGAGAACGGCGCGCGTGAATGCCTGGTAATCGTCCGCGCGCGAGGTGGGCAATTCGCGCATTTTGAAGCGCATGGTGCGCTCCACGGAGATGACGTTGCCGGCAACGGTGTAGGTCGAATGATATTCGGCATAGTCACGCGTGACGGAGATGCCTGTTGGAGCATGGATGGCATCGCTGGAGGGCAGCGTCAGCTTGAGGCGAAGCGTTACGGCCAACGGAGAGCCGAGTGAAATCGGCTGATTTTTTTCGGCAGGCAAGTCGGGCATACCGAGAGCAGGCAATGGGACGGGAATTTTAGAAGAGGGCGCCGTCCAATCGAGAAAAGCCTTCTGGGTGTAGTCGAGGGTCAATTCAAGCGGCTTTTCGGTTGACGTCACGTCTTTTGCTTCGATCTTGGATACTTCGCCATGGAATCCGTCGAGAACTGCAACGGTCTGGCCGATTTGTTTCCATTCGCTTTCCGGCGCGCGGCGGAGGGCGCTGCGGAATGCGAACTCGTTGTCGCCGCGAAGACGATAGTGAATTTGCGCCGTGAGTTTTCCGAGATCGCTCGAGCGGCCTTCGACGGTGACGTCTTGAGTCGAGAGGAATGGCGGGCTCTTTGGAGTTTGCGCGAGGCTTGCGTTGCCGGTGGCGGAAATTACGAGGGCTTTTTTGCCGCGGAGATTGGGTATCAGATAGCGGAACGGAGCGACGCCCGAACCGGCGTCAAGCCAGATGGATTCCGCGGCAGCGGCGGTCGGCGGGATGGATGTGATGACGTGATCAAATTGCGAAGGAGATGGAGCGAGAGGATCGGCCTTGCGGGCGAGCGGTATTAATGCGGCGTTGGCGTGGACGCCGATGGATTCGAGCATAGCGGCGAGCAACACTTGCTTATCCTTCGAATCGCCGTATTGATTTGCGAGAACTTCGGCGGGTGTATGCGGCGCGTAGCCATCTACACCGAGCGGCAAATTGACATACCGGATTTTCTGGGAAACGAAATCGTAGAGTGCCTGAATCTTGTCCGTTTGCTTCGCATGCATGCTGGTCAATTCGAGAGAGCGCGGGCGAACTTCGGCGACTGCGGAACGGTCATGCTGCAGACTCGAATACCATTTGCCGACTTCTTCCCAGGTAGCAAATGAAGTGAGCTCGATTGCAGGAGTATCGGGGCCACCGGCACCGGGCTTTGCGGGCGGCGGGTTAGGGCCGGAATCGGCCGATTCAGGGGCGCTCTGAACGGAAAGATTTGTGCGCTTCCATTCATAGATTTTTCGGCCGCTGGTTTCGTGCTGCGTGAAATGAGGATCGATGGAGCGAAGAATTATTTTGCGTCCGGCGGGAAGATTGATTTCCAGGCGCTCATCGAGAACGACGGCTGCGTCAACGAAATTATAGTCGTACCAGAATTGTCCTATTGCGAACGGCGTGACGATTTTCGTGGAGATCCCGTATTCGAGGATGTCGCCGATCCTAAGAGGCGGTACTTTCACGTGCTTTTCTTTGCAGTTTGAATACGCCGGCGCATTGCGCAGAATTTCGGGTGTTCCGTCTGTGACGGCAGCCGCCTCCGCGGTGACAGCAGTTCCGTCGCTGTGCTTCACGCGCAGAAATCTTACGCCGGCCTGCTCGTTGGCCGCGTCGTAGCCGAAGACGAGTTCGCTAAGGCGCTTGACGCCCGTATCGTTTTGAACCAGCGCTCGAACGTCGAGAGTGCGTTCACCGGTGCCGTCATTTTCGAAGCGAACGACGGTTGAATATTCTTCGATGACGAACGGTTCATTTGAATAATCGGGTGGGTGATCGGGTTTGGCGGATTCGGGAGCAGTCTTGCTTTGAGCGGGAGCGTCGGACTTGGCAGAGAGGTCGCGCGACGTTGTTGGAGTCTTCTGCGATGGAGCATTTTGCCCGAATAGAGCGCCAGCGAAGAATTGAGTGACGAGGATTGCGATAGCGAACCTGAACTTGAGAGGAGGCATCGTTTGATAAAAGTCGCGACGCCAGTGTAGAGCAGGGTCGCAAAGGCAGTAAAGCAGTCGGCGCGAGGAGTTTCCAGTACAGAATTGAAACAGCGACCAATTCGTGCCTAAAGCTAGTAGTAACAGTTCGACAAAGATCGGTAACGTGCTGATTATAAGCTAATTATCCTGGAGCATCGCATCGTCTCGGCAGGCGTGGGGATAATTCTTATCTAGCGCAACACTGTTGTCTTAGGGGCGTCTCAACCGGTGATTTTGCAGCGGAAAAAAGTGAGACAGGCCCGCAAGCGACGGCAGGGATAGAGGTTCCACGACAACCGAGTTGACAATATGAGAACTTTTTCCTATACTTGCCCGGTTGTATTGAGGCCTTCGGGCCTTGTGGTGGGTCGCGGTGATTTAGGTCTTCCTCCTCGGAACAGAGCACGAAGGAACGGGGAAAGGAAGAACGGCCGAAATGGGGCGCCAGCCCCGCAAAGCCGTAGAAGCCTCTCCGCATTTACCAGACGAATTTCACGCGGATGCGTGTAAATGTCTGTGCGGAGCAACGTGCAGTTTCCTTCGGGGGGCGCAGTTCGCTTTTCTGTTCTGTCACCTCGCAACAATCGAGCGGTGATGTTATGCCGCAGCAGACCAACAGTTTTCAATAGTGCGGGAGGAAGTAGCGTGCCGACTTTTGCGCAATTGGTTCGGCAGGGCCGCGAGAAAATGCGGACGAAAACGAAGTCTCCGGCGCTGGAAGGTTGTCCGGAGAAGCGAGGCGTGTGCGTGCGCGTCTATACGCAAACGCCGAAGAAGCCGAACTCCGCCCTCCGCAAAGTAGCTCGAGCCCGCCTGACGAACGCCGCAGAAGTTACTACGTACATTCCAGGAGTTGGCCACAACCTGCAGGAGCACTCGATCGTGCTGGTGCGCGGGGGCCGCGTGAAGGATTTGCCGGGCGTTCGTTATCACATTGTCCGCGGCACGCTTGATGCCGCCGGCGTGGAGAATCGCAAGCAAGGGCGCTCGAAATATGGCGCCAAGCGGCCAAAAGCCGCGCAGAAGTAGGAGAGAGGAAAGATGCCGCGTAAGGGATGGGTTCTTCGACGCAAGATTCCGGGCGATGCGGTGTACGGCAGTGACCTGGTGCAGAAATTCATCAGCAGCATGATGTACGACGGGAAGCGCTCGACCGCGCAGGGTATTTTCTATCGCGCGATGGAATCGGTGGCGTCGAAGACGAACGACGACGCGCTGAAGATTTTCAAGAAAGCCGTGGAGAACTGCAAGCCAGTGCTGGAAGTGAAGACCCGACGCGTTGGCGGCGCGAACTATCAAGTTCCGGTGGAAGTGAATCCGTTTCGGAAGCAGTCGCTTGCGATTCACTGGTTGGTGCTTTACGCGCGGCAACGTTCCGGGCGAACGATGGATACGAAACTGGCGGAGGAATTGATTGACGCGGCAAACGGCCGCGGCGGAGCGGTGAAGAAGAAGGAAGACGTTCACAGAATGGCGGAAGCCAACAAGGCGTTCGCGCATTATCGCTGGTAGGCGACAAGAACAACAAAGATGGCCAGGCAATTCCAACTCGAGCAGATGCGCAACATCGGGATCATGGCGCACATTGACGCCGGGAAGACGACGTCAACGGAGCGCATCCTGTTTTATACGGGTGTGACTTACAAGATCGGCGAAGTGCATGACGGCACGACGGTGATGGACTGGATGGAGCAGGAGCGCGAGCGCGGAATTACCATCACGTCCGCCGCGACGACTGCGTCCTGGAAGCGTTTCGGAAAATTAGTCCGAATCAACATCATTGATACGCCGGGTCACGTGGATTTTACGGTGGAAGTTGAGCGGTCGCTGCGCGTGCTCGATGGCGCGGTGGCGATTTTTGATGCCGTGGCAGGCGTGCAGCCGCAGTCGGAAGCGGTATGGCGGCAGGCGGACAAGTACCGCGTTCCGCGCATTGCGTTCATCAACAAGATGGATCGTCTAGGCGCTGATTTCGACCATTCGATTCGCTCAATGCGGCAGCGGCTATCGGCCCACCCGGTTCCTGTACAGTTTCCGATCGGCAAAGAAGATTCCTTTATCGGCGTAATCGATTTTATCGAAGAAAACGCAATTCTCTGGAAAGACGAAACGCTCGGCGCCGAATACGAAACCATTACACTCGATCAATTGTGGGATCCGGCGTTCCATAAATTGCGGCCGGAAGTCGCAGCGGCTGTGAAGGCATCGGCGCTCAGCCCTGAATTCTATCGTGAACACCGCGAGAAAGTGGTCGAGTACATTGCCGAGCATGACGACGCCGTGCTCTCGAAATATCTCGAGCAACACAAGCTCGAGCCAGCCGAACTGCGGGAATCGATTCGCCGCTCGACAATTGCGCTGAAGTTGGTTCCCGTGCTCGCCGGCTCTGCTTTCAAGAACAAGGGCGTCCAGCCGCTGCTCGACGCGATTGTGGATTATTTGCCGTCGCCTTTGGACGTTCCGCCGGTCGAGGGAACGGATATGACTGGCGACGTTCCGGTGGTTCGGCGCGCTGCCGACGACCAGCCGTTTGCGGCGCTGGCATTCAAGATCATGACCGACCCGTACGTCGGACATCTGACATACGTTCGCGTGTATTCCGGCGTGCTGAAGTCCGGCGTGAACGTTTACAACTCATCGAGAAAAACGCGCGAGCGCACCGGGCGTTTGTTACGAATGCACGCCAACAAGCGGGAAGAAATTGACTCGATCGAAGCGGGCGATATCGCAGCGTGCGTTGGGCTGAAGAACGTCACGACCGGGGACACGCTGTGCGACGAAGACAAGCCAGTGATTCTCGAGTCGATTGAGTTTCCGGCGCCGGTGATTTCGGTCGCCATCGAACCTAAGACCAAAGCCGACCAGGAAAAAATGGGGACGGCGCTCGGAAAGCTGGCACAGGAAGATCCGACGTTTCGCGTGCACACCGATCACGACACCGGTCAAACGCTGATTTCCGGAATGGGCGAGCTGCACCTTGAAATCATCGTTGACCGGATGATGCGCGAGTTTAACGTGCAAGCCAACGTTGGCCGGCCACAAGTGGCGTACCGCGAGACGGTGATCAAGGTAGCGGAAGCCGAGGGCAAATACATTCGTCAGACGGGCGGGCGCGGCCAGTACGGCCACGTGAGGCTTGCCGTGCATCCGCTGCCGAACGCGAGCCACGAGGACATGCACGAGATGTCCACGGACGAACTCGATGAGCTGTCAAAGCAAGTTGCGGGGAAGGGCGGCAAGTGGCGCTTCAACAAGGAGCACCGCCTTCTCTTCATTGATAAGACGATCGGCGGTTCGATTCCACGGGAATATATTCCTCCAATCGAAGACGGCGTCGCGGAAGCGATGGAGACGGGCGTTCTAGCTGGATACGAAATGGTCGATCTTGCCGTCGTGGTTCTGGACGGTTCTTATCACGAAGTAGACAGCTCGGAAATGGCGTTCAAAATTGCGGGCTCGATGGCATTCAAGGAAGCGTGCCGCAGAGCCAATCCGAAGCTGCTCGAGCCGATCATGCGCATCGAGGTTGTTGTGCCGGAAGATTATTTGAGCCAGGTGTTCGGCGATTTGAATTCCCGCCGCGCGTCGGTTCAAGGCACGGAATCGCGTCTTGGCAGCCATGTGATTCGCGCGGAAGTTCCGCTGGCAGAAATGTTTGGCTACGCCACGGATTTGCGCAGCCGCACGCAGGGCCGCGGCAGCTTCTCATTGCATTTCTCGCATTATGCACAGGCGCCAGCGGCGGTTGCTGAAGAAGTGATCGCGAAAATGACGGGCCGCGCCGCGAAGTAGGCGAGTGAATTTGAACTTTTTGAGATTCCAAGATTAGCTAAAGATTCGAGGAGCGGAGAGACATGGGCAAGGAGAAATTTGAACGCAGTAAGCCGCACGTAAACGTGGGGACGATTGGGCACATTGACCACGGCAAGACGACTTTGACGGCGGCGATCACCAAAGTGCTTTCGAAGACCAACTCGAAGGTCCAGTTCCGGGCATTCGATTCGATTGATAACGCGCCGGAAGAGCGGGAGCGGGGTATCACCATCGCGGTGGCGCACGTCGAGTATGAGACGGCCAACCGCCACTACGCGCACATTGATTGTCCCGGCCACGCCGACTACATCAAGAACATGATCACCGGTGCGGCGCAGATGGATGGCGCGATCCTGGTGGTGGCAGCGACAGACGGGCCAATGCCACAGACACGCGAGCACATTCTGCTGGCGCGCCAGGTGGGCGTGCCATCGATTGTAGTGTTTCTGAACAAGTGCGATGTGGTGGAAGATCCTGAACTGCTCGAACTGGTTGAGCTGGAAGTGCGCGAGTTGCTGAAGAGCTATCAATTTCCCGGCGACACGGTGCCGGTGATACGCGGGTCGGCGCTAAAGGCGCTCGAGGGCGATGCCAAGTGGGAGAAGTCGATTCTGGAATTGATGGAAGCGGTGGACAAGAACGTAGCGCTGCCGCAGCGGGATGTGGACAAGCCGTTTGCGATGCCGATTGAAGATATTTTCAGTATCTCGGGCCGCGGAACAGTGGTGACGGGACGAATCGAGCGCGGGAAAGTGCGCGTGAGCGAAGAAGTGGAGATTGTGGGATTCCGGCCGACGGTGAAGCGGGTGGTAACGGGCGTGGAGATGTTCCGCAAGCTGCTGGATGAAGGAATGGCCGGGGACAACGTGGGACTGCTTTTGCGCGGGACGGAAAAAGAAGATGTGGAGCGCGGGCAAGTGGTGGCGAAGCCGGGCTCGATCACGCCGCACACGAAGTTCAAGGCAGAAGCGTACGTGCTGACGAAGGAAGAAGGCGGGCGGCACACGCCGTTCTTTACGGGCTACCGGCCGCAGTTTTATTT
>Ga0209624_10002610_pt1 | contig 13237 bp, 10 predicted proteins | sample JacPinW_OM2H0_O1_FD_188565 | JGI IMG/M metagenome (GOLD analysis project Ga0209624, IMG submission 188565) | Forest soil microbial communities from Algoma, Ontario, Canada - Jack Pine, Ontario site 1_JW_OM2H0_O1 (SPAdes) (version 2) | ecosystem: Environmental > Terrestrial > Soil > Boreal...
CCTATGAGCTCGTCACGGCGGTATCCGAACTGCTTCTCCGCCTGAACGTTCAGCAGGACGATCTCGCCGCCCGGGTTCACCACCACCATCGCGTCGGGGGCCGCTTCCAACAGCCCGCGGTACTTCGCTCCCGATTCCTTGGTCTCGCTGAGATCGCGGCTGATCTCGGAAAAACCCTGCAGCTCTCCGGCCGAATCGCGCAACGCCGTAAAGGTGACATTCGCCAAATATTGCGAGCCGTCTTGCCGCACGCGCATGCATTGTTCTTCGTGCCGGCCGCTTGCGGCCGTCAACCGGAGCAATTCCTGCGGCCTGCCCCGCTTGACATCTTCCGGAACGAAGAAGCAGGAAAAATCGCGGCCGATGATCTGATCGGCGCTGTAACCCTTGATTCGTTCGGCGCCTGCGTTCCATGTGAGAACCCGGCCCTGCGGATCCAACGTGAAGACGGCGTATTCCTGAACTTCGTATAGCAGCGTCCGATATTTTTCTTCGCCGTCCCGGAACGCCTGCTCGGCAAGCCCGCGTCTGGCGCTGTCGCGCTGAACCATCCAGCCGGCGGCCGCGGTGATCAGCAAGCCCAGCAAGGTTCCGAAGATCAGAATCGCCCGGGATTGGCGCAGGCTCCTCTTCTCTTCCCCCGTGCGTATCGCCAACAATCGCAGTTCTTCGTCCTGCATCTGATTAGCGACCGCTTGAAAATTATTCGAGATCTGCGCGCTCGGCCCCGTTCGCACGTTTTCCGCAACCGCCTCCAACCCCTGGGTCCGGCGCACCTTGATGATCGTTTCCGCGCGTTGGATTCTCGCGTCTTCCCACTTTTCGAGAGCGGGAAGCTGGCTCTGCTGCACGGGGTTATCCACCGTCAGATTGCGGATGATCGCCTGATGCTGCTCCATGTTCGCTACCGCGGCATGGTAGGGCTCGATAAAGGATTCATCGCCGGTTAGACCAAACCCGCGGACGGTCGCATTGATGGTCTGCATATCGAAGCGCAAATCCTGGAGGTTGGTCAGAACCTCGTTGGTGTGCTGTACCCATTTGTCGCGATCGCGCGACACGACGATGCTGCGATAGGAGACCGCCCCCACGACAAGCAAGATCGCGATGGCGGATCCGAATGCGACTTGCACCGTCCGGTTGGAAAAGGATTTGGTCTTCATCGCACACCCATCGTGTCGGCCGCATCGGTGCGCGCGCCGATACGGCGCATCGCCGCCGCAGCCGAAATGAGAGAACGTGCGGATTTCATTGTGTTTCTTTCCACAATCATGAATTGAAAATATAGGTGCGCGCACTATCGGAAGCATTAATCTAAATCAGAAATGCGACCGCGAGCGCCTTCGGAAACTACCTAGAGACGGATAACGCATCGTTCTTCGGGCCGCCTGACGTTGATCGCGGCCCTGCTCGGCGATGGCCGGCCGCCGGATGCGCCATCTTGATCCCCGATGGCGAGGGCGCAGGCGATTTGCCGGGCGAGAACCCGAACCGCATTGCCGTGCCATGGCGAGCGACCCGACCCGCGTGGATTCCAACGCCTATGACAACACCGTTAATGCCTTCGATATTCCTAACGGGATTTTACTGGGCGGCGGCGCGACGAGTTCCGGCTGCGCGGAAACCACCCGGTTGCGCCCTAGATGCTTGGCCTGAAACAGGCTTTGATCCGCTTCCAGGATCAGCTCTTCCGCCGTCATGTCGGTCTCCTGGAATAAAACGGCGACACCGCCGCTGATGCTGACATGGAGTTCCGTGGCCGACCGCTTGTGAAGAATTTTCAGCTGTGCAACCGCGTCCCTTGCCGTCTCGGCAATGTGGGCGGCGCCGATCAAATCGGTATCGGGCAGAATCAGGGCAAACTCCTCGCCGCCGTATCTCGCCGCCAGGTCGGCGGGCCGGCGGCAGCACGTCCGCAACGCGGCCGCAACCTTCTTCAGACACGCGTCTCCTGCCTGGTGCCCGTAGTGATCGTTGTAGCCTTTGAAGGCGTCGACGTCGAACATAACCAGCGCCAGCGAACGCTTGTAACGGCGGGCTATGGCAATCTGATTCCCGAGATACGTATCGAATAATCGCCGATTGGCGAGATTCGTGAGACTGTCCTGCACGGACAATTCCTCGAGAATCACATTCGAGGCGCTCACTTCCACCGACAATTGCGTGAGTCGGGCATAGTGCTTGGCGCTTTCGATCAACAACACGATGAGCAGCATGCTCGCCGCCGCCAATCCATAGATCCGGCCGGCATACCATCCGGCGTCGTAACGGCCGGCATTGAGCACCGCGGCCAAGGCGACATCGCAGAGCCACACGCACATCACGACCATCAGCCAAATATCGAGCACCGTATAGGGCCGCCGCCATGCCAACAAAGCCAGCGCGAGCATGTTCAAAATCCAGATGTTCGAAACGACAGCCGTCATCGTCGGCGTAAAGCGGTTGCTCACCAAAAGCACGGGGAGAACAACGTTATCACCCGTGACGGCAAAGGTTAGCCCGCACACGATAATAAAAACCGCCGCAACCCCGACCGCGATGGCGATGCCGGGCCGGCCGCTCGCCGAGCCACTTCCGGTGTCGCGTCCGCCGTTCTTGAGCAACGCGTAAAGAATGACGAACAGCGGAAAACCGCCATGCCAGAACATGTAGAGCCAACCCGTGGTCTGGGTGTTGGCATGCAGCCATCCGGTGGCCGAGAACGCCTCCGGGAATGAAAGCATGTGCGCGAAGGCGACAAAGGCGGTGAACAGGTAGCCGCATGCCAGCGCCAACAGCGCCCGCGACCGCAGGTTGTTGAACTGAGCGAACAGCATGACGCTGGTGATCAGATCGCAAACGACCAGAGCCGATTCATAGGCCGGGATGAACGCCGGTATGTGCGCAAACTGCCGCGACGCGATCGGCGCGATGGCAAAAAAGATCACGACGGAGATCAGCACGGCGATGACCGCGAACTGAACCTCGCCGCGACTTGCCAATTCTCTCGACAAAAATACGCGGGTGTCGCTTTTCAAATCACTCGTTTTCTAGCTTCTTGCCGGTGCAGAGGAAAAAATCACCGCCGACAGAGAGCGGATTTCCCGTTGCTTAGGCTCGCAGTCATGAAAAAAACATACATCCATTTCCTGTTGGCGGCGTGAATCCGGAATGCAAATATCCGCGCGAGCGCCTTCGGAAAATACCTAGTGGCTCGTCCGTTAATCCATCCGCTTTTGGGATTTGCCGCCGTCCGGCGCACCCCGAACTTAGGTCCAGTCTCGATTTCCGAGCGCCGTGCGGCGGGTTGTATTCGTCACGCCAAACGGCGACCCCGATCTATTGTCCGGGAGTATTAATAAACCCAATCAAATATTTATGAGCTCTTGATGTTACCATCGCAGGTTGCATGGGAGCATCGATGACGATCAATCTGCGCCATAGAGCGAAAGCCCTCAAACTGTGCGTAGCGGCAATTGTCTCCGCCATGGTCCTCGCCATGTGGATGGCGGTCGTGATCTCAATTCATGTTTCCCGAGAGTCCACGCTTAAGGATATGGGGGCCAACGCCGCCAACCTAGCCTTAGCCTTCGACGACGAGGTGACGCATTCGCTCGACACGGTTTCCACAATCATGGACGCCGTCGCTCATCGCATGCGTGCCAAGGGTTCGAATATGAATATTTACGCATGGTCGCGCGAGATCCCGATTAAGACGGGTCCCGTCATCGAGGCCGGCATTATCGCGCCGAACGGCATGCTTATAGCCAACACGGAGATTCCCGACCTTAAGCCCATAGACGTAAGCGACCGCGAGCATCTCCGCATCCAGCTCGACGGACAATTCAAGGGCCTGTACATCGGATCGCCGATCGACAGCCGAACCAACAATCAGATATTGATTCCGATTTCCAAGCGCGTCGAGGCCAGCGACGGGCGCTTCATCGGCGTGCTGGTTTTCCTGCTCTCCCCGGCCAAAGTGACGACGCTCTTCAAATCCATCAACCTCGGCCAATACGGCACCATCGGGCTGATCGGTGCCGACAATATCGTTCTTGCCCGCTTCAGCAAGAATAGCCCGGAAGGGCTGGACGGCATTGGCCAATCCATCGCGAACAACTACGGTCCGGGATTCGTCCCGGAAAGTATCCAGGGTTCCTATATCCGGCAGAGCAAACTCGATCACATACCGCGTCTCTATAGCTATCGGCGCGTCACGGGATATCCGCTGTTCGTATCCGTGGGGCTGGGCTACGACGAAGGACTGGCAATGTGGCGGACGAACGCCAAGATAATCTTGGCCCTGGCCGCCGTTACCACTCTCTTGCTCGCCGTGCTCGCTTTGTATCTCTTGCGCGAGATCGGCCGCCGAACGAAACGGGATATCGAGCTTACGGATGATCGCAACAAACTGCGTATAGCCAATATCGAGCTTATGGATGAGCGCGGCAAACTCCGGACGGTAAATCTCGATCTCACGGGCGAGCGCGGCAAGCTCGAGGAGTCCAATGCCGCGCTCACCGATGAACGCGGTAAACTCCGGACGGCGAATCTCGATCTCGCGAACGAGCGCGGCAAGCTTGAGATATCCAATACCGAGCTCACCGAGGAACGCGCCAAACTTCGGATGGCGAATGTCGATCTCACGAGCGAACGCGGCAAGCTTGAGATGTCCAATACCGCGCTCACCGATGAACGCAGCAAACTCCAGACGGCGAATGTCGATCTCACGAGCGAGCGCGGCAAGCTTCAGGTGGCTAATTCGGAACTGGTCGAGAGCAAGCAACAAGCTCATGTCGCCAACCACGCGAAGTCGCTCTTTCTAGCCAATATGAGCCACGAGCTCCGAACCCCGCTCAATGCCATCATCGGCTTTTCCCAGATCATCAAGGACGAGATCCTGGGTCCCATCGGCAAGCCGGCCTATGCCGATTATGCCAAGGATATCTGGGGAGCGGGCGAACACTTGCTCGAGATCATCAATAACCTGCTCGACATCTCGAAGATCGAGGCGGGTAAGACCGAACTCAGTGACGAACGAATCCATCCGTCGGAGATCGTGAACGACAGCATCCCGGCGATGCGCATCCAAGCGGCTAACAAGAAGATCACGCTCACGGTCGATATCCCGTCTGGCATGCCCTTCATCCGCGTCGACGCGTTGCGGTTTCGCCAGGTGCTGATCAATCTCATCTCGAACGCGGTCAAATTCACCGAAACTGGCCACGTTACCGTGTCGACTGCGTTCGATGGAGCGCAAGGCTTCAGATTTAAGGTCTCCGACACCGGCATCGGTATGTCGCCCAGCGAGGTTGCGGTGGCGCTGGAACCCTTCGGCCAAGTCGAAAACGCCATCACCAAGAAATATGAGGGCACCGGCCTTGGCCTTCCCCTGGCCCAGCGCCTGGTCGAGCTTCACGGCGGTCGCCTCGATATCGAGAGCGTCAAAGGCGTCGGCACCACCATCACCGTTCGATTGCCGCGCGGACGCGTTATCTGGCCGGTCCCTCACTTCGCAGCTTGAACAACAGCCATGGTTCCTGACACACATGATGTTCATGCCTTGATTTCTATCGAGGCGCCACGTCTGCGACGCCTGTTTCGTGACTGGGACGATCAGCGACGTGGCCGTGAGTTTCCTAGCCGAGCCGACTTCACGCCATTCTCTCTCAAATACATGCTGGGTAACCTATCATTGCTCGATGTAGCCTATAACCCGCTGCGATTCCGCTATCGAATCCACGCTTCGAATTTGGCCCGGCGGATGAAAAAAGAAATGACGAACAAGTTCATCGATGACATTCCAGTGTCCGATCATGCCATGCGCGTTCGGAAGCATTTCTCCGAAGTCATCCGAAGCCGGATTCCCGTGGTCTACAAACGTGGTGATAGCGATTCCGACTTCCCGGACGATCACTTGCCCAGGGATTGCGAAGTGCTGGTTCTGCCGCTCTCAAGCGACGGAATAGCCATAAACATGCTGATGAGCGCCATGGTCTGGGACACGGAATAGCGCGGTACCAATTGCGGATTGATCTCTGAAGAGAGAAAACTGAATCAAACTCAGGGCGGATCGATCGCGCTCCCGCGTTCTTATGGCGCGGCTCGAATGCGAAATACCGCAGCCGGTTATTGCGCTGCCAGCATCATGGACATACCACCGCAGTCGCTCAGATTGGCGCGCGTTTGGTTAAAACCGCGGATGGATTCGGGCGTCGGATGTCGATTACTAGGTAGAATCCGAAGGGGTTCGCGCGCGTTTTTGTTTTCGCGTTCACGTGTTCGATATCCCGCGCATCTATATTCTATTGTATGATTGCGATGAGAAACGCAGCGCCTCCTGTTCACTCTCAAAGCCACCGCAGCTTGAAACAGGGAGGGTCGAAATCCGGAGAGAAGTGTCAAATCCGTCGGGAAGTCGAACGCGAGGCCGAGCCCATGAAGGAACACCGCACCCACGAGCGCAAGAACGTGCAATGGAATGCCTGCATCATGACGCCCGAAGGCGCGCTCAACTGTATCGTCAACAATTTTTCGCTTGGCGGCGCGCGGGTAGGGTTGGTGGGGTGGCTCCGGAAAAAACGACACGTCCGACTCGACATCGAGAAAAACGTCTCGTTGCACGCCGACGTGGCCTGGCACGGCATCGGCATGGTTGGGCTCCGCTTCACCGACGACCCCGCCCATGTCGCAAGCACCCTTGTCCCGCTGCTGTCACAGTCTGGCTAAGCGCCCGGAATCATAATTTCGCACGGACGTGTGCTGATAATCGCAAGCCCTGGAGCGGCGTGCCAATCTCCGCATATGGTACGAATTAAGCGTTCTTCGCAACGAGCGGCGCCTCCGCCTTCTATAAGATAACTAACCGCAACAACCCGGTATCTCGTTATACCTCCAAAAGGGCAGCGCCCGGACACAAGCCGAATAGGCCCCTCGATTTCTGATCACGCAATGGTGGAATGCAGGAGGATTCATGACGTGGACCATCATCGGTTCCCAAGTAAATGTCATCTTCAAAGACATCTCCACCCATCTCGCTGGTGTGGGAAAACAGGAGGCCCGCTTCAACAAAGAAGTAACTCCGAGAGAAATTAGACAGGCTCCCGCCTTATGGTCCATTCACGCCAATGATGCTCCGGAAAGCGAAATTGATATGGCCGGAGTGGGATTTCACAAACGCGTTCAGGCGCTGCCCGGCGAGTCTCATTTCATGGTGAACTTCCGCAAAGAGAGCAATGTCATCTCCATCGGATTCAAGATCACGGTTCCTGTGGCGGGCTATGAAAGGTGCCTCTCGTTGTGGCGGGATTTCCTGTTGAGACCGCAGCCCAGTCGTTATGTGATTGCGCTCGAATACGACGGATTCCGTGTTGCAGACGCACAGGGCGATAACGTCACGCTCGACGAATGGACCAAGGATAATTTGGAATTCCGCAGGCCTATCTTTGGGCGGGGTGTGACAAGTTCATTCCAGCCGAATGATCAAAGTTGATCATTATCGGTCATTATTTCGCTTGTCCCGCGCCGCATCGGATAAATGCCTGAGCATCGAGGCATTGGACTTCGGATTTCAATATGCGAATCCGTCAGTTCAGACACACCGTGGTATGATTTGTAAAATTCCGCGACAGGGTACGTAAGAATTATCAATCACTCGAATCTCAACTGGGCAACGATCTCACGCGCGCGTAGACTCTCTCCCAAGGCTTAAGAAAATCTGCAACAGCGCGGGGAGACGGAGATGCGGTTATGGAGATTAATCGGATTGTAGATTGGCTTGGTTTTATCGAGCGGCTGTTGAATAACTCCGGATACCACGAAGCGACCGCCGGCATTCGGGCTGCAATATCTTCTCTAAAAAATATTCAGGAGGAAGTTTTGCCGCCTCAGAAGAAATTGCCGCTCAAAGATGGTCAGAAGGAATTGCTGCTGACTTAGCCCCCTACGCTGGAATTTGCCGTCTCTCGGGCACCCGGGATGCTGGAAGATTGCTGAGTGGTGGAGGGAAGATGAATGCGCCGCGCCGTATCCTATCGAAATCTGGTGCCGACGCGCGGATTCGAACCGCGGACCTACTGATTACGAATCAGTTGCTCTACCCCTGAGCTACGTCGGCTGAATGGGAGAAATCGCGGCGGACCCTACAACCGCCTCGCTTTGATCGTCAATGGCGGCCGGCAGAAACGCCGTGGCGCCGCTCTCGGCATCCGCGCCCGCGCCCTCGCCCGACCGCATCCGCCACACCAGCGCGTCGAAGCGGCGGCAATGCGGGCACAGCGGCGACCAGCCCGGCGTCTGCGCGCCGCAGGCATTGCAGGCATAGGCCGGATCGGGCGCGGTCGAATTGGCCGCGCGCTCGAGCCATTTGCGCGAGGCGGCGAGGTCGTTGTTCTGCATCTCCTCGATCTCCGCCATCAGCCGGCAGATGCGCGGCGGCGGCGCGTCGCCGGACGAGCCCGCCGCCTGCAAATGGCGGCGCGCCTCGCCCCACAGCCGCGCCTTGAGCGACGCCTGGCCCCGCGCCACGTGGCTTTCGACATGGCCGGGATGGATCTCGGCCAGCCGCTCGAAGCGCTTCACCCGCGCCAGATCGCTCTCACCGGCGTAAAGCGCGCCGTAGGCGCGGGCGAGATCGGGATGCGGTGCCAACCGCCACGCCGATTCGATGGTCTTGCGCGCGCGGCGGTGCTTGCCGGCGGCTTCGAGCAGTTCCGCGTACCACGCCGTCGCCGGGGCGAAGCCTGGATCGAGCGCATGGGCGCGCGCCGCCAGGTCGAGCGCGTCGCGCGCGCGGCCGCGCTGTTGCGCGCTCCGCCCGCGCTCATAGAGCAGTGCGGCACGGTGATGCCGGCCTTCCTCGGCGGTCACCGCCTTGGTGCGGATCGCCTCGGCCAGGAAAATATCGGCTTCGTCCCAGCGCATGGCGCGCGCCAACAGCTCGTATTGCCCGCGCAACACCCAGGGCGTGCGCGGTTTGAGCTTCCGCGCCCGCTCGATCAGCCCCAAGGCCTTGACCTCGTCGCCCTTTTTGAGCGCGCGCGCGATCAGCCCGCGCAGTCCCAGGAAAACGGTCTCGGGCTCGTTGAGCATGGCGGCGAAGTGATGCTCGGCGCCGTCCTCATCGCCGGCCAGCTGCGCCGCCTGGGCCGACAGCAGCAACGTCAGCGGCTTCTCGGTCGCGAGCAGTTTCTCCGCCCGGCGCGCATGGCGCTGCGCCTCGATCGCGTCGCCCGCCGCCACCGCCGCCAGGCCGTGGGTCAAGGCGCGGTAGCCGTCGCGCCGCTTGCGCTCGCGCCGGGCATGGATGAAATTGCGCGGCGCGTGGAAAATCTTGCGCAGCATGACGTAAAGCCAGCCGACCGCCAGCGCCACGAACACCGTGCCGAGCGCCAGCACCGCCACCGAGGTATCGAGCCGCCAAGCCTCCCAGACGATCGAGACGCTGCCCGGCCGGTCGGCGACGAACACCGCCCCCGCCACCAGGAGCAGCACCACCAGAATCGAGAACCAGACCCGCGTCACGGGGTCTTGGCGCCGGGCGCGGCGAGCGCTTGGGACGTGGTCTCGATCGCCTGCGCCACCGCCGCCTCGGCGTCGAGCCGCTTATGGGCGAGCACCAGCCAGGGCTGCGCCGGCGCGCGCGTGTCGGGCGGCAGCGTCTCGATCGTGCTGACCGCGCCGGCGACGTCGCCCTGGTCGAGCGCCGCCTCGGCCGTCGACACCGCCGCCACCACCGGATCGGCCGATTGCTGGCCGTCCTGGTCGGTGCGGCGGATCACCACCAGGCTGCGGAGCCGCGCCAATACGCGTTGCCACCAGCTGTCGGCGGCGGCGCCGCTGTCGGCGCCGGCGCGCAACAGGGCGGGCGCCACGTCTTGCGAGAATTGCCGCGCCAGCACCGCCGCGCCGGGAATGCCGACGGAAGACGCCGCGTCGAGCGTCTTCAACTGCGCCAGAATATCCGGCCGCTTGGATGAGAGCGCCTCGGCCGATCCCAGCTCGCCGGCGTAAGGCCGCGAGGTTTCGATCGCCGCCGAAAGCTGGCCGAGCGATATCAGCAGCAGCCGTTGCGGATCGTCGCTCAGATTGGCGACCCGCGCCTCGAGCGCACCGAGCCGCTGATCGAGCTTGTCCTGCGCCGCTGCCTCGCCCTGAAGCTTCGACTGGATATCGCTCAGGTCGGGCGCCGCGCCCGGCGCATTGGGCTGGTTGGAGAGCTGGCTCAGCCTCTGCTCGATGGCGTCGAGCCGTCCGCCCAGAGCCGGATTGCCGGCGCCGCTTGGCATGCCCCAGGGCAGCACGGAGGACAGCGACGGCGCCCAATAAGGCGCAGTCGCGACCAACGCCAACACCAGGACGAGGCTGAATGCCAGCCAGCTCATTACCGCGAAGCGCCGGCGCTTCTTGCGCGCCGTTCGGTCGGGATCGTGATCGATGATGCCGGTGTCACTCATGGACGCGCCTTTCTTCTTCCGCCGCAGCATCGCGGCACCGTTCGAGCGCCGCGAGCAACGAGGCTTCGGTGGGCGATTCGGCCACCGCGATGCGCCGCCAGGCGAGATGCCGCAACGGCGCCGCCACGTCCGCGCTCAGGGCGATAGCGGCGGTATTTGTAAGGTTTTCCGTCAACCCGGCCTCCCCGATAAGCCTAACAAAGCTCTGCGCCGTGCGGGGAGAGAAAAACAGCGCGGCGCCGATCGCGCGGCGCCGCAGCAACGCCGCCGTCTCCGCGCTCAAACCCGCTGCCGGGATCGATTCATAGATGACCGCGCGCCGCACCCGGAATCCGGCCCGACCCAGATCGCCCGCGAGATCGCCCGCGACGTGGCGGGCGGCGGGATGGAGAATGTGTCCCGTCTCGGGCTTGAGCCGCGCCGCCGCCAGTTTCGCCAGTCCGGCGGCGTCGCCTTGCGCGCTTTCGACCGGGGCGAAGCCCGCGGCCTTGGCGGCGCGCGCGGTCGCGTCGCCGACCGCGAAAACCGGCAGATCGCGCCGCGCGCAAGCGCCGGCAAAAACGCGCACGCCGTTGGCGCTGGTGAACAGCAGCGCCTGTGCGCCGCCCAGCGCCGCGTCGATCCGCGCGCGCGCTTCCGGCTCGGGCCGTATGGTCAGCAGCGGCTCGATCACCGTCTCGATGCCGCGCGCGGCAAGCGCTTCGGCCAGCGCCAGGGAATCCGCGCGTGGCCGCGTCAGCAGCGTCTTCATCGCGCCGCCCGGCCGGAAATTCCGGCGAGGAAATCCGGGCCGGCGCGCGCCTTGAGCTCCGCCCCGGCGTCCTGGCCGAGCGCCGCGGCGTCCCGGGCCGCGCCTTCGCGCCGCACCGCATGGCGTTGCGTGCCGTCGGGCGTGATCACCAGCCCGTCGAGAATCAATTTGCCGCCGGCCAGGGTCGCGAGCGCGCCGAGCGGCGTGCGGCAATCGCCGCCCAGCGCCGCCAGCAGCGCGCGCTCCGCCGCGACGCAGCTCTCGGTCGCGGGATCGTTGACCGGCGCCAGCAAGCGCCGCGCCCGGTCGTCGTTGTCGCGAATCTCGACGCCGATCGCGCCCTGCGCCGGCGCCGGCAGCATTTCCGCCGGATCGAGAATGGCGGAGATCGCGTCGGTCAACCCCAGCCGCCGCAATCCGGCGACCGCGAGTATCGTCGCGCCGATGCCCGATGATCTGAGCTTGTCGATGCGCGTGCCGACATTGCCGCGCAGAGGCACGATCTTCAGATCGGGCCGGGCGAAGAGCGCCAGCGCCTGGCGCCGGAGCGAACTGGTGCCGAGCGTGGCGTTTTCCGGCAAGGTCGCGAGACTCGCCGCCCCGGCCGCGATCAGCGCATCGCGCGGGTCGCCGCGCGGCAGCAGGCAGGATATCGCCAGGCCCGCGGGCAGATGCGCCGTCATGTCCTTCATCGAATGAACCGCGAGGTCGATCGCTCCGGCCTTGAGCGCCTCCTCGATCTCCTTGGTGAACAGGCCCTTGCCGCCTTCCTCGGCGAGATTGCGGTCGGCCATCAGATCGCCGCTGGTGCGGATGACGGCGATCTCGATCGCGCCGGGTTCGGCCAGCTCGCCATGCGCCGCCATGAGCCAGCTGCGCAATTCTCCGGCCTGGGCCAGCGCGAGCGGGCTGCCGCGGGTGCCGATGCGCAAAAGGGGCGGGGCCATGGCCTTTTCTTAAGCGCATATGGCAGTGAAGTGAAGGCCCCCGCCGCCCCGCCGCGGAGCGGCAAAACAATCGGGTTACAAAGCGGCAAAACCGACGAGAAGCAGCACAGCAAAATGATCGCCTCGCATGGACGCAGCAAAAGCAGGGGGCTATGGTCGCCGCCATGCTGATATCCGCATGTTGATTCTGGGCATCGAGACCAGTTGCGACGAAACCGCGGTCGCGGTGGTGTCGGATGAAGAACCGCGCATCCGCGCCAACCTGGTGCTGTCGCAGCTCGAGGAGCATCGCCCCTATGGCGGCGTCGTGCCCGAGATCGCGGCGCGCGCGCACCTCGACCACTTGGATGGGCTGATCGCGGCCGCGCTGGAACGGGCGTGCGTCGGCTTCGGCGATCTCTCCGCCGTGGCGGCGACCGGCGGTCCCGGCCTGATCGGCGGCGTCATGGTCGGCGTGATGGAGGCCAAGGCCATCTGCTTCGCCCGCGATCTTCCCTTCATCGCCGTCAATCATCTCGAAGGCCACGCGCTTTCGGCGCGGCTGGTCGGGGACCTGCCTTATCCTTTTCTGCTGCTGCTGGTTTCGGGCGGCCATTGCCAGCTGCTGATCGTCGAAGGCGTCGGGCGCTACAGCCGGCTGGGCACCACGGTCGACGACGCGGCGGGCGAATGCTTCGACAAGGGCGCGAAGCTTCTGGGATTGGGCTATCCCGGCGGTCCGGCGATAGCGCGCGCCGCCGAGACCGGATCGGCGTCGCGCTTTCCCCTGCCGCGGCCGATGCAAGGCCGCGCGGGGTGCGACTTCTCCTTCTCCGGCTTGAAGACCGCGCTGGCCGGAACCGTGGCCAAGCTCGAGTCGGAAAGCGCGCTTGACCAACGCGCGCGCGCCGATCTCGCGGCCGCGCTCCAGGCCGCGATCAACGACTGCCTGCTCGACCGCACCGCCAATGCGTTGGCCGTCTTCCGCGCGAAGCATCCCGGCGCGCGCCATCTGGTCGCTGCCGGCGGGGTCGCGGCCAATGCGGAACTGCGCCGGGGGCTTGCCGCCCTGGCCGCGAAAGCCGGCTGCGATCTCGTCCTGCCGCCGCCCGCCCTTTGCACCGACA
>Ga0209624_10002612_pt1 | contig 13221 bp, 6 predicted proteins | sample JacPinW_OM2H0_O1_FD_188565 | JGI IMG/M metagenome (GOLD analysis project Ga0209624, IMG submission 188565) | Forest soil microbial communities from Algoma, Ontario, Canada - Jack Pine, Ontario site 1_JW_OM2H0_O1 (SPAdes) (version 2) | ecosystem: Environmental > Terrestrial > Soil > Boreal...
AACAGGCTGTCTCCGACGATAGCGGCGGCCGCATCATAGGGGTCATTGGTGATCTGCAAGAGTTCTGCACCTTCGGGAAGGTAGTCTCCTGCAACGTAGGGGTAATACCGGAAGACCTGCGCTCCAACCACGATGATAAGGTCATGCCCACGAAGTTTTTTGCTCAGTGGCCCAATCGCAATCGGAGCCATGCCTCGAAACTGTGGATGAGTTTGGGGGAAGGACGCTTTCTCAGATAGCGGCGTCATATACACCGGAGCTCTCAAACGCTCAGCAAACTTAATGCCGGCATCCCAACCGCCTGCGCGCTCGATCTCAGGTCCATATAGCAACACTGGATTCTTGCTCTTCTGAATCTTTTCGGCGAAATGAGCAAGCCGCTCGGGGTCTGGCGAGTAGCGCGAGCTTGCAGTTCGGATGACCGCTTCTCCCAAAGCCGGCTTGTCCCAGTCGTCGAGCGGAATCGATACGTACACGGGGCCTGCAGGCGGTTGCAGAGCAACCGTATAGGCCCTCATGATTGCGCCGGGGACGTCTTGTGCCCTCACAGGTTGATATGCCCACTTAACCCAGGGCCGCGGCAGGGTCGTTTCTTCGCGGTTCGTAAGAAGTGGATCGCAAAGGATCATCTCACGCGTCTGTTGACCCGCCGTAATGATGAGAGGCGTTTTATTCAGGAAGGCCGTCATGATGTTGCCCATGCCGTGCCCGGTTCCCGCTGACGTATGCAGATTCAGGAGCGCTGGCTTTCCGGTAGCTTGAGCAAAGCCGTCTGCCATAGCCACGGCGGTCGCCTCTTGCAGACCGAGTACATATTCGAAGTCCGGCGGGAGGTTCTTAAGAAACGGCTGCTCTGTCGACCCCGGGTTTCCGAAAATCGTTGTCAATCCTAGCTTCCGTAAGAGGTTGTACGTAACATCCCAGACGGTCGGCTGAGTTTCGCGTCGCTCATCCTGGAGCGCCTCTAGGACTTCGGTTTGGCTATATCTGCTCATTTCCAATTCTCCTTGTCTGTGTACGGCTCTTCGCCCTTGGATCGTCAGGAAGTGCTTCTGTAATCCTTAGCTGATGGTGACAAGTTCCAGGGATTTTGAGAATGTGAGCAACGGTTAGCTCACGGTGATGAGCTAACGTGCTGCTCGGCTCGTCTGCCACGCACCCGCTCGATGCCGGCGTCGAGACGTGCAGCATTCAACTCCCGATCGGCCATCGAGCCTACGTCCCAGTGCCTGCATGTTTCCGAAGCCAGGCTGCATGCCACACCCTGTCCCGCTCGATGAGCTTCCCATCCAGACACCTTGTTGAGGAAAGGAACAGAACGACATGGAGGACTCGCCGCCTGGTCGGTATTGCAGTATGTAAAGCCTTCCTGAGATGCGAAGCACACCCTGGAGAAGCTCGGCGCCAGCGATCTTACGCAGGCTGTCACGATCGCGGCACGAAGCGAAGCAAGCCTCCGTCCCCTGTTCTTTAGTTGACTGCCGCCCCTTTGATGAATGCGAGGATGTCCGCGTTGATCACGTCGGCATTGGTGGTTATCATGCCGTGCGAGAAGCCCGGGTAAATTTTGAGAGTGCCATGCTTGAGCAGCTTGGCCTGTAGTATTGAAGCGTTTTTGTATGGCACGACTTGGTCATCATCACCCTGCATCACGAGAATCGGCACCGTGATCGCTTTCAGATCGCCCGTTTGGTCTGTCTCGGAGAAAGCCTTGATGCCTTCGTAATGAGCGAGTGCGCCGCCCATCATCCCCTGACGCCACCAGTTCTGGATGATTCCTTGCGAGGCTTTCGCGCCAGGTCGGTTAAAGCCGTAAAACGGACCCGAAGGGACATCGAGAAAGAACTGCGCCCGGTTCGCAGCCAGCGCCTTGCGGAAGCCGTCGAACACTTCGATCGGAGTGCCGCCCGAATTCTTGTCGGTCTTGACCATGAGCGGGGGAACGGCGGCGATAAGCACGGCCTTGTCGACGCGGCCCTTAGGCTCGCCGTACTTCGCGACATAGCGCGCAACCTCGCCACCACCCGTCGAATGGCCGATATGGATCGCACTTTTCAAGTCAAGATGCTCAACCACCGCCGAAGCGTCGGACGCATAATGATCCATGTCATGCCCAGCGGCCGCCTGCGAGGAGCGACCGTGACCGCGCCTGTCATGCGCAACGACGCGATAGCCGCTGGCAAGGAAGAAGAGCATCTGTGTGTCCCAGTCGTCGGATGACAGGGGCCAGCCGTGGTGAAACATGATTGGCTGGGCATCCTTCGGGCCCCAGTCTTTGTAGAAGATCGTTGTGCCATCTTTTGTCGTGATCGTGGCCATAGAATTGTCCCCCTTTGTGTTATTCAGCGATGGTGAATCCGTTATTGATCTCGAAATTGCTACGGCTGGTAATGTGGTGGCCGCTAACGCCGCAACTCCACCGGTCAACATGTCGCGTCGAGTAAACTTGCCCATACGTCTGCTCCTCCGTGGTGTGCTCGACAACAGTTTCGGTTTTACGGGCTCCCTCGAATCAAGTTCGGCTTCGGCGTGTGCTAGATCCTTCCTGAGCTCATGTTGTCCTTTGCGATTCGATTGGGCACACCCTGCTCAGAGCCAGCTTGGTTGCCACGAACCCAACGGAGTCAATGGATACTTGTATTCGCCCGGCGTCTTCGACATCTCGATCATTTCCTTGACGCCGGTATAGCGACCCATTGGCGTTTCAACAACGAATCCATCCGGATCCGGATAGAGATGCTCATCGCTTGAGCCGGCCGTTTTATTTGCGTAGTCGCGATCGAAGACGCCCAATTCAGGAAGCCAGAGAGCTGTTCGTGACAACGAAACCACGACGCGGTAGCTGCCGCCTTCCTTCGCACGCCGTAACAGCGCTGCCAGGACCCCGCAGGTTGCGAGCCAACCCGCTATGTAGTCGCACGCCACCCAGATCGCCGGATGCGCTGGCTTCTCGTCGGTTCCCTCAATATTGTCGAGGCCCCACGCGAATGCAGCGCTGATGTCGAAGCCGACGCGATTCGACCATGGTCCATTTTCTCCGGCCCAGGTCATCTGTACATCGATCAGACCCGGACGCTGTTTAATCAACTCCTCCGGCGTGATATCGAATCGCTCCCGCCATCCCTTACGGCGATTCGTGGCGAATACGTCGGCCTTGGAAAGGAGTTCGAGGAACTTCGCACGGCCATCCTTGTTCTTCAACTCAAGCATGGTCGACCGCATTCCGACATGCGAGGTGTAGTGCCAAAGTGTGTGCTCGACATCGGATGGCCGCCACACGTTGAGCGCATCGGCGCCATGCAGGGCCATTGCGCGACCGATCGATGGGCCTGCAATGACGTGAGTTGTAGCGAGCTGACGGATACCCTCGAGCGGCGTCTTCGGATTGGGCGTAAATGGTATTGGATCGCTCTCGCCTACCTTCTCGAGAGTGATGAGGGGCATCAGCCCCACGGACTTCGTGAAGGCATCCATCTTCAGCACGTCTTTGATGTTGCGGGCGAGCGGCATGGGGACGCCCGCCTTGTCGCCGGCTTCCTCAAGCTCCTCACCATTCCACTCTTTCACCGCGTCGCGCAGCGCTTCATACGAGCCACCCCTGGGTTTAAGGACGTCGAGTGCGCGCTGGCGTATAGCAGGAAATACATCGGCCAACATAATCCACTTGCCATCTTTGGTGGGAACAATATCCGGACCGGCGATAAATGGGCTATATGGATCCGTGCGTCCAGGGAATCCATTGACCAGTTCCCACTTTCCCTCGAGAAACGGTGAAAAGCGCCGCAAAGCTTTACGCACGTCGACGTGAATATCCTGCCCCTCGCCTGTACGCTCCCTCCATATCTTTGCGATCAGGATCGCCTTGACCGCAAGCGCGATTGCGCACGCAGTTCCGTACGGCAATCGATCAGGCTTGATGGGGTCGGAGCCGTAATAGGTGACCTTACCTCCGGAGTCGGAAGTTGTTGACCCCAAGCTCTGCAGCAAGGACTCAACCTGTGCAGGTAGATCTATCGTGTTGCTCTTTGACGGATCGTCGTAGTTGGCGATTATGCCTTTCGCTAGCTTTCCTGCTGCATTCACAGTGCATCTCCTTCTTGAAATCGATTGTTCACGCTCGCATGTCTCAAAAACTGGTTGGACACAGTTGAGATCCTCTGGCATAGCCTTGAGAAGGGATCGCAACTCCAATCACACCCAAATATTTGCAGCGTTCAGCGAATCTGAAAACGTGAGCAACGGTTAGCTCACGGTGATTACTTGTCGGGCTGTCCATGCCCTATCGACCGTCTTCGCGGCTCGGTGATTCCACCGGGTGCCACTCGAGAGCAGGAGCTTGCCCATCGACTGTCGACGCTCGAGATTCATGTGAGCTTCAGCAAGAACCCCTAAGGCGTAAGGGAGGATTTACGAGCGCTCTTCGGATTCATGCGATCACGAAGTATGGGCACAAACACCGACGGGGAGTCTTTGTACATCGATGATGCCTAAACCTTTGCCAATGATGGCGCTGGCCTTCCATTCAGTACAGCATCAATGTTGTCGAGTGCAACCATGCCCATGTTCGTCCTGCTCTCGACGGTGGCAGTGCCGATATGCGGCAGCAAAAAGACATTCTTAAGTTCGATATAGCCGGGATTGAGCTTTGGTTCTCCCTCAAACACATCGAGGCCAGCTGCAGCAAGGTGGCCGATCTTGAGAGCCGCAATCAAATCTTCATCAACAACCAGGCCACCCCGGGCAGTGTTCACCACAATCGCACCTTGCGGGAGAAGGCCGATCGTTCTTGCGTTGAGGAAGTGATGGGTCTTCTCCATCTCGGGCGTATTCAAGCTGAGGAACTGACTCACACCGAGAAGCTCCAATGGATCGGCATGAAAGATAGCGTCGCCCGCCTCTGCTGCTGGAAGCGGATGCGGATTCGAGTAATGAATCTTCATACCGAACGCCCGGGCGCGCTTCGCAACAGCCTTACCAATTCGTCCCATACCCAGAATTCCGAGAATTTTTCCTGTCACCTGCCAGCCCAGAAGTGCGGCCGCGCGAGGAACGGTCCACTCACCGGTTCTGACCAGATCCTGTGCCTCGAATGCTCTGCGACTAGCGCCAAGCAGCAACAACATCGCTATGTCCGCCGTTGCGTCGGTTACTTCGGCGGGGGTGTATCCAATTGCGATATTTCGTTCCGCCGCGGCATGCATATCGATGTGATCCACGCCAACGGAAGTTGTTGAGATCACCTTGACTGAGGGTGAGACCCGTCTGAAGAAGTCTGCATCGAGCCTGTCGAATGGCGTAATCAGGAACGCGTCTGCGCCATCTGAGGCGGTGAGGAGTTCTTCACGTGTAAAGGATGTTCCATCCCCTTTGCGCCGGACCTCGTATTCGTTATCGATCCGCGTCTCAACTGGCGTGATGAAATGCGACGTCACTACCAAAGCCGGCTTCTTCATGAACTGTGCTCCGCAGTCGATCGAACCTGGATTGCTTTCAGCCCTTACCTTTTCACAGAAATCGGTCATCCTTTCTTTGGGAAAAGGAACTGCATTTGGAACCTTGCTGACCAGTTGGTCGTGCCATCCGGGTACTCCGCATTTCGAAAGAATTGGGTATAGATGTTCACAGGCAGCTTTTCAAAATGGACGATCTTTCCGACTCCACCACCGACGGGCACTACCCATCGTTCGGCTCGTTGTTTCTCCCAATCTGCGGTGATGATCGGTGAGGATGTGAGGTACCATCCGTGACGAAGGTTGTAGTTTACGAATGGCTGCATCAGCATCTGATTGACATCCTTTCGCCCCGATGGTCCCGCCACGGAGAATAAGTTGTAGACCAGCGCTCCATATAGCCAATGTCCTTGGCTCCTCAATGCAACAACTGTGGGGCCGACGCTGAGTTTCTTCGTACCGAGAATGTCTTCTGTAGCTGTCGGAAACGAAACAATTGGCCCTACGCCCCAAATAATACGGCCAGCCTTTGCCGGTGATAGAAACAACGACAGGCTGACGTCTCCTAGTCCGGTTGTTCCGTTGACTCCTGGCCCTAGGTCCGGCACCTGTATTACCGGAACGATAGTCCGCGTAATAAGATTCCAATCCTTCGACAGCGTAAACGGGACAACAGGCTTCATCTCCAGAACGTAGCTGTCTTCTTTGTTAATCCCTGTTTGAGGATTGAAGTCATTCTCGAACGGCACTGAAATTAAGCGCGCGATCGGATTCTGCGCTTGCTTGGCTATGTTCGAACTCTCCTGTGCCCGAGTTGGTTGGGCGCCAATTATGGTCAAGCTCATCAGGATGATTTCGAATATTACCCGTATGGGGCGCATCGACGCCTTTGCATCGATTGCGGTCATCTGCTTTGAGTCGCTGCGTACGCGCACCCTAAAGGCGTTCGCGGCTCGGTTCGAGAATACTGTTTGAAATTGTCCCATCGTTCCTCCTGTCTCGATCGCAAGATTCGCACTTGCGCGAAACCAAGGAAACGTGAGCAACAGTTAGCTCACGGTGATCGGCGATAAGCCAAAACGCATCGTGAGGCTTCCGAAGACGTTCATTGCCAAATTGTTGTTGTTCTAACGATCGTGCGCGAGCGTAGGCTTTTCTCCGTGTCAGCTCGCATTCACTGTAGATGTATTGGTTTACGAGTAAAATGTGTGTCCTGTGAGGAAAACACACCAACGATCGCGGTCCTTTGTTCCCGTCGGAGATTGCGACAGCTCAGCACGCTCAATCCGTATCACAGCCTCGCAGCTATGCTGGCTTGTTGTCTTAATGATCGTTCCCTGTTTTCGGTGTCCGTCGTCGCTCGGGCAACCGCCGGCATCGGGGAACCTGCAGGTGGGTCATGACATTTGGACCTTCAAAGAGGGAGCGCCCGCAGAAGTCGAGGGTTTAGCACAGACCAATGACGGGTTCCTTTGGGTGGGCGGCCAAAACGGATTGTTTCGCTTCGACGGAACGCGATTCGAGCCATTCAGTTCGCCCTTTGGCGATCGGCTCCTCTCGACCAACTTGTACTCCTTGTTCGCACCGCCGTCGGGTGGCCTCTGGGTGGGTTACGTGATCGGGGGTTTCAGTTTCCTGGATAAAGGACGAGTGACCAATTATGCGAGCGAAACTGGAAGTGTTTACGGTTTTACGCAGGATCGGAGTGGAATTGTATGGGCAGGCACATCCAGTGGTCTCTGGAGGTTCGATCATTTGGGCTGGCAGCATATCGGAGTTGAGTGGAACGCTTCCGGTGGACCCGTTACGAGGGTTGGATTTGATCGAAATGGGATACTGTGGGCTTTGGTGGACGATCTTGAGGCCGCGAAAGACCTTATCTATCTGATACCGGGCACCAGCCGGTTCAAAACAGCAGAGAGAAATCTGTCAGTCGATGGGTTCCTGATGGACGCGGACCGAGCCGTCATGACCGACACGGCGGCACCGCCGATGTCTGGCCCCAGCGAAAGTTCTGAAGAAAAGCCCGCTGCCTACCCGGTGCTCACGAAAGAATCCCAGCAATTTCTTGACCGAAACAAAAGCCTTTGGGTCTCGTACAACGAGAAGCCCATTGTGATGCGCCTTCCAAAAGAGAGACTTCATTTTGACCTGAACGGGGCGTTCCCAACTGATTCTGAGACCTACGACATCTACCCTTACGACCTGGCGCAGCTAGTCGATCGAGAAGGAGATATTTGGTTCGGTGATCCCAAGGGTATCCATCGGTTCTCTTACAGTCCCCTGAACAGACAGCAGCTTCCGAAAGGATTGCAGGAGGATTTTGCCCTGGTTGCTGATGACAATGGGGCGGTATGGATCATTTCCGCTGGTGGTGGCAGAAACTTCGAAGCGGACCTTTATCATGTCATGGGCGGCAAAGCCGAGCGTCGTCTCCCGAAGGTGTTATCGTCGTTCGCCTATCGCGCACCTGACAAGACGTTCTGGTTCGCGGGAGATCGTTGCCTATGGCATCTTGTCGGAAACGACTTCGTTCGAGTGGACCTTCCACCGGAAATAGCGAACGAGTTTCATTTCCTGCAGACGATTAGCGGGGACCAACAAGGAGGAATATGGGTCTCCTTCGGCCGCCACGGTCTATACCGAATAGTCAATGGAATTTGGACGCCTTACGGTGGCCGCGACGACCTACCAAAACCAGGGGCCATGATGATTGCTTTCACCGATAGCCTTGGCCGTGTGTGGTTCGGCTATGTCAAGAGCCAGCTGGCGGTTTTGGATGGCGATCGGGTCCGTCGATTCGGTCCGAGCGATGGTCTTCAATTGGGCAATATCCTGGCCATCTATGGACGAGGATCAGAGATTTGGATCGGGGGTGAATTTGGGTTGGAGCAGTTTGACCAGGGGCACTTCCACAAGATCGCCGCTATGGATGACGAATGGTTGCGCGGAATCTCTGGGATCGTGGAAACAGCCAACGGAGATCTATGGCTCAACGCGATTTCGGGAATCTTCCATATCCGTAAGGCAGAAATCTCCGCGGCTTTGACAGACGCAAACTATCGGGTCAAAGGCGAGCACTTCGGCAGACGTGACGGACTCCCAGGTATTGCACCCCAGCTGCGCCCGCTTCCGACCGCCATCGAGGGCACCGATGGTCGACTATGGTTCACGGTTCGCGCCGGAGTGATATGGCTCGATCCAGCCACTTACTCTGGAAAACGGACAGTGCCGGCTCCGATCACCATTCAGTCGGTCTCTGCCGACGACAAATTCTACGCGTCCGACTCTCGTCTCTCTTTACCAGCCCACACGTCGAGCGTGCAGATCAGCTACAACGCAGTGAGCCTCTCCGATCCCGAGGCCATCCGATTCCGTTACAAGCTGCAGGAAACAGACAAGGACTGGCATGAAGCGGCGGCGGCCACTCCCGTTACCTATCGCAACCTTCCTCCCGGTTCCTATCATTTCAGCGTTGAGGCGTCCGATACGAACGGCGTCTGGTCCGGCGCACCCGCGAACATGGCGTTCACCATATTGCCGGCTTTCTACCAGACCACTTGGTTCCGTTCCCTATGCGTGATCCTCTTTTTGGCAATGCTTGCAGGGCTGTATCGGCTTCGGCTGCAGCAGTTGGCACGACAATATGGCATGCGTCTGGAAGAGCGGGTCAGCGAGAGGACACGCATCGCGCGGGAGTTACACGACACTCTGCTACAGAGCTTTCAAGGACTCCTGTTGCATCTTCAGGTGGTCTCCGACCTTCTTCCGATGCGTCCCCAGGAAAGCAAGCAAAAACTAGAGAGTGCAGTCGATCAAGCTGCTGAGGCGATCAGGGAAGGTCGTGACGCAGTGCAGGAGTTGCGGTCGTCTGTGACGGTGACAACTGACCTTGCTCTTGCCTTGAACGCGCTCGGGCAAGAACTTGCGGTTGATGAAACAAACCACAGTGCAAGTGCTCCGGTATTTCATGTTGAGGTGGAAGGCGCGCCCCACGATCTTCACCCAGTTGCGCGGGACGAAGTCTACAGAATTGCTGGCGAGGCCTTGCGAAACGCCTTTCGGCACGCCGACGCGCAACACATCGAAATAGAAATCCGGTATGCTGAGCGGCAGCTCCGATTGCGCTTACGCGACGATGGAAAAGGCATTGACCCCAAACTTCTCAGTGACGATGGGCACGAAGGACACTACGGCTTGCGAGGTATGCGAGAGCGGGCAAAGCTTTTAGGTGGAAAGCTCACCGTATGGAGCGAACGGGGTTCAGGGAGCGAGGTGGAGCTGATTATTCCCGCAGCCCATGCGTACACGCCATCTCCTGGGCTGCCCCGTTCATGGCTAGCGGAAAAGTTTTTCAGGAAAGACAAGGAGCGAAAGCGATGAGTGGTGTTGCCAGCCAAATGCGGATTCTAGTGGTTGACGACATCTCCTCCTTTGCAAGCGTTCCGAGATTTTGCGATTGAAGCGCCAACTCCCACTATCTTGCCAACCTCGCGTAGGCTTTTTCTCCCGTGTAAGTTCGTGTCACTATAGTGGTTACAAGTAGAATGTGGACCTGTGATGAAGCTACACCAACAAGCGCGGTCCTTTGTTCCCGTCGGAGATTGCGGCAGCTCAGCACGCTCAATCCGTGTCACAGCCTCGCAGCTATGCTGGCTTGTTGTGTTAATGATCGTAGCCTGTTTTTGGTGTCCGTCGTCGCTCGGGCAAACGCCGGCATCGGCGAACGTGCGGGTGGGTTACGACTTTTGGACCTTCAAAGATGGAGCCCCGGCAGACATCAGGTGTTTAGCACAGACCCATGACGGGTTCCTATGGCTGGGCGGCCAAGGCGGATTGTTTCGCTTTGACGGAACGCGATTCGAGCCATTCAGTTCGCCCTTTGGCGATCGCCTTCTCTCGGGCAATATATACACCTTGTTCGCACCGCCGTCAGGTGGGCTCTGGATCGGCTACTCGTTCGGAGGCTTCAGTTTCCTGGATAAGGGCCGAGTGACCAATTATGCCATCGACACTGGGACCGTTGACAGCTTCGCCCAGGATCGAGATGGAATTGTATGGGCAGGCGCATCCAGTGGTTTATGGAGATTCGATCATTCGGAGTGGCAACCTATCGGGGTTGGGTGGAACGTTCCGGCCGGACGAATTGTCGACGTTGGGTTTGATTCAGCGGGGATACTCTGGGCTTTTGTGGGCAGTCCTTACGTCCCGAATAACCTCATCTACCTGAGACCTGGGACCAGACTTTTCAAAACAGCCGACAGCAATTTATCGAGCAACCTCGATTTCGCCAGGGGGCCGGATAGAACCGTCCTGACCACGCCTGTAGCCCCACACGGATCGGACTCCAGCAAAGGATCTCCTGAGAGGCTGCCTGCTTACCCGATCACCGCCGGGACGCTTCAAATAGTGGATCGAAACAACAGTGTTTGGGACTCACCGTGGAATAAGCCTGTCGTGATGCGCCGTCCAAAAGGAAGCCTGCGTGATGGCCAGAACCAGGCGTCCCCAGCTATCTCTGAAACCTATAACATAAACCCCTTTGAGAATGCTGAGTTGGTGGACCGTGAAGGAAATATCTGGTTTGGAAGCCCCGCGGGTCTACATCGATTCTTCTACACCCCATTGATCAGACAGGAATTCCCGAACGAACCGGCGGAGAATGATAAGTTCGCCATGGTTGCTGATGACCATGGGGCGGTATGGATCAGTTTCGAAATTGACAATATCGGAAGAGCGGACCGTTTTCATGTTCTGGGCGGCAAGGCTGAGCGTCGTCTCCCGCAGGTGACAGCGTTATTCATCTACCGCGCACCTGACAAGACGTTCTGGTTCTCAGGGGAACGTTGTCTTTGGCATCTTGTCGGAGACGACTTCGTTCGCGTGGACCTTCCCCCGGGAATGGCGGAACCATCTTCCTTCATGCAGGTGATTACCGGGGACCGACAAGGAGGAATATGGCTCTCCTTCGGTCGCCACGGTTTATACCGGTTAGCTGATGACATTTGGACGCCTTTCGGTGGCCGCAACGACTTCCAAAAGACAGTGAGCATAATAAGTGCGTTCACCGATAGCCTTGGCCGAGTATGGTTCGGCTATGTGAACAGCCAGTTGGCGGTTTTGGATGGCGATCGGATCCGCACATTCGGCCCGAACGATGGTCTTCAATTGGGCAATATCATGGCGATCTATGGACGAGGTTCGGAGATCTGGATCGGGGGGGAATTTGGGCTCGAGCAGTTCGACCGGGGACGCTTCCACAAGATCAACGCTGTAGATGACCAATGGCTGCGTGGAATCTCTGGAATCGTAGAAACGACCAACGGAGATCTCTGGCTCAACGGGGTTTCAGGGATCTTCCATATCCGTAAGGCGGAGATCTCCGAAGGTTTGAAAGACTCTGCGTATCGGGTCAAGGGCGAGCACATCGGCAGACGCGAGGGACTTTCCGGTATTGCGTCCCAGGTGCGTCCGTTTCCAACCGCCATCGAGGGCAGCGATGGGCGACTGTGGTTCACGTCGCGCAACGGAGTAGTGTGGCTCGATCCAGCAGCCTACTCTGAAAAACGGACAGTGCCGCCTCCGATCACCATCCAGTCGGTCTCTGCCGACGACAAAGGCTACGCGCCCGATCCTCATCTCTCTTTGCCAGCCCACACGTCGAGCGTGCAGATCAGCTACGCCGCAGTGAGCCTCTCAGATCCCGAGGCCGTTCGATTCCGTTACAAGCTGCAGGAAACAGATAAGGACTGGCACGAAGCGGGGACCGCCACTCCCGTTACCTATCGCAACCTTCCTCCCGGTTCTTATCATTTCAGCGTTGAGGCGTCAGATACGAACGGCGTCTGGTCCGGCACACCCGCAAACGTAGCTTTCACCATACTGCCGGCTTTCTACCAGACCCTATGGTTCCGTTCGCTATGCGTGATCCTCTTTTTGGTAGCGGTTGCACGGCTGTATCAGCTTCGGCTGCGGCAGTTGGCACGACAATACGCCATGCGTCTGGAAGAGCGGGTCAGCGAGAGGACACGCATCGCGCGGGAGTTGCACGACACTCTGCTACAGAGCTTTCAAGGACTCCTGTTGCATCTCCAAGTGGTCTCCGATCTCCTTCCAATGCGTGCTCAGGAAGGCAAACAAAAATTAGGCAGTGCCATGGACCAGGCTGTTGACGCGATCAGGGAAGGCCGTGACGCAGTGCAGGAGCTGCGGTCGTCTGTGACGGTGACAAATGACGTTGCCCTTGCCTTGAACGTGCTTGGACAAGAACTTGCAGTTGATGAGACAAACCATAATGCAAGTGCTCCGGTATTTCATGTTGAGGTGGAAGGCGCGCCCCGCGATCTTCAGCCAGTAGCGCGGGACGACGTCTACAGGATTGGTGGCGAGGCCTTACGAAACGCCTTTCGGCACGCCGACGCGCAACACATCGAAATAGAAATTCGGTATGATGAGCGTCGCCTCCGGTTGCGCTTACGCGACGACGGAAAAGGCATTGACCCCAAACTTCTCAGTGACGATGGGGACGAAGGACACTACGGCTTGCGAGGTATGCGAGAGCGGGCAAAGCTTTTAGGTGGAAAGCTCACCATATGGAGCGAACGGGGTTCAGGGACCGAGGTAGAACTAATTATTCCCGCGGCCCATGCGTACATGCCATCTCCCGGGTTGCCCCGGTCATGGCTCCCGGAAAGGTTTTTCAGGAAAGACAAGGAGCGAAAGCGATGAGTGGTGTTGCCAGCCAAATGCGGATTCTAGTGGTTGACGACAT
>Ga0209624_10002613_pt1 | contig 13220 bp, 5 predicted proteins | sample JacPinW_OM2H0_O1_FD_188565 | JGI IMG/M metagenome (GOLD analysis project Ga0209624, IMG submission 188565) | Forest soil microbial communities from Algoma, Ontario, Canada - Jack Pine, Ontario site 1_JW_OM2H0_O1 (SPAdes) (version 2) | ecosystem: Environmental > Terrestrial > Soil > Boreal...
CCGGTACCGTGCTGCACGAGATTCTGAATGTTCCAGACGATATACCGCAAGACCTGCTGGATAAGGCTGACTGCGTCGTTGTGTTTCCGTCCGTATTGAAGGCTGCTTTCATCGTCGGCGCGAGTTATGGCCGCGGCGCGATGACCTGCCGCATGGGCGAAAATTTCAACGGTCCATGGGGCGCGCCTTCGATGATGGCCCTGGAAGGCGGCAGCGTTGGCTTTCAAATCGGCGGGCAAGCGACGGACTTCGTTCTGTTGGTGATGAATGATCGCGGCGCCAACGGAATTTTGAGCAGCAAAGTGAAACTGGGTGGAGATGCTTCGGTGGCGGCTGGACCGGTGGGCCGCGACGCGTCGGCAGAAACAGACGTCTCGCTGCGCGCCGAAATTCTGAGCTATTCCCGCGCGCGCGGAATATTCGCCGGCGTTTCGCTGGAAGGCTCGACCATCCGGCCGGACAACGACGCCAATGCGAGAATTTACGGTGAGAAACTTTCCGCGAAGGACATCGTATTGGCTCACGAAACTGCGGTGCCGCCGTCGGCTCACAGTCTGATCGCGACGCTGAACGCGAGGACGCCCAAGCACGTAGTGCAGACGGGGCAGTAGGCGAATTGCCGTAAACAACGCGCAGAAAAGTTCTATCCGGTTCCTTCCGAGCGCGGCAGCGCGCTCGGAAGGAACCTTTTTTGTTCGCTGGGCGCAATTCGGCAGTTCAGTTCGCACGCTTTTTTCGAGGCTAATTCCGCGCCACGGATGACCGCCGTATTTCGTTCCACGCGTTGCTCGCATACGTAGAAGCCGCAAGGGCGCAGTGCGGCGCACGGCAGGCGCGCGGAAACGCTCAATAATAGTCGTTTAGAAATGGCCGCCATCGTTTGTTTTCTGGAAGTTACAGACGTTTCTAATCGCTGAGACGTCGATTAGAAATGTGCGTAGTGTCCGCAATGAGGCAGTAACAAGTGATGTGAGGCAAGTGATTAGTGATTCCAAGTGCCCGCTGCACGTCCCGCGCATCCCTGCGAACTCCGAGCTACTAATTGTGCTGGCCCATCGCGATCGTATGCGCGGTTTCATATTTTACGTTTCATATCTTAGAGTCCGCTCGAATGTAGCGCGAAATGGCGGCGAAAACAGCTGGTCAGTGGGGCGGGCAGGGTCCAGAAAAAGTACAGACGCGGCGGAGCTGTACGAAATTGGCCGCAACCTGTACCAATTGTGGCGGACAGGTTCGGTACAGGTTTTATTCGGCTACTCCTCTATTGAATAGGTTGACCGAGGTCGCTGAGGTGCGCGATTGCGGATTCGATCGTTCCGATCAAGTCCCAAGCCCGCGCTTTGGACACCACGGCATAAATTCCCGCGTCGCGGGCAGCTTCGTAGAGCTCGCCCACTTCGGAAATGGTGAATAGAATCAACGGCACCAGCGGATCGATCTTCGACAAACGAGCTGCGACTTCAATTCCGCTAAGGGCCGGCATGGTGAAGTCCAGAATTACGACGTCGGGACGGAGTTTTCGAAACTGCCTTATCGCAGTTTGGCCATTTTTGGCTTCGCCGCAGATCTTCCACTCGCGCGTTTCCAGGATCGCGCGAATGATGCGCCGCGTCGTTTCCGAATCTTCCACCACTAGAATTCGGAGGTCCATGGCCTTCTCCCTAGAAATCCCTGAACAAACTTATAACCGCGAACGCGATATTTGGAAATACACGCTTCCGTGTAAATCCGCGCGCACCTGCCCGTTAAGCGGCGTAAGGCCCGTAAATCGTGCAGCTTTCAGATGGCACGAAGTGACGCCAGCGCAGTCTAAATCCGCTGGGGGATATCTAGTGTCCCGTTGTCGACAAACCCACGTCTTGCCGTATATACATTGATTACTGTAGATGGCGGCTCCCGGGTTTATGGTATCAAGTCCTATTCGGCGAAAGTTGCGTTAAACCCGTTAGGACGGCGGTGTTGCGCGCCCGTTTTTTGAAATTATTCGTCTGGCGCATTCTCGTTGAACGCGCGCCAGCGATGGCAAGACTGCGAATGACGGCGGCGCTAGTCGACCCCGCACAGTGGAGACAAGGATGAAAAGAACCGAGCCCAGTAGAACAACTGCGAGCGCGAGTCCCGGCGTGCGCCTCGACGCGAAGAGTAACGGCCGGACCGCGACAGCGGTGGAAACGGAGCCGGTTTCCGCTGACCTGAGCGTGATCCTCGCCAGCCTGCAGACCATGCGCGACGGCGATTTCTCCGTGCGACTGCCAGGGAACTGGACTGGGTTGGCCGGAAAAATCGCGGACACCTTCAACGACATCGTCACGGCGAACCAGCAGATGGCGAAGGAATTGAAACGCGTCGGACAAGTGGTGGGAAAAGAAGGCCGCACCCGGGAGCGCATGCGTTTTCATTCGCCCAAGGCGGCGTGGGGCGAGATGGAAGTTTCGGTCAACACGTTGGTAGACGATTTGTTGCGGCCGACTACGGAAGTTACGCGCGCGATTGCCGCGGTGGCGAAAGGAAATCTGACGCAGACGGTGCAACTGGATGTGGATGGAAGGCCGCTGGAAGGCGAATTCCTGCGTTCGGCGACAATCGTCAACACCATGATTCAGCAGCTCGGCGTTTTCACGGCTGAAGTAACGCGCGTGGCGCGCGAAGTGGGCACCGACGGAAAATTGGGCGGCCAGGCGCAGGTGCCGGGCGTCGCGGGAACTTGGAAAGACCTCACCGACTCGGTCAACTCAATGGCCAGCAACCTGACGGGCCAGGTGCGCAACATCGCCGAAGTGGCCACGGCGGTGGCCAGCGGCGACCTATCGCGCAAAATCACGGTGGACGTGCGCGGCGAAATTCTGCAGCTGAAGGAAGCCATCAACACGATGGTGGATCAGCTTAGGTCGTTCGCTTCGGAAGTGACGCGCGTGGCGCGTGAGGTGGGCACGGATGGCAAGCTGGGCGGACAGGCGATCGTGCCGGGCGTCGCGGGCACGTGGAAGGACTTGACCGACTCGGTGAACGCCATGGCCGGGAACCTGACGGCGCAGGTGCGCAACATCGCGGAAGTGACGACGGCTGTGGCGCGCGGCGACTTGTCGCGCAAGATCACCGTGGACGTGAAGGGCGAAATTCTGGAATTGAAAGACACGATCAACACGATGGTGGACCAGCTAAACGCGTTCGCGGGCGAAGTGACGCGCGTGGCGCGCGAAGTAGGAACGGAAGGGAAGTTGGGCGGCCAGGCGCAGGTGCCTGGAGTCGGCGGCACGTGGAAAGACTTGACGGATAACGTGAACTTCATGGCCAGTAACTTGACCGGCCAGGTGCGCAACATCGCGGAAGTGGCGACGGCGATTGCCAGCGGCGACTTGTCACGCAAGATCACGGTGGACGTGCGCGGAGAAATTCTGCAGCTCAAGGAAACACTGAACACGATGGTCGAGCAGTTGCGTTCGTTCGCTGCAGAAGTGACGCGCGTGGCTCGCGAAGTGGGCAGCGAAGGACGGCTGGGCGGGCAAGCGAACGTCACGGGCGTGGCGGGAACGTGGAAGGACTTGACCGACTCGGTGAACGCGATGGCCGGGAACCTCACTGCTCAAGTGCGCAACATCGCCGAGGTGACGACGGCCGTGGCGCGCGGCGACTTGTCGCGCAAGATCACCGTGGACGTGAAGGGTGAAATCCTCGAGCTGAAGAACACGATCAACACCATGGTGGACCAGCTGAACGCGTTTGCCGCGGAAGTGACGCGCGTGGCGCGCGAAGTGGGCACCGACGGAAAGCTGGGTGGCCAAGCGCAAGTACCTGGCGTCGCCGGCACGTGGAAAGATTTGACGGATAACGTGAACGTGATGGCCGCGAACCTCACCGAGCAGGTGCGCGGCATCGTGAAAGTCGTGACCGCCGTCGCGAACGGCGAGTTGACTAAAAAACTCACGGTGAACGCGAAAGGCGAAGTCGCCGCGCTGGCGGACACCATCAACAACATGACCGACACGCTCGCGACGTTTGCGGATCAGGTAACCACCGTCGCACGCGAAGTGGGCGTGGAAGGCCGGCTGGGCGGGCAAGCAAACGTGCCCGGAGCCGCCGGCACGTGGAAGGACTTGACCGGAAACGTCAACCTGCTGGCGGACAACCTGACCAACCAGGTGCGCGCTATCGCGGAAGTGACCACGGCGGTGACGAAGGGCGACCTGACGCGGTCGATTCAAGTGGAAGCCAGCGGCGAAGTCGCCGAGTTGAAAGATTACATCAATACGATGATCAACAACCTGCGGCTCACCACCGATCGCAACAACGAGCAAGACTGGCTGAAAACCAACCTCGCGCGGTTCACGGGAATGTTGCAGGGGCAACGCGATTTGACGACGGTGGGACGCAGCCTGTTGTCCGAACTGGCTCCGCTGGTGAGCGCGCAGCAAGGCGTGATTTATCAAATGGAATCGGAAGAGTCGGGGACCATGGTGCTGCTATCGGCTTTTGCTGATAGCGATCAGGATGGACATCCCAGCCGTCTGCACGTAGGCACCGGCCTGGTGGGACAGTGCGCCGCGGAAAAGCAGCGCATGTTGATTACCGAAGTGCCGTCCAATGCCGTGCCGATCCGCTCCGGATTATTCCAGGCTGTGCCGCGCAGCGTGATCGTGCTGCCGATTCTTTTCGAGGACCGCGTGAAAGCGGTGATCGAGTTGGCGTCGCTCAGCGTGTTCACCGCGTCGCACCTGGCGTTTTTGGACCAACTCACTTCCAGCATCGGCATCGTGCTGAATAGCATTGAGGCCACGATGCAGACCGAAGGTTTGCTGAAGCAATCGCAGCAACTGGCCACCGAGCTGCAGACGCAGCAGACCGAACTGCAGCAGACAAATGAACAGCTGGCGCAAAAGGCGCAGCAGTTGGCCGAGCAGAACGTGGAAGTGGAGCGCAAGAACCAGGAAATCGAGCAAGCGCGGCGTGCCGTGGAAGAAAAAGCCAAAGAGCTGGCGCTTACTTCGAAATACAAGTCGGAATTTTTGGCCAATATGTCTCACGAGCTGCGCACGCCGCTCAATAGCATCCTGGTTTTGGGCCAGCAGCTCGCGGACAACCCCGACCTGAATTTGACGAACAAGCAGGTGGAATTCGCGCGCACCATTCACGGCGCCGGAACCGACCTGCTGAACCTGATCACGGATATTCTGGACCTTTCGAAGATTGAATCCGGCACGGTATCGGTGCAAGCGGAGGAAGTGTTCTTCGCCAGCTTGCTGGACATGATCGCTCGCCCGTTCCGCCACGAAGCGGAAAACCGGCATCTCAACTTCGAAGTGCACTCTGATCCGAGTTTGACGCGCAGCCTGGTCACCGACTCCAAGCGCTTGCAGCAGGTGCTGAAAAATTTGCTTTCAAACGCGTTCAAATTTACGGAGAAGGGCGGCGTGCGCATGTCCGTATTCGTCGCCGAAAGCGGCTGGACCGAAGACCACCCGGTTCTGGGCCGGTCGGCCTCCGTGGTTGCCTTCGAAGTCACCGACACGGGCATCGGAATTCCGCCCGAAAAGCAGCGGATTATTTTCGAGGCATTCCAACAAGCCGACGCCGGCACCAGCCGCAAATACGGCGGCACGGGACTGGGCCTGGCGATCAGTCGTGAACTTGCGGGCCTGTTGGGCGGTGAGATTCAATTGCGCAGCACGCCCGACGAAGGAAGTACGTTCACTTTGTATTTGCCGCAGACATACGTGGGTCCTTCGACGGGCGTCGCCGGGGCTGAGGCCAAATCCGCCACGATACCCACGCCAGGTCAAGCGGCGGCGGGAATCGCGTCCAAGCGCGCGATTGAACAGATCACCATCGCGGACGATCGCGAAAATTTGCAGCCGGAAGATCCAATTCTGCTGATTGTGGAAGATGATCCCTACTTCGCCACGATGCTTTGCGATCTGGCACACGACAATGGGTTCAAAGTGCTCGTCGCCACGCGCGGATCGGAAGCGCTGGCGCTCGCGCATGAATTCCAGCCGACAGCCATTTCGCTGGATGTTTTCTTGCCGGATATGCTGGGCTGGACTGTCCTAAACCACTTCAAACAAGATCCACGCACGCGGCACATTCCTGTGCAAATGTTGACGCTGGATGAAGACAGGCAACACGGTCTGGCGCGCGGAGCGTTCTCGTACTTGATCAAGCCAGCGACATCCGAACAGTTGAAGACCGCGTTTGCGCGCATGAAAGAGTACACCGCGCCGCGGCGCAAGCGTTTGTTGGTGGTGGAAGACAATCCGGCCGAGCAGCTCAGCATCCGCGAATTGCTCGGCTATGAAGATATTGACGTGGAGATTGCCGCGACGGGCTCGCAGGCACTCGCCGCCATTGATGAGCAGGCGTTCGATTGCGTCGTGCTGGACCTGCGGCTCCCGGACATGTCTGGATTTGAAATATTGGAGCGCTTCCGCGACACTCCTTCGTTGAGCGATTTGCCGGTTGTGGTGTTTACGGGCAAAGACTTGTCGCCCGAAGAAGATGCGCGTCTGCATTTGCTGGCACGCAGCGTGGTGGTGAAGGGCGTGGAATCTCCGGAGCGGCTGCTGGATGAAACCGCGCTGTTCGTGCATCGCGTGGTGACCGATCTGCCGATTGAAAAGCAGAAGATGCTGGATCTGCTGCATCATTCGGACGAAGCACTCGTCGGGAAAAAAGTGCTGGTGGTAGATGACGACGTGCGGAATATTTTCGCGCTTAGCAGCGTGCTGGAACGCCGCGGAATGACGGTGCTCACCGCCGGTACGGGCCGCGAAGCGATCAGCACGCTGGAATCCACTCCTGACGTGGCGATCGTGCTGATGGACATCATGATGCCGGACATGGATGGATATGAGACGATGCAGATCATCCGCCGCAATCCTTCGTTCCGGCGCTTGCCGATCATCGCTTTGACGGCCAAAGCCATGAAAGGGGACCGCGAGAAATGCCTGGAAGCGGGCGCTTCCGAGTATCTGGCGAAGCCTGTGAACACGGAGCAACTGCTTTCCGCGTTGCGGATGTGGTTTCACCGGTAAAATGATTGGCGTCTCGCGGCGACTGGACTTCCATCGCAGCGGGCATCGGAGCGGGCGGTGAAATATTTTCTGCAGCGAGGGGCTTGAAGCAAGAGGGAGAAAATGCGCGAGCAGGAAATGGTAAATATTCTGATGGTGGATGATCAGCCGGGCAAGCTGATCACCTACGAAGCCATTCTCGGCGAGCTGAATGAAAACCTGATCAAAGCCCGCTCCGGGAAAGAGGCGCTGGATCATTTACTGAAGACTGACATCGCCGTGGTGCTGATGGACGTAAGCATGCCGGAGCTGGATGGATTCGAACTGGCGGATATGATCCGGCAACACCCGCGTTTTCAGAAGGTCGCGATTATTTTCATTTCCGCCGTGCACTTGACGGATATCGACCGGCTCAACGCGTACCAACGCGGCGCCGTGGATTATATTGCGGTGCCCATCGTTCCGGAATTGCTGCGCGCGAAAGTACGAGTATTCGCGGACCTGCATCGCAAGACGCGGCAGCTGGAAATGCTCAATCGCGACCTGCGTTCGCTTTCCGCGCGGCTGCTGGCGATGCAGGACGAAGAACGCCGGCGCATCGCGCGCGATCTGCACGACGGCATCGGGCCTTTGATCGCGGCGCTCTCCATGAATAATGGAATGTTGGCGCAGCAAACCAAAAAACTGGGACCTGAGGTTGCCGAAGTCTTGCAGCAGAATAATCAGCTGGTAGAACAGCTTTCGAAGGAGACGCGCACGATTTCGCACCTGTTGCATCCGCCGCTGCTGGATGAGATCGGCCTACTGCCCGCGATCAAAATGTTCGCGGAAGGGTTTGCGGAGCGCAGCAGCGTGAAGGTAGCCGTGGAACTCTCACCGGACATCGGCCGGCTGCCTCCGAATGTGGAGATTTCGATTTTTCGCATCGTGCAGGAGTGTTTGACCAATGTGTACCGCCATTCCGGAAGCAAAACGGCGCAAATCAAAATATCGCACACCCCGGATAAGCTGCTGAGCGTACAAGTCTGCGATGAAGGCAAGGGCATGACTGGCACAAATGGCGCGTCCGCAACTTCGGGATCAAGCCATGGCGTGGGATTGAGCGGGATGCGCGAACGTTTGCGCGAGCTTGGCGGAACGCTCGAAATTCAATCGGGTGTGCATGGGACCACGGTCATAGCAGCCGTCCCTGTGAATAAAACGATGGTGAAAAGCATATGATCTCGACGGCCGCCGGACTGCGTGGGCTGATTTTCGCGCGTGTGCAATTGCGCGCCAGCAGCCCCGCGGGGGCCCGTTGATGCGCACGCGATTCCTGATCGTGGACGATAGCGAACTGGTACGGAAATCTCTTCGCACTGTCTTGCAGGCAAATCCCGAGTGGGAGATTTGCGGCGAGGCGCCCGACGGTGAAAAGGGCATCGAGTTGTTCAAAGAATTGCATCCGAATATTGTGATCCTGGATTTTCAAATGCCGGGCCTCAACGGAATCGAGACGGCGCGGCGTATGTCGGAGATTGCGCCAGCCGTGCCAATTGTGCTGTTCACGCAGCATGCCAGCAGCGACCTCGAGAAACACGCCCGGGAAGTCGGCATTCGGTCGGTGGTGTCCAAAACGAATGCGTTTCCGATGGTCGGAATGATTGAGGCGCTGCTGGGGCCTACGGATTCCGAGCCGGCCGCTGCAGATCTGGGCGGTTCTGAAAAACGCCAAGCCGAATAGCTGAGCAGTTGATATATCTGCCCGTCGTCCCATCGCCATAAAGCCCGTACGAATCAAAAATACGATAGTTACTGTATGGAGAGCCTGCGAAAACAGGTTCATATTGCACGCAGGCTCCTCAGGCAATTCCCTTGCCGTGACACGCCGGGAGGATGTTCCCCCATCCTCCCACCCCCTTTCGATCAAGGCCGCCGACGGTTCGGCTCGCCGCGACTGTCTGTGCAGACTGCTCGCGTCCTACGGCGGTTCCGGCACCCGCACGATTACGCGGTCGAGGATTTGCGTCTTACTCGCGTTTTAGGCGCTCGAGAAGCGGGGGTGGCAATTCGTGCTGCAATTGCAGGAAGACTCCGTTCGTCCAGCCAAATCCAATTACATTCTGGCTGTAGCCCTCCACGATATGAGTGATGGAGGTGCGTTGGACGACGTTGTACTTTTCGCGGATATACTTATCGGTCACAAAATTCTCAATCACCATGCTTAGGAAATTATAGGCGACGCGGTCGGCCTCCGCGGCGTAACCGTAGCGGCGCATTCCGTCTACCGCAATCAGGTGAATCGGCGCCCAACCGTACGGGTAATCCCACTGCGCCTGCGATTCCACGCGGCTCATGGCCAGGCCGCCGGGCTGTTCGAAGAGAGGAAGGTTTTTCACCACCGCTTGCGCTTGCTCTGGTGTCGCCAATCCCGCCCAGAGCGGATAGAAGGTCGTGGCGTACTCGTAGGTGGAAAGTGTGTGGGTCACGAAGTCGTAATCGAAGAAAAGGCCTTGCTTTGCGTCCCAAAGATATTTCTGTATCAGCTTTTGGCGCTCGGCCGCGCGGGTGTTCCATTCCGCGGCTTCTGTGGGGCGCCCGAGCAGGGAACTCATGCGCGCGAGATCCTTTTCAGTTTTGTACAGCAGGCTATTCAGGCAGACGGGCGCGTAATGGTGGGTCTCCGCGCTGAACGGGCCGAAGCGAAACGAAACGTCGAATCCCGATTCGCGCATGCTGCGGTCGCCCTTATAGAAATCTGCTGACAGAGTGACCTGCGCGACCGGTGAATGCGCCGTCGCTTGGTTGGCTTGCGATTTTTGACCCGTTTTTTCATCGCTGGCGAAAACCGGGAAAAGCGGCCCTACCAGGGATTCGACCGGATGATCTTTATCGACCAGAACAAGATGAGGATCTTTTGTGCCGTTGTGCAGCAGGAAGTATTGCGCGACACCGCGATAATAATCGCTGGGATCGCCGATGATCTCCGGAACCGGACCTTCGCCATGATCGAAATAACGGGACAAGCCCGTGTCGCCGGCCAAATGTGGCGGGTGGGTCCATTGCTCGTAGTCCGTCACCGCGAAATCGTAAGCTTTCTGCAGCCATGCATTATCTTTCTGTTGCGAAGAAGGATCTTCCGCGTCATACACCGCCAGGATCATGGAAGTAAGAAAGGGGGGTTGCGCGCGCGTCAGATAGTAGGTGCGGTTGGCATTCAGAATCGAGCCGTAATGCTGAATCTCATAAAAGAAGTTTTCGACGATCCCCTTCGCAAGTTCCAGGCGATGCGCCCGTAGCAGGCCGACAATAATGAAGTAACTATCCCAGCCGTACATTTCGTTGAATTGGCCGCCCGGCACGACGTAAGCGTGAGGTAGATAGAGCAGCCCGGCGTGGGGGATTTTGTTCAGGTGCACATCGTCGGGTTTGCTGATGATTTCCGGCAAGCGTGCGACGCGGACTCTGCAGTCCTTCACCAGATCCTGAAAGGCCGGCAAGCTCTGGAAGTCCGCCGGGAAATACAGATACGGCTCGTCGCCGACTTTCTGGTCTTTGTACGTCTTACATTTGTCCAGAGAGCGGATGAGATGATCCCAGCCTACTGCGATGTATTGCTGCACATCGTCGAAGTGTCGAGATTCATTGTTCATGGAATATTTGTGAAAGGCCGAGCCAGTATACGACGCATCGAGCCAAGCCACTGGGAACGGGAAAAGCACGAGCGCCAGGAGGACAGGGCGCACCCAGACTGAAAATCGGCCCGCAACCGCAAGAACACGACGCGAATTCGGTGCGCGAGGCATCTAACCCTTCAGTCGCACATGTGTGCGCGAGTCGCCGTGCGGTGCAATGTTATGACCGCGCAGTCCGAAAAAAAATCAGGTGAACACTGGATTCAGTTGAAGCAACCACCGCGTAATCATGGAGATGCCTCACCGGAGATTCTACCGGGTGCCCGGAGAATCTCCACAGCGTGATTTTCGATGGTGGGTCTAAGTGTCCTATTATGAACAACAAAAGTCGCGGCCGACTGGCAACATTCGTGCTGCCGTCGCTCCAGCGAGGCTTGCCTGGACATCTCTAAATCCAGCTAGAGGTTAACGTGAAGCTGAGCTTACGCCTGATCTTACTGCTCGTCGCCGCCGTTACCATTGTTACTTTCGTTGTGTCCAAAAATGAGGTTCGCGCGGAGAAGCGGGGCCTGCGCACGGACCTGGTCCATCGAGCCGAAATTCTGTCGGAGAGCTTGCAGGAGATCGTGGAACCGGCCCTGGAGAAGGGCTCGCGCGAACAGCTGCGCCGCATCGTCGAACGCTTCGGGAACCGCGAGCAGCTCGCGGGTGTGGCAGTTTACGATAATCACGGGCAGCTACTTGCGGAAAGTTCCAATCTACAGAACCGTTTCGTTCCCCCGCCCGTTCCTCTGGCTAACGTAATTTCGAACAACACCGGCCTCAGCCAATTCATAAATGTCGGCACCGAGCCGATGCATGTCTACTACATGCCGCTGCACGACAAAAATTCCGTCGTCGGCGTACTGGCGATTTTTCACGATGTGGGCTACATCGAAACGCAGAGCGCACGTATGTGGCGGGCGACTTTTTGGCATGTGGTTGCGGAAGTGCTGCTGATCGTTCTGATCACCGTACTGATCATCCGCTGGACGATCGTTCTGCCGATTTCGCGCACCGCGCAATGGATGAAGGATATACGCCGCGGACGCGTGCTGCCCAGTCCGCCGGGCCCGAAGGAAAGTTTTCTCGCTCCCTTCACAAATGAAGTGATGAATCTCACGCGCAGTTTGGCCGACGCGCGATCTGCCGCCGAGGAAGAGGCGCGCTTGCGCGAATCCGGCGAATCGGTGTGGACCGCCGAGCGGCTGCGCGTAAGTATTCAGGGAAAGGCTTCGCAGGGATCGCTGGTGGTTGTGTCCAACCGCGAGCCGTACATGCACGTGCACAAGGGGAAGACGATCGAGCTACTAGTCCCAGCGAGCGGGCTGGTGACGGCGTTGGAACCAATTTTGCGCGCTTGCGATGGAATCTGGATTGCGTCAGGCTCTGGCGACGCCGACCGCGAGACTGTGGACCATCAAGACCACATCCGCGTTCCGCCGGACAAGCCCGACTACAGTCTGCGCCGTGTATGGCTCTCGAAAGAAGTGGAGAAAGGGCATTACTACGGCTTTTCGAACGAGGGGTTATGGCCGCTGTGCCATATCGCGCATACCCGGCCAATTTTCCGCGCCTCGGACTGGCAAAGTTATCAGGAAGCGAATCGCAAATTCGCCGAAGCGGTGCTTCAGGAGATAGAAGGAGTCGAGAATCCGCTGGTGCTGGTGCAGGACTATCATTTCGCGTTGCTTCCGCGCATGGTGAAGGAAGCGCGTCCCGACGCGCGCGTGGCGATTTTTTGGCACATTCCGTGGCCCAACCCCGAGGCGTTCGGCATTTGCCCGTGGCAACGCGAGCTGGTCAGCGGCCTGCTGGGCGCGGATCTGATCGGATTCCAGATCCAGGCGCATTGCGACAATTTTCTGGAGACTGTGGACGCCGCTCTCGAATCCCAGATTGAATGGGAACGATTCGCGGTAAAGCGCGGCGGGCATCTCACGTTCGTGCGTCCTTTCCCCATCAGTGTGGATTTTCGCGAGGCGCAGCGAAGCCAGGATCCGACGGTGTCGCCCTACGTATTGCGCAGCGAACTGCTGGGCAAGCTGGGCATCAAGGCGAACTTTATCGGAGTGGGCGTTGATCGCGTGGACTACACCAAGGGATTGCTGGAACGGCTGCGGGGCGTCGAGCGGTTCCTCGAGAAGTGGCCAGCGTATCGCGAAAAATTCACGTTCGTGCAGATCGGCGCGCCCAGCCGCACGGAAATCGAGCGCTATCACGATTTCCTGCAGGAGCTGGAAGCGGAGGCCGCGCGGATCAATGCGCGCTGGCAGACGCCGGATTGGAGACCTATTGCGCTGCTGACGCGTCACCACAGCCACGAGGAAATTCTGCCGTATTACCGCGCGGCGGATTTCTGTATGGTCACTTCTCTGCACGACGGCATGAACCTGGTGGCGAAGGAATTCATCGCTTCGCGTGACGACCAGGAAGGCGCGCTGATTCTGAGCCAGTTTACCGGAGCCGCCCGCGAATTGCGCGACGCGATCATCGTGAATCCCTATGATGTGGAACAGCTGGCCGAAGCAATTCGCGTCGCGCTGGAAATGGATACGGA
>Ga0209624_10002615_pt1 | contig 13211 bp, 3 predicted proteins | sample JacPinW_OM2H0_O1_FD_188565 | JGI IMG/M metagenome (GOLD analysis project Ga0209624, IMG submission 188565) | Forest soil microbial communities from Algoma, Ontario, Canada - Jack Pine, Ontario site 1_JW_OM2H0_O1 (SPAdes) (version 2) | ecosystem: Environmental > Terrestrial > Soil > Boreal...
CTGGCCGATGAGGGTCACGGTGCGCTCGGGCTCGAGGTCGGTCCGGAAGTCGCCCGAGGCGATGCCGGCGCGCAGGATGTCCTCCATGAATGACGTCATGTTTCCGCGTGGGCCTACCTCGACGAACATCCGCGCCCCATCGTCATAGAGCGCCTCGATCGTCTCGCGGAACCGCACCGGCCGGGTCCAGTGCTCGACCAGCAGCTCGCGGATTGCCTCGGGATCGTCAGGGTAGGGAGCGGCAGTGGTGCACGACCATAGCGGCGTCGTTGCGGCGCGGACCGGTAGTCCCGCAAAGGTCGCTCGTAGATCCTCGGCGAAGGGCGCGAACAGTGGCGTGTGCACGGCGCGGTCGTACGGCAGCACCTCGCACATCAGCCCCGCCCCAACCGCGATCTCCTGCGCCCGCGCCGCCGCTGCCGCCTCGCCTACCAGTACAGCCTGGTGGGGGCAGTTATCCATCGCCAGATAGAGCTCACCGCCCGCCTCCTCAGCGATCCGACGGGCGGCCGCGGCATCGGCGCCGATTGCCAGCAGCACGGCCGCTGGCACCTCGTGGCGCTCGGCGGCATCCGCGTAGGAGGCATACAGGCCGTGACAGAACGCGGCCAGTCGCTCATCGGTCTCGACGTCGAGGGCACCCACGGCCATCGCTGCGGAGTGCTCGCCCGTACTGTGACCAAGCACCGCATCACAGCGAGGCACGAGCCGGCTGATGACCCCGTGTACGGCGGCATTGCCCGTAAGTACGGCCTCGACGGCGATGTCGAGCTCCATTAAGCGCGCTTCGGTGCGCCGCCGCTCGGCATCGGAGAAAGCTGGTGGTGGAAAAACCCAGTCGCTCAGCAGATGGCCGCGCGGATGCTCGGCGTAGAGGCGGTCGACGCGGTCAAAGGCGGCGCGGGCCTCCGTGAACTGCAGACACAGGTCGGCGAGCATGTTCGGGTACTGCGCGCCCTCTCCGGGGAACACGAACACAAGCTTGCCCTCGCGGCCAAGCGGTTCCGCCTCGTAGTAGATGCCGGAGGTGGTCTTGATGCGCTTGCAATCCGGGTCCTTCAGCCGCTCGATTGCCTGCCCCAGCTTCTGATGGAGGTCGTCCGTCGAGGAGGCCACGATCGCCAGGCGCCGCGGGTCCGCGACGCCGCCCAGTTCGTGGGCCAGCGTGAGCGCGAGGTCCCCCAGCGCGGGCGTGGACCCTCCCTCGAGCACCATCGCCAGCTCCGAGGCGGCCTCGGCGAGTCCCTGCGAGGAGTCGGCCTCGAGGATGCAGATCTCGCTGTCCCACGGGGCACGATGGCGCTCGGAGGGCTCGTCGTCCCAAGCCTCGAGCACAGCATGGGCGTTGATGCCACCGAAGCCGAACGCGTTGATACCGGCACGCCGCGGCTCGACGCCGCCGTGGATCCACGGGCGCGTCTCGGTGTTGATGTAAAAAGGGGTGCGCTCAAGTCCGAGCTCCGGGTTGGGCTGCTCGCAGTTGAGCGTCGGCGGTAGCACCTGATGGTGAAGCGCCAGCGCCGTCTTGATCAGGCCGGCAACACCAGCCGCGGGGATCGTGTGGCCGATCATCGACTTGACCGTCCCCAGCGCACAGCGCGCCAGCTCGCCGTCGCGCTCGCCGAACACCTTCGTCAGCGCGCCTATCTCGACCGCATCGCCGACAGGCGTCCCGGTGCCGTGGGCCTCCACCAAGCCAACGCTTGCGGGGGCGACACCGGCTGCGGAGTAGGCCCTACGTAGCGCCAGCTCCTCACCCTCTATGCGCGGGGCCATCACGCTCATCCCGCGCCCGTCGCTGGCGACGCCCACACCGCGGATCACCGCATAGATACGGTCGCCATCGCGGACGGCATCATCGGCACGCTTGAGCACGACGGTGCCGATGCCCTCGCCCAGGAGCGTCCCGTCGGCATCCTTGTCGAAGGCGCGCAGCTGCTGGCGGCGCGAGAGGGCGCCGAGCCGGCAGAAGAGGTTCAGTGTTGCGACTGGCATCCACACCTGCGAGCCACCTGCCAGCGCGAGATCGCAGTCGCCCGCCAGCAGGTCGCGCACCGCATGCTGGATCGCCACGAGCGAAGAGGCGCAAGCAGCGTCCACCGTGTAGGCCGCACCCATGAGGTCGAGCCGGTTGGCGATCCGTCCGACGATGATGTTCGGAATCAGCCCAGGTACGGTTTCCGGTCCGAGCGGCGGCAGCACGCCCTGCAGCTCCTCGCGCAGTTGCTCCAGCTGCTCCGCGGGTCGATCGGGTTCAAGCTGGCGGAGCAGCTCGATGGTTTGGCCGACCACGAGGCCGCGCTGGACGGCTACTGCATTGCCGCCGTTGAGGTAGGTCCCCTTGCCGAGCACGATCGTCGTGCGCTCACGCACCTCCTGCGACAGCTCGCTCATCCCGGCGTCCGCGAGCGCGTCGGTGGCTACCTGCAGCGCTAGCCACTGGTCGGGCTCGCCGCCCACGGCCACAGGCGGGATGCCGTGCGCCAGTGGGTCAAAGCGAGCCAGCGAGCCGAGATATCCGCCTCGCTTGCAGTATGTGCGATCGGTGTCGGTGAACTCTGGGTCGTAGTAGACGTCTGCGTCCCAGGCCTCCGGTGGCGGGTCTGTGGTCGAGTCGACCTTGCCGAGAATGTTCTGCCAGTAGGCGTCGAGGTCGGGTGCGCCGGGGAACATGCACGCCATGCCGACGATCGCGATTCCCTGCCTGGCTGGCTGGCGTCGAGCCGTCAAGGCTGGGCTCCAGCAAGCCGGTTGAGCGTCTGCGTTCCGACGCCAACCACATCCCGCAGAAGCGCCAGCAGACGCCCGTCGGCGCCAAAGAACCAGTGGTCGGCATGGCACATGGGAGGGGCGCTGGCAGGGCGGATGCGCAGCTCGTGGCGCACGAGCTCGCCCTCGCCCGGTGTGGCGATGCGCTCATAGCAGCCAATCTCAGCCGGAAGCAGTGTCACGTCCCACTGCATCCGCGCCCACACAACCTGGATCTGTAGTGCGCTATCGAGTAGGACGGGATCGAGCAGCCACTGTCTCCCGTCGGCGCCCGCCACGCACTGTCCGGGCTGCGAGGGGCGCAGCAGTGCGCTCGCGCCCCGCTCATCCATGCCGTCGATCGCCACGATCCCCTGGAACAGCGGGCCATGGAACAGCAGGTCCCGGTAGGCGTCCTCGACCCGCATAGGGAATGCTGTCAGGTCTGCGAGTGCGGCCGGGAGCGATGGCGGCGCTGTATCGGCCTGCCCGCGGGCGAAGCGCGGCACGTACTCGCCGGCCAACTCGACCGATTGAGCGGGGTCCAGCAACTGTGCTCGCGCGCGATAATGGGCGCGCCCGCGGCTCAACGGGCTGATCGTGAGCTCGACCTCCGCGGCGTCCGTCTGCGGCGCGGCGTCGATCCGTACGCTCACCGGCCGGTCCTCCTCGAGGGTCACGCCGTCGAGCAGGCGGATGTCGCGCAGTCCGGCGATCGCACTTCCGGGCACAGCGGCGACGGCAACCTCCGCCATCAGCTCCATTGCCGCCGCGAACGGCATCACCGGGCGCCCGTCGATGCGGTGATCGTCGAGGTAGAGGTCGCGTTGCAGCTGGAGCGTGTAGAGAGCGTGTACGAGCCCACCGCCTGGGGCGTGGAGAATCTCGCTGAGGCCGTCTACGAGGGGCATCGTGGTTGACTCGTTCCCATTGGCTGCGAGCACGGTCGCGGGATCGATCCCAGCCAACCCTGAGGCTGCTCCGATGACGATCTCGCTCTCGCCCTTACTTCCACTCACGAGCTCCTGCTCGAGGAACCGGCAACCCTGGTCGAGTCCGATCAGAGCGACGCCGCGACGGGCGAACTCCTGCTCGAGCAAGGGTGAGACCATGCCCCCCGCCCACGGGCCCCAGTCGATCGACACGACCCGAGCCGGCCAGCGGCTGTCGAGCTCATGCGCGAGCTTGCCGAGGACCTCGCTCGCCGCCGCATAGTCCGCCTGGCCGCGATTGCCGAACCGGCCGGACACGGAGCTGAACAAGACGAGAAAGCGCAGGCCGTCGGGGCGCAGATGCTCAGCGAGGGTCAATGCCGCGCCTGCCTTGGTTGACATCACCCGCTCGAGCGAGTCCGACTGCTTGTCGCGGATGAGCTTGTCCTCGATCACCCCAGCTCCGTGCACCACACCGTCGATGCGACCGTGCTGCTCGTAGACGGAGTCGATCAGGTCGGTGAAGGCCGCGCGATCGGAGACATCACAGACGCGGTAGTGGACGTGGGCGCCAGTCGCGCGCAGATGCTCGAGGTTCTCGCGTGCCTCGCGAACGCGCAGGATGCGCTGGCAGTCCCGCTCGACCAGCGCCGGAGTCAGCGGCAGATCCCCTGCTCGGCGCTCGGCGATCAGTGCTTGGCGAAGCTCAGGCGCATCGACGAGGGTCGCGGTGAGGGGGCTCTCGTCCTCGATCGCCGTGCGACCGACAAGCACGAGCGTGGGGCTATAGCGCTTGGCGAGCGCCAGCGCGGTCTGCGCGGTGACTCCGCGCGCGCCACCCGTTACGAGCAGTACGCAGTCGCCGTCGAGTGGCTCGCCGTCAGGCACGTTGCCGGCGGGCCGTTCAGCAAGCGGCGTTGGCGCCAAGGCCAGTTGCTTTCTCTCAGCCCCCTGGTGGCCCACCTCGACCAGCCCATCTGCCGCGGAGAGCTCGGCGAGTAGCCGTGCGGCTGCCTGCTCAGCAGAGAAGTCGGCTAGGTCGACTGACTTCACACGTAGGAGCGGTGACTCGAGGGCGAGGGTCTTGAGGAAACCATGCAGGGCTCCATCCGATGCTCTGCCTGGCTGTGAGCCGCCGGTGAGACCGAAAGTGCCGCCCAGTCGAGTTGCGCCAAGGACCACCGCGCCGCCCGCGCCGGCGGCTGCGTCGAGATCCTCCCGCAACGCCTGCACGAGCACAAACAGCGTCCGCAGACCACCGTATTCGGGGGCGGAATCGCTGAGCGCGGAGAGATGGATCAGTGCCTTCGCGCCGCCATGCTCGCGGAGGTCAGCTGCGACTTGCGCGGCCTGCGCTGCACTCTGGGGCACGGCCTCGCCGGCGACCATGACGATGTGATGTCCCTGGCCGACAAGCGCCTCGGCGAGCTCGGTACCCACTCCGCATCCATCGTCGACGATGACGATGGCGCCTGTGGTGGCGAGCCCAGCGGTTGCCGTGATCGCGGGAGCGCTCGCTGCGTGCACGACGAACCGGCCGATGCGCTCCTCCTCGGCCGGTCCTTGCTCAAAAGGGCGCGGGCGCTCCTGTACGGGACTGTTCTCGCCGGGCGGTCCACCGTTGGCGCTCGTCACGGAGGTCTGCAACGAGGCCACGAGCGTGTCAATTACGGCCCGCAAGGTCCGACTTTCGGTGAGCTGTTCGATGTCGATCGCCTCGCGGTCGGCCTCGGGGAGGCTCTGCCTGAACGTGCCGGCGATCTCCACTCGCTTGATCGAGTCGATCCCGAGGTCGCCCTCGAGATCGGCGTCGAGGCCGAGCATGTCAGCCGGGTAGCCCGTTCGGTCGCTGACGAGCGCCAATATCCGCGTCTCGATCTCCGCGGCGCTCAACGACGTGCTTCCGTTGGAAGGCTCGGCGGACTCGGTGACGGGCTCTGCTGGCGACGCGGCGGTGGCCGCGGATTCGGGCTGGAAGGGTGCCGGTGCGATCTGGGCCGGCGCCGCGACGGCGCCCTGCGGCGTGACTGATGCAGCTGTCGCCACCGTGGGCTGAGCGGGGAGCGTGGGCGTCGAGATCCTCGGCGTCACGACGGACGGTCGTAGCGCGGGCGGGGCACCGGCCGCTGCGCCGAGGTAACCGAGCATCACCGTCCGCTGCGTCTCGAGGAACTGCTGCATCACCTGCTGATGGCGCAAGACCACATCAGCCACCCTGTCGCCCGCAAGTGGCTGTCCGGCGATCTCGCCAAGGCCGGACTGTGCGTCTATGGCCTCGACGCCGTTGGCGGCGAGCTGCCCGGCGTGCAGGTCGTTCAGCCGCAGTCGCTGTCCTTGGGTGGCGGTAGGGGAGTGCGTCCCATCGCCATTGGTGCTCGTCGGCATCACAACTGTCTCCTTCTGATCGATTCCCGGGATCGGCACCGCGGGTCCACGCTGCGCCCCGACTGGCCAGGCACGGCCGCCATCTACCAGCCACTCCGTGCGCCGGCTCTCCGCGCTGTGGCTCTGCTCATGTCCATCGAGGCCCCGTGCGTGACGGCCACGGTGCAGGCGGACGAGGTCGACCGGCACGCCCTCGACCGCCAGGGCAGCCAAGCAGTGTAGGAGCGACAAAAGACCGGAGCGGCCCGAGCGGTCGGTGGAGACGGCGATGTGCTCGCGGTCCCCAAGGATCCGCGGAACTAGCCCGGTGAGCGCCGAGCGAGGTCCAACCTCTACGAACACGCGGGCGCCGTCACGGTGCATCGCTTCGATCTCGCGCACGAAGTTGACGGGACGGATCAGGTGCTCGGACAGCAGCGCCGCGATCGCATCTGGCTGCGGGACATGAGCGTCCCCGGTGGTGTTGGAGTAGACGGGAATCCGAGGCGCGGCAATCGTCGTCTCGTGCAGCAGCTCTGCGAGCTTCTGCTGGGCGCTTGCCACGTGGGGGGAGTGGAACGCGCACGCGACGGGGAGCATCCGCGCACCGATGTCGCGTTCGCGGCACCATTCGACTGCCGCCTCGACGTGCTCGCGTGGGCCAGAGAGAACCGTCTGACGCGGTGAGTTGAGGTTCGCGGCGACGACACCGCCGCCCTCGAGTAGCTGTGTCAGTGCCTCAGGCGGTGCCTCCACGGCGACCATCGCCCCGGCCGCGGCCGCGGCCGCCTCCTTCATAAAGCGGCCCCTGGCCTCCGAGATCCCCAGCATCTGCTCGGCGTCGATCCCACCGGCGACAGCCAGCGCCGCGATCTCGCCATAGCTATGACCGGCGGTCCGGTTGGGCTCGACCCCCAACGCCTCGAGGACGCGCACATAGGCCAGCTCGGTCGCGCCGATCGCGGCTTGAGCCACGTGCGTGTCGGTCAGCTCGGCCTGACGTTGGCGGCGCTCCTCATCCGTGAACGAGGGCGGCGGGAACACATAGCTGCTCAGCGGGCGGTCATAGTGCTCGGCAAGCATCCGATCTGCGAGCTCGAACTGCTCGAGCGCCTCGGGGAAGGCGATCGCGAGCTCGCGTCCCATGTCGATTACTTGCGAGCCCTGCCCGGGGAACAGGAAGGCCACCTTGCCATCGGCGCTCAGCGGCTGTGTCGACCAGTAGATCCCCTCACGCTGATGGCGGCGAAGCTCCCCCGCGAGGACGATCTCCCGTGCCCGCACGAGCTTTGTGCGCAGATCCTCGAGCGACTCGACGACGAGCGCGAGCGTTGGTTCTCCGCACTGGCGCTCGCGCAGGGCGAGGGCTGATTGATGGGCGATCTCTGCGAGGTCCAACTCTTCGTCGGTTGCCATCCTCGCCGTGAGCTGATCGAGCGCCGTCAATACCTCTGCCCCTGAGCCGCGCCACAGCAGCAGCTCACCCGGCCAGCGGGAGACGGCGGCGTCAGGCTCGGTGAGATAGGCGCCCTGGTACTCCTCGAGCACGATGTGGAAGTCGGTACCACCGAAGCCAAAGGCGCTCACGCCGGCGCGGCGCGGATGCTCCGCGCCGCCGGTCAGCCATGGACGGGCCTCGGTGTTGACATAGAAGGGGCTAGCGGGGAAGGCGGCCTTCGGGTTCGGCTCGCTCACGCCGATAGTAGGCGGCAGAACGCGATGGTGAAGCGCCAGCGCCGCCTTGACAATGCCCGCCACTCCGGCTGTCGCCTTGGTATGCCCGATCATCGACTTGATCGATCCGATCGCACACCACTGGTGCCCCTCGGAGTGCTCGGCAAACACAGTGCTCAGGGCCTTCACCTCGGCACCATCGCCGGCGACCGTGCCGGTCCCGTGCGCCTCCACGAGCCCGACGGTTGCCGGCGAGAAGCGGGCCTGGGCGTATGCCCGGCGCAGGGCGCGCATCTGGCCCTCTGGGCGCGGCGCCGTGAGGCTGCGGTCACGTCCGTCGCTGGCCGCGCCGACGCCGCGTATCACCGCATAGATGCGGTCGCCGTCGCGCTCCGCGTCAGCCAGTCGCTTCAAGACGACCGTCGCAAAACCCTCGCTGATCGCGATACCGTCGGCGTTGGCATCGAACGGGCGGCAGCGGCCCGTGGGCGAGAGCGCCTGTGTCTTTGAGAAGCACAGGTAGGCAAACGGGTTCTGGATCGCATCGACGCCACCGGCGAGCACCATGTCGCTGGTCCCGACTTGCAGCTCACGCGCCGCGAGGCCGATCGCGCTGAGCGACGAGGCACACGCCGCGTCCACGGTGTAGTTCGTGCCGCCGAAGTCCAGCCGATTGGCGATACGTCCGGCGGCGACATTCATCAGCAGTCCGGCGAAGCTGTCCTCGGTCCACTCGGGGAGTCGCTCGAACAGTCGCTCTTGCAGCTCCGGGAGGGCATCGCCCAGGAGCGAGGGCAGCGCCGAGCGGACGGTGTAGCCGACCGACGTATCGGCGCCTCCGCCTCCCGCGCCGAGGATCACCGACGTCCGCTCGCGATCGAACGGCCGTGTCGCATAGCCGGCGTCTTTTAGCGCCGCCTGCGCGCACAGCAGGGCAAGCAGTTGGAACGGCTCGATCGAAGCGAGCGACTTGGGCGGCAATCCAAGCGCCATCGGATCGAGCGGCACAGGGTCGATGAACCCACCCCATCGTGAGTACACCTTGTCGCGTGTGTTCCGGTCGGGGTCATACATCTGCCGCCAGTCCCAGCGCTCCGTCGGTACCTCGCTGATCGCGTCGACCTTCGCAAGGATGTTCGTCCACAAGCTCGCCACGTCGGGTGCGCCCGGGAGGATGCAGCCGAGCCCCACAATCGCCACATCGGCGGGCGGCGGTGGTGGCGGTTCCGGGGCAGCAACGGGCGTGGCGAGTTCACTCAGCAGCGTGGTGCTTGCGTGTGAGACGTCGCTATGGAGATCCGCGACCGTTGTCACGCCGTCGCGCAGAGCGGTGATCTGGCCGATCATGTACATGCCCTGCTGCCATTGCTCAGATGCGTCGATCGCGATCAGCTCGTCCTGGTCGGCTACCCGATCAACGCCCTTCGCCGCGATTCGAAGGCGTCCGATGTTCAATTGCTCCAGCCGGCCGCGGAGCTCCTCCGCATCAATTCCCGCGGCCTGCAGGCTGCGTCGTTCGACCTCGAACTGCTCTACGAACGGTGATGGAAGACAGCGCGTGGCATGGCCGGGTCCGCTCTCCAGCAGAGCGGTGTCGAGGGCCGCGACGGCTGCATCCTGAAACAGGGGAGTGATCGCCCCAGACTCGGTCGCCTCGTGTGTAAACAGATAAGCCGTCCCCATCAACGCGCCGATCTGGACTCCACGCTCACTCGCGGCCGCCGCCGTCGCCGCGGCCATCGCACCGGACATGGCGTCGTGGATGCCGCCGGCGAGGAGCACGTGGCAGTCGGAGGCGTCCTCAGGTAGCTCATCGAGTAGGACGCTGAGCATCGAGTCCCACAACACGAAGCTCGTACGTGGTCCGACGTGGCCGCCACACTCGCGCCCCTCAAACACGAAGCGGCGAGCGCCGTCCTTCAGGTAGAGCCTCAACAGCTGTGGCGAGGGGACATGAAGATACGTCGCGATCCCGTCGGCTTCGAGCTCGCGCGCCTGGTCGGGGCGCCCGCCGGCGATCAGCGCGAACGGCGGTTTGTGCTTACGCACGACCTCGAGCTGCTCGGCGCGCAGCTCCGCGGGCACGAAGCCGAGCACGCCCACGCCCCAAGAGCGCTCACCGAGCAGCTCGGCGGTATGTGCCAACAGCTCATCGGCGTTGGGTCCGCGCATCAGGGCGAGCGCCAGGAACGGAAGCGCGCCACCGTCGGCGACCGCCGCCGCGAACTCCGCGCGGTCGCTCACTCGTGTCATTGGCCCCTGCACCAGCGGGTAACGGGTGCGGTGCGAGCCGGCGACGCCCGCTCCCTCCGCCAGTGGGTTCGCTCGCTGGAGCGTCTTACAGGCATCCGCGATCGCCGATCGCAGGCCGTCGATGATCCCGGCGACGTTGCCGAACCGCCGCGCTAGATCGGCAGCGAACGCGGCATCCTGTCCAAGCGGGAGGACCGAGGCGTCTGTAGCGCTGTTGGCAACGTGTGCCTTCACGGTCGTGCGCCACGTATTCAGCGCGTCTGCGCTCGGCTCGAGCTCACGCTCGGCGCTGCTCAGCAGCTCGAGGCTGTGCAGCCCCGGCCGGCTGTACGTGCGGAAGGGCGCGCCCAGCGTTGTGCCGAGCGTCGCGGTCTCGCTTCCGTCTATCCCCGAGATGGTCTTACGAAGAGCTTCCGGCAAGGGCGACTCGCGAGCGAGCAGCAACTGGGCGTCGAGTACCGCGCCGGCGGCGCCTGCTACATAGGCGGCGACGACCGTGTGCAAGCCGATGCCGCCGTGGACGAACACGGGGATCTCGAGCTTTGCCAGCAGGCGCTGCGACAGCACGAACGAGCCTTCCTCGCCGATCCATCCGCCGGTCTCGTGGCCCTTTGCGATAACCCCGTCCGCAGCGGCGGCCTGGGCGGCAAGGGCCTCATCGAGCCGCGTCGCCACGACATACACGCGCAGCTGCGCCGCGTGGGCAAGCCGCACAAGCCGGCTTAGCTCCTCGACCGGTGCATTGGCAAGGATGATTGTGTCAAGCCCTTCGAGTGAAGTATCGAGCACGGCCGCGAGGGTGTCCGGGCTGTCGATCAGCGCGCCACACCGTCCCTGCCCCAGCGCGCACAGCCGTCGCAGCTGAGTGAGGCCCGCTTCGAGGTCAACGGCGAACTCGAGGTTGATGACGCCTACAGCACCAGCGCGGCTGCCGGCGATCGGAATCGCGGCGTCTAGCGAGCCGGTGGGGCACATCACAATGAATTCGAACAAGCCGAGGTCCCCCGATTTGACTCCTCCGGTCTGTTGGAGAAGCATCAACTGCGGATTTTGCGCTTAACTAACGATCCGCGACTGCGGACTTTGCGGCGGACATTGGCCCACGCGGAGAGGTCGGTCAAGCAAGCGAAGTGAATGTTGCCCAAAGGTGCAAACCGCATTGACCGGACGTCGTGGCCGACCCTAACCTGAGCCCGGCTACCACGGATCAGGATGCCGGGTACTGCCTTTGCTACCGGCCAGGCATCTGAAGCCAGGCAGCAATGTCCGCCACTTCTCTCCGCCACGGGGGCGCTGTTTCCTTTGTCGACGTCTTTGCAAGTGGACCGCCCGTCGCCTCACGAACGGCTTGAGTTGCTGTGTGACCAGAGGAGCCTGCATCCGCTCGAGCCGGCTTCGCTGTCCGCTGGACCCGAGGTCGGTGTTCACGCCGCGTGGGGTCGGGTTGGGGGTCGGACGATCGTCTGCTACGCCCAGGATTCATCGGTAGCCGCGGGTTCAGTTGGCGTAGCCGAGGCCGAGGTAATCGTTCGCGCGCTGCGGCACAGCCGCCAGGCGCGGGTTCCCCTTGTTGGTTTCCTAGAGTCAGCCGGAGCGCGTCTGCAAGAAGGCGCTGCCGCGCTGGGAGGCTTTGGACGAATCTTCTACGAGAACGTGGCCTTGTCAGGTCGCGCGCCTCAGATCTCGGTGATCACCGGCATCTCGGCCGGCGGCGCTTGCTATTCGCCGGCGTTGACCGACTTCGTGGTGATGACTGAGAAGTCCTCGATGTTCTTGACCGGCCCGCGGATCGTCAAGCGCGCGCTCGGTGAGGATGTCACGGCATCGGCACTTGGTGGCACGCGGGTGCATGCCCGCAATGGCGTGTGTGACTTCGTTGCCGCGGACGACCGCCATGCGATGCGGCTGCTGCGCGAGCTACTCGGCTATCTGCCACAGAACGTGTCCGCATCCGCCCCCGTCGCGCCACCGCAGGCGCCCGCCGAAGGCGATCCAGCAGGCGTACTACCGGCCAGCAGCCGTAGCTACTACGACATCCGGGATCTGATTGGGAGGCTGGTCGATGCCGGTCACTTCCGTGAGATTTCAGAGCAATGGGCTCGCAACATGGTTGTCGGCTTTGCGCGCCTGGAGGGACATTCCATCGCTGTGATCGCCAACCAGCCTCGCCATCGTGGCGGGATCATCGACGTCGAGGCGTCGCAGAAGGGCAGGAAGTTCATATCTACCTGTGACGCCTTTCGCATTCCGATGCTCGTGCTGGTTGACACGCCAGGCTTCATGCCCGGCAGTCGGCAGGAGAAAGCTGGGGTGATCAGCCACGGGGCCGGTCTGCTTCGCGCATTCGCCGCCACGCGCTCGCCGCGCGTCACAGTCGTCGTACGTAAGGCATTCGGTGGTGCATTCATCACTATGAACTCCAAGGACCTCGGCGCGGACGCGTCATTCGCGTGGCCACGCGCCGAGATTGGCATCATGAGCCCGCATGCCGCAGTCGACATCATTCATGGCCGGCGACTGCTGGGTGCACGCAGCACACATCTTCGTGACCGCCTCGCTCGCAGCTACGCAGAGGAGAGCCTCTCGCCCGATGCTGCGCTCGCGTCGGGCGCGATCGATGCGGTGATCGAGCCAGCCGAAACACGCGAGCGTGTGGTGCGCGCGCTGCGACTTGATGATGCAAACGTTTCAAACCTCGGCAGGGCGAGCACCACAGCTCCTGTCCAGGATGCCGAGCGGGACTTCCTAGCCACCGCGCAGGCTCCGGGGCAAGCGAACGTACCGACGAGAAGCTATCGTCCAATCACTACCTCGGAGGGAGGCCAGCCATGAAGTACGTCCGCCGCGCCGCGGCGATAGCATTGATCGTCGTCGCAACTCCAGCCGCGCTTGCCGCGGCTTCGACAACGTTGTCGGGCACGTACGTGACCACGGTGAACACGGCTGGGAGCCTGGATGGCACCTACCACATCAGCTTCAGCCCAGGTCACTTTGTGCTCCATGCGCCCTACGGGCTCATCGGTCACGGCACCTACGCGATCTCGGGCTCGAAGATCACGCTGCACGGCCCAGGAAGCTGCACGTCGGCCGGCGTATACGAATTTAAGACGTCGGCAACCTCCTTGACATTCAAGAAGATCAAAGATGTCTGCTCACGGGTTACGGTTCTGACGGCACACCCGTTGAAGAAGGTTTGACTCGGCGCCGATGGGGCTGACCCGACGCGGACGGGGCTGACCC
>Ga0209624_10002617_pt1 | contig 13201 bp, 11 predicted proteins | sample JacPinW_OM2H0_O1_FD_188565 | JGI IMG/M metagenome (GOLD analysis project Ga0209624, IMG submission 188565) | Forest soil microbial communities from Algoma, Ontario, Canada - Jack Pine, Ontario site 1_JW_OM2H0_O1 (SPAdes) (version 2) | ecosystem: Environmental > Terrestrial > Soil > Boreal...
GCGGGCGGCGCGGCGGGATGAGGTTTTGACGCAGATGATCGAAGAAGATGAGGTTGGCGCGTGAGCTCTGATTCTTCGACAGCGAAGCCGATTTTGCCGGGTGCGACGATAGGAATCTTTGGGGGAGGCCAGTTAGGCCGAATGACAGCGATGGCGGCGCGGGGTATGGGGTATCGCATCCTGGTGCTCGATCCCGATCCAGCTTGCCCGGCGCGGTTCGTGGTGGACGGATGCATCGAGGCCGGATGGGACGATTCGCGGGAGGCTGCGAACCTGGCGCGCGGTTGCGATGTGGTGACTCTGGAGATTGAGCAGATTTCGCCGGCGAGTATGGATGCGGCGGCGAGTTACGCGCCAGTGAGGCCGGACGGCGCGATGCTTGCGATCATTCAGGACAGGATTGAACAGAAGGATTGGCTGCGCCGAAATGGATTTCCTGTAGGGGAGTATCGCGCTGTGCGGTCGCTCGATGAGCTGCGCGATGCTGTCGCTACGCTCGGCGGCAGATGCTTTTGTAAAAGCGCGACGGGCGGCTATGACGGACGGGGGCAGGGGAAGGTCGGCTTTACGGAGGGCGCTGCGGTGGAAGATGAGATCAGAGGCGCGTGGGAGGCACTGGGCGAGGGTGCGGGAGTGGTGGAGAAAGCGATCGATCTGGAACGGGAGATCTCGGTGCTGGTGGCGCGCGCTCCGAACGGCGAGGTAAAGGTGTATCCGCCGGCGTGGAACCACCATGAAAACCAGATACTGGCGTGGAGCGTGATGCCCGCGCCGATTCCGTCTTCGATGGAAACCGAAGCGAAAAAAATCGCGGAAGAGATTGCCGATACGTTTCAGTTGGAGGGCGTGCTGGCGGTGGAGATGTTCTGTACGACCGACGGCAAGCTGCTGGTGAACGAGTTGGCTCCGCGGCCGCACAACAGCTATCACGCGAGCGTTCGTGCCTGCGTTACCGGGCAGTTCGAGCAACTGGTGCGAGCGGTGTGCGATCTGCCGTTGGGCAGCGTGGATGTGGTGCAGCCTGCGGCGATTGCGAATCTGCTGGGCGATCTATGGCTGAAGGACGGGCAGCCGAGTGAGCCAAGGTTCGACGCGGCGCTGGCCGTGCCGGGTGTAAGGCTGCATCTGTACGAAAAACATAAGCCGCGCAAGGGACGGAAGATGGGGCACCTCTCTGCTGTAGGCGCTACGGCGGACGAGGCGGTAGAGTCGGTGCTGAGAGCTAAAGCGTTGTTGTAGACATTCAATGGCAGATAGAAATAAAAGCGCGGCAGACTGTTACTGAGTCTGCCGCGCTTTTATTGTTCAAACGGTTCGAAACTATCCGATATCTTCGGCCCAGTTTTCGAGGTAGGCCTTGAAGTCGGACATGAATTTTCCGGCGTCGGCACCGTCGACGATGCGGTGATCGAAGCCAAGTGTGAAGCGCTGGATGGAGCGAATCGCGATGGAGTCGTTGCCGTCCTTGTCGGTGAGGACTGTGGCTTCCTTGTTCAGGCCGCCGATGCCGAGGATCGCGCTCTGCGGCTGGTTGATGATTGGCATTCCGAACTGCTCGCCGAAGATGCCTGAGTTTGTGAGCGTAAAGGTGCCGCCGGAGATCTCATCCGGGGCGAGCTTCTTTCCGCGGGCACGGTCGGCCACGTCGACGATGGCGCGGGCGATGCCGAGGAAGTTCTTCTCCTCGGTCTGCTTGATGACCGGGACGATGAGACCCCAATCGAGCGCGACCGCGATGCCGATGTTGATGTTTTTGTTGTAGCGGACTGCCTCACCTTCGATTGAGCCGTTGACGATGGGGTGCTTTCGCAGCGCAGCAATGGCAGCCCGCGTGATGAAGGGCATGTACGTCAGTTTGACGCCGTTGCGCTGCTCGTACTTCGACTTCTCTTTCTCGCGGAGCTTGACGATGCGCGTCATATCCACCTTGAAGACGGTGTGGACGTGCGGGCTGGTTCGCTTGGACTCGACCATGCGCTGGGCGATGATGGAGCGCATCTTCGACATGGGGACGAGCTCGCCGGGCAGTGGCTGAGGGGCAGCGGGCTTGGCGGCGGCGGGCGCTGGCGCGGAAACGGCCGGAGCCGGAGCGGCGGGCTTGGGCCCGTTCTCCAAATGGCTGACGATGTCGGTCTTCGTGATGCGACCGGAGGCTCCGGTGCCGGCGACCTGGGTCAGGTCCACATTGTTGTCCTTCGCGATCTTGCGGACCAGCGGCGAGGAGCGGACACGCTCGCCTTCGGTTGCAGAGGGCGCTGGTGCTGGCGTCGATGCGACGGCAGGCGCCAAGGGAGCAGAAGGCGGTGCGGCGGCGGCAGGAGCGGCCTTCCCCGCGGCACCGCCGATAACGGCAACCACGGTATTGATGGTGACAGTCGCGCCTTCGGGGACTTTGATCTCAGAAAGGATACCGGCGACGGGCGACGGAATCTCGGCGTCGACCTTGTCGGTGGAGATTTCGAAGATGGGCTCGTCGCGCTGGACACTATCGCCGACTTTTTTCAGCCACTTAGTGATCGTGCCCTCTGTGATGGACTCGCCCATCTGGGGCATCGTGACCTCGGTGCCAGGGCCGCCTGTAGTTGCTGCGTTTCCCTGTGCCCCAGCAGGTGCGTCGACGGCGGCGGGAGTAGCACTGTCCGCCGCGGGGGACATGGCTGTCTCGGCCTTCGCCGGGGAGGCAGCGGGAGCTGATACTGTCACCGAACCGCCTTCCTCGATAGTGCAGACGACGGTGTTGATCTGGACAGTGGTGCCCTCGGCGATCTTGATGTCTTTCAGGGTGCCAGCGGAAGGTGAGGGAATCTCGGCATCGACCTTGTCAGTCGAAATCTCGAAGAGCGGCTCATCGCGCTGGACGGTATCGCCGGGCTTCTTGAGCCACTTGGTGATGGTGCCTTCGGTGATGGATTCGCCCATCTGCGGCATTACTACGTCAGTCGGCATGAATGTTTCTTCTCCCTGAAGCTGCGGGTCGGACGGTCGATCTCAGCTTGTTCCGGCCCAGTGCGGCGATCAAGCATACAGTATCGGATTATACGGCGGTCGTGCGGTTGTTGGCCGGTGTGGTGCGGTAAGCGAACGAAGAGCGTTCGGATCCGCGCGTTAGACGGGCGTGGAGAGAAGCTCGTCCAAGGAGTCGATTCGAAGCATTTGCCGCTCGAAGATGCGACCGAAGTTTCGCGCCGTGGAGTTGAGTGCCATCTCCATCGTGGGCTGCCGGTCGGCGTCGGCCTCGAGCTCTAGACTTGTGACCTCGCGATCCGTGATACCGCACGGAACGATCCATTCAAAGTCGCGGAGGTCCGTCGTGACGTTGAGGGCGAAGCCGTGGGAGGTGACGCCCTGCGAGACGTGCACTCCTATGGCCGCGATTTTTTTTTCGCGAATACTACCGCCCGCCAGGGTCCAGACTCCGGTGAGCTTGCAGATGCGCTGGGTCATCACGCCGAAGTCGCCGCAGGTGCGGATCAATACCTCTTCCAGCAGGCGAACGTAATCGACAGGACCGAGATGCGGACCTTTTTTTCCGGGAAGATCGCCGCGCAGATCGACGATTGGATATCCGATGAGCTGCCCTGGACCGTGATACGTTACGTCTCCGCCGCGGTTGATCTCATGCAACTCCACTCCGCGCTGTGCGAGCAAATCGTCGCTGACGAGAACGTTGGAGCTGTGTGCGTTGCGGCCTAAAGTGAGCACAGGTGGATGCTCCAGCAGAAGGAGCGTATCGCCGACAAGGTTTTGCTTGCGGGCAGCAATAACCTGCTGCTGGATAGCCAGCGCCTCCGCATAAGAAACACGCCCGAGAGTGAGGAGGTTGATGTGCATGGCTTAGTGAGTTTGCTGCGTATGAATTGCGACGGAAAACGGGCGAACCTGATAGCTCGGCTGACTTCTGTAATTCTTTCTCTAACTAGACATTGACCGACATGCCCTCAACGCTGCTGAAGCCATCGAGGAGCGCCTCGGCCACAGTGGGATGCGCGTGGATCGTGAACATCATCTCCTCGATGGTCGCTTCCAGCTCGAGCGCGGTGACGCACTCCGCGATGATCTCCGTGGCATACGGCCCGATAATGTGGACGCCAAGGACTTCTCCGTGCTTTGCGTCTGCGACTACCTTTACGAAGCCGTCATGCGCATCGAGAATCGTCGCTTTGGAGTTGCCGAGGAACGGGAACTTGCCGACCTTAACCTGGAACCCCTTTTCTTTGGCGTGCGCCTCCGTAAGGCCGACGCTGGCGATTTGCGGTTCGGTGTAGGTGCAGGCGGGAATTCGGGTGCGGTTCACGGCCTTGGCGTACTTGCCGGCCATGCGCGCCGCGACAACCAGGCCCGCCATGCTGCCGACATGAGCCAACTGCGGCAGTCCAGCAACAATGTCGCCAATTGCGTACACACCGGGCTCGGTGGTCTCCATCCATTCGTTGGTGACGATGAAGCCGCGATCCGGGGTGATGTTCGTCTTGTCGAGGCCAACATCGTAGGTACGCGGCGCGCGGCCGACTGCGACCAGCACCTTCTCCGCCTGTTTGGTTTGAGGCTTACCGTTTGCGTCGGTAAACGAGACGAGTACTCCGTCCTTGTTCTTTTCGATCTTTGTGTCTTTCACCGAAAGATTGATGTCGATGCCACGCTTTTTGAAGAGACGCAGCAGCTCTTTGCTAACGTCCTCATCTTCGGCAGGAACCATGCGTGGCAGCATCTCGAGGATGGTCACCTCGGCGCCGAAGCTTTTGAAGATCGAGGCAAATTCAACGCCTACCGCGCCTGAACCAATCACCACGAGTGACTTCGGCATATCCGCGATCTTGAGAATCTCGTAGTTCGTCAGAATGGTGTCATCTGCCTTGTAGCCAGGCAGGATGCGGGCGTCCGAGCCAGTCGCCAAAACGACCTTCTTTGCTTTGATCGTATCGGTCTTGCCGTCGGTCAGCTTCACCTCAATGGTGTGAATACCGTCCTTCGCTGGACCGATCAGACGTCCGTAACCCTTGATGGCGTTGATCTTGTTCTTCTTCATCAAGAAATCGAGGCCCTTGACGTGCCGCGCAATTACGTCGTCCTTGCGCGCCAAAAGGCCCTTCCAGTTCAGTGTCGGCGTCACGCCGTCGATGCCATAGCGGTCGGCATGCTTCAGGTAGTCCCAGAGCTCGGCCGAGAACAGCATTGATTTGGTAGGAACGCATCCCCACAGCAGGCAGGTTCCACCAAGCCGGTCGTTTGCATCAATCAGCGCGGCCTTCAGGCCATATTGTGAGGCGCGGATTGCGCAGGTATAGCCAGCCGGCCCGCCACCAAGTACCACTACGTCGTAGATCGTATCTGCCAAGGGAACACTCCATGTAATGGGAAGCAACACGCACTATCTTATTCGATTCGCCAGCTACTTTTTTGATTCCTGACCGCAGGAAGCGGCATTTGCGCTTGACATCTGCGGCATAATGGAACTTGTGGAAGCTGTAGGGAGAACCAATGGTTAGCGATGTAGCAGAGCTTACCCGGACGCTTCGAAAGTCGACCTCATCCGCCACGGGCCAGGGTTTCGGCGGAGGACTGCGCTCCCAGCTGCGCGGGGTAAGCGAACGGATCAAGTCCGACCTCAACCGCACCGGTCAATCCATCTTCACCGATGAGCAGGGCAACCGATATTTGATTCAGCGGGAGCCAGGCACGCCTTGATTGCAATCGTTGCCGGGTTTCTTCTGGTGGCGTACCTTCTGGCGCCCGGTGCCATCTACCGTCTTACCTTTTCCTCTTACATCTCCAGCAAACGGTTCCAGCGCACTCGCACCGAAGAGGTCGTCTTCTCGGTTCTCGTCACACTCATCCCCTTCGTTCTCGCATGGATTCTCCTGCTCCACACCCCGCTCGGCGGCTACCCGGCCATTCACGGCTCCATCGGCAAGCGCGAGGCCTACCGCGCCATCCTCTCCTCGCTACTCTCCGACACGACCCACGGCTCACCCGCCCTACTCTCCGCCTATCTCCGCGCTACATCCGAGCAGGCCCGCTTCGTCGCGGTCCTCTGGTTGCTGTGCGCGGCCGAAGGCTGGCTGACAGGCCGGGTCATTCGCAGCTACGGCGATTACGCTGACGGCTCCTTCCTCCGCAGCTTCTGCGACCGCTTCCTGCTCAAGAACGTCTCCGAGTGGCAGGTCCTCTTCACCACCCTCTCCCTGCGTTCTGACGACCCCAGAACCGTGGTCGAGATCGACGCCCTCTCCACCCTCAACGTGCTGTACCGCGGTCGCCTGGTGAACTGGTTCACCGATCAGACTGGCCAGCTCGAAGGCATCTTTCTCATCAACGCCCAGCGCTTCCGCCGCGAGCAGATCGCCCGCGACCGCGCCAGCAACATCATCAAAGACAATGAAGCCTACTGGGCGCCCGTTCCCGGCTCAAACCTCTACCTCGTCGCCAGCACGCTTGCCAACTACAACATCCGCTACGTTGAACCCAGCGACATCGAATTCGTCGAGCAGGAGCTGGGCGAAAACGTAGTCATCACCCCCCTCCCACCAGAGAACTCGGCAGCTGAACCAACGGAGAGCGGTGAAGGATGAGGTTACGACGAAGCAGCCTGGTCCTGTTTTGCATGTTCGCATTCTCAGCAGCGGTTAGCCCGGCACAATCTTCCATGAGTCCGCATCCTGGTGCCAAAGTCATCATCGACACCGATATTGGGGATGATATCGACGATGCGTTCGCGATCGATCTGGCGCTTACCAGCCCGGAGCTTCATATCCTTGGCATCTCCGCGGCCTGGGGCGATATCAGCCTGAGAGCCCGTATGCTTGATCGGATGACGTGCGAGGTCGGGCGCACTGACATTCCTATCCAGACCGGCGTCGCGACCAAGTCCACGACTGCCTTCTCTCAAACGCCGTGGGCCAGCGAAGGCATCGAGCGTCCCCATGGCGAAGCTGTCTCATTTCTCCTGGAACAGATTCAACGCTATCCGGGCGAGATCACCCTTATCGCCATCGGACCGCTCACCAATATCGGTGCAGCCATCAGCCGTGACCCTGTAACCTTCCGCAAGTTGAAACGCATCGTAATGATGGGAGGCTCGATCTACCGCGGCTACAGCAACTCCGGAAACGTGGCCACGCACGGCGCAGACGCGGAGTACAACATCGCTATGGACCCAGTCGCCGCGCAGAAGCTCTTTCGTTCCGGTGTGCCCATCTTCATGATGCCGCTCGATTCGACACAGCTTAAATTCGATGCGGCCAAGCGGAGCCTTCTCGCCACCATCAGCACACCCATGACTGACTCCCTGCAGGTCCTGATCGCAGAGTGGGCAAGGAGCACCAACCAGGTAACACCAACGATGTTCGACGCAGTCGCCGCTGCTTACGCCATCGATCCCACGAGCTGTCCGACGACACCACTCCACATCGAGGTAGACGAAAAAGGATTCACCCGCGTGACCCCGGGTCCCCCGAACGCCCAGGCTTGTCTGGAGCCAAAGGAAGACGCGTTCTTCAAGCTCCTGATGCCGCGGCTGTTGAACCAGAGGCTAGCGGGCGAACAGGTGTGCACAAGCCTGGGCAAAAAGTAAGCATCGCCGTCATCAAGGCTTCCCGATCATTGTCTCCAGTAGAGCAACAGCCATCTGGTTGTCTGGTGTAGGAACTCCGTGCTTCTGCCCCAGCCGGACGATGACTCCATTGCGCGCGTCGATCTCCATCGGTCTGCCCGCCAACCGGTCCGCGTACAAAGAATTGACGGAATCGGGGGGCGAAGCCCGGTACGACCGCAGCACCTCTTCGGTGATCTCGTCGCCCAACTGCGCGCCTTCAGCACGACCGACCGCGATGCACTCACGGATGATCTGCCGGGCTACTTCGCGGATGGCTTCACCGCGCATCACGCCGGCAGGTTGCATCAGCAGCGCCGACAGCACACCCGCCGAGTTGAAACATAGCTTTCGCCAGACGACACTCAGAAAATCCGGGACCACTGCAGCATTCGCCGACGTGCCCGCAAACAGTTCCACGAAGTCGCGGCCGATCGCGCTCTCCGGCACCTTCAGATGCATCACGCCACGCTGCCGAATCCTGTCGGGAGCCTGCCGCTCTGCCGGGCAGTCCACCATCACCGGCAGGATTTTCTCCGTCGCTACATACGGCGCAAAGCGCTCACGGTGCTCCACGCCATTTTGCAGCACCGCCACAGGCGCGCCCCGGGAGCAAAGCCGATCCAGCCACTTGGCCGCGCCCGCCACGTCGTAGGCCTTGGTCGCCACCAGAACCCAGTCCACCGCTGTAGCATCCTTGGGGTCGGTAAGAACGGTCCCCTGAACCGATACAACCCCGTCCGGCGTCTCGACCGAAGGCCCGGTGATCGGACGCCTCGTACACAGGATCAACTCATGGCTACCGGCCCGCTGCAACAGCCCCGCAACGACTCCGCCGATCGCTCCCACTCCAACTATGGCAACACGCGCCATTCGGTACCCCAGTTCTCACGATATTTTCCGGGAACGCATCTTTACCCCAAGACTCTCGCTGCATCCTGCGCAAAGTAAGTCACGATAAAGTCCGCACCCGCCCGCCGAATCGACGTCAGCGACTCCATCATCGCGCGCTCCGGCTCCAGCCATCCGCGCTCGAACGCCGCATGGAGCATCGAGTATTCCCCCGACACCTGATACGCCCCCATCGGCAGGTCATACCGCTCCCGCGCGGCGCGAATCACATCCAAATACGGCATCGCCGGCTTCATCAGAATCATGTCCGCACCCTCGACGATGTCCTGATCGATCTCGCGCATCGCCTCGCGTAGATTGGCCCCATCCATCTGATAGCTGCGCCGGTCCCCAAACTGCGGAGCCGAATCCGCCGCTTCGCGAAATGGTCCATAGAACGCCGACGCAAACTTCGACGCATAGCTCAGCACCGGAATCTGCTCGTGTCCCCCCGCGTCCAGAGCCTCGCGAATCGCCTCCACGCGCCCGTCCATCATGTCGGACGGAGCCACGATATCCGCTCCAGCCTTGGCCAGAGATGCCGCCGTCTTCGCAATCAACGCAACGCTGGAATCATTCACAATCTCGTAGTGATTACCGTCCCGCGCGACGATACCGCAGTGGCCATGCGAGGTGTACTCGCACAGGCAGACATCCGCGATCGTCACCAGCGAATCCAGCGCACGATTCTTCTTCAACTCCCGCAACGCCGTTTGCACGATCCCATCCGCGGCCCACGCCCCGCTTGCCTGCTCGTCCTTCTCGGCTGGCAGCCCGAACAGCAGCAGCCCACCCAGGCCAAGCGCGGCGCAAGCCTCGGCCTCCTTCACGGCTTCATCGATCGACAGATTGAAGACCCCAGGCATCGAGCCGATCTCTTTGCGCACCCCTTCGCCAGGGCAGATAAATAGCGGATAGATCAGCGCTCCGGGATGCAGATGCGTCTCGCGAACCAGCGACCGCATCGCCTCCGTACGGCGCAGACGTCGCATACGCGTAGCAGGAAAGTTCATTCCCCTAGTTTACGACCAGCCTTCAGGCACGGTCGGCAATCGCCTCATACTCATCGCTGGACGCCGACGGAGCCAGCACCCATAGCGTGTAGATTCCCAACGCGGTACCCAGCAAAGGCTTCAGCAGAGTCAGGATTCCGACGACGATGGCGAGCACCCGGCCCCACGGCCTCCGCGTCAGCAAACTGTATCCGACCAGCAACGCCAAGGCCGCCGTGATGACCGTGTAGACAGCGATAAATGGCAGCAGGGAAGCCATCCATGGCTGACCAAACGGGCCGCCCATGTGGCCGCCAAACGGCCAGCCATCGCCGAAGCCGCCCATCGACACCGCGCGGAGAAAGAACATGCCAATCAATCCGCCGATCACTCGGTACGCCCCGAACGCACACCACAGAACGCCCAGCATTTGCAGATTTCGCTGTACCCGCGGCATCGGCATCGGTATCTGCGGAGGATACGCCGCATATGCCGGCGGAGCAGCGGCCACCTGCGCCCCGCACTTCGGGCAAAAATGAACCTGTTCCACTACTGGAGCACCACACGCCTGACAGACCATTCCACACCTCCAAACGATCACGCGACGGCCCTGCGCTTCCAATGACTACGCAATCGCACAGTCGGCAGTTCCCTGCGAGGTTACGATAAGAGGAGTGAGTTCACCAGAACTATTGCCGAAGATCCCCTCCCCGCTGCCTGAATCGAGCGCCGCGTCCCTGGAGTGGCCTCGCCTCCGCGACCACATCGCCGGCCGCACCTTCTCGCCCCTCGGCCGTGCCTGGGTCCTCGCACTCGAACCCTGCGCCGACCTCGCCTGGATCGACCAGCAGCAGCAGCGCACCGCCGAACTCCGCACCATGCTCACCCGCGGTGGCAGCTTCGAGTTCCGCGGTCTCTTCGACCCCAGCACCCTCCTCGACAAAGCCCGCATCGACGGCGCGGCCCTTGAATCCACCGAGATCCGCGACCTCTTAACCGTGGTTGAGCGCGTCGCCGCGTGGCGCAACCTCATCGACCCGCCACCCAACGGCACCCGTTACGAGTGGCCCGGCATCTTTGCGCTCTCCTCCCCTTTACTCGACCACGACCTCGCTCCGCTGCTTCGTCTCCTGCGCGGCAAGATCGAACCCGACGGCAGCCTGAACGACGACGCTTCCCCCGAACTCCGACGCATCCGCAGGGCGATGGAACGACAGCACAGGGCGATTGAAGAAAGCCTCCGCAAGTCCCTGCGCGGCCTCAGCGAGGGCGGCAGCACCCAGGAAGACCTCATCACCATCCGGGGCGACCGCTTCGTCATACCCGTCAAAGCCGAGTTCAAACGCAGGGTCCCCGGCGTGATCCACGGATCTTCATCTTCAGGACAAACCGTCTTCGTCGAACCCCTCGAAACCATCGAGCAGAACAACGAACTGGTCCGACTCCTCGACGAAGAGCAGTCCGAGATCCACCGCATCCTCGTCGCCATGACTCGCGCCATCGGCCAGCAGTCCGCTGCCATCCATATTGGTGCCTGCATCCTCGCCGAGGTCGAATCCCACGCCGCTCGCGCCCGCTTCGCCGAAGCCCTAAACTGCGTCCGTCCAACCTTTACGCAGGAGCTGTCCCTGACTGCCGCCCGTCACCCTCTCCTCGAACTCCGCATGCGCGCCACCGCCCTCGAAGCAGGCGCAGAGCCGAATACCCCCGTACCACTCACGATCATCCTCCCGCCTGAGACCAGGCAACTCATCATCAGCGGCCCGAATACCGGCGGCAAAACCGTGTCGCTGAAGACCCTCGGCCTCCTCTCCTTGATGGCCCAGGCCGGCATCCCCGTCCCCGCCGAAGAAGCAAAGCTCCCCCTCTTCGAGAGCGTCTATGCTGACATCGGCGACGCACAATCCATCGAGCGCGACCTCTCCAGCTTTTCCGCCCACGTCGTCAACCTCGACCGCATCTCCCGCGAAGCCACGGCCAACTCCCTCGTTCTGCTCGACGAGCTAGGCTCCGCCACCGACCCTGAAGAAGGCGCAGCTCTCGCCGTTGCCATCGCTTCGCACTTCCTCGCCCTGGACGCGTGGTGCTGCATTACGACTCACCTCACCTCGCTGAAGGTCTATGCCGCCAACCACCCCGGCGTCCTCAACGCAGCCGTAGGCTTCGACCAGCACACCCTCACCCCCACCTACGAGCTGCGCCTCGGCGTCCCGGGAGCCTCTGCAGGCCTCAACATCGCCGAGCGCCTCGGTCTGCGAAAGGAGATCATCACCGCAGCCCGCGCCCAGATGACCACCCAGACCGCGGACATCGGAGCCTTCCTCGACCAGCTTCACGACCAGATCATCGCCGCCACCGCCGAGCGCGAAACCATGCAGCAGCGCGAGCGTGAGCTCTCCCGCGAAAAAGCACGCCTCGAAGTCGAAGGTCGCGTCGAACAGAAGGCCCGCACCAAAGAGCTCGAAGCCAAGCTCAACTCCCTCATCGAAGACTTCGCCTACCAGCTCCGCGAGACCGTCAAAGCCATCGACGACAAAACGGTAGCGCAAAAGATCGCCCGCGACTCTGATCGCCGTATGGCCACGCTACGCCGTGAGTTCTCCGAGCAGTTCAACTCAACCGTAGTCGCCCACACCAACCGCGCCGATAAAAATGATCCTGCCGCCCAACCCCACATCCCCAAGGGCATCAAGGTCGGCGATATAGTCAAGCTCAAGTCGCTCGGCCGTCAGGCGCGCGTCGACCGCATCATCGATGCAAAAAACTTCGAGGTCTCCATGGGCCAACTGAAGATGCGCGCCAGCATCGACGACATCGCCGAAGTAGAGTCCGTCAAAGTAGTCACACCGTTGGAAGCCGCCCGCAAACGCGGCGGAATCACCGTCGCCACAGCCAACAACGACACCGACTACATGACCTCCGAGATTAACGTCATTGGCCGCACCGCCGACGAGGCCCAGACCGAAGTCGAACGTTTCATCGACCGTGCTTTCCTCGCCGGTCTGCCCCGCATCCGCATCGTGCATGGCACCGGCATGGGCGTCCTCCGCCGCACCTTGCGCGAATACCTCCGCAGTCACCCCCACGTCACCACCATTACCGAGCCGCCACAAAATCAAGGCGGCCAAGGCGCCACTGAAGTCGAATTGAGGCAGTAAATAAATCCGCCGCCGTCCTGACCCTCTCGCAACGGCGGCGTATCAGATGTACTCTGAATCTCCACGACGAAAGGACGCCCCCATGCCCTCTCAACACACACGCGTCTCCATCATCGGATGCGGCCACGTCGGAACCTCCTGCGCCTACGCCCTCCTGCAGACCCGCCTCGTTCGCGAGATAATCCTCATCGGCGACACCCCGAACCATGTTCAAGGCGAAGCGATGGACCTCCAGCAAGCTGTCCCTCTAGGCTCACCCATCACCGTCGTCGCCGGCACGTACAAGGACGCCGCAGCCAGCTCCATCGTCATCATTACCGTAGGCACGCCTGGCAAGTTTCAGGGCTCACGCCTCGACTTGCTCGCCGGCAATGCGGTCATCGTGCGCGCATGCATTACCAAACTCATGGCCGAAGGCTTCGACGGCGTAATCATCATCGCCACCAACCCCGTCGATGTCCTCACCTTCATCGTCCAGAAGGAATCAGGCTTGCTCGCCGGCCAGGTTATAGGCTCGGGCACCCTGCTAGACTCCGAGCGCCTCCGCCACATCCTCGGCGAACAACTTAACG
>Ga0209624_10002618_pt1 | contig 13198 bp, 7 predicted proteins | sample JacPinW_OM2H0_O1_FD_188565 | JGI IMG/M metagenome (GOLD analysis project Ga0209624, IMG submission 188565) | Forest soil microbial communities from Algoma, Ontario, Canada - Jack Pine, Ontario site 1_JW_OM2H0_O1 (SPAdes) (version 2) | ecosystem: Environmental > Terrestrial > Soil > Boreal...
CCCGTGCTCGACCGAATCGCAGCCGCCATCCAGTGCGCGTTGCAGTCCGATGCCGTTGTAAGCGTGGCACGCAACTTTTTTGTGCCAGCCATGAGCCTCGTCAACAACTTCCTTTAACTCAGCCACCGTCAGCGTCGGTTGCGAGATCAAATTGCTCTTGTCATCCACCCACGAGCGATGCGTCATATAAACTTTCAGCCAGTCCGCGCCGTGATCGAGCTGTTCGCGCGCCGCTTTGCGCGCCTCCACCGGGCCATCAATAATCTGCGCACCCTTCGGCACCGTAATTTCCGGCGCGTAGCCTTCCAGCGGATATCCGCCGGTGCTGGAAATCGCGCGCGTGACGCAGAATATCCGCGGCCCCGGAATATATCCTTCGTCCACCGCCTGCTTGATTCCGATGTCCCCATACCCCGCGCCTTCCGTTTCCAAATCGCGAATCGTCGTGAATCCTTGTTCCAGCACACGCCGCGCCGAAACTGTTGCTCGCGCCGCGCGATACGACGCCGGATATTTCAAAAGTTGCACGTCGTATCCGCCCGCATCCGGCTCCTCGCCCTGCAGAAATAAATGTGTGTGCGATTCAATCAATCCGGGTAGTACCGTCGCATGTGAAAGATCAATCACTCGCGCGCCCGCCGGAATCGGAGTCGTCGCGCCGCCAACCGAGAAAATTTTGTTCCCGTGAATAATAATGATCTGATTCGTGCGCGTTGCGTCGCTCGTGCCGTCAATCAACGTGCCTGCGCGAATCACCGTCACAGTTTCACCGGCCGCGCCGGTCGAGTTCTGCGCAATCATCGGCATGCAGAACGGCAGCAGCGCGAAAATAAATAAAGAAATCCTCGCCAGAATACGCATGGAAGCCTCCCAGGAATTCAAAGCTGTATAGAGATACGCTCTAGGAAGGAAAAATCAAAGAAGAAAAAATCTAATCCGCCGCCGGACGCAATCCAGCCGCCGCTCCCGTATATCGCAGCAATAATAATGTCACGTCATCCGCCTGACGCTCGCCGCGCGCGAATTGCCGCACCGATTCCAGAATCGCTTCCTGCATATCGCTCACCGATCCCGCCGGACAATCTCCCACCGCTTTTTTCAGCCGCTCCACTCCATATTCATTTTGCTCCGGATCCATCGCTTCGCTCACGCCGTCGCTGAATAGCACCAGCGTGTCGCCCGGCTGCAAATTCACGACCGAGCTCGAAAATTTCATGTCCGGAATTAATCCCACCGGACACGACTCCGCCGGAAATGGCGTCTCTGCTTGCCCATTGCGAATCAGCACCGGCGAAGGATGTCCCGCATTGATGTACTCGAGCCGGCCGTTTCCATCCAGCGTGCCGAAAAACATTGTCGCGTAGCGTTCCACCTGCGCGTGATCGCACAAAAATCGATTGATGTGTGCAAAAGTTTCCGCCGGATGCTGGCCAAACGTCGTCGCTGAAAGCGCGCCTTGCAGCATCGTCGTCATCAACGCCGCGCCTAATCCTTTTCCGGAAACATCCGCTAGCGTAAAAGCAATTCGGTCCGGCCCCAAATCAAAAAGATCGTAATAGTCTCCGCCGACTTCCAAGCAAGATTGGTTGCTGCCCGTAACTTCCAAATAAGGATAGTGATGAAATTCGCGCGGCAGCAAAGCGCGTTGAATGTCTCGCGCAATTCCAATTTCTCGCTCAAGCCTTTCGCGTTCGCGCTCCAACACAACCAGCCGCGCATTTTCCATCACCATCGCGGCGTCGCCCGCCAGCGTATCCAGAATGTCGCGCTCCAATTTTGAAAATGCTGCTGGCCGCCTGCTATCCAAATAAAGCACGCCCAGCACTTGCCCCTTTGGCGCGCTTTCTGCATCGCCTGTTCCGCGTTCGCCCATCGCAAAAAGTGGAATCGCAACCACGGCGCGCAATCGTTGTGCAATCACGCTATGCGCCGCTTGCAAATTCTGATCCGCCAGCGCGACGTCCTCCGTCACAATGCCGCGCCGCTGTTCCATCGCCGCGTTGATCGCCGTCTTGCTCGGCTCCACGACATTTCCCGCAACGCGCACTCCGCCGCGCTGTTGCGCCACTTGCGTCCGCAAATTTCCGTCGTCGCCGGGCACCAACAACAATCCGCGATCCGCATCCGTCAAATTAATCGCCTGATCCACCATGTGCGCCAAAATTGTTTCCAGCGGCATGTGCGAATGCAGCATCTTGGTGGCTTCCAGCAGCAAATTCAGATTTCGCAAACCACCCGCGCCGGTGTCCGTCTTCGTCAAATGCTCCATGCGATCCAGAAGTTTCGGCAGGGAAGCATTGTCAGAGCGGAAAACTATTTCGTAGGAATCCGGCAGGCCGAAACTAATCGTGTCGCCATCGCGCAGCGTTACAGTTTCCGGCGCTTTCTGTCCGTTGATGAAAAGTCCGCGCTTCTGCCCGCGATCTTCCAACCGGAACGCGCGCCCATCAAAAATCAGCGCCGCGCACTGACGCGAAATTCGCCGGTCGGAAAGTTGCACGTGATTACCGACGTCGGCTCCGCGGCCAATCAGGAATGGTGTGCATTCCACGCGCATAATCTGGCGCGTGCCGTCCGGCGAAATTACTTCCAGCGCCGCTTCCGGCAGCACAACTTCCGGCATCCGTGGATAGAAAACTGTGTCAGACATAGAGCCCTTGGGTTGCGTATGTTAACACGACTCCGCCGCACCCAACGCAATCTACCAAATGAATGCACGTCGACGCAAAGGCCTGCGCACAAAAAAAGACGCGCCCTCAAATTCAAGAGCGCGTCTTCGTTTCCTTCAATTCCTAAAACTATTTACTTTGCGCGTGTCGCCGTGAAGTCTCGTGGTGGCCTATCGCCGGTCACCGCCGTACCCTTCATGTCATCGCCATTCACATCAGCTTTGTAAATGGTGATGACGTCCGGAGCGCCTTCGCCGCGTCCCGCGCGCTTGATGGTCCAAGTTGCGGAGTTGCCCGTAACGGTTCCCTCGAATGAGATGTCACCGCCGCGGCCAGCCGTTGTGCCAATCAGTTTGGCGCCATCTTGCTTGAACGTAATTGTCTGTGGGCCTCCGCCTCGGCCCTGTCCACCGCCGCCGCCACCATTACCACCGCCACCGCCGCCCGCCGGAGGAGCCATGGGCGCCATCGTGATTGTCCATGTTCCCGAAACATTCGCCGGAGCCTGCGGTATGGCGCTTACGGCCACAACCGAAATCAGTAGCGCGCAGGCGCAAACCGCCGCGAGCCACAGTGTTGTCTTCTTCATTTTGGAGTCTCCTCAGTTTTCAATTCATGCATGAAACTAGAGCCGAATGCCCAGCCGTTAGCCAGAGCCGGGCCAGCCCCAGGTTGGGTTCCCACATAATAGACGCATTCGGCCGGATTTGCGTTGCGATTTCTTGGATGCAGCAGACCCGCCGAATGTCTCGCATCATGACCGCAAGCTTCGCGCCGCGCGTCAAAGAAAACTCATTGCAACTTCGCATACTCCGCCTGCGCCTGTTTCAGCAAAGGCAAATCCGCATCCGCGTTTTTCCACGCGCCAAGAAAATCCTGATACGCCGTGCGCGCCTTCGCCTTATCTCCCTGAGCCGCATAAGCTCGCGCCAGTCCGAGCTGTGACAAGCCGACGAAGAAGTCCTGCGGAAGTGCGCTCTTCAAACTAATCACGCGCTGAAATAGTTGCGCAGCTTCTGCGCTCTGACCAGCCATCAAAAGCGCGCTCGCCCGCGTGTACATGAATTCGGTATTGCCACCCGCAAATCGTTGTCCGGGTTTCATTAACTCCACGGCCTTCTCAGCGTCGTGATGATTCGTCGCAATCACCGCTTGAATCACCGGCCCATATACCAATTGAATTAACTGGTCCTCGGTTCTTTCGCCGACCGCCTGCGCAAACAGCTTTTCCGCTTTCGCTTCATCGCCCGTCCGCGCATAAATATCGGCCGCAACTGTCAGCGTGGTCGGTGTCTGGGAAAGTTTTAGAACCGCATCGGCCTCACCGCTTGCGTCGCGGCTGTTCTGAACCATCGCCTTCCACAACGCTTCGTTCAACATGGAATTCACAACGCCATCGGTCAAACCCAACTTCTGCGCTTGCTCTTCAGCTTGTTTGTTCAGCGTAAAACTCCGGCGCAGTTCGCCGTGCGCGGCGTCGATGCCGGCGTCCCGCACGCTCAGGTAGTACGCGCCCTCCGGACTTGCGCTCAACAGTTCATCTTCTTTTAGTTGCGTCGCGTTGTCTCCTTGTGCGATTGCGATAATTCCAAGAGCTTCCTGAAGTACCGCTCCGCCTATTTTGCGTTGCTCTCCCTCCCGCAGAATCGCCTTCGCGTCATCCAACCGGTTCAAAGAGGCGTAGGCGTCAGCCGCGATGGAGTACCCGTTGAATGATCCCGGAGCCAGTCCCTTTCCCTCTAATCCATACTGAATCGCCTTGTCCCATTCTCCGATCACCAGATACACCACTCCCAAATTGATGCGGGGCCGATCGTCTCTGGGGTAGGCCTGTGCGTAGGCGTTGTAGCTCTCGATCGCCTTATCAATCTGATTTCCGTACCAATAATAATCGCTCTGAATCGCGAACCTCTCCCGCTCGCTCGCGCGGTCTTTCAATTCATATGCTTTGCGCATGAATTGCAGCGCCATTTCGTTCTGGCCGAGATTCTCATACTCCACGGCCAGTCCTCGATATGCCATCGCGAAGTTCGGATCCAACTCAATCGCGCGCTTGCTCAGCCCCGTCGCTCCGAGAGCGTCGCCGGTATTGTTTCGACGTGCCGCTTCGGTGCTCAACTTCAGCGCTTCCAGCGAAGACGTAGTAGCTTCCTGAAGCGGCGCATCAAATTTCTGAATTGACGCCAGCGATTCCCCCAGCTTCCCGCGCAAGTTCGTGCTCGCCTGTCCAAGCGCATCCAACACTTTTTCTTTACTGGCCGCCTGAACCTGTTCCTGGCCAATCACATTTCCATTTGCGCCGTTCACCGCTTCCAGCGAAACCACATACGCATTTCCCAGACTCGCAATCGAACCGTGCACCATCGCCTTCACACCTTCGCGCTCGCAAATCTCCCGCGCGATTTCCGGTGTAATGCGCGTATCCGGTGGCTTGCCCATCAACTTCAGCGTGGACTGGACTGTGCTCTCCGGAACCAAACTTAAAAATGGAGATTGTGCCAGGCTCACCTGCAGCGCCGTCTTCAGCGTTCCATCGAATACCGCGTCGCCCGTCGTATTTGTAAAATCCGCCAGCACGATCGAATCTTTTTCCGTCAATTTATTTGCGTGCGACCGCGAAATAAATATTCCGCCCACCAAAATAATCACCAGCACCGCTACCGCCGCGCCATTAATCACAAACTTCCGCCCGCTCTTTACCGGCGCAACCGTTCCAGACGACGCGGAAAATCCTGAGCGCGCCGAAACTTGCGCGGATGCCATTGCAGAAGTTTGCGCGGCGTTCAATGCCGGCTGCGGTTGCATCACGCCAGCGCTCGTTAGCCCGGCCTCGTCCGCGGAACTTGCGATGCTCGACTTTCCCGTATCTGTTTCGCGCTTCAACCGCTTCAAATCCGCGCGCATATCCGCCGCGGATTGGTAACGCACCTCGCGATCCTTCTCCAGCGCCTTATTAATGATTCTTTCCAGCTCCGGCGGCACATCCGGATTTACTCGCACCGGAGCAATCGGTGCGCCGCTCAAAATTGCATGAAAAATCAGCGCCGAAGTTTCTCCGCGGAATGGCAGCAGACCGGTGGCCATTTCATAAAGCACCGCGCCAAATGAAAATAAATCCGTCCGCGCGTCCAGCTCTTTCCCGCGCGCTTGCTCCGGTGACATGTACGCCACAGTTCCCAGCGTCGAACCGGGACTCGTCAAATGCTCCGCATCCGCATCAATCGTCGCCTGCGTAGCGGCCGTCAACGTCGCATTCGCCGCGCCCGAATCTCGCGCAACAACTTTCGCAAGCCCGAAATCCAAAATTTTTGCGTGCCCGCGCTTGGTCACAAAAATATTCGCGGGTTTAATATCCCGGTGTACGATCCCCTGCGTGTGCGCCGCGTCCAGCGCGTCTGCAATTTCAATCGAAAGTCCCAGCAAATTATCCGTATCCATCGGACGGCCGTTGATAATGTGCTTCAGCGTCGACCCGTCCAGGTACTCCATCGCGATGAACGCGCGTCCGCCTTCACTGCCAATGTCGTAAATCGTGCAAATGTTGGGATGATTTAGCGCGGACGCCGCTTGCGCTTCACGTTCAAATCGCGCCAGCGCCTGCGGATCTTGTGAAACCGCATCGGGCAAAAATTTCAACGCAACAAAACGATGCAGGCGCGTGTCCTCAGCCTTGTACACCACGCCCATTCCACCACCGCCAAGTTTTTCGGTGATGCGATAATGCGAAATTGTTTCGCCGATCATGAAGTGTAGGGAAAGAAATCCTCGCCGCGCATGTTATAGAGGAGAAGAATCTGAGTCAAAGTATTTGGTCAAATGGTTCAACTTCAACGCGAACTAACCTCGTGCCGCCTTTCTCTTCGCCACATATTCCGCCACAAACTCCGCCAGCGCCTTTTCCAGTTTCAAAGTGATTGGCCCCGGCGCACCGGCAAATTTATGCCCCGCAATTTCGCCGACGCCCAGCAAATTCCGGTTTGTCGACGAAATAAAAACTTCCTCCGCGCCATACAGATCTTCCGGCGTCAAAGTGCGCTCGCTCGCGGAAATTCCCGAAGCGTGCGCAATATGCAAAAGCGTATCGCGCGTCACTCCCTCCAAACATCCCGAACTCAGCGGTGGAGTCACCACATTTCCACCGCGCACGCAAAAAATATTCGCCGCCGTACATTCCGCCACTTCGCCACGCTCATTCAGCAAAACAACTTCATCCCATCCGCCCTGCTGAGCTTCCGCCAGATTCCAAACATTATTCAGCCACGAAGTTACTTTCACTCCGGCCAGCGGAGAAGCCGCATGCCTTCCATGTTCGCGCAATCCCAATCGCACCGGCTCGCGATAGCTCGGCAATCCCGCCGAATAAAGAATCAGATCCACTTGCGGCATTTGCTCTTCACTCTGCCAAAATCCCGTCTTGTTATAGACAACATAAATTCTCGCCGTGCCTTCGATCACGTTATTCGCGCGTAAAACTTCGTGAAGCTGCCCGCGCACTTTTTCCGCGTCGAACGGAAAGGGAACTCGCGTCCGTTTCGCATCGCGTTCCAAACGCGCCCAGTGCCGTTCAAATGCAAAAAGTTCGCCATCCCAAACCCGCAACGTCGTAAATAGTCCCCAGCCCGAAAGCAGACCCGCCTGTCCCGGCGAAAGCCGCACCTGCTCAATGGGCAGCAGCCTGTCATTGTGAAAAACTTGCCGGTGAATCACTTCGTCCTCCCGATCAACTCGTCCCACCCGCCTTGCAAGAGCCGTCATTCTATCGCAGTTCGGAGCGTCCAATGTCAGCTCAGCCGGCGGTCTGCCGGGGCCAAGACGCTTTCGTACATTATTTTGAAAATTCTTAGTGACAAAACTCATGCTGACATAGTCTAACTATGTCAGAGGCCGCTTGGCGAAATGAAACGGCTCATCACGAAGCTCGGCGAGGCGCTGACTGAATTTGGCCGCCGCTCGCGAATGCTTTTTTCGCGCGAACAACTCCGCCGCGACCTGGATGAAGAAATGCGCCTTCACCTCGACCTGCGTCAGCGCGAGCAACAGCAATCCGGCCTTTCGTCTGAAGACGCCCGCTGCGCCGCGCAGCGCCGCTTTGGAAATACATTGCAGTTAAGAGAGCGAGGACAGGATATGTGGGGATGGAACTGGCTGCAGGATTTTTGGCAGGATGTCCGCTACGGGCTGCGTTTGCTCGTCAAGAATCCCGGGTTCACCAGCGTGGCGGTATTGACGCTCGCGCTTGGCATCGGCGCAAACACCGCGATTTTCAGCGTGGTCGATGCGGTGTTGCTCCGCCCGCTTCCTTATAAACAGCCGGACCAGCTCGTTTTCATGTCGGAGGATTCTCCCCAAGTCCCCGGCATGTCCATCTCGATGTCCAATTTCAACGATTGGCGCGCGATGAATAAAGTATTCGACATCATCGCGCCGTATCGCTCCAACAGTATGATTCTGACCGGCCTGGGCGACGCGGAAAACGTGCAAGTGCGCCAGATTACTGCGTCCCTTGTTCCGACGCTTCGCGTCCAGCCAATTCTTGGCCGCGCGCTCACAGCCGACGACGACAAAGTTGGCGCTCCGCCCGTCGTGATTCTGAGTGACAGTTTTTGGGCGCAGAGATTTGCACGCGACCCAAACGTCGTCGGCAAGACGCTCGAGTTGGATGGCCAGTTATATTCCATCGTCGGAGTGCTGCCCAGCAGCGAATTTCATGGCACTTGGCGGCGCTTTCAACTCTTCACTTCTCTCTGGCGATTGGAAGATGTTCTCGGAGGCGAACAGCACCGTGACGATCACCCCGGGATCTTCGCAATTGCGCGGATCAAGCCGGGAGTGACTCTGACGCAGGCGGTCGCCGATATGAAGAATGTCGCCGATCGCCTCGCGAAACAATATCCCGACACAAATCGCGATCATTTCGTCGCGATGCAGCCTCTTCTGGCGGCCGTCGTCGGCAAAAGTATTTCCACTTCGATGTGGGTTCTTCTCGCTGCTGTATGTTTTGTCCTGCTGATCGCCTGCGCCAATGTCGCCAATCTGATGCTTGCCCGCGCGACGCAGCGTCACCGCGAAATGGCGATTCGTACTGCGCTCGGTGCGAATCGTTCGCGGCTCGTGCGCCAACTTCTTGCGGAAAGTTTGTTGCTTGCGCTCGTCGGCGGAGCCATCGGTTTGGGAATTGCTTATCTGGCTACGACCGCGGTGGCTAAAGCAGCGCCCGCAAACATTCCCCGCGTGGACACCGTTACAGTCGATTCGCACATCATCCTTTACACCCTAGCGATTTCTGTTTTCACCGGACTGTTTTTCGGCCTTTTCCCCGCGTGGCAAGTCCGCACGACAACAGTTCACGACGCGATCAAAGAAGGCTCACGCGGTGGCACATCGGGTGCAGGCCGTAAATCCGTTCGCGCCGCACTTGTCGTTGCGGAAGTGGCTGTGTCGGTCATTCTGCTCGTTGGTGCGGGTCTTCTGCTGAAAAGTCTCTATCGCGTGCTGCGGGCGGATCCCGGATTTGATCCAGCCGGCGTTTACACCACTCGATTCTCGCTGCCAAACTCGCGCTACACGGATCAGGCCAAACAATTGCAATTCGTCCAGCAGATCGTCGATAAAATTTCCGCGGCGCCGGGCGTCCAGTCTGCTGGACTCGAGAGTCCGTTCCTCGGCGGAAACTCGAGCGGCTACATCATCGAAGGCCGCCCAATTCCGCCGCAAGGCGATTGGCCGAGCACTGACGTTACTTCTATCACTCCGGACGCTCTAAAGGCATCAGGTGTTCATTTGATCCGTGGCCGTTATTTCACCAGCGCAGACGACGCAAATTCTCCTCTCGTCTGCATCATCGATACGATGATGGCGCAGAGAGCGTGGCCCGGCGAAAATCCAATTGGCAAACGGCTCAACACGGCCACAGTTGTCGACGCTACCCATGCGCCGAAGTGGCGAACCGTCGTCGGGCTGGTATCGCACGTCGTCACCGCCGTAGATGAGCCGTCGGAAGAAGAAACGTATCTTCCTTTCACTCAGCGCATCCAGCCGGGCGGGTATCTCGTCGTTCACACGGCGGGCAGCGCCAAGGACTTCTTGGCTGCGGCTCGCGCAGCAATAAATTCTCTCGACTCGAACATCCCGCTTTCCAGAGTGCGAAGCTTGAATGAATACGTGGATGATGCGCAAGCGCCGCGGCGGCTGTCCGTCGTGCTGCTCAGTTCCTTCGCGGGTTTGGCGCTGCTACTCGCGGCCGTCGGAATCTACGGAGTCATGTCCTACATGGTCACGCAACGCACGCAGGAAATTGGAATTCGCATCGCTCTTGGCGCTCAACGCGGCGACATCATGCGTCTCGTTTTGAGGAACGGAATGATGTTGCTCGCTCTGGGCGTTATACTCGGTGTGGCTGGTGCGTTTTCGGTTGGCCGTTATATACAATCACTGCTCTTTGAAGTGAGGTCTACGGACGCAATGACGTTCGCAATTGTCCCGCTAATTCTGGCACTTGTTGCTTTCGTAGCATGTTACTTGCCTGCGCGCCGTGCAATGCGCGTGGACCCGATCATTGCGTTGCGTTTTGAATGAGGAGGCTATCAAAGTGCACAAGGACGAAATTCCGCCGGGAACTCTGTACATGCTGATTCTCCGCACTCTCACCCGCAACGGCGAATTGCACGGCTACGAAATCGCGAAGTCCATCGAGCGAATCTCGAATGAAGTGCTGCAAGTGGAAGAAGGTTCGCTCTATCCCGCGCTTCAGCGCATGCTACTAAAAGGCTGGGTAAAAGCAGAGTGGGGTGTGACTTCCGAAAATCGTCGCGCCCGGTATTACCGGCTCACGCCACTTGGCCGCAGACAGATGGAACTCGAAGTTTCTCAATTTGAACGCGTGATGCAGGCCATCGCGCGCGTAATTGAACCGGCATAAACTTCCAGAAGCCTGCTATTTCCGTGCGGCGCAAGCGAGCCGATAACCCTTCCGCGTTATACTGCAAAAGTACGCGTCGAACCCTATAGGCTCGCCGCTCGTATCTGTTTGAATGAAGCAAATGAATTTGAATGGAATTCCAATTCGCCGAATCATTCCTCTTTTATTTGCCATTATTTGTCTGCTCGCCATTGCATCGCCGTCTCGCGCGCAAGACGCAAATAAAATCATCGATCAATGTCAGAAAGCCGCGGGCGGATCGAAAGCCCTTTCCAAAATACTCACGCTCACCATCGAAGGCACTTTCAATTCGGCGGATGGCGCAAAATCCGGGAGCTATACTTTCGACATCAAATCTCCGAACCGCTACTACTCCGAACTGAACGTCGAATCAGGAGTAAGCGTCGACGCGGCGCAACCCAAACTTGAAGCGCAGCATTTGATCGAAGCCTACAACGGGAAATCCGCGTGGCATGAAGACGCAAACGGTGGCGTGTCCAGTCTTTTAGGTCCCGAAGCCCTGCAAATGGAAGACGCAGCGCTCTATTACAATCTCCATTTCAACAATTTGAAGAAAAGCAAAATCGGCTTTGCGCTCATCGGCCATTCGCAAGTTCAGGGGCGCGATACATTTCAAGTCGAACTCACCTCACCTGCGGGCTTGAAGCGCGAAGTTTTCTTCGACGCACAAACGCACCTCATCGCCAAAGAATCCGCCGTCATCGCAGGCATCAATCAGGAAATGATTTACGACGATTATCGCGCCGTCGACGGAATTAAGGTTCCGTTCGAAATTGAATTGCATCGCGGCAACGACGTTTTTCAAATCACCGTCACTCGCGCGGTTTTGAATCCAGTTGTCGGCGAAAGAGTATTTGATTTTCCCCGAAAATCGCAGGTTCAACTCCCGAATTTGAAGGCTCTCTTTAGGCAGATTGACGACAATCAAAAGGCCATCGACAAGATTCTTGAAAACTATGCAGGCACGCGAAGCGAAGAAGAAACTGAATATGACAACGCCGGACAAGTGAAAAAGAAAGAAGCGAAGGAATACACTTTTTTCTATATGTATGGCGACGAAATCTCAACGCTCGTGAAAAAAGACGGTAAGCCGCTTCCCGACGACGAGCAGAAGAAAGAAAACGAGAAAGCCCAAAAAGAAATCGCAGACGTTCAAAAAGCTCACGACAAAAAAGACGCCAAAGAAGCGAAAGCCGAAGAGCAGGGTAAAAAGAACGACGACGATCCTGACATCGAAACTTTCCTGCGCGCGGCTCAATTCACGAACCCGCGGCGCGAACGCTTCCGCGGACAGGATGTTCTCGTTTTCGATTTCGAGCCCAATCCCGAATTCAAGCCGCACAAAATGGCCGAAGAGATCGTGCATAAACTTGCCGGCGTCATCTGGATCGACGAAAAAGCGCTCGATGTTGTCCGCCTCGAAGCCTATTTCGTCGGCGATTTCAAAATAGGTGGCGGCATCTTGGCGAATCTACAAAAGGGAACCAGTTTTATTTTCGAGCAAGCCTTCATGAATAACGAAGTCTGGTTGCCGACTTATGCTGAAGCCCACGTTGGCGCTCGCGTTCTTCTGGTCAAAGGCCTGAAGGTAAACGTAGTGGAGCGCTTCTCCGACTACAAAAAATTCAATGTGGATACGCTTCACACCGTCGCTCCGCCGAAACAAGACCAAAAATAATTCAGCGGATTTCGTTTACGCGTTCGTTTTGTGGGCGCTTTTACTTCAGCGCCGGAAATTTCTCCGGCGGATGGCGATGCTTCGTCGCTTGCTCGTAGGCGTACGCATATTTAATCAGCGTTGGCTCATCGAAAAGTTTTCCTAGGAAAGTTAATCCCGCCGGAAGCACATCGTACGTAAATCCCATTGGCACGGTGATCGCTGGAAATCCAGATTGCGGCGAGAGCACCTGGCTGTTGTCTCCAGCCGGTGTTTTCATGTCTCCAACTTTTCGCGGGGCGTTGCTCCACGTGGGATAAACAATCGCGTCCACTTTGTCGCGTTCCATCGCCGCCAGAATCGCGTCGCGAAACGCAATTTTCTTTTCGTTATGATAGGTGTCCAAACACGGACCGCTCGCGTCGTCCGTGCCTGCCGGCCTCGGCGCGATGGAGCGTTTCATTTGCCCATCGATGTAGGGCAGATACAATCCGGAATCCACAATCTCCGCCAAACTTTTGTACGGCGCATTCTGTCCGTGCTTTGCAAGATATGCGTTCAAATCCGCCTGAAAATCTCCGCAACCTAAATTTCGCGTAAGAGTTTCAAAATTCGGGATCACAAATGGATCCACAATTTCCGCGCCTTGCGCTTTCAAATCTGCAATTGCTTTTTCCGTCAGCGCTTTTATCTGTGGATCGGTTGTAGCTGCGTCAATGTAAGGGCGAAAAACTCCAATCCGCGCGCCGCGCAATCCATTCTTATCCAAGAATTTCCTGTAATCCTTTTGCACTTTTCCGTCAGAATTTTTCGTGATGGGATCTTCCGGATCGTATCCGGCCACCACGCTCAACACAGTTGCGGCGTCTTCGACGGTCCGCGCGATTGGTCCACCCACATCCGCGCTCAGAAAAAGTGGAATAATTCCATCTC